>Ga0102939_1000479_pt1 | contig 14882 bp, 15 predicted proteins | sample SalPon2_B_H2O_MG_FD_78214 | JGI IMG/M metagenome (GOLD analysis project Ga0102939, IMG submission 78214) | Salt pond water microbial communities from South San Francisco under conditions of wetland restoration - Salt Pond MetaG R2_B_H2O_MG | ecosystem: Environmental > Aquatic > Non-marine Saline... | reverse complement strand
CGCCATCGTCCTCTTCACCAGTAGTTTCTGGCATATGTTAATACTCATTTTGCCGCCACTTATTTCTTTCTGTGCATAGAAGAAATAACTGGCAGACTGAGCCATTGTTTCTATGCACCGAAGGAATCAAGCCACAGGCAGGACACCAGACGGTCAGATGGGTCGGGGACGGAAACCAAAGCTCTCCGAAGGCGAACTGGTCGGCGCTATCGAGTCGATCACCAGCCCCGCGTACCCGGTCGCAGATACCAGTGAGATCCGGGCGGAAATCGGGCGTGACGTGACTGGACGGACTGTTCGGGATACACTCGCTGGCTATGCTGATGATACGGACAGTCAGATTGCAGGACGAAAGCCGGGCAACCAGAAGGGGTGGGTCTGGTGGTTGGTGCCGGAGAACGACGACTGATTTTATCTCAGAATTTTGAGAATAGCCGGTGGTTTGTGTTGCATTCTGATTTTTCAAGAACAGTCAGTCGTCGTTACTGTCTACCTGTGACCTGTGCATTATTCCCCATCTTCGCAACACGTCCACAGATAATACTGACCTTCCAGCGGCAACATAATAGTAGTTTTTTCTTCAATCTTTTCACAGATTGTGGGGGTATTGCTATAACCAATCGGAGATACCGCTACAGCAAACACTGAATTTGCTTGTAGGCAAAGTCGTCTATTAGGTGCTGTATAACGGCGATAATAGCATTTTAGAAAGAGAGTTAGTTAGGCGAATTGGGCCATGGCCTATTTTGATGTAGATCTATGTTTTCCTCAAGATTCCTGACTTCGGTTCGTATATTTCTCCTTTGTGCCTCAGCGTTCTAATTCGCTTTGTGATCTCACTCAACTCAACGCCGTTCTCGTTCAATAATGTATAGACTTCCTTTTCTGGCACACCATCTTCGTAGATATCTTCTTCTAATCTGTAGATGATCCCTTTGACTGATTTCTCATCGAACTCATTAGTAACAACTGCTTTCGGCCCTGTTGTGACCGTGTGATCGGTGTATTGTGCGTGCTCTTCCTCAAAGTTTTCAGCTCCTTTTTTCGTTTCAAATTCCCATTTATCGTTGCAGACATCACATTCGATTTGCCAGTCTGGTCTGGGTTCGTCTGGCTCACCAAATTCTGCCTCAACCCACTCCATGTTGTGGCCTGTATGCTTGTGATGATTCGCTACGAACGATTTTATTTCAGTAAATTCGTCCGATGCTTGCTCTACATTACAGTCAGGACAGGTTACCCTGAAGGAAGCCATTGAACTTTCAGCCATGCTAAGTGACTCGAAATGAATGCACTTATTTCTATTTTATCTATCTTCCACTCATTTCATAGATAATGTTCAAATCTGTGCGTTCTCTCTATAGGGACCGAAACTCTAATCAGATTGTGATAATGAATTGCAATAGATGAGTATATTTGATCCAGTTATTAGTCAGATCGGGGATAGCCTATTTGTAGCTAATCTATACGCTATTGAGGAGTTGTCTGAGAATTCGCGATTTGATGAGGTTGTTACTGTTAATTACTGTGGATTTGATGGTAGGCCTGTTCCAGAGGCGTCGACGACTGAGCTGGAATTTATGATGGATGACGGTGGGAATCAGAATCATGCTACATTTACAAGGGCTGTAGATCACGTCGTACAGTCTATCGAGGATGGGGATGACGTAGTTGTTCACTGTCAGGCCGCTGTTAATCGTAGTCCGGCTGTCTGTATGGCTGCTTACGCTGCTATTCATGACGTTCCTATGGAAGAGGCATATGAGCTTGTATCGGAGAAGCATCCTCGAACTAAGCCATACCCTGGAACGATACACAGCGTTAGTGGGTATTTGAAATCCAGAAACAGTTCCTGAAGATCTGATCTTGAGGCCGTTCGTTGTCGCTGATTAATTCATTTCTACCAGAGGCTTCATATGGCTATAGGCAAAACCAGTTATTGCTACAGCCAACCTCAGATATGGCTACAGCCAACCGCGCATTTGGCTATAGGCAAACTGGTTGGTTGAGTATTGGAAAGCAGCGATAACAGGACTTTAGAATATGAGTCAATCAGATCAATCCGCAGATCCAGGTGAGCAGATCGAAGAGCTAGTCCGATCAAGAGCAGGCAATGTCTGTGAGGGCGAGAGGTGTGATACCAAAGAGAACTTACAAATTTACGATGTTGCCAACGAAGATGGGTTCTCTATTGACCACCTTTCTCTTCTTTGTAATGACTGCTACAGTAGAGAACATTCTACACAGAAAGTAACTGTTCAGTCTGTCCTTGATCGGTTCGAATCGATTAATTTGCCCTTTATTACCACCTCTGATGTCGCACAGTACTTCGATGTCTCGACAACATTAGCTCGCGACCGGCTCAACACCTTAGTCGACGACGGTGACCTTCAGAGATACAATCTTGATGAACGGCGTACGCTCTATTTCAAACCAGACTTTCGAGCAGGTAACGAACTACTTGAGGGGCTTCGTCAAGGGATCGACTTCTCTGATCTTGATCTTGAATCAGTCAAAGCATTTGCTAAACAGCCATACAAGATTCTTCCCAAAGATGAGGGGGAATATTGGGTTGTTGTTCCGAACTTTCTGAATTTCTCTATTGGTCATCTCCACGATAAGGATGAAGCGTGGAGGACCTATATCGTAAACAGATACGTTTCTTGGTTCTCTGAGTTGCCCGATACCATCCAGAATGAGATTACGCTTCGTAAGCAGTATGAAGACGCCAAAATCGACGGGAACACCTTACAGCTTGCTAACGAAGAGGAACGCGAGCGCGCGTGGGATAACTTCGGTGGACAGAATGGCCCGTTGGTTCAGCGCGAAGAAGATACTAAAATCCGTGTGCAAAACGGAAAGGAGTTCGAAGTCATTGCTAATCTGATCGATGGTGGCAATCTCCCCTTCACTCCGAGCCCTATGGATAGCGATGATATCCGTGCTGCGCCGACTGATGTCTCTTTGAGGGAATACCAAGAGGAAGCATGGGAAACTCTCGAAGAGTACGGTTCTATCGGTGTGTACTGGCCGATGGGTCTAGGCAAGTCTTGGTTTGCACGTTACGCCGGGAACAGGATCAAAGGAAAGAAGCTCGTTGTTGTTCCGTCGACGACGTTGAAACAGCAGTGGGTCGAAGATATCGAAGCAAACGCTTACAAGCCCGATGAGTGGGACGTTCAGACATATCAGTACTTAACGCACTCAGAAGAGAATTTGGCGGAGTATCAGGGTGATAACGCGCCTGTCGTTACCATCTACGATGAGAGCCACTATACTCCTGCTAACAAGTTTTCACAGTTGTCGATGATTGATACAAAGTACCGTATCGGCTTGTCTGCTAGCCCCTACCGGGAAGATGATCGGACTGAGTACATCTTCGCGTTGACCGGGTATCCAGTTGGTGTTGACTGGCAGGATCTCATCAAGTATGGTTCTCTCGAATACCCAGATGTTCACGTCTACACCTATACTACTCAACGACAGAAGCGTGAGGATCTTTACGAACTTGCTCGACAGAAGCCGGGTAGGGGATTGGTGTTCTGTGACTCGAGAGAAAAGGGCGACCGCATTAGTGACGAACTTGGTGTCCCATTCGTGAATGGGGATACACCAGCTGAAGACCGTATGGGCATCATCAGTGATGAGACGAACAACGTTGTAGTCGTCTCAAGAATCGCGGATGAGGGCATGTCTCTCCCTGATCTCGATTGGTCCATTGAATTTGATTTCCTCGGTAGTAGCCGTCGACAGGAGCTCCAGCGTACAGGACGCCTCATGCACGGGGATGGAAGCGATATCGAGATCGACGAGGATGCTGATCGCGATGATAACTCTGCTTTGGTCACAAAGAACGGGTTGCATATCGTCCAGATGACTGATGATGAACTAGAAAAGCACGGTGAGAGATTGTATTCTCTCGAAGAGCATGGTTTCGGTATTCAACTCGAACGTAGAGCTTAGCCTGTATTGAGTCGTTTATTGATTGAACAGTCTTTATTCACCCATGGGGTATTCTTCTGGTTCGAGTATATCGACATTGGCGACTGGTTGACCTTTTTGGTTCCAGTCGTAAACGCATCTCATTCGTGCTGCGGTGAGGTGGGTGATTATGTTGTCTAATATGTCGAATTTCGTCATTTCTTGGAGTGACTCTTCAATTTCTAACTTGGTCATATCCCATTTCTGTGTGATCAACCACTCATCACATTCTTCAAAATATGAGGCTGAGACGGCTTTGTTTTCGACTTGGAATATGACTCTTTGCGTAGTTAATATTACCTCGTCATCCACCATTTTCGATATCCAGTTGCCAGTTCGTGCGTCCTCAAATCGATCAGAATTGGTTATAAATTGGAATTCGTCCATTGTTACTGGCCGTTTTGGAAGTGCATCCATCACCTTGTGATTCTGACCACAGTCAGGACATGTGTGTGCCATCTTATAATTTTAATATACATTTAACCAAATGAAGTTTGTGTCTTAGTAGGAGCTCATTCGACAGAACATTTTTTAGTCAATAATGCATATTATAATATATGATGGATTCGGAAAATCAGTACCCATCTCCAGATAGTGAAATCTTACCGGAGCTGTATGAAGAGTTGGATGAGGCGGTTGAACGCATAGAAGATAATCTTAAACTCAACTTCGAAATAACAGATCACTCGGAGATATCTGGATATACCGTCCATTTTTCTGATGCTGATAAGTCAGACTTTTTTCGGTTTCTGAATGACGACGTGGAATATGGTCTGCCCTTTTTGCTCTATAATCTCGGGATTACAGAGAGAACGTCGTCACTCGATCATAACATCCACTCGAACCTGAGTTCTCTTACGAGGTTGCGGGGGACTGTTCATCACAAAGATGCGATTCAGAAGGTTGTGGATGTGTGTTATGATACGCTCGAAGATATGCACATCAAGTCGGCTATATTCACCTTTCGTCATACTTGGGTGATGAATAAGCGTCGACACCACCGCCAAGAGTTTGAGTCGGATGTTCTTGAGCACCTCAACGAAAACAAGATTCCTGCCCGTCATGGGAGTCATCTTGAAGAGACACCTGATTTGGTTATTGAATCAAAAGGTGGGCCTCAGGTTGTTGGTGAAATACGTAGTGTTGATGTCCACGATATTAGTGTTCGTGTTAGTGAATTTGTGAATGAGGCCGCGAACTGTGCAAAGACGTACTCCAATAGCCGGTTTATCGTTGTCATTAAAATCAGAGGTGGCGATCACGATCTGTATAGATCTGTACGTAACGACCTCGAGCTTGAGTTGTCATCAAGTGTTGATGGTGTTTGGTTTGCACACGAATTAGATGAACTGATAACGCAGCTGGAAAACTGGGGTGTGTGCAAGCAGTCATTCATATCCGAATACACTGAGGTAGACGTTGAGGGGACAGACACCACAGAGAGTTAGGTAAGCACTCATACAGATACAACGATCTCTGACTTTGTAGATGAAGCTTCTCGGAACAGGAGTCGGGTGAGTCATCATGAATCGTCGTGATGCAGCAGTCGACGTGTGTCCACAGGTGTATGATGATATCGACGAGAACTTGGAGGTTATCGAACCCATCCTTAGAGATTTCTTTGCCGTAGATACTGCTGAGGGTTACGATATTATTAGATTCTCTCGGGCAGATTCCGACGATTATCTTGACGCTATTGATACTGCTCCCTCTTTGATTATCCCACTGTTTCTCCGTATGGCCAACTTGAGCAAAAGAGAGGTCCATCATCAATGTGGTATTGAAAAAATATTCTCTCGGTACATCTACGTTGACGATCCCCCCACACGGAATGAGGAAATGAAGTACTTCTCAAACTTCATATCACACCAAATTGAGATGGACCTTCCATTTGAATCTGTCTTCCAGATGTATGAACGCTCTATTGAGAGAACTCATCGAGCTCTGATCGGAGATGAATTCTATAAGGATCTTCATCAGGACTTAGAACAACACGGTGTAGAGGTTGAACACGATTACACCCTTCCTGGTTGTCCGAATATCGTTGTTCGAGACGATGACGATGATCTAGTCTTGGCTGGTAGAGCGATGGATACTCAAGCTGGGAATCTTGTAAAGAGGGCGAGACATATGTTTACCCGGTTGGGGAAGTTCACTAAACACCACCCCGATCTTCCGACGATTGCTGTCTTCTTAGTTCCACCAGAAAAACTCGATCGTGGTCGACGTATCACCCGTAACAAGGTAGAGAACGTTAATACATCTATTGACAGAGTATTTTTTGACGATGAACCAGAGGAGATAGCCTCGTTCATCAAAGAGCAACTTGAGTGATTGATTAAGGGTGCTGTTTCGACACCCCCCGCAATCTATGTGTAAGTTCGATACTGTTGCTGGGAGTGGTCGTTATACCTACCATGCCTGATCGGTGATGCCGTACTGATTGATCGACGGGTGCATTCGAACAGTGTCGTGGGTACTCGAGTAGACCTTACCAAACGGTTTGGTTCGAATGTTTGGTAAGGAAATGGCGTGGATAGTTTCACCGAATACCATCTCGAAATGTATTTTCCCGATACCAGCAACATTTGTCGAAACCCACCCCCCTCCTGCGAAGTTAAAACGCATGTAGCTGTGGGCCGTGATATTTCTCGTCCTCACGACTAAATCGGTGTTAAACGCTGTTAGCACGGTGTATAGAGTTTCACGAGGGTGATTTGGCGATTGTATTTTATCATGGAAACTTTTATTTAACATACCTTCAAACAGTAACCGTACTGGGACCAAAAAGCTGTGCTGTGGGTGTTGTTGTGTTGTCGTGTTTTTGGCTGTTTTCAGCACTCTATTCTAGTCTATACCGTGTTCTTAGCCGTGTTTACAGCTGTTCTCGTCTTTAGATCAGTCTTATTTTCTCTTTCCACCCTCTCACCGACGAATCTGTTTACACTTCGCAGGAGGGGGGGGTTGCCCCAAAGTTACTATCTTCCACAAAACGCGAATAAATTAACTCTTCTAACACGAAATAACCAGTAGTCTATTCTGTGTATATTAAAACGACTTCAGTATCTCTCTCGCTTCTCGTGTCTTAACTTCTCATGTGGTGTTTCTAAATGTGGCGTGATTATTCAGATGTGTCTAGATGAGGCTGTAGTCACCGTTCTACGGAGCCATACACTTCGCAAAGGGTGGTAAGTTTTATATCACACTATATGAATAATGTGACCATGACAAATCAAGACGAGCTGGGCGATCCCAGCGAGAATTTAGCCAATCTCGTCCGGTCTAATGATAAGGTTGTGTTCTCTGATCGGAATCTACTGAAACCTAGCCGGATTGTAAAGGGTGATCGTATCGTTGGTCGTGATTCTCAAATGCGGCAGATGGTAGATCTACTAAAACCACTGATGCAGGGTTCTTCACCCCCGAATATTCTAGCATATGGCCCTTCTGGTACTGGAAAGTCCTTGATCACAAATAGAGTGGTTCAGGAGTACCAATCTGCTCTTACTGAGAGGGACAAGGAACTAGCGTTTATAAAGATTAATTGCCAGTGGTTGAATTCCGTTCATCAGGCTGGTAAGAAGATAATTGAGTCTGTTGAAAATCTCGATAATGTAGATGATGAGTTCACGATAAACGGGAAAGCCACTCATCACGTTTTTACTACTGCCTTTGACGCAATCAAAGAGAACTATGATGCTGCTATTTTTCTTGTAGACGAGATCGATCTACTGGTGAACCCCAATCTGGGACCTGATGATGAAGCGGCTTACTCTTCTTTGCTGTATATTCTAACACGCATTGAGGATCTTGTAGGCTTCGAACAAACGACTGTTATCGCAATAACGAATTATCCTGACTTCATGCACGATGTCGACGGTCGTGCAGAGAGTACCTACAATCCCCGGGATATTCTATTTTCAGATTACAACGGAAACCAACTCAGGGAAATCCTACAAAAGCGTGAGGATGCCTTTAACGATGAAGTTTTGACCAATGACGTGATTCCTCTTTCTGCTGCGTTTGCTGCCAGAGATAATGGTGATGCCCGTAAGGCAGTTGATCTTTTACGTACAGCTGGCGATCTCGCTATCGAGGGGGATTCTGCTACAGTTACCGAGGAACACGTACGGAAAGCTCAAAAAGAGGTTCAGCGTGATCGTGTGTTAGAAATAGTAGGCGGTTCTGCTAAATCGAAACAGTTGGTCCTGTTGTCTACAGCATTGATTCAGTCCTGGTCTGCCTCTAATAGGGAATCAGTGCCTAACCCAGTTCTTGAGAACATCTATGCGACAGTATTCAACCTTATTAACCCTGATAAGAAGCCAAAATCCAACGATACCATCCTCCGGTATATGTCTGAATACGAAATCAATGGGATTGTCTCTTCTTCTCGAACTGGGAAGGGTAAGGCGCAAGGTATGTACAAAAAATATGTATTCAACCGTCCCGCCAATCTCGTAATAGACACGTTGACAGACGAGGAAGAGGATTTCGAGCAATTACTTAACTCCGACAATTCTGATTTCCTTCGCGACCGGATATCAAAGAAACTATCTGAATTCTATAATAATTAGGGAGCTCTCTATAACTTCCATACTGTGAGATAATCTTTTATTTAAACAACGATTTTCACTTCGCAGTAACCCCCTTTACTTCGTAAGGGGTGGGTGATACACTTCGCAGTAACCCCCTCCACTTCGCAAGGGGTGGGTGTTACACTTCGCAGTAACCCCCTTCACTTCGCAGACGGTGGGTGTTGTTACACTTCGCAGTAACCCCCTCTACTTCGCAGACAGTGGGTGTTGTTACACTTCGCAGTAACCCCCTCTACTTCGCAGACGGTGGGTGTTGTTACACTTCGCAGTAACCCCCACCCCTGCAACTCGATGGTAGAAGATCCTCGAGGTGCTGATAGTACAACACTAATTTTTCTTCACTAACTTCATTTCGTCACCGATGTTTATGTCTCCGTTTTTATCCAGCTTGAGTACGACCGTTTCTTTGTCTTTGTGAACCACCTCTGCCGTGTTCTCTTTTTGTCCATCTTGTTCTAATTCCTCAAGCCTCTCGAGTATATCGTTGATCTTCTCTTCCATGTCTGCTTCTTCGCTACTGGGTGAGGCTTCTGTTTCTGAAGATGCACTTCCCCCGTTTTTGGCTCTGCTTCTATCGTTGATCCCCGCGTCTGCTTCTTTTTCGGATTGGGGTTCAGTCGTATACTTTGTCTTTCCTTTGTATCTCTCGTCTGGGAATACCTTGTTTACGTCTACACCTTCCGATTCAAAGTTGAGATCCTGTCGACTGAATTCGATACTGTCTGTATCTAGTTTAGGGATCTCAAGTTTCGTGTTCGACGTATCATTGAGTAGATTCTTTGCTGTTCTATCGTTCACCCATTCGGGTGCTATCCAATTTTTGTTGCGATAAAACGTATGTTCTCGATTATCGTTACAGGCCCAGACTACTGAATTGTACTTGTCTCTGTACTTTCTGAGATCGCTTCCATTCTGGTGGGTGACGATCAGCTGCTTTGGGTTCAGTAGTCTTACTAGTTGATCTATTGTTTCTTGGCTTGGGTGGTTGATGTACTTATATTGGTTCACCGTACAGTTGTATTCGCCAATATCTTCTTCGTTCCCCGAAATGAGTTGGTACAAGGCGGCGTTCTTGTTATCCCGTATTTCGTCGAACAGTTTCTTTGATCCACCACTTGTCGGTGTGTCCGGCCCACTAATCGTTATCTCTGATTTATCGAGAACTGTCTTACTGTCATAGGTAGGGAACGCTGAAACGTGAGGCACGTCGTACCCTAGTTTTTGATATATTTTTGCTGCTTGCCCGACTATGGATATTTGGGTCGTATTTCCTTTGTTTTCGATCGCGTTACCCAGGATATAGGCTATGTGAACTGAGTTGAGTCCTGAGGCTGTAACCAGCGTTGGTGATCCTGAGTGTGAGTGTTGAACGATTTTTTTCGTAGCCTCGGTAAGGTTTTCCTCGAAGGAGTCTTCTGTTGCTCCTGTTAGGATAATACAGTCTGTGTTATGGGGTTTTAGACCTGGATAGCCTGCAACACTTCGTCTTGTGAAATCTCCAGTGATGAGTATTGTTTCTGTTTTACCCCCCTTCTCGAACTGGATATAGAATGATGTGGCTCCAGGTGTGTGGCCAGCTGGAACAGTTGAAATAGTGAGATCGCCGAGAAGTTTCGTGCTATTTGTTATTGCCTCTGCCGAATCCATCACACTGTCAATGTCAATCCCTTTTGAGTGATGATTATTAGCTGTTGTTAGGACTGTTTCAAGTAGATCTATGTTTTCCTTTGAGGAGTATATTTTTGCGCCATCTCTGAGGTTATCACTGATTGAGTTGTAATGGTCCCGGTGTAGATGTGTGAGTAAAATCCCAGTTAGATACTCATTTTCACCGAGTAAACTATCGACATCTACGCCGTCCCCCGAATCAATGAGAAAACAGCAGGTTTGGTTTTGTAGTAACCCTTCAAACTTTAGTAATATTGAGGTGTTCTCTTTGTTGGCATACTGGTAGCTGATATTCATACATATATGATGTTATACTACAGCAGTAAAAGAGTTGAGCGTATCTTATCTATAGATTGTTTAACAGTTAGATTGTACTTTTGATTAACCCGAATATATCTTGCATATGTGTGTTTAGAGTAGTGACTGATCGCGACGGTCAAAACGTATTGAGATGCTGAGAACAATTACGCGATTGTTCTGATAGCGAGTCCGGCAACAACCCCGATAGTGATCATTGTAGCAATGATAAATGGGTTGTATCCCATGGTCACGGCAGCAGCAGTGATCCATGAACCGAGTAACATGCCTGTCAGGGCACTGCCCTGTAGACGTGCAGCTTCGTTATCCTCGTCGATTGCTTCTGAAAGCTTCACCATCTTCTCTTCGATCGTCGCCTTTTGGTTTTTGAGTGTCATATTATGTACTCGCTTGTGTAGAGGCTGAATTTGGGGTGTAGTACTTGTTTTCCCAATCATTTCGGTCATCTAGGGCCTCTTCGCCTAGATCTGTTATTTTGTAACTGTTCGTCCTATCGTCTTTCTCTCCTTTCTTGATCAGGCCTAGATTGTCTAACCGGTCAAGATTTGGATAGAGTCGTCCGTTGTTGATGTCCCCACGGTATTTTTCGATCTCGTCTTTGATCGCAAGTCCGTATGGTTCATCCAATCCAACGATGATGTATAGTAGATCACGCTGGAAGGCGGTCAATTCCTCCATTGCATATCATCGGTGCGAAGAGAGGTACTTTTAATTTTTGGATGGTGACCTCTTATCACACAGACAAGATCTCTGTTTATTCATATACGTAGTACTGTTGATTTGGGGTTTAATAGGCTTAGAGCCCGGCAATAGGCGTCAATATTGGGTTTCGTCCGTGTGATTATCTTATACTCTTTTTTTATTTGAGCTTGCTTTCGCCTGTTTATTATTGTCGAGCCTCAATACGTTTCTTCGAAGATGTAGTGCGATACTATGGCCTAGTTTTGGTGGGACGGCATTTGCGACCTGCTGGAATTGTTGAGTCTTTGTTCCTGCAAATGTGAATTCGTCTCGGAACCCCTGTATACGTGCTACTTCTCTTACGGTCATTCGACGAACTTTATTCACGTCTCGTTCTGGGTGTGAGGGACACCTGCCAGCGTAATGGATTGGTGGTGTCCCATTAGAGATCGTCATTGTTGGTGCTGGCTTGTCTGGATCAAGTCGTCTTGATGTGGTTGGTTCTTTGTTCCGGCCCAACTCTCTTGTTGCCATCTTTTCTTGTGTCTCCCTACTGTGGTCTGCTTTTTTGTGGTTGGTTGGCATCCAGACTTCTTTTCCGCCTCTTTTGATTGGCTTTGATAGCGATAGTGGGTCCACACGATGGTTTGTGCATCGATTTGATTCTATGTCTCCCCTTCCACCGAGAGTATGATGTATTGGATCGTCGGCTGGATGTGACGCATCAAGAGGCTCTGGGAGACTCTCGAGAGCTTCTGAAGAAGTCATGTAGTCTACTGTGTCGTTTCGATCGCCAAATTCTGCTAAACTCCGTTGTCCCTCATTACAGACAATTGGTGGCTTCCACTGGTTTGGAGGGTTGATATCGTTTCTAATGCAAACAAAGAATACTCTTTTTCGGGCTTGTGGAACGCCGTATTTCATCGCGTTCAACTTCATTACTCTCACACGATATCCTGTATCCTCGATCTCGTCTACCAGCTCGTCGACAGTCATTTTGTGAGAATCTTGCATCCCTTCTACGTTTTCGATCAAGAGAATCTTCGGGCGGTGTGCGTTTGCCCACTCGACCATCACAAATGGCAATAGATTCTGTTCTGTCTCATATACTGTCTCACCCGCGTTATGGGAGAAATCTTGGCATGGTGGTCCACCTGCTATTAGATCCACATCACCGTAGGATAGGTCTTCTCTGATCTGTGTTGCATCTGCATGAAGTGAGATAGAGTGGGGTTCACAGTGATGGAGATGGTAGGTTGTCCGGGCCATAGCCTCTTTTTCATATGCATGTGTGACTCTGAACCCGCCTCGCATCAAACCTTCTGTTAGACCGCCACAGCCTGCAAATAGGTCTATTGCTCTTGGGGCTGTATCTTTACCTTGAAAATGAGTGCTCATATTATCAATTATCCTCTTCAACCATACCGGAGGATACAAACTATCTATCTTGTTATCTGACCGATGGTGTCATAATTTGAAAGAACTGCGCTTTATGCTCGTCTCACCATTTTCTCTGACGATGGTTTCGTTGAACCCTGCCTCCGAACTTGGGTTACCATGGTTGCCGTGACACCTTCCTTCACAGATGTGACCGCCACACTTCCCACCGTAGAACATCATATAATTCCCCGAATTACCGTTGATTGAATCTAGCGTTTGCTGTTCTTTTACTGGTCCTGGTATGTCTACTGATGGACAGTGGTTGAGTAGGTGATACACGTATTGCCACGGCATTGCTGATCTCACTCCTGACTTTTTCCAAGCACTTGGTACTCCCTTAGCTTCAGCTAGGTCTTGGATGGATTGATCGCCGTCTACATTCATGGTGATTTCTGCCTCTCCCTGCTCGTAGACATCTGGACACTCAAACGTTGTCTCGAAGACTCGAGTATTGTCAAAATCTTCTCCGAACCCTAATCCGTTCAATTGGACGTTGGCATCTAGATCCCCATAGTACGATGCATTTGGGACGTTTTCAATTATGTAGTGGCCTCCGATCGACAACAGCCATTCTCGAAATTCATCCGTTAGACGTGGGTTTTCTTTCAATGCCTCATCCGAGCTTCCGTATGCTATAGCTGAAGGCTGTGCGTAGGCAGTACAGGGCCAACTCACCCATACAACGTCTGCGGTAGCACCAGTAAATGGTCTTTGGTCAGGATTGATTAGATCGGCCTGTAGGAATTGACCAGGGTATTCCTCGGAGTAGTCTTCGATATCGACTCCCATATACATCCGATCTGGGAACCAATCATCGAGAGCTCTTCCTGTTCCCCCACGACCACAGAATAAATCGAGGACTTGAATTCGCCATTCTGATGTCCATTCTTGGGGCCAATGGGACCGGTCAAAACGTGGCTTGCTTCGTAGATGGTCTAATCTGTTCATTACTCACACTCTGGTCTACTCAGTGTATAAAAACTGACTTTCAACATCGAAAATACGCCTTTATCTGCTATCTGCTATCTGCTATCCTTGTGCTTCTCAGTTTGTCTCTTTTAGGGGAGGGCCTGTCTCATCTTTTCAACGTCACCCATTGCATATCTGCCTTTGTCGTATCCCAATCTGACTTCCTCAATGCCATCATGATTTAGATCGTTATAATCAGATCCCGCATTTTTATAGATACGCACAGCAAGAACAGCTTTTCTGTATCCAAACATCATGTTATCCAGTGAATCGCTATGTGCCGCAGGCCATTCCTCTGAATCACCTTCGAACACTCTACCTGCTAGGTCACCAATCGCGTTTGGACCATAATCATTCACTGCCAGCCTATAATCATCTTCTGCCTTTTTGAATTGAGACTGGGCTTCTGCATGATTTCCATTATCGTACGCTTCAAATGCTTTCTTGAAGTGTTCAAGCCCTTTCAGGTGGTGATCATACGCTTGCTTGTACTTCTGTAGCAGTTTTTCACTATCAGTTAGGTTCTGATTGCCACCTCCATTTCCACTGCTACTGTTACTGTTACTGTCAGTAGAATTCCCGTCTCCCATACATCCGCTGACACCAACTGCTGCAACTGTACCAATGGTTGTGATGAGGTTTCTTCGCGTACTCATAGATTACCCTCACTCACAAACCGATAAAAAAGGTCGGAAACTGGCTTCATACCGACATCTCCCCGTTTACTGTTCGACATGCGTGATTTGGCCGACTTGATACTACTGTCTTTCTGAGTGTTAATTCCGAACATAGTGTTCTAACTACCTACTTCAAATACTCTTATTTCACTCAAAACGGAAAATAAAAACACTACACCTCACTAATCACCACTATTACAATGTTTTTCCAGAGTGTTGGCACACTCTTACGCTGTTTCAAAGACCGCAGAAATTGTAGAACCCGATTTAGTTTGCTGCTATGCCGTCTTTCCGCACTAGTTCCCAGCTACTCGGGGTGATTGTTCTGCCATCGAATTCGCCCGCTTCGGGGTATGCTGTTGTGATGATCATTTCTGCGTTGTCGTCGAAGTAATTCATAAGGTTGCGGATATGCTCTGCTGCCAGCTGCCCAATCCCATCGATCATTATGACTGGTGATCGTTCACCGACGTTGAATGTTTGATATCCAGCCATTGCCGTGATGATCCCGACCAGTTCGACTTCTCCTTCGCTCAGGTTGTCGATCTCG
>Ga0102939_1000477_pt1 | contig 14901 bp, 14 predicted proteins | sample SalPon2_B_H2O_MG_FD_78214 | JGI IMG/M metagenome (GOLD analysis project Ga0102939, IMG submission 78214) | Salt pond water microbial communities from South San Francisco under conditions of wetland restoration - Salt Pond MetaG R2_B_H2O_MG | ecosystem: Environmental > Aquatic > Non-marine Saline... | reverse complement strand
GAGAATGCGAGTGACCATGCTCCTACAAGGGGCCGAACAGTCATAACCCCGGCTGCTACCCGAACCGTCTATTGGCCGATTAGCGGGAGACCGATTAGTGGCCCCGATGTTGCTGTCGGTACCGCATGACGGCCTGTTCTTTCATTTTCGCCTCGATCATCACGTCGACCGTGTTGCCGTGGAGATGGATCGGCCCCTGGACGTAGTCCGAGTGGTTCCGTGGCGAGACGGAGGGATCGGCCTCGTGGAGTCGCCGGGGTTCGCTGTAGTGGATGATCGGCCGCACGTCGTTGGGCCACGTTTCGACGGCCTGTTCGAGCGCCTCGCGGTAGCTCAGTCCCCGGTCGGTGAACTGGTGGTGGAGTCCGTCGTAAACGATGGGAAGACCGATCTCGTCGTGGACAGACTCGATCAACTCGGGGACGCTCCACAGCGACTCCTTGTCGTCGTTTTCGACCGTTAGTCGACTCTTCACAGCGGGTGGCAGGCGATCGACTGCCTCACAGAACCGCTGGGCGGTCGCTTCCTTGTCGCTGTAGTGAGCACCGATATGGATGTTGATCGAGTTGTATGGGGACCGTGACAGGCCCATCGCGTCCATCAGGTCCCCGTGGCATTCGAGGTCGACGACCGCGTTGTCGACGACCGACTCGGTGGGGCTGGCGAGTTTGACGAAGTGGTCCGGGTGGAACGTGAACCGGAGGTTGTGTTCGTCGGCGAGGTCGCCCACGTCGGCGAGAATGTCGAGGACGGTGTCGCTGTTGGGGAGCTCTTCGAGATCGTACTGGCTGTACCACGGAATGAGGTCCGACGAAATGCGGTAGAAGCGAATGTCGTGGTCGATGTTCCACTCGATGATCCGGCGAAGCCCACGGCAGTTCTGCTCGGCGAGTTCGCCGGCGTAGTTGAGGCCTCGCTTCTCGAAGGTCGCTTGCTGCATCCCGCGGTTCGTCCGGACGTCGTCCTCGCGGAGCGTCCGGTTCAGTGCTGCATAGCCGAACTGTGGTACGGTATTGTCTGTCGACACGGAACTACTGTCCCTTGACGGTCGTTCGTGGTAGTGGTTTCGTTTGGGGTGTCGACACGGCAGTTTCGCTCTCGTGGTCGTTGGTCTGTGTATCTGGCATATATCAATTATTATTTATTGAAATGAATGTATGAGAGAGTTTGTATATGATGGACTTTGTATATGATGGACTTTGTATATGATGGACTTTGTGTATGAGAGAGTTTACATGAATATACGATACTGTTGTCCTCTCCCTCCCACCCCTGATTGTAAGTGTTGTTGAGTCTGTGATCGTCCATTGGTTCTTTTGTGGCGACTCTTGCCACTACTCGCCCATCCATGATATTTTCTAACACGCCACGCGAGAACTAGCGATATTTTTTGAATCTTTTGAACACGGCAACATTTTCAAACGGCTATGAATACGGTATTTAGGCCCTGAAAACCCAGATAACACTTGCAAAATGGGGTGTGGATTCTGTCTTGTCGGCTAATCAAAATAAATGATAAATAATGGGGTCTGCTCTCCGACCCCTCCCCCTCTCTGTGAGCCAAAGAACACTTACAATCCGGGGGGTGGGTGTGACGACACCCTAACACATAGAACATCTACAACACTTACAAAGGCGGGTCTGCTCCCGTGGAGTATACATCTCTAATGGAGTCTCCATTTAAAAACACAAACAAAATATTCGAGACGAAACGGCCATTCGAGGAGGAGTTCCGGCCGGATCAGATCCTCGAACGGGAGGCCGAAATCAACGAGTATGGGACTGCTTTGCAGGATATCCTCGATGGGTTCGGGCCGCCGAACGTCTTCGTCTACGGCCAGACTGGCGTTGGCAAAACTGCGACGACGCAGAAAGTCCTCGAATTCCTCGAATCCGAATGCGCCGAGACCAACGTCGACCTCACGGTGTTCACGCTCAACTGCAACAAGCGGAACACGACCTACAAAGTCATTTCGAAGCTTGCAAGCGACCTCCATCCCGACCGGCAGTTCAAACAGGGTACCCATCCCGACACGCTGTGGTCGGTCATCTACTCGAGGCTCGACGAAATCGGCGGCGACGTGCTGGTCGTCCTCGACGAAATCGACAAACTCGGCGGCGACGAAGAGCTCCTCTACGAGTTCCCGCGGGCCAATGCGATGGACGAGTTGGACGATGCACGCGTCGGCATCATCGGAATCTCGAACAACTTCAAGTTCCGCGAGAACCTCTCCCAGCGCGTCAAAAGCACGCTCACTGAAAAGGAGATCCAGTTCAAACCGTACAACGCCACTCAGCTCCGGTCGATCCTCGGCTACTACGCCGATCTCACCTTCTACGAGGGCGTTCTCTCCGACGATGTCGTGCCGCTCTGTGCGGCCCTGACTGCCCAGGATACCGGTGACGCCCGCATGGGGCTCGATCTCCTGGAGACTGCGGGTGATATCGCCCGCCACGAGGAAGCCGACGCGGTCCTCGACGAACACGTCCAACTCGCCAGAACCCAAGTCGACCGCGCCAACACCGAACGCATCATCTACAACCGGCTCACCGTCCAGATGCGGGCGGTGCTGGTCGCGCTCACCCTGACCGTCCTCGATCCGGACATCCAATCGAAGGTCAAGGAGATCTATCCGATGTACAAGACGGTCTGCCAGCGGGTCGACGTGGATGTTCTCTCCGAGAGCCGTGTTCGGGACCATCTCAACACGCTCGATATGTTCGGCCTGATCGAAGCCCGCGAACAGAACCTCGGTCGGAGCGGCGGCCGCGCCTACATTTACGAACTGGTCGACGAAACCGTGATCGTCGTCGAGACGCTGCGAGAGATGGATCGCTGGGAGCGCGCGTTCCCCTCGCGCACCGACGCGCTGCTCGATCAACTCACGACTGCCGAAACCTCCTCGATCCAGCGCGATCTGAGCTTCTGAGCGAGGGAAACACTTGCAATGTGGGGGGAGGCGGTTCACTTTCGCTCTGCTGTTAACGCTCTTTTATATCCCCGCAGAGCATAATCGATGTAATGGCCACACAGTCAGATATAGAGGGGCTTCCAGGCGTCGGTCCGGCGACCGCAGACAAACTCACCGACGCGGGGTTCGACTCCTACAACGGACTGGCAGTATCGAGTCCTCGCGAACTGGCCGACGCCGCGGATGTCGGGCAGGGAACCGCCTCCGACATCATTGCCGCCGCGCGCGAGGCGGCCGACGTCGGGGGCTTCGAGAGCGGTTCGACTGTCTTGGAGCGCCGCAACGAGATCGGCAAGCTCTCGACGGGCGTGCCCGCAGTCGACGAGCTGCTCGGCGGCGGCGTCGAAACCCAGTCGATGACCGAGGTCTACGGCGAGTTCGGCGTCGGCAAATCCCAGATCAGCCACCAGCTGGCGGTCAACGTCCAACTCGATCAGGAACACGGCGGCCTCGCGGGCCGGGCCGTGCTGGTCGACACCGAGGACGCCTTCCGCCCCGAGCGGATCGACGACATGGTCCGGGGGCTCGACCCCGAAATCCTGCAGGCCGAACTCGACCGACGCGAGATCGAGGGCACGCCTGACGATGACGAAGCAATGGACGCGCTGGTCGACGACTTCCTCCAGTACATCCACGTCGCGCGTGCGTTCAACTCCGACCACCAGATGTTGCTGGCCCAGACTGCAGCCGATCTCGCCACCGAGTACGCCGAGGACGACCGCCCGGTGCGGCTGGTCGTCTACGACTCGCTGACCGCCCACTTCCGGGCGGAGTACGTCGGCCGCGGCGAACTCGCGCCGCGCCAGCAGAAGTTGAATCGGCATATCCACGACCTGCTGCGGATCGGTAGCCTCCACAACGCCGCGATCCTCGTGATGAACCAGGTCCAGAGCAACCCCGACTCGTATTTCGGCGACCCCACCAAACCGGTCGGCGGCAACATACTCGGCCACGCCTCGACGATCCGGGTGTATCTCAAGAACTCGAAAGGTACCAAGCGGATCTTCCGGCTGGTTGATGCCCCTAATCTCGCCGACGGCGAGGCGATCCTGCGTGTCGAGGGCGGCGGCCTCAAACCCGAATAACGCGGGAAAAACAGCGGCCGAGGCTACATATTGACGTCTTCGATGTGGTCGGAGACGACTGCTTGGCCTTTTGCCGAAAGCTCCATCGCGCCGTCGACATCCCGGATCAGCTCCTTGTCGCGGAGCTGATCGAGGATGATCTGGGTTTCGGTGACATCGCCTGTCAGGAGCTGGCTGAGGTCGGCGCGCCCCCCGGCACTGTACAGCGTGACCAGCGCCTCGATCTGCTCTTCGGTGAACTCGAGGTCTTCGAGCTCCTCCATCAGCTCGCTGTATTCGAGCTTGAGGAACCGGCCCAACAGATTGAGTTTGCGGTTGTTGGGCAGGGTGATTATCGTGGTCAGGGTCGTTCCACCGGAGGCGTGGTCGACCGAGAGTGCGGGCCGGACCTTGCCGCCGAGATCACGCTTTTCGCGGCTGAAGCTCGTCACCGACCCCAGATCGATGTCGAAATCGCCGCCCTTGCCGTCGAGCCGGAGGGTGGCCTCGCTGAGCTTGAGCTTCATTTTTCGGTCGCTGGCGTCGGTGACGCGACCACCACGTTTCGAAGGGTGTTTGACGACCACAGTCTGGCCACTGAGTATGACCTTGAAAAACACCGTTTTGAACCGCTCGACGTTTTCGCCTTTGCCTTCGATGATCGCAGTTCGTTTGCTATCACCGTCGCTGTAGGCGATGGTGACAGTGTCGCTGAAGAACTCCGCAAGTGCTGGGGGGACCGTGCCGAGGTTGACGTCGATCACCTTCGACAGCGGGATCGTCGTTTTGAAATCACCTGTCGCAAGCACCAGTCGCTTGTGGCTCAACAGGATGCGCCCGGAAACGGGCTCGGCCGACGTCACGTCCGTTGTGTGGAATCGGCCGACGAAATCCGCCACCACTGTCTCGCTCATTGGTTCCCTTTGTATGTTGTGTCCTCTTGACTGTTTCGCGCGACTGCCGCCGTGGGTATTTATACCCTCTTTCCGACCCCCGCGTTCTGTGGTTCACGAGAACTCACAATGTGCATGTATTTTCGGTCGACCGAATGACCGAACAGCAAACTCTAATGGGATGGGTACCCAATCGTGAACTGATGCCCACGGTAACTTACCTAAACTACGAGGTACTCGATGACGAAGGCTGGGAGATCGACGACGACGATCTCTTCGAAAACGCAGAAGATGCCGGACTCGGCGACGAGGACTTCGGCTCGCTTGAAGTCAACGAAGGCGAGTACGTTCTTGAAGCCGCCGAGGCACAGGGCTACGATTGGCCCTTCTCGTGCCGCGCCGGTGCCTGTGCGAACTGTGCAGCGATCGTCAAAGAGGGCGACATCGACATGGACATGCAGCAGATCCTCTCCGACGAGGAAGTCGACGAGAAGAACGTCCGACTCACCTGTATCGGGAGCCCCGCTGCCGACGACGTAAAGATCGTCTACAACGCCAAGCACCTCGACTACCTGCAGAACCGCGTTATCTAACGCCGGCTGCACACCGATCCCCCATTTTTTATACCTTCACGAGCAGCAGCACTCGGTAACTACCCCCTGTTCCGCTCCGGACCTTCACACCTAAACACCTATGAGCCCTGACGTTCCGCATTGGAACAATGATCGCTTCGGGACCGGACCTGCTCCGACTCGTCGTGTTGCCTGTCTTCGCGTGGGCAGCGTGGCGGGACATCAACACGCGTCGACTCCCCAACCGACTGTGGCCACCGCTGGTCGCGGTGGGTGTCGTCGCTCTCGTGTGGGAGGCTGTCCAACTCCCCGCCTTCGGTACGTACGAGGGACGCCTGTTCCTCGTTCAGGTCGGCGTTAGCCTCCTTTTTATCGCCCCGTTAGGCTACGCCTTCTGGTGGCTCGGCGGCTTCGGCGGCGCGGACGCCAAGGCGCTGATCACGCTCGCTGTCCTGCTGCCGACGTTTCCGGAGTACACCCTCGGTAGCCTCTCGCTCCCGCTGGTCGACACCCCGCTCGGCGTCTTCTCGCTGACCGTCCTCACCGATACGGTTCTGATTGCAGCAGTCGCGCCGATCCTGTTGGGGGTGGGTAATCTCGTCCGGGGATACATCGAGCCCAGGGCAATGTTCTTCGCTCGCCCAGTCAGCGTCGACTCGATTCCCGACCGCCATGGCAAACTGTTCGAGACCCCTGACGGTATCGCCCGCGGGCTGGATCTCGATGCCCTTCGAATGTATTTCCGGTGGCGCGGGTCGACGCTCGCGGCCCTGCAGGCTGCCCCCGAGGCTCACCGTGATCCGAGCAGCGTTGAGGCCACCCACGACCCGACCGACGGCGGTACCCACGTCGGCCCCCGAACTGACGGCGGCGTCGAGCAGCCCGCCACAGCCGACACCGTCGAGAGGGTCGACGATCCGTGGGCTGCCGAGCGGTTCTTCGAGGCGATCGACGGCACCGCCTACGGCTCGACGCCAGAGGGGCTTCGGGAGGCGCTCGACCTGCTGGCCTCGACTGACCGCGAGACGCTCTGGGTCTCGCCCGGCTTGCCGTTCGTCGTCCCGATGTTCGTCGGCCTCGTGGTCGCCTTTAGCTACGGCGACCTGCTGTTCGGCCTCTTCGGTTGGCTCGGCCTCTTTTAAGTAGTCACCGGCTAACGAGGAAAACCCTATTGGCCCGCCGCTCCTCGACCGATCTAATGACCGACCAGATCGATGTCGACTTCGGCGGGGACGGACTCGTCCCCGCAGTCGCACAGGACGCCGACTCGAAGGACGTGCTCATGTTGGCCTACGTCTCACCCGAGGCTCTGGAGGCCACCCTAGAGACCGGCTTCGCCCACTACTACTCCCGGAGCCGCGATGAACTCTGGAAGAAAGGCGGCTCCAGCGGCCACCTCCAAGAGATCGAGGAGGTCCGCGTCGACTGCGACGCCGACACGCTGCTGTATCTCGTCGATCAGGAGGGTGGAGCCTGCCACACTGGCCACGAGAGCTGTTTCTACCGGACCGTCGACGGCGAAGAGGTCGGCGAAACCGTCTTCGACCCCGACGACGTCTACGAGTAAGATGCCAGACCCTGCCACTGCGGCCCAGTCGACACCCGCGGCCGACGTGGTTGCGGAGTTAGAGACAGCCTACCGCCGGGTTCGGACGATCGACTCCGAGATCGACGACCACGGCGAGGACAACGTCGAGGCCGCCGCCGCCGCCTACCGGAACGCGACGCGGCTCCTAGATCGCTACGAAGACAGCGCGACCGGCACCGGCGATTTCAAGGCGTACCTCCAGTTCCAAAACGAGTTTATTGCACTCGCGGAGGGACTCTCCGATGACACACTCGCCGCCGAGGCGTTCCAGCGGGCCAGCGACCGGATGGACAAACGCCGACTCAACAGGTCGGATTTCGACTACGCCCGCGAACAGATCGAAGCCGCTGCCGAGGCCGTAGACCTCCTAGAGCGCCGCGAGGAGGCCCACAGCGAGTACCGACAGGCGCGTCACGACGCCAAAGCCCGACGAGACGAACTCGACGGGGAGGCCGACCGACTCCGCCGCGTCCGCAAACTCGGCGGCGTCGACCTCGACATCCCTCTTGAACCCCTCCGGGAGCCGGTCGAGGCCTACAACGCGGCGGTTCGTGCGGCCTTCGACGGTTTCCGCCGGACCGAGAGCGCCCGCGACCTATTTGATCTGCTAGCTGCCGGGGCCGATCGGCCGCTCGTCGACGCCGACCGGCCGCCGCGGGATCTCGCTGAGTACATCGAGTCCGCGCCCGCGGGCCGGGAGCCGTTGACAACGCTCCGGGAGTATGCCGACTACTCGCCGTCGAAACTAGAACACTACGTCGACGATCCGGGTGCGCTCCGAACCCACGTCTCGGTCCACCAGACCTACTTAAATCGGCTGGGGCCCGAACCGCTGTTGATCGAGTGGCCGCCCGCCAAGGTGGGGGTGCTTCGCGCCCGGCTTCGGGAACTCGCCCCACTCGTCCGGCGGCTTGATGCGGCGACCGACCGCGAGGAGGCGGCGGCGGACGCCGACACCGACGACGAGTCGATCGAGTACCACCGACGGCGGCTCGCCCGACTGACTCGAACCGACGACTACGGCCGACTCCGGCAGGTCGCGGTCGCCGACGAAGAACTCTCTGCCGAAGAGTTCGACCGCCTCGCCGCCGGGACCGTCGACGACGATCTGGCGGCCGTCGAGGCGGGGATCGACGCCATCGATACTGCGCTGGACGAGTACGCCGTGAGTTGAGGCGGTCGACTGGTCGGCACCTTCCCAGTACGTACCAGTAATATATTTGCTACTCTGTGGCCGAGTGCAGGTATGCCCACTTGTCCTGAATGTTCACACAGTGAGTCGGCTGTCAAACAGTGGTTCATCTCCGGAGAGGACGCAACGCTCGAAACGGGGTCCGTCCTCGTGGTCTGCCCCTCGTGTGATGCCGTGCTCGGCGGCGGCCGGTACGTCAGCGACTAGCAGTCGGTTCGCGGTTCGATTCTACGGTTCAATGGTTCGTGAGACCCAGCCGCTCGGCCCGTCGGGGAACTGATCGGACTCCATCTCGGGTTGGATGTTGCCGTTTTCGTCGACCGCCCGCGCAATGAGGTCGGTCGGCTCCTCGGGATCGAACGTATAGCGCCACTGCTGCCAGCCGTCGACCGGGCCCAGCGGCGCGGTGAGTGCCGCGTTCGTCCAAGACTCGCCGCCGTCGGTCGAGACTTCGACGCGGTCGATGTCTGCACAGCAGGCATACGCGTGGCCGCCGACGGTGACGCCCTCGCCGCTTCGGTCGACCGACCAGATTTTGGCGATCTGCCGGACTTCGCCGGTGCCGACCCAGCCGCGGTTCTCCCAGTAGCCCTCCGGCTCGTCGGTGAATTCGAGTTCGGAGAGCCACTTCGTGTTGACTTCGCCCCAGTTGCCCGGGACCATCAACCGAACCGGATGGCCGTGTTCCCGCGGGAGGAGCCGCCCGTTCATCCCGTAGACGACGTAGGATTCGTCGAGTTCTTCGCGGCTGGTGGAGACGAAGTAGTCGTCTGCGGCCCGGGAGATCGCCTCCTCGGCCTGTGGCCCGGCCGCTTCGAGCAGCCGCGACAGCGGCACGCCGGTCCAGACCGCGTTGTCCATCTTCCGGGCGTTGAGGTCCTCGCCGACACACCGCAGCGTGCTGTAGAAGTGTTCGGCCTCCATCTCCCGGAGTTCGGCGTAGGAGATCTCCATGTCGTTCTCGACTGCGCCGGTGATCGTCAGCGACCAGTCGGCCGAATCGATCATCGGCCCAACGGTGGCGATGTCGACCGTGTAGAAGTTCCCGATCTCGCTTATAAGGCCGGGCGCACCCGGCAGGTCGAACTCGGCGTCGGCAGCCGAATCCAGCATCTGTTGGACCCCCTGTGGCGGTTGGGTGCCGCCGCCGAGGTACTGGACGCTTCCCTCGGGCGTTCGCCGCTGGCCGATGACGTAGCTCGCGCCGGCTACCCCGGCGACGCCGACACCCGTTTTCAGCGTCGCCCGCTTGCGGTCGTCGACCTTTCTGGCCGTGCGCACGCTCAGCGGGTCGTTCGCGCCGAGGAACGAAATGATACCGACGACCAGCGCCGCCGGGACGGCGGCCGCCACGGCGGCGACGTACGCGGCGGTCGCCGCCGCCGCGAGCAGCCAGACGCCCGCCGCAGTCAGCGGGACGCCGAGATACTGGCGGTCGGCGACGACCTCCAGTTCGAGTGCCAGCCAGACGACGACCGCAATAGCGGCGACACTGATCGCTGCGGCGGTCGCCAACCGTGCCGGCTGGGCGAGGTTGCCCAGCGAGTCGAGAACCGTATTCACGAGGATCGCGGGCGTGGTTTCGGTGAGGAAGGCGGCGGCTGGCTCAACGACGAACGATCGGCTGAACCCGGCGTAGGCATACGAGCCAGCGACCGCGGCGACTGCCGCGAGGACTGCCGTGAGGAGACGCCAGAACCGTTCGCCGTCGGTGAGTCGACCGGGAAGACTCATCTCGGCCACCCCTCACAACCCGGCTCGACGCCCCATCGGTCGACCGGGATCGCTGTCCGCGGCTGATTGCAAGGCTGGTGCATAACTCACCCAACGACACCACCCCGGTAATGGGTTTTTCAAGGTCCGTTCCAACTCGTTCTAGAATTCGGCCGTCGGCTGTGCTGGCGGACGAGGGACGCGGCGACTACCGGGCGGCTTCGAGGGCCGCCCCGACGTCTTCGGCGAGTTCGGTCGCCCGGCTGGGACTGGTGGCCTCCGAGGCGATCCTGACTTTCGGCTCGGTGCCGCTCGGTCGTACGAGGATCCACGCGTCGCCGTAGTCGAGCCGGTAGCCGTCGATGGTGGTCGCCTCGACATCGCTGGCCTCGACGTAGTCGGTGGCCGCATCCAGTAGCGTCTGGAGTTCTGCCTCCGACTCGTAGGTGAGGTTGATCCGGTGGTTGTGGTAGTCTTGGTAGGGAGCGACGACCTCGCTGGTCGACTGGTCGGCGATCAGTTCGAGGAACTTCGCGCCGATGTAGGGGCCGTCGCGGACCAGGCGGTGGTTCGGGAAAAAGATCCCCCCGTTTCCCTCGCCGGCGATCGGCACCGACCGCCCCTCGGCCCACAGCTCCTTGACCCGAGTAATGATGTGTGTCGCCCCGATGGGCGTGAGTTCGAGGTCCGCACCGACGCGGTCACAGACGTCGACCAGCCGCTGGGAGACGTTGACCGCTGCAACGGTCGCGTCGCCCTCGCCGAGTTCGTGCTCGGCCAACGCGGCCAAGGAGGTGTCGCCGTTTATAAACCGGCCGGTCTCGTCGACAAACACCGACCGGTCGGCGTCGCCGTCGTGGGCGATGCCGATATCGGCATCCGTCGCGGTGACCAACCGTCCGAGGTCTTCGAGGTTCTCGGGCACCGGCTCGGGCAGCCGCCCGGGGAAATGGCCGTCGGGCTGGGCGTTGACCGTGACGACCCGACAGCCCAGCCGCCGGTAGAACTCGGGGCTGGCGAACGTGCCCGCGCCGTGGCCCGGATCGAGCGCGACGGTGAGGTCGGCGTCGGCGATTTTCTCGCGGTCGACGGCGGCCACCAGCGAGTCGACGTAGTCGTGGGTGGCGGTCTCGACGTGGGTTGTCTCGCCGACTGACTCCCACGTCGCCGTGTCGAACTCCTCGGTCAGGACGTGGTCCTCGATGCGTTCGAGGATGTCGACCGAGAGCTCGACGCCGTCTGCACCGATGAGCTTGACGCCGTTGTACTCCGGGGGATTGTGTGAGGCCGTCAGGAGGATGCCTGGAATCCCCTCGCGTTCACAGTAGTGGCCCACTGCCGGTGTCGGCGTCTGGCCGAGTCGGTCGATGTCGAGCCCGGCGCTTGCGAGTCCAGCAGCGGCGGCATCAGCGAACAGCTGTCCCGTCGTCCGCGTGTCGGTGGCAACGGCCGCGTGGTCGGCCTCCCAGACCGTCCCCGCGGCCCTCGCCACCCGAAGGACGAACTCGGGGGTGAGGTCCCGCCCTGCTACCCCCCGAGCGCCACTGGAGCCGAATACCTTCATACCAGTCACTCAGTCGGCTACTTCATATTGGTTCCGAACCGGACGCATTCGGTGTTATTGTGCGATACGTTCCCCCACGACTATCACGTCCGTTTCGTTCGGTATCTCCATACGAAACCGAGGGGTCTCGGCTACCGATTCAGTGTATGGATCGCCTGTCCCTCCGCGTTCTCGGCGGCCTCCATCACCGCCTCGGCCAGCGTCGGATGGGTGTGGACCGTCGACGCCACGTCTTCGAGCGTCGCGCCGAGTTCGATCGCCAGCGTCACCTCGGCGATCAGCTCGGAGGCCTCGGGGCCGACGATCTTGCCGCCCAGCACGAAGCCGCTGTCCTCGTCGGCGACGATCTTGACGAAGCCGTCGGTGTGGCCCGTCGTGAGCGCCCGCCCGGAGGCCCGGAACGGCATCTCGCCGACCACAGGCGAGAATCCGGCCTCCGTGGCCTCCTCGACGGTCATCCCGGCGGTGGCGATCTCGGGGTCGGTGAAGACGGCTGCCGGAACCGCTTGGACATCCATCGCGGCTGGCTCCCCGGCGATGACTTCGGCGGCGACGATCCCCTCTTTCGAGGCAGCGTGGGCCAACATCGGATCGCCAGCCACGTCGCCGACGGCGTGGATGTGGTCGACGTTCGTTCGCATCCGGTCGTCGGTCGGGATCGTCCCGCGATCCGTGGCCTCGACGCCTGCGTTGTCGAGATCCAGTGTGTCGGTGACGGGCGCGCGACCGACTGCCACGAGGACCTTGTCGGCCTCGTAGGCCGACGCCTCGCCGTCTTCGGTCTCGCTTTCGACGACGATCCCGTCGTCGGTCTCCGTCCACTCGCTGGCCCCCTCGCCGAAGTTGAACTCGATGCCGAGCTCCTCGGCCTTTGAGCGAATGATCTTGGTGACGTCGCTGCCGTACTGCGGGAGGATGTCGTCGAGCATCTCGACGACCGTGACTTCGGTGCCGAGTTTGGCGAAGACGGTCGACAGTTCCATCCCGATGTATCCCCCGCCAACGACGACCAGTCGGTCGGGGATCTCGGTCGCTGCGAGGGCGTCGGTCGAACTCCAGACGGGGTCGTCGCTGTAGGCAAAGCCCGGAATCTCGATCGGCCGCGAACCGGTGGCGACGATGGCGTTGTCGAACGCGATCTTGCTGTCCTGCTTGTCGCTGCGGTCGACCGCGACGGTATGCTCGTCGACGAAGCGCGCGGTGCCCTCGATCAGCCGGACGCCGTTGGCCTTGCAGAGCTTCTCGACGCCGCCGGTGAGTTGGTCGACCACGCCGTTTTTCCACTCGTTCATCGTGGGGAGGTCGACCTCCGGGTTCGCCGAGATCCCCATCAGTTCGGCGCTCGAGGCCTCGTGGGCGATGTCAGTCGCAGTAATATAGGCTTTCGAGGGGATACAGCCGGTGTTTAGACAGGTGCCACCGAAAGCGTTCTTTTCGACCAGTGTAACATCGAGATCATGCTGTGCGGCGCGGATGGCGGCGACGTAGCCGCCGGGGCCTGCGCCGATAATCAACAGCTCGGTTTCGGTTGCGTCTTCATCGACCATACCTCCATATTAGTGCGCCGTGGTAAAATCCCGACCCTTACGACGAGGTCAACAGCAGCCGGTTCGGCGACTCCAGATAGCCGACCACCTGTTCGACGAACGCCGCCGCCTCGGTGGCATCGACCGCACTGGGGTCGACCGACAGCGACACTGGCAGCGTCTCGCGGGCGAGGACCTCGCCGTCCGCAACCACGGGCCGCGGTTCGATCGTCCCCAGCCCGAGGCTCGCGGTCTGTGAGTCGTCGACCGGCAGTGTCGCGTACTCGTCGCCGATCGCCCCGAGGTTCGTTAGGGTGACCGTGCTGCCGTCGGTCTCCTCGGGGGCCAGTTCGCCCGCTTCGGCCCGGTCGATGAGACCCGCAATCTCCTCGGTGAGTTCGAGGATCGTCTTCTCGTCGGCGTTCCGCACGACCGGCACCGCGAGTCCATCGTCGGTGGCGACCGCGAGGCCGATGTGGTACTCCTCGCTGTCGACAGCTTCGCCCTCGGCGTCGACCGCCGCGTTGAGCGTCGGCTGCTCGGCCAGCGTTCGGACAACGGCTTTGATAACAAACGGGAGCACTGTCAGCCGCACGCCGTAAGCTTCCGCATCGGCTTCGAGCTCCGCACGGAGCTCGCCGAGTTCGTCGACGACGGCGGTGTCGTAGTGGGCGGCATGGGTGACTGCCCCTGCCGATCGCGCGGCTTCCTCCTCGTCGGCCAGCCCTGCGCCACCGACCGCCTCGCCGCCTTTCGAGACGGCTGATTTGCCGCTCGGAGTGAACGGTTTGGGTCCGGACTCCGATTTGGACTCCGATTTTGCCGTTATTCCCGCGCCGCTGACCGCTTCGCCGTCTTTCGAGACGGCCGACTTCCCGCTCGGAGTGAACGGTTTGGGTCCGGCTGTCTCGTCTTCCGCCTCGCGGTCGCTTTCGGCTGCCTTGCGAACATCGTCCTCACTGATGCGGCCGCTCGTCTCGGAGCCGTCGACAGTGGTGATGTCGACGCCCAACTCGCGGGCCAGCCGCCGGACGCGTGGCGGGGCGAACACCCGCTCGTCGGAGACCGTCACTTCCTCGGCCGGCTGGTCGGTTGGTTCCGGCTCGGCCTCGCTGTCGTCCGCAGGCTCGGCCTCGCTGTCGTCCGATTCGGATTCTGCCGACTCGTCGGCCTCGATCCGGAGGATTTCTGCACCGACGTCGACGGTCTCGCCCTCCTCGACGAGCAGTTCGGTTACGGTTCCGGCGTTCGGTGCGGGAACCTCGACGACCGATTTTTCCGTTTCGACTTCGGCGACGGGCTGGTCGTCGTCGACCGTCTCGCCGGCTTCGACGAGCCACGTCACCAGTTCGCCGCTGTCGTCCCCACCAAGGTCGGGAAGCGTGAACGGTTTGCCTGTCATAGGTACGCTATCGTCGACCGGTGGGATACTTGCAGCGATTCCGGCCGTCCTCTCGATCTATCGCTCGAAGACCTTCTCGCGCTCGCGGGTGGTGGTCTTCGAGCCGGAGACGAACGTGGTGTAGGCCCAGTATATGCCGTATAAGATCGCAGCAATCACGAGCAACCGAATCGCCATTACGATGGCCCACGCTACCGCGCTGAATAGGATGCTAATAAGGGTCCAAAGAACTGAAATGAGGACCAGCGCAAGGATGACGACCCCTGCACCTTTGAGGAGGGATTTCGTGTCGACCATACCTGTTGTCCGTGCCGGGTGATCAAAGACGTTGTGGCGTTGATACACCGCCCGATACCGACTACTGGCCGGTCTGCTGTCTACCGGGATCGGTCGCGCGACTGGCCCTGACTATTCG
>Ga0102939_1000475_pt1 | contig 14908 bp, 15 predicted proteins | sample SalPon2_B_H2O_MG_FD_78214 | JGI IMG/M metagenome (GOLD analysis project Ga0102939, IMG submission 78214) | Salt pond water microbial communities from South San Francisco under conditions of wetland restoration - Salt Pond MetaG R2_B_H2O_MG | ecosystem: Environmental > Aquatic > Non-marine Saline... | reverse complement strand
AGTTTTTAAATTCAATAAAAAACATTTTATCGATATAAACAGAAGAAGCCATACAAAAAAATGAAATTAAAACATAAAATCGAGGTTTTGGACAATAAAACACAGAAATTAATCTCAAATTATAGAAATCCTCTTTTAATTGAATTCTTCCAAGGAATAACCTCACTAGGATCCCCTCCGTTAGTAATGTTGATGATTTCTGTTCTCTGGTCAGTAGGAGAAACTCCAACAGCACAAACACTGCTATTAGGATTTCTTATCAGTGGTACAATCGTAAGAATCATTAAAAAAACTACAAACAAAACTAGACCGGAAAACCATACAGGCACATTCTATTCAGAAAAATCATTTCCCTCAGGACATTCCACATCATCCTTCATGACCGCCACCGTCCTAAACCACTTCTACAACAAACCATTAGCATTTTTCACTTTAGCAGCCACAGTAGCAACCTCAAGAATATACTTAGACGACCACTACCTCACCGATATAATAGCAGGAGCCGTAACAGGGTCAATTATAGGAACAAGCTTAATAATTAATATAATCTAGTTAGTTATAATAAAATTAGGAACAGTCAATCAGTATGAATATCTCAATATATCCGAAAGAGCATGAACTCAGGGAAGCCAAGCAGACAGTGGAAAAAGCATTGGAAGGAGCAAAATATGTTCTAGACAAGGAGGAAGACCTAAAAATTAACCTGGGCTACGCAAGTATAGAAGAGGTAGGCGAATTCGGAGTGTTCGGCTCCGCAGTAAGCCCAGAAGAATTAGAAATATTCTTCAACTCCCAAGTAGATGACTGGAAAGACAACTTAGAAGACTTAACAGCTGATTTATACGGTAGAACATGGTTCTATGAAAACTCAGAAGTAAACTTTGTCTGGCAACAAATCTTAGCCTCCATCACAGGACTAACAGTGATAGAAAAAACCTCTAAGGAAAGAAACTTTGAAATAAGTAATTTTAAGCAAGAATGGGCTGAGAAAAAAACAAATATCTCCAAAGAAGTATCAGAAAAAGAAGAAAACCTTTCCTGGCAGTTAAAACTCGGAATAGGGCACAAACTACTTGAAGCACACGAACTTAAGCATTTCCCTCATTTAAACCGCAGTGATGTTTTAGAATCTGGAGACGCATTATTCAAATAATCGCTGATTTCTATTCAAACAATGAACTAGCAGATTACCTGGTTGACCAAGGCATAATAAGGTCTGAGAATGTTAAGGATACATTCCACAGCTCCGACAAAAAAAGAGTTCATACTCCACAAACATTCCTGTTAAGCTTACACCGATAAAGCAATTCCAATAGGCAGCCTAACAGTTTCAGCACCGCATATAGTGGCAAAAGTAACAGAAACACTTGAATAAAACGGCAACGAAACAGTACTGGAGATTGGAAGCAGATCAAGATACCAAGCAGCAATACTAGTAGAACTAGCGGAAAAAATAATCGGACTAGAAATAGAAAAGAGACTCACAAAAAATTCTAGAGAAAAACTACCTGAAAATATAGAAATTATACACAGAAACAGTTTCAAAACTGTAGACAAAATATTTGACAGTATACTATTTTCCTGTACAGCCAAAAACTTCGAAAAAGCACCCAAAAACACAACAGAAACCAGCATAACAGTCAAACCAACCATAGAAAACAACAGACAAATTTCAAAGAAAAGACGGCAAAACAACTGAGCACGGCAGCATCAAATATATAGAAATGCAAGATTAAAAGAATCCCAAGCTGTAAGAAATACTATGGCAACAGCATTCATAGGACGCTTTCAACCACTACACAATGGACACAAACATGTCATAGAGAACCATCAAAATGAAGAACTAATGATAGTCCTTGGAAGCGCTGGAAAAAGCCGGACAGACAATAACCCACTCAATGTAGAGGAAAGAAAGAACATTATCCACGAATGCTTCCCAAAAATAGAAATATACGCAGTAGAAGACAACGAAAGCGACAAAAAATGGATGAACGAAATAATAGAAAAAACAAGAGCCGACAAGATAGTTTCCGGCAACCAAAACGTCCTAAACATTTTCAAACAAATGTCAAACCTAGAAATCAAAGAAGCAGATATGCATGACCCAGAGATTTATTCAGCAACAGAAGTAAGGAGAAGAATCAACGGAGGCGAAGAATGGAGCTACCTAGTACCAGAATGCGCCAGAAAACAAATCAAAGACTTGATAGAAACCATAAAGAAATCAGGAACACAGTACGAATTCAAACCAGGCTGGAAAAAAGAAAACGCATATCATGGAACAGCAGATAAGTAACAGACACCCAATATTAACTCATGAGAACTTCAAGAATCCCGTCAATCAAACCAACCACCACAAAAACCATTTACATACACCTCAGCAGCTTTCCCACCCGCCAAACCATTAAACTCACCTGCTCTAACCGGAGCCTCCCTCTTACTCAATCCTTGAAAAATCAGACCCGCGACAATACCTGTTAGGACACACCCCCCTTCCTGTTCCTCCAAGTGTCATACCAGGATGACCACTCAAAACCCTCTCAACGCATTCTTTGGAATAAATCTTATCTGTAGAGTCAGAAACTAAGATAACCGCATTTTCTCTTTTCAACAAAGTTTTCTAAAGACCCAAATTTCTTTTCTACCAACTTTACTTCGCCTTTACAAGTTGTAATAAATGCATTAAAAATATTAATCTCTAACATGTGCTCGATAGCATCAGCACCAATTATCAAAGGATTTATCTTCCTTGCAATATCATGAAGTATTAAATCTTTAGGATTACCAAGAACAGGTCCTAAGACTGCAGCATCGCACCTACCTTATCTTTTCAAGACAGTTTTTTACCCAAAAAAATACCTAAATATTTCGGCAAGATAGCCATCAACGAACAAATTTTCTGAACAACCTGCTACAAAACCCTTAACAAATCACGAGTCATAAGATAGTAAATAATACAAAGAAAAATACTCTATACATTCCTATGATTTACCGTCACATACATTACAATTATGGGCTTAAAGGCAGCACAGCCTTTTAATTTTAGATGAGATAATTAAGGTATGAGAAGAATAGAGGCTGATAGAAGCCACCGGAAAAAATTCAAGCAAATTATGGACGATATAGAAGGAGAGGAAGAACATGATCCTGATAAGATAAACGAAGCTATGAGAAATTTAGATAATCATGAAGGATGTGTCTTGAATAAGAACTCTGAATTTGTTGTTTTAAAAAAATTAGCAGGTAGTATAAGTAAGTATGTGACTTATGACTCCCAAAAACTGAATATTGCAGGAGAAAAAGCACCTCTAGGAAGTTACATAGTTGGAAGAACACCAAATACAAGTTCAACGAATCCAAGAAACCTCGAATTCATAATATACTCTTTACAAAACGGAAGAATATCGAAAGACAAAACAGGACAAAGTGCACCGGCCCACATTTCTAGATTTGACCTCATAATTCTCAATCAGGATAATCAAATAGAAATATTCAATATAGGCAGAAACGAATTAGAGCTAGAGGTTAAAACCAAGATAAAATTTTAAAGAGTAAAGAGCGAGAGGTTAAGAGATAGTCTTTTTATTTAAATTTCTACAAAATTGGCCAAGAAACTTTTATTCAGTCCTCTCTATATCAATTGATGTGAAATTATGACAAAAATAGTTGTAAACGGAATTGGAACAATCGGGAAGAGAGTAGCGGAAGCCGTCAAAAAACAGGAAGACATGGAACTATACGGACTATCAGATGTCCAAGCCACAAGCCAGTTAAAAACAGTTCTCAGCGAAGAAGGACCACTCCACGGAACAAATTTATTTGCCTCAAATCAAGAAGGAGCTGAAAACATGGCAGAAGACGGCATGCATGTCGAAGGAGTCCTCAAAAACCAATTAGACGAAATAGACCTAGTAGTCGACTGCACCCCGCCAGGAATCGACCAGAAAAACAAAGAAAACCTCTACAAACCAAATAATGTCAAAGCAATCTTCCAAGGCGGAGCACCAGACGATATTACAGAAGTCAAGTTCAACGCCTCCGCAAACTACAAAGAAGCACAGCAAGAAGACTATGTCAAAGTCGTAAGCTGCAACACAACTTCTCTCTCCAGAACACTAAATAAGGTAGACGAAGAATTCGGAATAAAAGATGTAACAGCCAACCTTGTCAGAAGAGGAGGAGACATACCACAAGACGGACGAGGACCGATCAACTCCACAATACCTGTAACTGATGTCCCAAGCCATCACGCAGCAGATGTCCAAGCAGTCATGCCAAACCTAGACATCACAACACTGGCAGTCAAAGTACCAGTAACCTACGGACATGTACACATGGTCACAGCCAACATAGAAAATGAAACAACGAAAGAAGAAGCACTGGAAGCATTCCAAGAACAGGAAAGAGTAAGAATCCTGAAAGGAGGAGAAGGATACGACTCCACAGGCAAAGTCCACGAACAAATGAGAGACCTAGAAAGACCAAGAAGCGACATGCCAGAAGCAGGAGTCTGGAAAGAAACAATAATGGCAGAAAACGGAAAACTACGATGGCTACACATGGTACACCAAGAAAGCATAGTAGTACCAGACAACATCGACGCAATCAGAGCAATGTTCAACATGGAAAACAAAGAGACTTCGATAGAAAAGACAAATAAAGCAATGGACATCAGATAAAACATTCTTCACTTAATATCTCTATTAATGAATGAGAAAATCTTGATGTTGGGTTGGGGATACCCTCCAAACATCGAAGGAGGACTGGATATCCATGTCAAGCATCTTTTCGAGGAACTCCGAAAAGAAAATGTAGACGTTGATTTAGCCCTACCAGCAGAAAATACTCCCAACAAAGAAAACATGATCTCTCTTGAGACTGAGAATGGCGATATGATGTGGAAAGCCAGGCAGATGAGCTCTCAAGTCGCTTCAATAGCGGAAGAATATGATATTATACATACTCATGATTGGTTCGGAGCTGAAGCCGGATACAAAGCGCAAAAACACTCCAACTGTAAATGGGCATCCACTATACATTCACTAGCGTCAGGAAGAAGTCGGAAATCTGGCGGAGAAATAATAGAACTGGAAGAGATAGCAGTCAAAGAGCCTGATAAAGTGATAGCGGTGAGCGAGAAACTAGCCGAAGAAACAAAAGAAGAACACGGCAAGAAGCCGAAAGTTATCCATAACGGTTTTTCCACTCCAAAAACATCTGGTAGAAACATCAATGAAGAATTAGGAATTAAGGAAAATATGGTTTTCTTTGTTGGCCGTCACGCTGAGCAGAAAGGCATTGAGCACTTAATTTACGGATTTAAAAAGTTCCTAGAAAATAATGATGCGACTTTAGTTATTGGAGGTGATGGAGAGATGACAGAACCTTTGAAAAAGTTTTCTGAGGTGTTAGAGATCCAGGGAAATGTGGTTTTCACTGGATTTATTCCTTCAAAGGAGTTAGGCGATTACTACAAAGCTGCAGACTTGTTTGCCTCTCCTTCTATCAACGAACCATTTGGGTTAACTATTACCGAAGCACTTGAATCAGGTACTCCTGTACTGGCGACGGAGAACGGAGTCTCAGAAGTTATAGGCGAGGAACACATTATAAACGCAAATCCTAATTCAGATTCGTTAGCTGAAGGAATCAAGAAGGGCTTGGAGATGGAAAACGGTTTTGAAGTTGAAGAAAGGAGCTGGAAGGACATGACTGAAGAAACATTGGAATTGTACGAAGATTTATGATTCTGTTGGGTTTCTTGATTGTTTCCAGCCTTTTAAACCCTCCTCATAATCTTTTACATTTTGGAAACCTATGCTTTCTAGTTTTTGGGCCGCTTTAGAACTTGCAGAACAGTTTTCGTCTTTACAGTAAACTATTATTTCTTCTTCCTTTCCAAACCGATTCATTGCTTCAGAAGCTATATCCTCAAGTGGTAAATTGACTGCTCCTTCGATGTGTTCTTCTTGGAAGTGTTGTGTAGGCAGAACATCGACGAGTTTGAAAGGTTTTCCAGAGTTTTTTAGGCTTTCAAGTTCTTCTGTTGATATCCCATCCATTTTTATTTACCATTTTTTGAGAAGATTTTTATATCTTCTGGGACGCCAGAGTGAAATACCTCAAGACAATTTTCACCAGTTAAACTTTTTCTATCCGACATATAATACGATTTTGTAGATTTTCCATCGTTTTGTGGAAGGTATATTCTCTCACCTGCATCATCTAAAACTACGACCGCTGCTTCCTCGGCATCAACCCTAATCAAAAACCCTTCATCCACTTCAACCACTTCATAACTAATCGACATAGACTGGAATTAGACTGCATCAAATTTTAAACCAACCAAAAGAAATTTGAAACAAGGATTAACTATATACATGCCCTTCTCAAATAAGTAGTTATGGAAAACAATGTAGGCGACACGGAGCAGATCGTTCGCATTATTCTAGGAGCAGTACTTGGCATCCTATCACTGACAATTATTGTACCACAGATACCAAATGTAGGATCACTACCAGACATTGCATCACCAATCCTAGGAATCCTTTCGATTATCCTGCTGTACACAGGATATGAAGGAACATGCCAAATCTACTCCGTACTAGGAATCAACACAGCAGAATAAAAGATTTTTTATCTTTCTTCTTTCTTCAGAATCAAAATCCCTTACATAATAAACCCATGACAAACCAAGATAAACCATGTTGCCAGTAACCCTCTCTTTCGAAGTTCATCAACCTTACAGATTGAGGAAAGACGGAGTAAATGAGGAATCAAGTACGCTTCATGGCCGTTATTTTGATGATGAGATGAACGAACACTTCTTTAGAGATGTTGCTGAAAACTGTTACTTTCCAGCAACCGAAAGACTATTGAGAGAGGCTCGGAGAAAGGAAGGCGATGATAGAAATTTCAAAGTGAATTTTTCAATTTCTACTTCCTGGATTGAACAAGCAAAGAAGTATCACCCTGAACTTATTGACATGTTAAATCGTTTTCCAGATAATTCTATTGATTTTATCGGCCAAGCACACCAGCACAGCTTGGCTGGACTATTTAATGATAAGGAAGAGTTTCGTTGGCAGTTAAATAAGCAGAGGAAACTGGTTGAAGATACTTTCGGGCACCGACCACAAGTCATGACTAATACAGAACTCATTTACCACAACGAGATAGGTAAGATAAGTGCAGAAGAAGGATACGAGGGCATATTCACCGAAGGAGCACCCCGCATGCTAGGCTGGAAAAGCCCAAACCACGCATACACACAGCCAGACTTCGTCACAGAAAACGGAAACAACATACTTCTACGAAACAGACAATTAACCGACGATGTAGGATACAGATTCAGTGCTGAATGGTGGGACGAACACCCACTAACAGCAGAAAAATACGCATTATGGCTATCCCAAGCACAAGGAGACATGCTCAACCTATTCATGGACTACGAAACCTTCGGAGAACACCACTGGAAAGGCACAGGAATCCTCTGGTTCCTCGAATCACTACCACAACAAATACTAAAACACGACAACCTAAAGTTCGCCAAGGTTAGAGAAGTTGCACAGAACACCGATCCGGTCGGAGAGTTCGACGCATTCGAATACAATACAGTAAGTTGGGCTGACCAAGAAATGGACGCATCGGCTTGGCTAGGCAACCCTATGCAAAAAATGCTTTTCGACAAAATACAGGAACTCGAACACAAAGTCAAGAAAATAGACGATCCACAAGTAATAGAGGTGTGGAGAAAATTCGCCACATCAGACCACCTACACCACATCGCCACAAAATCCATGGAAGACGGAAATGTCCACAACTACTTCTCATACTTCGACCACCCACACCAAGGATTCGCAGTCATCACAGAACACCTAATGGACTTCCAAAAACAAGTAGAACAAAGACTGAGAAGGTAAAAGATATGGAAAAGCACGAAATAAAAGTAGAAGAAGGAGAAGTAGCAGCAGTACACCACAAAGCAGACTCTGATAAATGGGTTTTCTTCTGCCACGGCTTCGGAAGCGACAAAGAAGGAAGCTACGAAAACAGATGCGAGAAAATGGTGAAAGAAGGTTGGAATGCAGTAAGATTTGATTTCAGAGGTAATGGTGAAAGCAGCGGAGAATTTATAGATCAAACACTTAGCTCAAAAATCAAAGACTTGAAAGCAGTAGTAGAACATTTCGAACCAAGAAAATACTGTTTCTTTGGGTCAAGCTTCGGAGGAAAAGTAGCTTTACACGCATCCAAAGAACTTGAACCTGAAATGATTATAGGAAGAGCACCAGTAACCTACAATGACATCATGGAAAAGTATAGAGCAGTAGTGGAAAATAAAGGAGAGTTCACCCACCATGAAGGCGCCACGATAGATCAAAAATTCTTCAAAGACCTTGATAACTACAATTTTGAACAAATTTCAGGTATAGAAGCACCAGTAGCAATCTTCAACGGCAGAGAAGACACCACCGTACACCCTGAGAAATCTATTAAGGCATCTAGAGAACTCAATACAGATACTTTGCTACAGCTACTAAGAGAAGAAAATCATTCCTTTAGCGAAAGTGCCGAAGAGTACATGTTAAGTCAAATGGTTTCATGGTTGCACAACAATTGGTTTTAGTGGTTAAATTTCACTTAGCTTTATGCTTGAGAAAGTAGTGAGTATTTTAACCAAGGAAACAAAATTAGTTGGTATGAATGATCGTGTTGCTGAATTGGTTGAATCTTCTAAAGAGGTTTTGAAAGATGTTTGTATTGAGAACGGTGCAGTTGTTGCGGCTAATTCAGATAAAGAGTATTATCCTAATGATGTTGCGAACTACCGTTTTGTTTGGCCTAGGGACGCAGCCTTCACACTCTACGCACTCGATATAATAGGAGAAAATGAGGAGGAAGAAAGGTTTTACGATTGGCTTATGGATCGAGCGGAAGGATTCGAAGACTCAGGTATAATCTACCACCGCTACTCAACTAACGGGCCACGAGACACCGACTTCGGTTACCAGTTTCAACCTGACCAAGCAGCAGCACTCCTATGGACCATACTAGAAACCAACGAAGACCTTAACGATAGAAAAGAAAAAATAGTACACTTGCTTGCAGACGGGCTATGGAGCCAATGGGATGAGGAAAACTTCCACGAAAAAACACATGACCTCTGGGAAGAAAGAGAAGCACACCCAGACCTAAAAGAAAACTTCAGCTACACTCTCGCATCAAGTTCAGAAGCACTCTACATCGCAGCAGAAAGAATGAACGAACAAAAATGGTTTAAAACAGCAGAAAAAATGCGGAAAAGACTAGAACAACACCAATCTGAAAGAGACGGCAAAACATACTATCCAAGAACATATGGAAATGTCTTAGACGAAACCGTGGACGCCTGCAACCTTGGATTAATATGGCCATTCAATGTTATACAAAACGATGAAAAACTCGAAAACACAGTACAACTCATAGAAAAAGAATTAATGATTGACAAAGGAGTAATGAGATACAGTGGAGACATGTACGACGGAATAATACACCACACAGAACACCTCAAAAAAGGAGCAGGCGCCTGGCCACTCCTAACATTCTGGTACAGCATAGCACTCCACGAACTCGGCAGAGAAGACGAAGCACAAGAGGTATTCGATAACCAAGTAGAACAAATAGACGGAAAATACATACCAGAACAAAAATTTTCACGGGACCGACAAGGAATCCAACCACTAGCCTGGAGCCACTCAATGTTCCTGATTGCTGCTGGGAAATTAGGCCGACTCTAATCGACCAAATTCTTTCAAACGAATTCTTAATCCAGTTAATATTTTCCATATACCTCAAAGCCACAGCAGAGCCTTCTTCAATACCAAGAAAGAAGCAAAAGCGAAAGAATATTCCATCTGATCAAACAAAAAATCGGAGAAACAATAAGAAGCAAGAAAGATAGGATTCAAAATAATCAGGCATTAATAAAGATACTCTGCTCCAATATCGCAGTAAAAATACACCAAACTCACAAAAACGGAATGAAACCAGATTTCTAAACATAAAGAAGAGTTCTAGGCAATTTTATTCCGAAATATAAATATAGGGGATATAGAAGGGTTAGTAAAAATATCTAAATTCCTAAAAATTTAGGCAAATCCTGAACATAAAACCAAAAAGCTAACTTTACTGATAGACTATAATTAAATAAACCTAAATCGTCATTGAAGTTATGTCTGGAAGGTATGGAGACTTCAGAGATCAATTCTATGATCACTATATATCAGAACAGGAGTGGGTAGAAAAAATTCTTGACGGAGAAATAAATCAAAATAACGGAGAAAAATTATTCAAAGATTTAGAAGTTTTTCTTTCAGAAGAATATAATCTCTCAACAAAAGGAAGTCCTTCTGAAGTAGATTTAAAATTGGCAGAGGTATTGAGAATAGATAAAAACCAAAATAAGAAATTTGAGAAAGCTAAAGAATTTCTTTTCAGTCTAATTAATCGAAAAACAGGCAGAAATAATTCAGTGCCTGAAAAAATAAAGAGAAAACCTCCTATAATCCAAGAAAGTAATAGAAATTTGGTTCTTAGCAAGGTTGTAGAATCTGCTCAGAAAAAAGGTTACTTAGAAGAATTTAGATTAGCAGGTCCATGGCACCCTAAGAATTTCTATGAAGGCGATCTAGTAACATATCTATACCAGCACAACACTGCTGTCACATATAGAGGAATTTCAAGAAAATACATGTACAAGGCAAATGCAATTGAATCAGATTCAGAAAGGAGTGCAAAGCACAAAGTCAGTATTTTAAATTCAGGACATCTAAAGAGAGGAAGCCATGTCGGTGAAGAAGAAAGGAATTATATTTGGACTACACCCAGTCTAAAAAATGCCAGAAATTATGCAAGAAACACTAATGGAAAATCAGGGTTAGTTTTAGAGCTACAAATACCGACAAAATGGATGATATTTGGCGCCAAAAATGACGCATATATTGCAAAAAACCTTAATGAAATGCATGAAATCTTTGGAACTCCTGAAAAATTTAGAGAACACTTACTGGAGAACTGGAATTCCGAACAAATCTCTTTCAGAGTAGACCATGATTTACCTATAGAATATATCAAAGGAGTCTGGGATACTGAAACAGATCAAGAACCGAACTTCTATCCTTTGTACTCTAAGAAACGAAAAGATATAATTGAGGTAATGAGAGAAATTGAGCCAAAGAAAATACCAAGGAAATCAGATTTTCAAAGAGACCTGAAACATTCGGACTCTATAGTTCGAAGAAAAGAAAAAATCAGAAAACTTCTTGAAGAAAAATATTATAAGCCAGATCATCCGTACTTTTCCAAATTAATCAGGAGTATTACACATGATAAAAAAGAACTAAGTTATTACGAAGTATTTGAACTCGTAATATTGGCTGAAAAGGAACTAGAAGATTTAGAAAGTGATTTGTCAAAATTAAAAAATCCGGATTCCACGAGAGACTTAGAAACAACTATAAGTGAAACTGAAAGAAAGGTATCCGAAATTAATAAAGCCATAAAGTATTTATCAAGCTTAAATAATGTCAAAACACAAGTCATATCAGTAGAAAGTTTAAAACAAGCCCATAGACTAGTTAGAAATAATATAAACATCTTTAAAAACCAAAAGGGAGATATTGAAAACTTCAAGAAAAAAATAGAAAACAATGAAAAGATATTGAGAGAATCATACTCTAAAGATAAGAAAATAGATCTCGAAGAGGCTGAAATAAACTTTCAAGACTTAAATTCTCTAATAAGAAATCTTAAACGGATAAAAATTGAGGAATTAGAAGCATCTTTAGAATTAAAAGATAAAGCTAAAAGAAATGAGGTCATTAAAGCAGCGGAGAAGGTTCGAAAAGAAATTCTGTCATACAAAAATTATGTAAACTATTATAAGCAGATAACAAAGATTGCAGAAAAAGAAGGAAATACTAAGGGTTTCAAACAGTTAAAACAGGCTGAAGAAACAGTAGAGGTATCTGAAAATGTTTATATTGTAGGATATGGAGAATTGGAATTCATAAATTGGGGAGCATTAGAACCTCAGCAACGCCAAAAAATGATTATAAGGTGTAATAATCCTTCAAATCTCTCAAATAGATTGGGAAAGGCTGATTCTAAAATAAAAAAAGTAGAGGAGGAACTACAAACACTAAAAGAAAAACTAAAGGAAATTGAAGAGAACCCACAGGAATCATCAATAGAAGAATTAGAGAATATGTATGAAGAGACTAAGAAAGAATTCCTAAAAACAGGCGTTTTAGTATTGGAGGAAAGTTGATATTTATCTGATATGTCTCAAGAGATATACTGTTTGATTTAATCAAAAATATTTGGGTAGAATTGCAATCAGAAACTCATAAATGCATTAGATATATTATTTTGTTGGAGTAGGTGACAGCGTATGAGATAGCTTTAATTATAAGAGGCTGAAATAGCTCAAGAAATAGTCGGTTTCAGATTAGGGATAGCTTCTACGGAGAAGAAGTCAGAGATACCACATTAAAGGATATGGCCAGAACCAGAGAATCTATATAATCATTCCAAAGCTTCTGAGTATATTCCGGTTGTCCAAGCTGAGATTTGTTCCCAGCGGAAGTTGTCTTCTACTCTTTCTCGGGCTTTTTCTCCCATCCAGTCTGTCCAGCCCGGGTCTTCGAGTGCTCGGGTGATCTGGTTCTGGATGCTGTTAGGGTCTGCCGGGTATGTATGGAGGCCTGTATATTCGTGGATGATTGTGTCCTTCATACCTCCTGTGTAGCTGCCTACCGTTGCTGTTTGACACGCAGCAGCTTCCAAAGGCACTATTCCAAACGGTTCGTAGACTGATGGTGCTACTGTCATTTCCGCGCTTTTCATTAGTGAGAGTAGTTCTTGGTCTGATACATATCCTGGGAAGTGGACTTTTTCTCCTGCCACTTCTTTGGCTATGCCTTTGTAGTGTTCTGTTGCTCCTGACCCGCACATTACAAATTTTGCTTCTGGTTTCTGATCTAGAATCTTGGGCATTGCTTCGATTAGATGGCCTGGGCCTTTTTGTGGGTACATTCTGCCAACAAAGAGCACTATTTGCTCCCAGTCTAATGCATAATCGTTGTAGTTTAGTTGGTTAGTATGGTTGTCGAATTTTTCTAGGTCTACCCCGTTCGGAATATAATTTACTTTTCCTTCTGGGACATTGTAGTTGTGTTTTACCTCCTCTGAGAACTCTCGACCTACTGTAATAACTTCATTGGCTTCGTAAGTACCATACCATTCCAAGTTGTGGATCGTTTCTTGGTATTCTCCATTAATTCCATCTCTTCCTTTCTGAGTGCTGTGAACTGTAAATACCATCGGCAGTCCAAGTGTTTTCTTGATCCCCGTGGCTCCAGGTACAGCCATCCAGTCATGTGCGTGAACTAAGTCAAAATTATTGTTTTTTGCTAGTTGAACTGCTTTTTTCTCTATTTGGTGGCCTAGATGCATGGCCCAAGAAAGTGTGTTATTTGCTGAATCTGTAGAAGGAACTCTATGTATTTCTACGCCGTCTCTATATTCTGTTTCTTGTTCTTCGCCGTATGTTAGGATTACTGGTTCGTGTCCTTGGTCTGCCAGTGTAGAGGCTAGGTCTTCGCAATGTGCTGCTATTCCTCCAGCCTTGTACGGCGGATATTCCCAAGTTACGAACAAAGGTCTCAACTAAGCTTTCACCTCAACTTCTTCTTTACGAAGAATTTTGTGATAAGTTTTCAATATTTTGTCTTGCCATCCTCCGTGAAGCGGATCAGCTACGCAAACCTCTTTATCACTCATATTAAGGTCAAATAAAAGAGAGTTCTTCACATCATTATTGTTAGCAAATACTTTGTCTGCTTCAAATGTGCCTTCCCATTCTAAATCAGATATAAGATCTGAATTTTCACTTTGGAACCCTCTCTGATCTTCAGTTAAGTGTATTGTTAAGCAAAGCGGTTTTTCAAGGTGTTCAGAAAGATTTACCGCTCCTGGAGCAGTAATCCAATCATTAGCATGAATAATATCAATATCCTCATCCTCCATTTTCTCCACTACTTTGCCTTTCATTTCGTTATTCATCATCATAGCCCATGTATATAGAGAATCTCCGTCAAAATGTAGTTGAAAACGCTCAACTTCTACATCATCCGAAACAGTATAATTAGAGCCATCATCAAAAGATACAACACATGGATCATGGCCTTGAGAAGCTGCATATTCAGCCAAGGACTTAACATATTCGGAAAGTTCGTCTCCATCACTGAAGTTCTTCACTAAGTAAATTATCCTCATTTGAATCGTTCCTCTAAACCCATATTCTTGCTTTTCTCAACATCAGGCTGATTCAACGGATCAACACCTCTGATCACAGCCGAATAATATGCTGTCAATTGAAGGAACGCCATCAACCTACCATAACCTTTGAAACTAGAATGCTCCAACTTTAAATCTATATATGGTCTTTGCTCATCTTCTAATGCTTTCTTCACTCCGGCAAATTCAGCATTCAAAGCATCTGAAAGTTTTTCATTGTTTAAGTCTGCTAGTTTTCTTCCTTTAATTTCTATATCCAATATATTCTCTGGGATTTGTATCTTTTGATGTCTGTGGCTTGTTCTGAAAAAGAATGGCACTATATTTTGTTTTCCTCCGAATAAGCGTTGGTTAGTATGGTGTTGATACTCTGGTGCGTGATCACCGAAGAATGACTGGCCTTCACCCTCTTTACAGACCGTTTCATGCATCAACTGAACTAGAAGAGGATAAAAACCAAACATTCGAGACGAATAGAAAGGCGTCAACACTTGGTCGTAGCCTTTTTCTTCAGCATCTTTAAGAGCTTTAGCAGTTTTAACAGCCTCTTCCTTCATTAGATAACCTT
>Ga0102939_1000472_pt1 | contig 14963 bp, 6 predicted proteins | sample SalPon2_B_H2O_MG_FD_78214 | JGI IMG/M metagenome (GOLD analysis project Ga0102939, IMG submission 78214) | Salt pond water microbial communities from South San Francisco under conditions of wetland restoration - Salt Pond MetaG R2_B_H2O_MG | ecosystem: Environmental > Aquatic > Non-marine Saline... | reverse complement strand
GTCGACTGCGGCGGTCGGTATAGAAGACGCCGCAGAGAAACTTCAGGAGTACGACGTAGATACGTCGTTCCCCGGTATGCGTGACATCAGCAAGTCCGAGGTGTCACAAGCCGACCTATGGCTCGTGAGTGCGGTTAGAGGCGGTTCTCCGGAGAAGGTCACACGAACGTCCCTCGAAATGACAAAATCGCCTCTGACGCTGTTCTACGTCTCTAAGCGGATTCAGGGTAGACCACAGTGGAGCGGCATACTCAAAAATATCAGGGATGAACTTGAGTCCCGTGGTGTCGTCGGCCTCGATAAGATCCGAAAGGCGAATCCAGTCAAAGCGGAAGAACCGCGAGGTCTGAATAAACGAAAAATCTACGTTCAGGAAGAGTCGGACGTTCCCGACCAGTACGAACCTCAATATGGAACGAACGACGGACTTTACTACGTTCCAGACGGCGACGAAGACGACTCGGTCGAGACGGGCGAAGACCTCGAGAACAAAGCACGAGACGTTCTTGACGACCCCGACCGAGATATAGTCGATGAAATCCCGGTTCAGGCGTGGCGTGACCTTACAGGCGAGATAGAAGACCAAGACCTGCTTGTCAAGTCACTCGATCCTATCCAAGACCACGGAACAAAGACGGCTCGTGACCGGATCCGACAGCGGCTCCGTGGGATGGGTCTTGAGGGCGGTGAGATAGACGATATGCTCGCTGATAGTGACGCTCCGTATAGCGGTGAAGAACACGAAGAGTGGCAAGAGGAGTACGAAGATATGGAGATAGAAGAAAGTAAGAGTTTGTGGAATACAGACGCAAGCACTGGGGCTTCTGCTGATAATATGTATGTCGAAGAACTCGCTAACGGAACAACGTCTTTCATTACTCGATACGGATCGGATGACCAAGATACGGAGTATCGAGCACGTCAGATGGCGACGTACAAAGCCTCGCGTGCTCTCACGGCTGAAGGCAACGTTCCGCCCCACGTAGAAACCGACGTTGTCGATCCTTCGGACTCCGATAATCCGTATAACAAAGTGGCTGTTAAAGAGTTTGACGGGGAGGAAGTATGGGAGGCTCCACAGTCGTATCGAGAAGAAGCAGACCGTGGAGACTACGTTGAACAGACCGCTAAACAGGTTCTATGTGGGAACATCGATCTTCACGGTGGTAATATTATGGTCAACGAAGACGGCGACCTCGGATTCCACGACCTCGATCACTCTTCGGGAAGATTAGACGAGTCTAACCCGTTAGACCCCGGACAGAACATAGAGGGCGCAGTTAGGACTATTTATAGCACGGGTGTCTCACTTGGTGTTTTTGAAACCGGCGACCAAGCAGAGGATATGAAAGACATTGTCGAGGAGGCAAAACAGATAGCAGAAGAACGGAGGGAAGAGATCGAGGAACTGTTAGAAGACCCCGACTCCCCGCGTCAATATCAAATGCTCTCAAATATCGTGGATAACTTAGACCTCATAGATGACGTGGAGATTGATTTGGATAACGACATTATCAGGGTAGAACAATGATAGTCATACAACGGCGGTACAACGGCGCAGAGTTCGAGCAAATAGCCACATACGAAGACGGCGAACTCGAAGGCGACGAAGACTTCGTGGAAGCGTTCGACTATCTGTTTCCCGAAGACGGCGTAGACGAGAACTCGATCCTCGAGCGTTTTTCCGGCCCGAATCTCGTGGCGAGTATCCCCGAGGGGCAAGAAGGTGAAGAAGGGGAAACGCAGGTGGAGGCCAGCGCGAGTGCTCCAGAAACCGTAGAATTAGACAAATACCGCGTCTATCTCGGTGAGGCCGAAGATATGGCTGAAGCAGAGGAAATGGCCCCGGACTGGGCTAACGTTCAGGAAGGAACGCAGGGCGGGTTCTCATACGATACAGAAGACAAACCCGGTGAAGGCGAAGAGGAAGAAGAAGAGTACGGCAACGACGACGGCCTTACTGGGCAGGACGTAAGCAACGGTGGGTTTGAGGTCACTGAGTTTGAGGGCGATAATATGGGTGTCGCTATAGCCGACAGCACGATGTCGGAGGGTAGTATGGTCTATGTAGAACACCCGGACGAACCGAATTACATAGCCGACGTGGATAGTTACGAGGCCGGGTACAGTGACTGGAGTATCGATTTCGGTGGCGGTTCTTACACGCTACGCGAAGGTACGAATAGTCAGCCGGTCGGCGTCGTAGACGAAGAACCGGAACTGGGCGACCAAGAGAAAGTCAACGGTGGAGTTAGCGCGGGTGATATACAGGAGGGTGACACCGTCGCTTACACGGATCCTGCTGGATACCAGCACTATACCGACGTGGAAACCGTAGCCTCGTCTTCTTCGGGCGAGAAAGCGTTTGTAACCGACGCGGGTGCTCTTGAGGAAAGTGACATCGACGGTCGTGTGGAGATAGACGATCCGACCGAGAAGTACGACCTCCCGGACAAACAGCAGATAGAAGAAAGCACGAATATCTCGGATCCGGAGAAGGCTGTCAACTTCGCAGAGAACGTGGCTAAGGCGATAGGTCAGGGAGACGCCTCATCGGTCAACTGTCGGAAGTACCAGTACTACGTCGGTGCTCTACAGGACGAAGACCAAGCCATAGCCGCTTACAGGTCTATCGTGAACAACGACGGCTCGGCAACTCACCGAGATATGATAGAGCGTCAACTCCGTTCTCTTGGCGTCGATCCGCAGAACGTTCACCCAGAGACGTTCGCATATGACCCTGACGACGTTCCCCCGAAACGTGAGGACACGAAGTACTCCAACTTCGACGGTGAACAAGCAACCCAGTCGGTCGCTCACGTTATTCAGCAAAACAATATCAGTGATAACAACTGGGCGGAGTGGAACGACTTTTTCGACGCTATGACCGACGAGGAGTTGGAAGAGGCCGCGAAGAAAGCCCTTACAACCGAGGTCAATCGTTCAAACTACGGCGCGGATCCAATGGATTACGAGAGTTCGGATATGGACACGACGACCTCGAACCCGGATATGTACGACTCCCAAAAGCAGAATCTATCTTCCTGTCTTTCCCGTATCGGACGTGGAAATCCAGACCGTCAACGGGAAGTATGGAAATCACTTCGTCAGGAGTCTGAAGATCCAAAAGGCGTCGACGCTTTGTGTGCTAAGTGGCTACAGGACGCCGAGGTTCGTGAGGAGGTCTTCGAAGAGAGTTACCTAAGCGGTGACTATATGGACAATCCCGACCTCGCTATGCAGTTCTCAGACGACCACGAAGAACGAGCACAGGCGTTTTTGAAGCAGTACGTCGGTTCGACTTCGTCAAAGGCCACAAAGCACGCACGAGCCGCTCTGTTGGAGTACGGGCCAAATCAGGGAGCGCAGGTGTCGAAGTTCAATAAGGGACTGGCGACGGAGTCGGTCGAACCGACAGAGAGGTTCGCAGAAACCATCGACACACTCCGTGAAGAAACGGGTGAGTATATTGAAGAAGAGTACAACGGCGAAGTCGAACTCAAACGCGGTATATCGGATCCTATTACGTCGAACTCGGCGGCAGAGTCGTGGACTGACGACCATAGTACGGCTTCGTCGTTCGACGGTCACGCTATTATGGAGGCCAAGTTCGAGCCGGGAGACATTATCGCTTGTAACGAGATTCAGAAACACTACGACTGGGGTTACTACAAACATAGCCACGAGAATGAATGGACGGTGTTAGGAGGGCCGCTTGCGGAGGCCGTTAGTGACGATATGACCCCTGATGTTTACTACGACGAAATGGGTAATCCGTCTCCGTCGACCGCAGACACCGGCTTTGAGGCGTGAAAAGACCTTAGTTCCCTCCCTTCTATAGTTCTATTATGGTCAAAGACCTCAAAGAAACCACGGACAACGGAATGGCTATCACGAACGACGAAGAAGACATCCGTGTAGCACAGGTCGACGGTATCTACGCAGACGCCGATATGCGTCCCGAGGACGAAGAAGATCGACTGGGGAACGATCCGAACCATCCGAACGAAAACAACGATGAGGAAGATGAGTCGTAAAGAGAAACTGAAGCGAAAAGTCGTTCTCACGTTTCACAAACTACTCGTGAAACTCGGACTGCTGAAGGATTATCGGGACTAACACTTAACCCACTTCTGGCAGTAGGGGTGTGTATGAGCGATAGTGGCCCCGAAGTCCATCAATTGAGTAAAGAAGACGAGAGTAACGCTCGCTCGGTGGTTTCTGACGAGGTAGAAGACGACTACCCGGAGGATCTCGAGAGCGAGACACCGGATACAGGTGAAGATACGGACTATGGCGTCAGTACCGATACCGACGTTATGGACGTTGAGGAAAAATCCGAAGAGGAAAAGACGCTTTCAGAGAAACTTTCTATCCATCATAAGTGTAGTACCGAGAAGTCGTTTCCGCAACTCGGTCAACGAGATAAGGTCATATTTGATACCCCTATTGAGGGTATGAAGGTCGGAGATATTACCGACCGCGAAGAGTCGTGGAGTGGTGTCGTGGAGTGTAAAGTCGACACTGGAGCACGCGAGTACACGCTCACACCGTTCGAGGACGATTTTTCAGCGAAGTACGTGGCAACAGTCGACTCCACACTCGAACTGTCAGAGTCGGTCTTAGACCGCTTAGAAGCGGCGTCAATGGAGACGGTGAAAGCGGGCGAGACGGTCGTTCTCGACGTTCCAAAGATGGGGCCTACACGAGCGACGGCGACCGACGTAGTCGAGTCCAAAAATCAGGGACGCCGAGGAACGTTCAAAGCCGCAGACGGCCTTCACTTTGTGGTCTACGAAGAACCTTCGCCACTTCAGACAAAAGAACAGCCCTACATTATCGGTCGAGAACGGTAGATGACTGAAGTAGAAATATCAGGGGTGACTATCGAGGCGGAAGTCGCCTCCACGACCGAAGAACTGTACGAAGGGCTATCTTCCAAAGAGTCTCTGGGCGACAACGAGGGGATGCTATTCGACTGGCCACACGAACAAAAGCACGGCCTCGTTATGCGAAATATGTCGTTCCCCATCGATACCATATTTCTTTCTGAGAGCGGCGTGGTCGTTCATACAGCGACTCTTGAGCGAGACGGTGCGGAAACCACGGCTCGTTCAAAGTACGCTCTCGAGGTTCCTGCGGGCTTTTGTGACGAGTATAACGTTGGGACGGGAGACACGGCTTCGTTCGAGATAGAACGGGAATTGTCCAAACAGGATCGCGTCGAAAAACCGTTTGCTGGTCACGAGGACTTCTCTGCGTGTACCGAGGCGAACAGCGATAAGGAAGATCCGGAGGCTTACTGTGCTCAAATACACTACAACGCCACTGGAGAATGGCCCGCTGAAAAGTCTGGTCGACCCGACGAGCATAAACTTGGGCCGGGTATGTATGGCCCGTCTTTACGGATGGAGGAAGGCGAACTGTGGTGTTCGGAAGAGCGTGAGGTCTATGAGGTCGACGATCCGACAGCGAAGTACGACTGTCCGGGGTGTAGGAAAGAAATCGACGGCGTCGAACTCCAAGCCGACACCAACGAGAAACGTATAGAAACCGCCGCACGTAGCGTTCTTTCGAGGCTTTTCAAAACTCCAGAAGGCGTCCCGGACAACGCTGACTATCTCGAACCGGACGAAGAACCGGGATCCGGTATGGAGACGGTAGAAGGGCCACAGGGAGGCACATATGCCTATGATCCCGAAGAAGAAACGACTGATGAGCAAGAAGACGACGGTGAATATAGCGACAATGATACCGAAATCGTACAGGGTGAGCAACGTCTCGATATAGACTCCGTCGATGAAGCCGTCGACGCTATCGATGAGTTTGAGCAGATAGAAGAAGAAAGTCAGTTCGACCAGTGGGAACAGGACGGCGAGTTCACCGAGGGTAGTTACGTTGAGGTTCAGACGGGTGATTTTCAACTCCCCGGAGACGGCGTCGACGGTGTCATTATTGAAGACGGCGATACACCCGAGGTCGTTACTGAGAACGGAGAACGGTTTGAAGTCGCAGATAACTTCTTCGACGCTGAAGAAGGCCAAAGGAATTTACTCGCAACGTGGAACGATCCGGCGAACCGCATAGCTACGGGACAAAGTGACTGGGAAGACGAGTCGAATGAATATCTACCCGAGGGTGCTCCTGAAGAACCCGACGAAGAAGACGAGGAACCCGAAGAAGACACTGAACCCAGTTGGGCGAGTGAAAACCCAGAAAGTCGTATTACCGGCTCTGAACCGCCAGAAGGCGGCCTCGAAGAGGGTCTATTCATACAGGAAGACGGGTTTGTAAAACTCGAAGAAGATACCGATTACGAAGGCGACGTTACCGTTTACGAACCTCAAGACGACAGTAACAAGCGATACTCGGAGATCGACGGAACGCTGAATCTCGTTGAGAACGGCAACGATATTAGAACGGGTGAATATCAGTACGTCGACTTTAGCGACGAGTCCGAGTACGAAAGCGGATGGTACGAGGCGAAAGACGACTACACGCAGTTTGACGAAGACGACGAGAACAGTATAGGATTCGAGTTGTATAGCGAAGAACACGGTACGGTCGGCGTCGAAGCGAAGGACGCTATAGACCAGATAGAGGGCGTTCATCAACCACAGGAGAACACGGTAAACACGGAGTCCTTTGAGACGCCACCTGAACCGTCAGGGTCGAAGGATCCGTCAGACTGGAACATAGACTGGTCGGAAACCGCCGAAGGTCGTTCTGGAGACTCGCTTACTACGACTCAAAAGCAGTTGCTAATGCGTGAGTGGAAAGCCGCTGTAGACGATGAGGCGTATGAAAGCGTCTCCGATACTATCCGGTCGGTCAAAGACTCCACGTACAATACGAACGGCCAGAAGTACGACCGGCTCATACAGGCTGTAATGGACGCGAGTGGCGAACCACGTTCGGGTGACTTTGATGACGCCGAAGAACCCACAGAAGCCGAAGTCGAGGCTATGCGCGTCTTTCAGGAGGCCTCACGGGAGTTCTTCGACCAGCAGTATGGAGAAAGTAAGGATATTCACCGTGGTCTGGCCGACTATTCCCACGAGCGCGTGCTCCCACAGATCCAGCAGGTCTTTGAGTCCGACGAGAACCTCGGTGATAAGCAGGTCGAGTTGGAGGATAACCCGGCTTCGGTGTGGAGTACGGAGAAATCCGCCGCAAACACGTTTACTGTCGTCGGTGGTACTTCGAAGTCAATAGTCGCAGACGAGTCTGTAGGCCAAGAAGACGTGTTCGCTATGCCGGACGCCATTTATCCTTACGAAGAACGTGAAGAGGTTGCTGGCGAGGATAGCGACTGGGACGAAGGCGAGATAAATATACCCGGAAACGGTCGGGAACTCGACCCTGATGAACTCCGTGTAGTAAACCCCGAAGAAATCAAAGACGACGGGACGATCCACCAGTCCTCTCTTGCTGACGTAGTCGACAATCCGAAGAAAGTCATCGAGAACGGCAACGCAGGCGCGGTCGCACGTTTCATAAAGACTCTCGACGGGTTAGGAGACGATTCTTTCTACGAGGAGTACGTCGAACAACTCCGTTCAGACGACGAGGTCACTGATATGGAGGGGTGGGAAATGGTAGAAGACCAACTCGGTAGTATTGAGTACGACCCGAACGAGAACCTCCTATTTGATAGTATGTCCAAGCAAGACGACGTAGACGACGTTATTACGATAGACTTTGCTAACGAACAGGACTCTAACTGGATGAAAAACGAGGGAACGACCAAGCAGAAGATACTACGTAGTTTCCGATCCGTGCTCAAAACACCCGGAGACGTTCCCGATGACGCCGACTATCTCCCACCGGACAAAGAGCCGCCAGACGACGCTCAGGTACACGAAGGCCCCGGAGGTGGCACGTACATAACCCTCCCCGAAGAAGACGGAGAGGACGCCGAGAGCGGCGAAGAAACGGACACAGACTCCACGGACGAAAGCGACGTAAAGTGGACTCCGCATATCGGATCTAAGGGCCACGAAGGATGGGTTAGTAGCGAAGGTCGGCACGTCGACTCTAAGCGTCCACCCGGTCAGGTCGTTGAGTCTCCCGACGAACTCACGGACGAAATGAAAGACACGATGACCTCTATGGGATTCTACGATGAAGTAGACGAAGGAATACTCGACGCCGTCCAGCGTGAAATAGACAACGCGGATAGTCCGGCTTTTGAGACACCCGACGAAGACGAGGAGTGGATGGCCATCGGAGGTCTTCCTGAAGGTATGGGTGATATAGACGAGGGTTCGGTCGTTCAGTACAGGGGTGAACAGTACAAAGTCGATGAGATCCGTGAAGAGGCCGGTTCTACAGTGTGGGTCGGAGAGTCCCCTGACGGTCGTGAGCAAATGAAGCGCGTCGATGATCCTCGTAACAAAGTTCTACAAGACCCCGATGCTATCCCTGAATATCCCGAGTTAGACGGCGAGTGGGTTCCTGCGGCTGATGAATTTGGGCAGTTCAACGGCTGGGAGAACGTAGAAACCGGCGAGTTTGAACGCACTACTACGCCACCCGGCGATCCGGTTATGGACGTAGAAAGTATCCCGGACGAAGTAGTGTTTGAAATGTCCGACCGTGCTGGTTTTGGTACGAACCAAGACGAAGTTCGGGAGGAAATGCGTGAGAGTATCCAGCAGATAGAACGGTTCGAAGAGTATGGTCAAAGCGTCGTTGAGGGTGTAGAAGATACGCACCTCGACTTAGAAGAAGATATAGCGGTCTATGATCCCGACGTAGACGACGTAGAACCGGGTGATACCGTAGTCACTGAATCTGGCCATACTTCTGCGGTCAAAGACGTAACGGAAGACGGTGTTATCGCTGAACGTATTTCTACGGGTTACTCGGACAAGCGTTCTACAGAGGTCGAGGCTGTTGCTATCGTGAACGACGTGGATCTCTCCCCCGACACTACTACTGAAGAAGTCGCAAAGCACCTGAAGTCTCGCGTAGATAACGTGGGTGATATAGACCAGAGCGGGTTCCGTGAGTCAAAGATGAACGAACTCGTTTCCGACGAAGTCGGTAAAATGCTCGAGTCCGGTGTTTCTGGTGGGGCTATCTTTAGCGGTCTACAGGAGGCCACGTCGTTGAATAACATACAGACCTCCAACTACATAGACTCACAGACCGCGAGAACGGAACTCGACTTAGACGCTGTAGAAGGAACAGTCGAGTTCTTCGCACAGGGCGACGAAATGGATAGTCAGTTAGTGAAGTTAGGAAAGTCGTTTGGCGAACAGAATCCTGAAATGGCAGACTTCGCCTCAGAGACGTTCGAGGACTCGAACGGACGTGAAACGTCACTCGAAGACGCCGTGGATACGTGGAGTTTCGAGAACGCTATGGAAGGAGCGGCCCCGATGTGGAAAGTCGCAGTCGAAAAGTTCGGGGCGTCTCCTGAAGATGTCCCTGATAGGGTCTTTGGACAGGGCTTAGATGAAGAAGACGAACTTCCCGAAATCCCCGATGAGGCTATGGAGAAGATAGAAGCGTATGTCGACTATCAGCAGGAAATGCTCCGTGAGGTCTTTGGCGACGAGATTCCGGTCTACCGTGGGATCGAAGGCGACTATCCTAAGCAAATGAAACAAGACGCCGAGCAAGAAGGCGAGGCGACACTCGACCACAGGGCTATCGAGAGTTGGTCGTTATCCCCCACACAGGCGTCAGGATTCGCAGAGACACGAGAGGAGTCCGATGGGGAAGGGGCAGTCGTTGAAACGTCTGTACCCGTCGAGAACGTCCTTCTTAGCGGCCTCGACAACGTCGGTCTGGAAAGCGAGTTGGAAGTCGTCGCGTTCAAAGAAGACGGATCCTACGAGAAACTCGGTGAAGAAGACCTCGACTCTGAAGAACAGAACGATGGTGTGTACTTCACGAGCGAGATAGGCGAAGAAGAACAGAACGGTGGTAGGCGTAGTAAGTTGTCCCCACATCAGGCTATGGCACATAAGTCGGCTGAACTTTATAGGCGTATATCCTGAAGTGGTACATAGAAGAGGAAACAACGGATGGCTATAACACAAGACAACGATGGACGGGCGATAGCCTCCTCGATAGTCCTGTACGCACAGACTAACGGTATAGACAGAGGTGAACTGACGGTATCTGACTACACCGAGTACCAAAAATGGGCAGACCAGCACGATCTCGGATTACGGGCGAACTACGCCACGACGTTCGAGAAAATGCTGAACTGGACAGAAGAAATATCGGATGAAGACGTAGCCGAGTACAAAGAGTACGAGGCGTTAGATACCGTTGAGCCGGTCATAGACAAACAGAACGAGGAGTACCGCTATCCGCGTGTCCCCGACGAACAAACCCAGCCAGAGGTCGCTGAAGCCGTTGAGAGGTGGCGTGAGGAGGTAGACGAGGAAACGAAAGAAAACGTCCCGCTGTTGTACTGGCTCCTCGGTACGGGAACGCCTCCGTACAAAATGGAGAAAGGAGACGCTGACTACGATACAAAGCCACACAACGATATGCGGTGTGGCAACTGTGAATACTACTACGAGGGTATGGACGGCTCGGGTGTCTGTTCACAAGTTAGGGGTAATATCCAGAGGTCGCACTGGTGTCGACTTTGGGAAGAAACGGAACTCGACCTCGATGACCTCCCAGTCGATCATCCCGAGGCTCCCGATGTCAAGTCTGTTGAGAAAGTCGAGGATCCCGACGACGACCCGGTCGGTAAGGCTTTCATACACCGCCACGACGCCGGAGCAGACGTATTCTTAAAGCAAGACGACGATGGCGGCTGGGTTCCTTATGAAGGCCCGCAGGGTGGTACGGGCTGGGAGCATACAGAGCGTGACGAAGTTGTTTACGATGACGAGCCACCCGGCCCGACCGCTGAGTTCGTAGAAGAAGGTCAAGTACTCGAAGGTGTCGCAAATCTCGGTGAGTTATCCCCCGGAGACGATATTCAGGTCGGGGATGACATATATGAAGTACAGGCCGTTCAGGAAGGCCCGACCGGAGATATGTTCACTCGAGTAGAGTTCGAAGGTCAAGAGTTCACGGTCAAGCAAGACGACGTTCGAGCACAGGTTCTCGGTCAAGCCCTCGAGACGGGTGACTACGACGTAGAACGTGGGACATATGAAGCGGAACTGGCCGAGGCAATCGTTCAGGGCGACCTCAACGAGAAAGGTTCAGAAGGCTTCCAAAACGTTCGGAAACTACAGCATAACCTTAGCGACGTAGAAAACGAGAAACTTCTACTCGACGTTCTCGAACACGAGTCCGATAACCGGAACTCCAAGACCGCCGTAGACCGTATCAAAGGCCGATGTTCCGCTGTTGGAATAGAAGAGTCGCGTATTCAAGACGCTCTCCCCGGCGGCGGGATCGACTTGGACGAACTCGATAACATAGTTATGGAGGAGGTTTCCGAGGGTCAGCCCGTCGTCGTGGATCCGTCGACGTTCCCCGGTGTAAGCGAGCCGGTCAAAGGAACGATTAATACGATACAGAGCGGGGATGTTCCCCACTTGTCGAACGTATATGTCGATCCCGACGAAGACCTCGACTATCTCCAAGAAGGTCAGGTCGTAGAAATCAACGGTGAACGCTTAGAGATAGATCGTGTCTACACCGACGATAACGGTGATCCAGATCCGTCGTTCATAGACCCGGACGATAAGACTCCGATACTCGGTGACGCTATTCCCGACTTTGACGACTTTGGCGAGGAAGCCGAGATTGTAGAAGACATAAAGAACGACGCTCTCCCGGTCGCTCTCGACTCCGCCGAAGAAGAACTATACTATCAGGACGGCGAACGTCCCGACGATCCATATCCGGCTCCCGGCTATGGATCTGCACAAGAAGAACTGATAGATACAAAGGTCTACAGTGGATTTAGCACGAAGAAAGGCATAAGCAATCGTGAGTCAGTCGAGCGTTTCATAGAGCACGCCGAAACAGAGGAGTTGAAGGAAGTCGTCAATATGGCGGCTGACGGAGAGACAGCCGATATAAATGGCCGTATGGCCGGTGCTATCCTCTTCAAGCGTGGAGAAGGTGACATCAGGCAAGCGGTAGACTTCAACTTTGACGACGAGGCAAATGCCTCTGTGGATCGCCAAGAGGTCGTTCAGTCGACCGAAGAAACGTTCGAGAAACTCGATACGGTTACTGCGGTCGGTCTGGCCGCTCACACGTCTGAAATGAGTTTGGAGTCTTACTCCGCGCTCGGATGTTATAAATCCAGTTCCGAGCGTATTGTAATAGACGAAATGAGCAAATGGTCTGAAGATACAGTCGCTCACGAGTTAGGACACTCGCTTCACTATTTGATGGGTGTAGCCGGTGATACTAACCGTGATAACACAGACAAGACGAATATAGAAGACTACAAATTCAACGTCAGTACAAACTACGGACTCACCGACGACGAAAACGCAAAGTCGTTCCAAAAAGAGTTCAAAGATTTCGTCGCTGACTATGAGGATCGTCTCAAAAACGAAGGAAAGTACTCTACGCAACTCCGCAGTTATCAAAACACAAACGCAAACGAAGTCTTCGCTGTAGCGTTCGGTCAGTGGATAGACGACCCGAGTAAGTTAGAGAAGACACAACCAGAGTTAAAGGCTATCTTTGAGGAGCACTTTGGCTCAGGTGATACCTAATGAGTTTACCTATAATAGACTACGAAACCGAGGAACAGGTCGCAGAAGTAAAAGAAGATGGTAGTATCGATTCCCAAGACCCGATGGTCGAAGAAGACATAGACCGCTATCTCGGCCCGGACAGAGAAGCCCCGTATCGTTACTCGACCTCGACCGAAGAAGAAGACGGTGGGGTAACTATAAACGAAAAAGCTACAATGATAGAGCCGGGCGAGAAAGGCTATCTCGCTGTTGTATCGGAGATTCTTCCACATCCTTACGGTGTCGACTGGGAGAACACAGATACAGAATCTCTCGAGGATCCGGAGGTGAACAATGACTCGGAAGACGCCTGAAGGAGTCCCCGACGACGCGAACTATCTTCGACCCGACGAAGACGCGCCTGAAGGCTATTCAGTCGTACTCGGCCCCGGAGACGGGCGGTACGCCGTGGAAGGTGGAGAAGACGCACAGGAAGGCGCAGAGACGCCAGAGAATGGCTTTGAGAACGTACCCGACGACGTGGATCTGGTCGAGACGGAGTACGGAGCCGTTCCCGATACAGAAGGCCCTATTCCCCCTGATATGCGTCAGGAGCCTATCGGTTCAGACGCTCACCCTGTTTTATGGAAACGGCCAGAAGACGACGAAGAACTCGATAGGTACGTCCAAGAAATCCAAGACACGGAATGGTACGGCGAAGGTTCGGAAATCTTTGATAAAGCGTTTAACGGCGACGAGAACACCGAGAACGAGTACACAGACGGAGACGGTAACTGGGACGAAGACCGTCTCGAGCAACACGACGAGTGGACTGACGAACTGTTAGACGAAGGCGCGGCAACGGCTGAAGACGAAGACGCTATCGGTATGGTTCTACTCGGCCCGCCGGGAGCAGGAAAGGGCTGGTGGCAAGAACAGGCCGGTGAGGGTGAGTTCGGTGAGACGGGTGAGTTTGTAGACCGCGAGTTCACTCATATATCGTCCGACGACACCAAAGAGCCGATCCCCGAGTACGAAGGAAAGAACGCGGCTGAAGTACACGACGAAGCCTCGAAGATGGCCAAAGAGGATCTCGCGCCAAAGGCCACAGAACGTGAGCATAATATGGTCGTGGATAAGGTGGCGACTACTCCGGACTCGACGCTTACGATGGTCGAGAATATGCGAGAACAGGGGTATGATATACGGGCGTCGTTCGTAGATGTTCCTGAAGAGAAAGCCGTTCACAACGCGGTGTCCCGATACTTCGAGGAGGGCCGGTTCACGCCGTTAGACTTTGTTCGGGACGCAGTCGAAAACTCCCGAAACTCCTTTGATGAGATTATCGAGGAGGCCGATATTCCCGACGAGAAAGTCGGTCGGTTCGACAACGACGTAGAGTGGGGTAACGCACCCGACGTAGAAGAAATGGGCGAGGACTTGTTGAAGTTCTATAGTCAGTTCTACGGGTGGGAGGCCGAGAACCAAACCTATAAGACTATAGGAAGTCAAAGTAAAGATGGAGATAACAATGGCAGAAAAACCCGGCCCGGACGCGACAAACGCCGAGATAATGGAATGGATGGAAGAAGACTTCGGGGAGGCTCTGGCGGAAGGAATGGAGCCGGATCCCGACGAGTCCGACTAAGCGACCGTGACTGGGACAGTCCCATCAACGGAACCCGTCTTCTATCCCGAGTAACTACAGACGACCTTAGCGCGTCAGAGACGCACGAGAAACGGATCGAGGTCGTCAACGTACAGCAAACCCCCTCCGATACCTTAGCCAAGTCAGACGACGATAGCGGCATTTACTACGTATCTAAGCGAAACCAAGTCCCTACACAGTGGCAAGAGTTCGCTGACCGTGTATCTGAACCCGTAGTAAAGCAGTCCGAAGAAGTGGTCGAACGGCTTAGTGAGGCGTACAAGTCCCAAGTCTGGCCCGACGACCTCTCAAAAGCACCGCGAACGTGGGACGGAGACGACGCTGTAGAAGAAACTCTGAAAGACTGGGTGGATACGGTGATAAATCGTATGGATCCGCTTCACGACCAGTACAGCGGCGTTCCCGCGCTCGCTTCACTAACAGTACAGAAGGTCATCCGCCGGTCGCTTACTCAACCACAGGGATGGTCAGTGAACTCTGTGGCAAAGAACCTCCGTGACGAGTTCGACTGGATGGGCCAAGAACAGTCGGAGTCTATCGCACGGCAGGAAGTCGCCGCTGTCCTGAACACGGCAAAGTCGGTTATGCTACGGGCGGCTGAAAAAGAAGACGAGCAGTATCTGTATGACTGGGTAGGCCCCGACGACGCTCACACGTCGAAGATCTGTGAG
>Ga0102939_1000471_pt1 | contig 14977 bp, 15 predicted proteins | sample SalPon2_B_H2O_MG_FD_78214 | JGI IMG/M metagenome (GOLD analysis project Ga0102939, IMG submission 78214) | Salt pond water microbial communities from South San Francisco under conditions of wetland restoration - Salt Pond MetaG R2_B_H2O_MG | ecosystem: Environmental > Aquatic > Non-marine Saline... | reverse complement strand
CGTCGAAGGGCACGACTGGGATATCCGGATCACCGACGCAAACAACGGCGGTGCGCGCTTCGAGATCACCGGCGTCGAGTTCGTCGAGGCGTAGCCTTCCGGGTACCGTGTCGTGCCGACAGCAAAGTGAAACTGGTGGGTTCCGTCGCCAGCGTCGCTAGTAGAACGCGATCGGCATGCCCGCCGAATCGGACTCGGACACCTTCTGTAAGGCGTCATCGAAGTCCTCGCGGCGGATTTCCGTCCGGCCGTCCCGGATGGCGAACATGCCGGACTCCGTCGCGAGGCTCTCCAGTTCCGCGCCGGAGAACCCTTCGGTGTCGTCCGCGATTGCCCCGAGGTCGATATCCGGGGACAGTTGCATCCCGTGGGTGTGGATCCGGAGGATCTGTTTGCGACCCTCGACGTCGGGTTCCGGAACTTCGATGAGCCGGTCGAAGCGGCCGGGCCGGAGGATGGCTCGATCGAGCATGTCGAAGCGGTTCGTCGCCGCGATGATCGAGATATCGCCGCGCTGGTCGAAGCCGTCCATCTCCGAGAGCAACTGCATCATCGTCCGCTGGACCTCGGCGTCGCCGGAGGTCTTCGATTCGGTGCGCTTCGAAGCGATTGCGTCGATCTCATCGATGAAGATGATCGCCGGTTCGCGTTCTTCGGCCATTTCGAAGAGATCACGGACCAACCGGGCACCCTCGCCGATGAACTTCTGGACGAGTTCGGAGCCGGCCATCTTGATGAAGGTGGCGTCGGTCCGATTAGCGACGGCCTTCGCGAGCATCGTCTTCCCTGTCCCCGGTGGGCCGTGCAACAGTACGCCCGTCGGCGGGTCGATGCCGACCTCGCTGAACTTCTCGGGGGCCGTCAGTGGGTCCTCGACGGCCTCCCGGACCTCCTGAATCTGGGATTCGAGCCCCCCGATGTCCTCGTAGTCGACGGCCGGCTTTTCCGATATCTCCATCGCCTGTGCGCGCGCGTCGGTCTCGCCATCCAGCACGGTCTGGATGGCGAACGAATCGTTGATCGCGACGCGGTCACCGGCTTCGAGGCGCTCGTACAGGCGGGGCGAGACGTCCGTCAGCACCTCCTGGTTGTTGCCGTGCTGTTTGAGTAGCACCTGATCGTCGGTCAGTTCTTCGACCGTGGCGAGATACAGCGAGGAGGTCTTCAGCGCCTCGTTTTCCTCCTGGAGATCAGTCACCTCGTTGCGGAGCTCCGATTGGCGGTTGCGCGCAGTTTCGAGTTGGGCCGTCAGTTCGTCGTGGACCCGTGAAACGTCGAGAAAGTGGTCCCGAAGCGCCTCTAGCTGCTCCTCGATCGACATGTCGGGATCGAGGTTGAGTGTAGGCCGGTCCGGGAGCGAGGGGCTATGCGACATTACCGGGCGATAGGAGTCCGAGATTAAAAGGCCCTTTGGGTGTGGGAGATGTTTGCGCCCCCGAGATACGTCGACCGCGAACGGTCACGCCGGCGCTACTTCAACGACTCGAATTCCCCGAGCATTTCGTCGTACCGCTCGATGGCGGCTTCGACAGGTTCGGCAGTCGACATGTCGATGCCGGCTGTCTCGAGCAGTTCGAGCGGATACGCGCTCGACCCCGACCGGAGGAACTCGCGGTAGTCGGCCGCCGCGGATTCGCCCTCGCTTTCGATCAGATCGACGATCGCGTTCGCCGCGCTGATTCCGGTCGCGTACTGGTAGACGTAGTAGGCCCGATAGAAGTGGGGGATCCGCATCCACTCGCGGGCGATGCGTTCGTCCACGGCCGCAGGGTCGTAGTACTCCGTTTTCAGCTCCCGGTAGAGTTCGTCGAGCCGATCCGGCGTGAGTGCCTCACCCGCCCGTTCGAGTTCGTGGGCGCGGTGCTCGAAGGAGGCGAACATCGTCTGTCTGAAGAGCGTCGAACGGAACCGCTCGAGATACTCGTCGAGGACGTGCCGGCGGAACCGCTCGTCGTCGACGGTCTCCAGTAGATGCCGGGTCAAAAGCGCCTCGTTGACCGTCGAGGCCACCTCGGCGACGAAGATTTCGTAGCCCGAATAGACGTACGGCTGGGCATCGCTCGTCAACTCGGAGTGCATCGAGTGGCCGAGCTCGTGGGCCAGGGTGTACATCGAGGCGATGTCGTCTTGGTAGTTCATCAGAATGTATGGCTGGCTGTCGTAGGTGCCGCCGCTGTAAGCGCCCGACTGCTTGTTCGCCGTCTCGTAGACGTCGACCCACCGCGAATCGAGACCCTCCGCCATCCGGTCCCGGTAGGCCTCCCCGAGCGGTTCGACGGCCTCGATGACGTACTCTCTGGCTCGGTCGTACTCCAGTTCGGGGCTCTCGCCGTCGGCCAGCGGAGCGTAGAGATCCCACATACGCAGTTCCTCGACACCGAGCGCATCGCGTTTGAGCCCGGCGTGTCGGTGCAGGACGTCGAGGTTCGACTCGACGGTCTCGACCAGCGTGTCGTAGACCGAAACGGGGACGTTCGGTCCATCGAGAGCGGCTTCCCGAGCAGACTCGTAGTGTCTCGCCGTCGCGAGTTTCTCGTCGGCCTTGACGCTGTTTTTGTACGCGGTGCCGACGCTGTTTCGATACTGCTCCCACTCGTCGTAGAAGGCTTCATAGACCCGCTGTCGGAACGGCCGATCGGGGTGTTTCTGCAGTTTCGTGAAGTTCGACAGCGTGATCCGCTGGGTCTCGCCGTCGGGATCCTCGACGGTCGGGAACTCCATGTCAGCGTTCGTCAGCATGTTGTAGACGTCCCCGGCTGCGCCGGTCACTTCGCTCAGATCGGCCAACAGCGCCTCGATCTCCGCCGATCGGGTGTGGGATTTCATCCGCAGCGTGTCGTCGAAGTAGTGCTCGTAGGCTTCGAGCGCGGAATTTTCCTCGATCAGCGCCTCGACCTCCCCGCCGTCGAGTTCCTGTAGCTCCGGTTCGATGTAACTCGCCGCGCTTGAGGCGTCGGCCGCAAGCGACCGCGCCTGCGCCGCAAGCGCCTGGTAGGTCTGGTTCGTGGTGTCCTCGTCTTTCCGCATTCGAGCGTACGCCGAGAGGTTCGAGACGTCGCGCATGATCGATTCCCGAAGCTCCAACACCGCCTCCAGCGTCGCCGCGCTCTCGGTGACGCGGCCCTCGTAGGCCGATAGCTCCTCGATGCGCTCGTCGGTCTCCGCGTAGGTCTCCTCCCACGCCTCGTCGTCGGCGAACAGATCGGTCAGATCCCAGGTGTAGGCGTCGTCGATCTCGCTTCGCTCGGGCACGGAACTCATGATATATGATACGGGTAGCGATACCCTAAACCCGTCGTCCGACGGCGCGGTCCGGGCCCAACGTGGGACTCACTCGGAGGGGTCGACCGCGAACAGCTCTCCGGCCACGCGGGCTCCGGCGAGCCGCCGTCGTCGCCGTCGATCGAAAACCTCGCGGACGGCAGCCAGCGCCCGGTCGTCGACCCCGAATTCGACGCCCGGATAGCGAACGCCAACGAGAACGAGCGGCTCGGGTGCTGCCGAACCGATTCCCTCCGGGCCCGAAAGCGGTACCGGAGCGAGCGCTCGGTCGATGAACTCCAGCGGCCGCTCCTAGCGGGCGACGGCGTCGAGCACCGAAACGAGTCGTCGAACGAGCTGTCTGGCGAAGCCGCCGGCTCGACAATCGACGACGAGGAACGCGCCGTCGCGCTGCAGGGACACCGAAAGCTCCCGTTCAGTCCGTTCATCGTCGGGCGTAAAATTGTGAAAATCGTGTGCGCCGGAGAGTCTCGTGGCCGCTCTCTCGGCCAGATCGTCGTCGGCTCCGGGTGCGTACAGGAAGTATCGATAGGCGCGTTCGGCGGCGTCGTAGGTCGCATGGAACGATTCCGGAACGTCCGCGGCGGCCCACGCACGGATCGACGCCGGGAGTTCGCTGTTGAGTGCGGCCGGCGAAAGCCAGGTCGGCGTCTCGAAGGCGACCGTCTGGGCGCGCGCGGAGACGCCGGCGTCCGTCCGCCCTGCCGCCGCGTAGCCGACCGGCGAGCCGTCCTCGAACCCGACGCCGAGATCCCGCAGAGCGTCGAAGAAGGCGTCCTCGACGGTTTCGCCGTGCGGCTGCCGCTGAAAACCGCGGTAGTCGGTTCCGTCGTAGGCGACCCGGAACGCGCGCATCTTGCGTTCGAACAGACGCCGGATCGGTTTGTCGGTTCCGGAGTCGGGTTTCCCGGTGTCGACTTGCCCGTTGGACTGATTGTGAACGAGGCACTGTCTGTCCGATGATTTGATTAACAACCATTATATCTAATTGGTGCCGCCCCGTACGTTTGGATGCTATGATAGAACGACGGATCAGAGACATCAATATCGCGTCGACGCCGACGATTACCCCCGGAACGTCGACGACTGAAGCCGCGAGACTGCTCCGTCGAGCCGACGTACCCGCGGTCATCGTCCTCGAAGCCGACGCGATCGCGGGAATGGTCACCGAACCGGACATCGTCGCGATGGTCGCCGAGGCGGACTTCCCACGGGACGTCGGGTCGGTCACGTCGACGCCCGTCCCGACGGCTTCGCCGGAGACGACACTCATCGAGGCAGCCGACACGATGCGGGAACACGGGCTGCGACAGCTTCCGGTCGTCGAAGGGACCGACTACTGTGGAGTCGTCCCCGTGGAGACGCTTGCTCCGTACCTTTCCCGTCACCGAGTCGATATCGATCCGGACCGGAGGTCGATCCGCGTCGGAGTGACCGACTCCGCTGAGATAGCGATCAGCGATTGAAACCGTAGCGTCGTCTTCATCTCGGGCCTTGGTACGACGGCCGACGTCCCCCAGAGACACACCGATAGTGGTACGTTTGCTCGCTCAACAGCAGAACATGAACGGATACATCAGCGCGACCCGATCGCCATCTTCGAGTTCGGTGTCGAGTCCGTCCAGATGTTCGTTGAATTGACCGTTGATCGCGACGCGGGCGAACGCACGGGTCTGTTCTCCTTCCGGGTTCTTCTCCCACGATCCGGGGGGCTCACTCTTCATCGGTGCCCAGCCCTCGGTCGTCGCTTCGGCCTCCGTCTCGGCGATGAGCATATCCGCCACGTCGTACTCCTCGAAAAAGGCGTCGAGAAACGCCCGAAGTGTCGATCCTTCGAACGAGTACTCGAAGCCGTGTTCCCCGATCTCGGTTCTGACGTGCCCGGTACATCTGACTTCGACCGTTGTCGTCCCTCCGGAAGTGTCCGCCCCGGACCGCTCGACGATCGGTGCATTGTTGCCCATACCGCGATGTAAGTCACGGCTACCCATTGACGTTGCGCCGAACACCTTCGGTCAATCCCACGCTACCGAACCCGACCCCGAGAGCGACGCTCACCCGAAGTCCTCGTAGGTCGGCCGCCCCTCTTCCGGCGGGAAGTCCGACAGCGGCACCTGGACCTGATCGCCCGACGCCATGTCTTTGAGCGTCACCGCGTCGTCGGCGAGGTCCTGTTCGCCGACGATCACGACCGTCTCGGCTCCGATTCCGTCGGCGTACGAGAGCTGATCGCCGAACCCGCGGCCGGAGAGATCCGTTTCGACGGTGTGGCCGAGTCCCCGAAGTTCCTGTGCGATTTCGAGCGCCGTCTCCCGTGTGTCGCCGACCGTCAGGACGTAGTAATCCGTCTCAGACCCCTCTTCGGGCCACACGCCAGCGTGCTGACAGAGCAGCGACAGCGTCTCGTGACCGATCCCGACACCGACGGCCGGCGTTGGCTGACCGCCGTAGCCCTCGATGAGGTCGTCGTATCGGCCGCCGCCGAAGACCGACCGGGAGACCTCGCCGGCGGTGTCGAAACACTCGAAGACGACGCCGGTGTAGTAGTCCAGTCCGCGGGCGGTTTCGAGCGAGATCTTACAGTGCTCCCGGACGTCGAACGACGCCGTCGCTTCGAGAACCGCTCGCAGGTTCTCCACGGCCGCCTCGACGCGATCAGTGCCGGCGAAGTCGACGAGGTCGTCGAGGTCGTCGGTCCCCAGCACTGAATCGAACGACTCGGCTTCGCTCCGGGTCAGTCCCGCATCGACCAGCAGTCCGTAGTACGCCTCGGTGTCGATCTTTTCCTTTTTGTCCACGGCCCGGATCGCGTCACCCGTCTCGACGTCGCTGTCCATCGATTCGAGCAACCCGCCGAGGATGTCGCGGTGTGAGACTCGAAACTCGAAGTCCTCAGCCGAAAGCCCCAGATCGGTCATGGTGTCGGCGGCGACTGCGAGTATTTCGGCGTCGGCCTCGGGGTGATCGGAGCCGAAGATATCGATGTTCGTCTGATAGAACTCCCGGAACCGTCCCTGCTGGACCTGTTCGTAGCGCCAAAAGGGTCGCGTCGAGAACCACTTGATCGGCTTCTGGAGGGCGCTTCCCTTCCCGACGACCATCCGTGCAACCGTCGGCGTCAGTTCCGGCGTCAGCGCGACCTCCCGACCACCCTTATCCTCGAAGGCGTACAGCTCTTCGACGATCTCCTCGCCGGATTTGTCGGTGTACAGCTGGGTCCGCTCTAGCGCCGGCGTCCCGATTTCCCGAAACCCATAGCGTCGAACGCGGTCTTCGATCGCGTCCGTGACTCCCCGTCGAGCGGACATTTCGTCGGGATAGAACTCTCGAAACCCCTTGAGGCCGTCGTACATGCCGAAGGGTTCGGCGGCGAACCCCTAAAAGGTGCGATCCCCGCCCGGTTTCGGGCCCCTCCCGGTGACCACCTGCGATCGGGAGGGGTCCACGGATAGCTGCCCCGATTACAATTATGGATACGCTCCGGGCATTTATATTTAAAATCATTATGAATCCTACTATGACCGAAACCATGCCTGGAGATGGACCGGGGGCCTCTCGAACGGACGGCGATGGCAGGATTCGGGAATTCATCCGGTACATTCCAAGTGGTGACACCATCCCCGAGGGAACGTGGAGCGGGCGACACCGAAACATCATTTTTCTCTTGATCGCGCACGTCCCGTTTCTCCTGTTGCTCGGCACGTACGAGGGAACCGAGTCCGCCCTCACGGGAGCGGCTATTCCGGCGATTCCACTCACGCAGGTCCTGCTGGAGGTCGGGATCGTCGTTGCGCTTGCACTCCTGGCGGCAGTGCCGTGGTTCGGCCGGCGTGCCCGAACGCTTCTCGCTACGCTCGGACTCGTGACGACGTCCGGCTTTCTCGTCCACTTTTCCGGCGGATACATCGAGGCGCATTTCCATTTCTTCGTCGTGATGGCCGTGGTCGCCGCCTACGAGGACTGGCTCCCGTTCCTCGTGGGAATCGTCTACGTCGCCGTCCAGCACGGCGTCTTCGGGATGATCGATCCGAGCCGGGTCTACAACCACTCGGCGGCGATCAACAACCCGTGGGCGTGGGCGTTCATCCACGCGGCGTTCGTACTGGGGCTTGCCGCCGCGCTGATGGGACACTGGTATTCGACGGAGCGTTCCCGCGAAGAGGCGAACGAACGGCTCCGACAGGCGGAAGCGAAAACCGAGCAGGTCGAGACCCTCGAAGCGAAAAAGGCCGAGATCGAACAGGCGAAAGCCGAAGCCGAGGCGAAAAAGCGGGAGGTGGAGCAACTGAACGAGCATCTGGAGGCCAAGGCCGACGCCTACAGCGCCGCGATGGCGCGGGCGGCTGAGGGCGAACTCACCGTCCGGCTGGACGCCGAAAGCGAAAGCGAGGCGATGGCCCGGATCGCCGAGGCGTTCAACGAGATGATGGACGAAACGGAGTCGGCGATGGAGGAAATCCAGGCGTTCGCCGAGGACGTCACCGACGCCAGCGAGACGGCCACTGCGGGGGCCAGGGAGACCGAGCAGGCGAGTGAAGCCGTGAGCGAGTCGATCCAGGAGATCGCGGCCGATGCGGACGAACAGCGGGAGATGCTTGAGACCGTCTCGACGGAGATGACGGATCTGGCGGCGACGGTAGAGGAAGTGGCCGCCTCCACCGAGACCGTCGCCGAGACGTCCCGTGAGACGGCCGAGATCGCCGAAGCCGGCGAGACGACCGCCAAACAGGCGATCGAGGACACCCGGAAGGTCCAGGCGGCGATCGATTCGACCGTCGAGAACGTCCAGCTCCTTGACGAGCGGATGGCCGAGATCGGCGAGATCATTGAACTCATCGGTGACATCGCGAAACAGACCGACATGCTGGCGCTGAACGCGAACATCGAGGCCGCCCGCGCCGGGAACGGAGCGAGCGCCGGCGACGGCGACGGGTTCGCCGTCGTCGCCAACGAGGTGAAACGGCTGGCAGAAGAGACCCAAGAGTCCGCGACCGAGATCGAAGCACTCATCGAAGAGACGCAGGCCCAGACGGAAACGACGGTCGAGAAAGCCCGTGAGGCCGAGACGTTCACCGAAGAGGGCGTCGAGGCCGTCCAGGAAGTCGTCGACGCGTTCACGCAGGTGTCGGAAAACGCCGAGGAGACCGACAGCGGCATCCAGAGGATCAGCGAGACGACCGACGAGCAGGCCGCAAGCACCGAAGAAGTGGTCTCGGTGATCGAAGAGGTCTCTGATATCAGCCACTCGACTGCCGAGGAGAGCGAGAAAACGTCCGCGGCCGCCGAGGAGCAGGCCACGTCCGTCTCGCAGGTGAGTACGAGCGTCCAGTCGATCTGTGAGCGTGCCGACCGGCTGCAGACGCTGCTTTCGAACTTCGAGGTGGACGGCGGCGCCAAGCCGACGACAGAGGCCCCGGACGGGGCGCCGACGAACGTCGCTATCGAGGACGGCGGCCACCCCGGGTCCGCCGCGGACGACGGGGACGACAGCCTCGAAAACTGGCGATTCGAAGAGTGACTCGCGAGGCTCTCATCCCGAGTTCATAAAAAATCCACCCGCGCTCCGTTCAGTCGTCGACGATGACTTCGACCGGTTCGTCGTCTTCCTCCTCTTCGATCGACTCGACTGAGCCCTGCTGTTGGTAGAAAAGCACCGCAGCGACGCCCAACACGAGCCACGACCGCCAGTTCGCCAGGTTCAGCGTGTACCCGATCCCGAACGGTTTTTCGACGAGCATCCCCTTGCCGGGCTGCCAGTAAGCGGACAGCATCCGTCCAAGCGAGGGGCGTTCGAAGTTATACGGAATGCCGAATAGCTTGCCTGACTGCGGTTTGTCCGTCATGAGTTTTGATACGACCGCGCGGAACTTATAGGCACGCCATCCGAGGTGATCACTGATACCGACCGCGGCGTTCGATACTCCGCAACTGTCGGAGAACTCGTTCGTCGCCCGCTGCCTCGTAAGCGTCCTCAAAGGCGTCGATCATCGCAGTCGCGTCGGCGGCTGTCCCACCGAGAGCGCCCTCGAAGACGTGGAGATCCATCGCGTAGTCCTCGATATCGTCGGTGTAGTAGCCGAGCCCGAAGTCGATGAGCCAGGTCCGGTCCGCCGAGACCCGGACGTTTCGCGGTGTCGGATCGCCGTGGACGAATCCGGCTTCGTGACAGCGCGCGAGGTGTCGCCCCACGTCCTCGACTCGTGCAGTCGTCATCCCCGCGCCGAGGTCGCTCGTCCCGACGAACTCGAATTCGAGGAGCCCGGCCGGCGGGTCGACATCGAAGACGACGGGCGTCGGGACGCCGAGCCGCCGGGCCTCGCTCGTGAGCCGTGCCTCGGATCGCGTCCGTGTCCGCCGGAGTCGCCGATCCAACTCCGGGTGGCGATACGCCTTCGAGAGCCGGCGTTTGTACGCCCGGTTCTCGTCGGTATCGAGATCGACGATCGCTTCCGCTCCACGGGCGCGCTCTGTGTCCGACGGCCTGTCCGTGTGCGATCCCGACCGCCAGGTAACCGCCGCCTCGTCGGGCCGAAAATCCGGTCGAACGCGGGACTCCTCGATCGAAATCGCGTCGCCAGCGTCGTGCATCTTCGCGCCAAGCACCGCGATCATCCCGGCGTTGTCCCGGAGGAACTCGGGGGCCGGCGCGTAAAACGCTGCGCCGCGCTCGCCGCACATCGCCTCTAGCATCTCCTTGAGCCGATCGTTCTGTCCCACGCCGCCGCCCAAGACGAGCTCGTCGGCACCGGTCAACGAGAGCGCCCGCTCGGAGACTTCCGTGAGCATCGCGAAGATCGTCTCTTCGAGCCCACAACAGACGTCCTCGACCGGTGTCCCATCGTCGTAGACCGCCTTTGCCGCCGACGTGATTCCGGAAAACGAGAAATCCATCCCTTTGACGACGTAGGGTAATTCGACGTACTCGCCCTCGGCGGCGTGTGATTCGACCTTCGGGCCGCCGGGATGTGTCCAGCCCACGTGGCGGGTGAACTTGTCGAGGGCGTTGCCGACGCCCGTGTCCATCGTTTCGCCGAGCACTCGGTAGCGACCGTCGTGGTGGCCGAGGACGTGAGCGTTCGCTCCCGAGGCGTTCAGACAGACCGGGTCATCGAACCCGGAGCGGTGACGGCCGATTTCCAGGTGGGCGACCATGTGGTTGACGCCGACGAGCGGCACGTCGAGCGCGCCCGACAGCGCCCGCGCCGCAGTGCCGACGATCCGGAGACACGGGCCGAGTCCGGGGCCCTGGGAGAACGCGATAGCGTCGAGCGCTTCGCTCGGTTCGCCGTATGTCGCGTCGATCTCGTCGAGTATCTCTTCGACGACCCCCGGGATCGCTTCCCGCATGTGTTCGGCGGCCTCCCGGGGATGAATCCCGCCGCTGTCGGGCTGGTAGGCGTCAGAACGGATCGAAACGTCGTCGGTCGCGTCGTCGAAGACGGCCGCGCTGGCACACCAGGCGGTCCCCTCGATGCCGAGGACGCGAGTCACGGCCTATAGGTACTCGGTGTAGCCGCACTTCCCGCAGTGTCTCCGGTCGCCGTACTCTCCGAGAAACGTATCGCCACAGCGGGGACACTGCTCTCGATCAGTCGTTCCGTCGTCGTTGTAGAGTTCGTAACGCGACATTCAGGCTTCCTCCGCCTCCACGTCGTCGCCGCCCTCATCGGAGGCGATCTTGTTGCGCTCTAGGGCGTGGCCCTGTTCGACCGACTTCGCGTGGTCGGCGTCCTCGTAGACCTTCGCGTAGCCGACGGTCTTTCGCATTCCGTACTTCGTATCGAGTTTGCGGACGACGACCTCGCCCGCGTCCTTGTTGAGTTTCGCGGCGAGCGAGTCGCGAACGGAGAGCCGAGAGGGCGTCGCCTCCTCGTGGGTCAACTGGAACCGGACGTCGGTCCGGTGTAACATCGGGTTTTCCGCTTCGTCTATGATTTCGACTTCCATGGTTACGTTACCCTGAATTTCCCTCGAAACACCTAAAAGGATTTCGAAGCCGCGAACGGACGCGAGACGCCGCTTCGACCGCGACGCGGGAGGCGTTCAGGAATCGCGATCACCGGCTGGATTCCGTGTTACGAAGACAGAACGTCGTCGATCTGATCGAGATCGCTTTGCATCCGTCCGATGAGGGTCCGAGCGCGCTCCCGCGTGTCGGCGTCGACCGGTACCAGAACCATTCCTTCGTCCGGCTGGCCGTAGACGACTGACCCACCTTCGGGGGCGGCCAGGATCGCCGGCAGCGATGCGAGGTCCTCTTCGCCGTCGACAACGATGACCGTCGTTCCCGTGTCGGCTATCGCCATCGAGAGCGCCTCCAGCAGGTCGTCCGTGATCGTCGACCGAGGATTAGTGACGTCGACCCGGTTGTCGAAGCCCTCGATCGCGTCCATTACCTTCGCTTCGACCTTCTCGCGTTTCGTCTTCCCGTCGACGAACGCCACTTTCGGAAGCCGATCCGCTTCGAGCAGGTGATACGTGACGATGTCCCCGACGGTGATAACCGGTTCGCCCGCCGCGGCGAGCAGCGTCTCGGTACCGGTGTAGATCTCTCCGAGCGGCTCTTTGAGATCGTCGCGCATCTCGGTCGGCAGTTTCGCGAGGATCTTCGGCATCTCAGCGAACCTTCAGTGCGTACCGGCCGGACTCGGTAATTCCCATCTCCTCGGCGATGCGGCTCTCTTCGGGGTGGGCGATAACGACGTAGCCGGCCCAGTCTTCGGTGAGCGAGTTCGACCCACAGACGGGGCACTGCTCGTCGCCCTCGACTTCGAGGACGCGATGGCAGTCCCGACACACCAATCGATCGGCCATCTAGTCCCCCGCCTGCGCCTCGCGACGCTGTCTTTCCTCTTCGAGCCACCCGTGTTTCCCGAGTCCCGGCTGTTTCGCCGTCAGGCCGATCTTCGAGTCCCGTGGGTTGCGCTCGTCGATGCTCTTCGTGACGATCCGCGCCCGGACGGAGTCGCCGACGCTCAACACACGGTTCGAATCCCGGGAGGCAAGCTGTTGGTTCTCCTCGTCGAAGGCGAGATACTCGTCGGAGATCTGTGAGACGTGAAGGAGTCCGTCGACGGGGCCGATCCCGACGAAAGCTCCGAAGTTGACGACCTCGACGACCTCGCCGTCGACGACCTCCTGCATCTGTGGATCGAACGTCAGTGCGTCGAACTCGGCGCGATAATACACACCGGGTCGGTTCGGTAACACGGCGCCGTCGCCGATGTCGTGGACTTTCGTCACCGAGACGACGCTGCCGACGTCTTCGTCCATCTGTCCCTCGAGTTTGTCCTGCAACAGCCGTTTGACGAGCTGGGGCGATACGTCCGCGAGGTGTCTTGGCGGAACCTCGACCGTATCTTTGAGTCGGACCCGTTTGTACATGTTATGGTTCTGTGATTTCGAATTTGGTTCGCCCGCGTAAACAGATTACGGGAACGTTCGCTTCGAGGAGCCGCTCTCGCAGCGGCATGTCGCTCGTGACCGCGTACTCGACCTGCCGGCCGATCTCGAGAACCGCGTCGTCGGCGTAGGCTGCGTCGTGATCGACCGGCTCGCACTCTCGGCGTGCGAGATCCGCGCCGACGCTTGCGGCCGTCGCCGTCTCGCCTGCGCCCGCCGCGAGCCGATCGAGTTCGGCAAGCACCGCCTCCGGCACCAGGGCCTCGTACTCGCCGAGGAGCCGATCGAGTTCCTCGAACGTCCGGACCCCGACTTCGACCGGTGCCATCAGTGCGTTCGTGTCGAGTACCACGCGCATCACCGCAGCGTTCCAACGCCGATAAGCCGCCAGCGTGCGCCGACGCGTCGGTTGATCGCGATCTTCGCGCCCGCAGCCGCACAGACGGGGCGTTTCAACTGCACTTCGCACTCGTCGTCCCGTGCACTCGTGACCGACCCGACTGTCGTCGCCGTTCCGACGGTGAGCATCAACGGCTCGCCCGTGCTGATCGGTTCGATCTCGTCGGTTTCCTCGCCGACGACCCGATCGAGGAGTTCGACATCCATCGTGAAGCGCTCGAGTGTCGGTGGGAGCGATCCCGGCGGTCCGGCGACTTGGCCGGCGAGGGCGTCACCCTTCGTCAGCGAGGGGTCAAGTCCAGTGCCAACGCCGAGAAGGCCGCCCGGCGTGACCTCGTCGACGAACTCGCTGCCGGCCTGGAGCGATCGGATCGTCGTCTCGACGGGCTGGTACTCCGAACTCCCGCCTTCTTCGATCTCGCGGCCAGGTTTGATTTCGATCTCGTCGTCGACGTTGAGTCGACCTTGGGTGAGTGACCCGCCGATGACGCCGCCGGTGAGGTCATCCCACGTCGTCCCCGGTCGATTGATGTCGAACGATCGGGCGACCTGCATCCGGGCGTCCGCGTCCGGATCGCGGTCCGGCGTCGGAATTTCTTCTTCGATGGTCCCGATCAGCAGATCCATGTTCGCGTCCTGCTGGGCGGAGATCGGGACGATCGGTGCCGATTCCGCGACCGTGCCTTCGACGAACTCCTCGATCTGTTCGTAGTTTCGAACTGCCTGATCGCGGTCGACGAGATCGATCTTGTTCTGGGCCACGACGATGTTTTCGATCCCGATGATATCGAGCGCCATCAGGTGCTCTTCGGTCTGTGCCCGCGGGACGGGTTCGTTGGCCGCGATGACCAACACGGCTCCGTCCATGATCGCGGCACCCGAGAGCATCGTCGCCATCAGGGTCTCGTGCCCCGGTGCATCGACGAACGACACCGTTCGGAGGTGCTCGCTCTCGGAGCCGTCCGGACAGGTCTCCTCGACGGTGTACCGTTCGGGTTCATCGAGGTCCGGACACTCCCGAAACGTCGCGTCAGCGTAGCCGAGGCGGATAGAGATGCCGCGCTTCATCTCTTCGGAGTGCTGGTCAGTCCACTCCCCCGAGAGCGACTCGACGAGGGTGGTCTTTCCGTGGTCGACGTGGCCGACCAGTCCGATGTTCACCTCCGGTTGTCGGTGTTTCTGCGTCATTTAGTAATGACGTGAATATCCACCCCTGCGCCTGATAAACCTACTGTTCCGCGTTTCGCCCGCCCGTCCGGTTCGGCGGTCCGCGTTTTTCTTCCAGCGGCCGTCCGCGGGAGATACAACACGCTTAAAACGTGTCAGTGCCCAAATTCATCCAATGACTCAGTCCACCGCCGGCGAGGCCGGCACCGACCCCTCGGAGGGGGTCGTCTACGATCTCGCTCCCGGCTGCACCCTCGACGATGTCGAGGAGGGGGCCCTATATTTGGCGACCGTCAACGGGGTCGTCGAGTACGGCGTCTTCGTCGATCTCTCCGAGCACGTCTCCGGACTCGTCCACGAATCGAACCTCGACGGCGAATACGGCGTCGGCGAGGAACTGATCGTCGAACTGGTCGAGGTCCGCGAGAACGGTGACATCGGCTTCGAAGACGTCGACATTGATCCCGACCGCGTCGATCGAACCGCCGTCGCTCCCGGCGACGATGTCGACATCGAGGCACTCTCGGGCCGGATCGGCGAGACAGTCTCCCTCGAAGGTGACATCGTACAGATCAAACAGACCGCCGGACCGACGATCTTCTCGGTTCGCGACGGCACCGGTATCGTTCCCGCTGCGGCTTTCGAGGCTGCTGGCGTCCGGGCTTATCCCGAAATCGATCTCGACGACACTGTCCGTGTGACCGGCACTGCCGAGTCCCACGAGGGT
>Ga0102939_1000469_pt1 | contig 14989 bp, 13 predicted proteins | sample SalPon2_B_H2O_MG_FD_78214 | JGI IMG/M metagenome (GOLD analysis project Ga0102939, IMG submission 78214) | Salt pond water microbial communities from South San Francisco under conditions of wetland restoration - Salt Pond MetaG R2_B_H2O_MG | ecosystem: Environmental > Aquatic > Non-marine Saline... | reverse complement strand
CATCTATTTAGTTACTACGCGGTAAACTCAATAACCTAAATAACGGCGCCGAGAAAAACCAAGGTGTGAATCTTAACAAACTTTTCAAGCCGGAAAAGATCGCCGTGGTAGGGGCCTCGAGACACAAAGGAAAGACAGGCCATGAAATATTCGATAATCTCATCCACAGCTTCGAAGGCGAAATCCATCCTGTAAACCCTAAAGCCGATGAAGTCGAGGGAAGAAAGGCCTACAACGATATACCGAAAGGAACTGACCTAGCGGTTATCGCTGTGCCTTCAAAGATAGTACCAGATGTCATGAAGGATGTAGCGGAAAAAGAGGTAGAGGCTGCAGCAGTAATATCCGCAGGTTTCTCCGAAACAGGAAATAAAGATCTTGAAGAGGAAGTTCTTCAAGTTGCAAACAGCAACGATATCTCGCTTCTCGGGCCTAACGTTTTAGGACTGATAAATACTGAAAACTCGATGAACGCTTCTTTCGCATCTAAGATGCCGGAAACTGGCGATATATCTTTCATGAGTCAGTCTGGAGCCTTCTGCACTGCTATACTTGATTACTCAAAGGCTGAACATATCGGTTTCCGACACTTCGTCTCTCTCGGCAACAAGGCCCAGCTGAATGAAGTTGATCTCTTGAAGAAGTGGCGTAAGGATGATACAGAGTCGATCATATCGTATACGGAAGGAATAGAGAACGGCAGAGAGTTTATGGAGGAGGCGGAGAAGACTTCGCGCAAGAAACCGATAGTGATGATAAAGTCAGGCCGTACAGAGAAAGGAGGATCTGCTGCATCATCACATACCGGTTCTATAGCTGGCAGCTATCAGGCATATAAAGCTGCGTTCCGGAAAGCAGGTATTGTAGAGGCGGAGTCTAGCAGAGAGCTTCTTGACCGCGGCCGTGCATTCTCATACCAGAGCCCTCCAGAAGGCGATAGTATTGCGATAGTGACGAATGCAGGAGGCCCAGGAGTAATCACTACAGATGAGATCTCGCAGAGAGGCCTTGAGCTGGCAGAGTTCTCTGATGAGGTCAGGGAAGAGCTGGAGGAGTCGATGCCGGAAGAATCTGCTGCTCATAACCCTCTGGATGTTATCGGTGACGCAGGACACGAACGTTATCGTCAAGCGTTGAAGACTGTTCTGAAAGATGGGAACGTGGATGCCGTGGTTGTCCTTTTAACGCCTCAGGCCAATACTGAGATAGATAAGACTGCGAAATCGATAGTGGCAGCAGAACAGGATTCGGATAAACCGGTGTTCGCCTCCTTTATGGGAGAACAAGACGTTGAGAGCGGTAAAAAGATTCTCGAGGAAAACGATATCCCGGAGTTTGAGGACCCTGTAGATGCTGTTAAAACACTGAAGTCGATGCATAATTACAGAGAATTCCTTGAGACAGATAGAACATACAGGGACGTAGATTATGGTGGTAAGGCTGCGGAAGAAGCTCTGGAAAACTATAGCGGGTATGCTGACGGCCACAGGCTTTTCGAGGCCTATGGATTTGATCTTCCTCTTACACAGGTCGAGGCCGCGCCTCGTGATGCGGAACAGGCTGCTTCACAGGTAGGTTATCCTCTGGTAATGAAGATTGATTCTCCTGAAGTATCTCACAAGACCGATGTCGACGGTGTCAAGACAGGCATAGAGGCCCGTGAAGAGGTTCAGGAAAGCTTCAGAAGTATAATAGACAACGTACACCACAAGAAAAACGGCGAGGTACCAATAAACGGAGTGGTGATACAGGAAGAAGTCGAAGGCCTTGAGGTAGCGCTGGGAATGAAGCGTGATCCGCAGTTTGGCCCGATGATACTTGTCGGACTAGGAGGAATCTACATCGAGGCACTGCACGATATCTCGTTTGGAATCGCACCGATCAGCGAGGAAGAGGCCGAGCAGATGATAGAAGAACTACAGAGCAGCGATCTCTTCGAAGGAGTTCGTGGAGAGGACCGTTCAATGGAACCTGTTAAGGAGGCGATTATCAGGCTTGGAGAACTATCTCTGAACCATGAGGATATCTCTGAGATAGATATCAACCCTCTGATCCTGCAGAAAGAAAAGGCCTACGTAGCTGATATAGAGATAGAGTTCGATAAGTAAGTTAGGGGTAACTCTATGGTGTTTTCTCTGGTAGAGGCATGTAACCGGCTTCTCTAAACATGATGTCGTACCTGTTTTCCTCTGGGTACCAGTCAGCCTCTATCCGCGGATCTTCTATTTCCAGAATGTCGAAAATTTCATCCACAAAGGAGCCTACGCCTGGTTTTTCTGAACCTTGCTCAAACGCTACATGGAGGTAGGCCTCATTTCTTGGCTCATTGATATCGATACTGGCTCTGTACCGCCCCTCGTAGTTCTCGTTGAAGAACTCGCTTATTTCATTCTCCAGATCTTCAAACTTCATCAATCCAAACTCTGTACTCAAATCATAAATCTTTTTCGCTGTCCGAGTTACTTCCCATTACAGACGCTTTCAGGGAGAAAATTTTTCAGGGCCTTCTCTGAGCTTACTTCTAAATATTTCAATCGCACAACTATGAGGCCTGGGATATCCTTCTATGGCTTCGAACTAATCCCTTAGACCTGGTTTCTTGCTGTATCTTTAACCTTTGGCCGCCCGAGTTTTCAGTACGAAGAGGGCCTGAAAAATTGTACTTAATTATGGAAGTAATACTCTCGCTGTTTAAATCAGCTCACGTACAGACAAAAAGTTTTAGACTATGCTGATTAAATTATCCTTATGGTAAACAAAAGGGAAGCTCTCGAACTGCATAGTAAGAACCCCGGAAAAATCTCAGTGGACCCCTCGGTAAATATAGAAGGGAAAGAAGACCTCGCACTTGTCTACACTCCAGGAGTCGCAGAACCCTGCAGGAAAATATCAGAGGACCGCGAAAAGGCCTATGAATATACTTCAAAAGGCAACCTTGTCGCAGTAGTCAGTGACGGTTCTGCAGTACTCGGCCTCGGCGATACAGGCCCAGAGGCAGCAATGCCGGTAATGGAAGGTAAAGCCAATCTGATGAAGAAATTCGGCAAGGTAGACGGATTCCCGGAAGTCATCGATGTCGAAACAGGCGATGAGATAATCGAACACGTCGAGAGAATGGAGCCGAATTACGGCGCAATAAATCTGGAGGACATCAAAGCCCCAAGATGCTTCAAAGTAGAAGAGGCCCTGAAAGAATCTCTTGACATCCCGGTGTTCCACGATGATCAACACGGCACTGCAATAGTAGTCGGAGCAGCCCTGAGAAACGCTCTTGAACTCGCAGGAAAAGATCTTGAAGATGTAAGAATCGTGATCAGCGGTGCAGGAGCAGCAGGCATAGCAGTCGCCAAATACCTTCTCTCAGCCGGTGCAAGAAAAATAGTGCCTGTTGACTCTTCTGGAATACTCAGGTCTGACGACGAGAACAGTTACAAAGCAGACCTCGCTGAGAGAACCCTAGCCTCTGAAGAACAAGGCGATCTAGCAGACGCTATGAAGGACGCAGATGTATTTATAGGCCTTTCAGCGCCAGGAATAGTATCGAAAGAGATGGTCGAGTCCATGGCTGATAAGGCGATTGTCATGGCTCTGGCTAACCCTGAACCGGAGATCTTGCCTGAAGATGCGAGAGAGGCCGGAGCTTTAATCACTGCAACCGGAAGATCAGACTTCGACAATCAGGTAAACAACTCTCTGGCCTTCCCGGGAGTTTTCAGAGGAGCTTTAGATGTAAAGGCATCTGATATAAATGAGGAAATGAAGATCGCAGCAAGCGAGGCTATCAGAAAGTTTATTGAGCCTGAGAAGGATAAAATCGTGCCCGAGACTCTGGACAGAGAGCTGGCCATGGAGATCGCTGACCGGGTTTCAGATGCTGCTGTCGATTCCGGAGTCGCCAGAGAATAGGTTTTTCACTTTTCTCTTCTCTTTATAATTTCATGAATGAAGAGGAACGCGAAAACTACATCCGTGCCGGTGAAGTTATCCAGAAAGCCAGGAAACATGCTAGAGAACTAGCAACGCCGGGCACCAATCTTAAAGATATAGCTGAAGGCATCGAAGCGGGTATAAGAGAGGAAGGTCTTGAGCCAGCTTTTCCGGTCAATCTCTCGATTAATGAAGAGGCCGCGCATTACTCGCCGGGAGTCACAGAAGATCGCGTTCTGGATGAAGATGATGTCTTAAAAATTGATATAGGGGCTCACTCCGAAGGATACATCGCTGATACTGCTCTTACTGTGAATCCTTCTGGCAGCAAAGATGAAATGATCGAAGTAGTTGAAGAGGTTCTTGAGGAAGCTCTTGAGTATCTGGAGCCGGGTATTACTGTGGCTGAGTTTGGTGCTTTTGTTCAGAAGCAGATTCCGGATGAGTACTCTGCTATCAGAAATCTTACAGGCCATTATCTTGGAAAATACACTCAACACGCTGGTGTATCAATCCCTAACGTTGACAACGGTTCCGATCATGTCATTCAGGAAGGGGATGCTGTTGCCATCGAGCCTTTCCTGACTGATGGATCCGGAAAAATCAAGAATGGCAAACAGGGCAATATCTACAAGCTGGAGACTGATAGAAATGTAAGGGGCCGGCATGAAAGAAAGCTTATTGGAGAGATAAAGCAGTTCCAGAGCCTACCTTTTAGTTCTCGGTGGTTCGATGATTTCGGTGCACGGCAGAAAATGGCCTTGAATAAACTTGTTCAAGCCGATGTCGTGCATTCCTATCCGGTGCTTAAAGAGGTTGAAGAGGGTACCGTGGTTCAGGCTGAACATACTGTGCTTATAGGAGCTGGTGACGATGGTGAGAATATTGTGACTACCCGTCGTTAAATCCTGCAGGCCCGGGCTCCTAAATTGTCTATGATTTCGGTATTTGAGTCTGGGAAGGTAGTTGCATTATCAATAATTGAGACAGGAGAATAAAGAACGGGAAAGGAAAAGAGGTTTAGAATAAATGAGCCTGACTATGCATAGTAGTCGGGAATATCTTCCTCTTTCTCTAGATCCCTCATCCTCTCAGTCATCTTGCGGTAGTGATCGACGTTTTCATCCGTTGCAGTAGGTCTGGTGTTTTTCATGGCCTCCTCAAAGTCTGCCATCGTAACCTTGTCGCTTTCAGTATCCGAACGTAGAGCATTCATACCGGCTTCTCTGCAAACGGACTCGATATCGCTGCCTACGAATGTGTCGGCCTCCTGTGCAAGTTGATCGAGATTTACATCGTCTGCAAGAGGCATGTCATCTGTATGAACACTGAAGATTCTTTTACGGGCCTCTGTATCTGGTATCGGTATTTCAACGCTGCGGTCTACTCTTCCTGTACGCATAATCGCTGGATCAATCATGTCAGGTCTGTTGGTTGCTGCAATGACTGTTACTCCTTCAAGGGCCTCTATTCCGTCGAGCTCTGTCAGCAATTGGTTGACTACGCGGTCTCCTACTGCGGAGTCCGAGCTACGGCCTCCTCTTCTTGGCGCGATTGCGTCGATTTCGTCGATGAACAGGATGCATGGTGCGACCTGGCGGGCCTTCTTGAAGATTTCTCTGACGGATTCCTCTGATTCTCCGACGTACTTCGAAAACACTTCTGGGCCTTTAATTGAGATGAAGTTGGAGTCTGATTCGCTGGCTACTGCTTTTGCAAGCATGGTTTTTCCTGTTCCGGGCATTCCGTAAAGCAGGATGCCTTTTGGAACGTCTATTCCCATGCGTTCGAATCTTTCGGGGTATTTCTGCGGCCACTCCACCATTTCTCGCAGCCTTTCTTTTGTATCTTCGAGTCCGCCGATCTCTTCCCAAGAGGTATCCGGTACCTCTACCATGACTTCTCTCATCTGTGATGGCTCTACCATTCTCATGCCTTCTATCATGGCGTCACTATCTACTACGAGCTTCTCCAGTACTTCGCTTGGTATCTCTTCATCCATATCGATTTCCGGTAGAACCCCACGGATAACACTCATAGCGGCCTCTTTACAGAGAGCTTCAAGGTCGGCTCCGACGTATCCATGAGTCATATCGGCTATATCGTCAAGATCGATGTCATCGTCCATAGGCATGTTTCTCGTGTGGACCTGCATGATCTCTTTACGGCCTTCGCTGTTGGGAACTCCGATTTCGATCTCTCTATCGAAACGACCTCCTCTACGCAGTGCTGAATCGATTGAGTCGGGTCTGTTGGTTGCTGCGATTACTATAACGTTTTCTCTTTCCTGAAGGCCATCCATCTCACTGAGTAGCGTTGATACTACTCTGCGTTCTACTTCTCCGCCGGAGTCGCCTCTCTTTGGTGCGATTGCGTCGATTTCGTCGATGAAGATGATGGCGGGCGCTCCTTCCTGTGCTTCCTCGAATTTCTCTCTTAGTTGTTTTTCTGATTCGCCATAGTACTTGGACATGATCTCCGGGCCGTCGATTGAGAGGAATGTTGCGTCGGCTTCGTTGGCTACGGCCTTCGCGAGCAGTGTCTTTCCGGTTCCTGGTGGGCCGTGTAGTAGCACACCGGAAGGTGCGTTGATTCCGAGCTGCTGGAATACTTCCGGGTGTTTGAGAGGTAGTTCGATCATTTCTCTGACTTTCTGTACTTCTTCGTCGAGGCCTCCGATGTCTTCGTAGGTTACTTCTGGGACACTTACTTCTGTCTTGCTTGGTTCTACTGCTTGCTGTTTCATTTCGATCTCCGTTGCGTCTGTGATCTTGACTGCGCCTTTCGGCTTGGTGTTTACGACTGAAAGCTTGAGGTCTCCGAATCCAAACCTCATGTTGTCGGCGCCTCCTCCCATAAATTCATCGAAGAGGCCTGGTGACATGTCTCTGTTTGATCCTGGTACTACGATGTCTCCTTTCATCAGGATGCGGCCGCCCAGTCCGCGTTTGAAGTAGTTAGGGTTGGATACCTGCATCATTACTCCTTCCTCCGCCGGAGCCAGTACTACTTTATCTGCTTCTTCTACGTCGGCCGGCCTTACTTTTACGCTTTCTCCAAGACTTGTTCCTGCGTTCTTTCTCATGTAGCCGTCCATTCTTGCTATGCCAAGGCCTTTATCTGCAGGATATGACCTAGCTACTACTCCTGCGGTTTCCCGGTCTCCTTCTACTATCGCTCCGTCTCCTTCTCTGACGCCTAGTTCCTCCATGATTTTGCTGTCTATCCGGATCACTCCTTTGCCTACGTCCTGTTGGGCGTTTGGAGGGACTTCTCCGACCCGTAGTTTTATTTCGTTGTTGTTATCGTCTTCTGTCATTTTGTTGTTCACCTTCGTCTTCTGGTTGGATCTTCTGGATTATCTCGGTGTCCTGAATAAGGACCTTGAAAACATGATGTGTAACCTTCCTGCCCCACTCCTTGAAGTATTCCTCTACCCGTTTAACATCCTGGTTTGAGAGGATAAATACCGAGTCGTCAATCCTGACGTTCGGAATTTCATCCATAAGGCCTTCCTTCTCGTACTCGTACTTCTTACCGTTACGTTTTACAGTCTGCTTGTAGCCAAAAAGTCCGCGGTAGAACTTGTTTCTCTCATACACGGATTTGAACTTCTCGCGATCCGTATTATAAGTTAGTAGAGAGGCCTCTTCTGGCATGTATAGTTGAGGGTTCTTTAAGTTTAAAACAATTTTTGTTTACGTCAGTAAAAATTAGTTTTTCCTTCACAGTAACGATAAAAGATTTCCAATCAGATCTGTTCTGTGAAAGTTGAAAGAGTCTCCAGCCAGTGTGAATCCATCGACCGACTTCTGAACGGTGGAATAGAGAAAGGTATAATCACCAACTTCTACGGAGAATCAGGAACGGGCAAGACCAACGTATGTATACAGGCAGCCACAACAGTAGCAGAGAATGGAGGCAAAGTAATCTACATCGACACCGAAGGAGGGTTCTCTCCTGAAAGATTTGAACAGATGGCTTCGGAAGAGGCCCTTGAAAACATGCTGCTCCGAGATCCTGTAGACTTCGAACAGCAGGAGGAGGCAATAGAGGCCCTTGCAGATGTAGTCGAATCAGAGGATGTCGAACTGGTTATAGTTGATTCGGCGGTCTCACTCTACCGTCTACAGGTGAACGGAGAGAATGCCTCTGAGATCAACCAGAGGCTTTCCAGACAGCTATCAGAACTCTCAAAGATCGCAAGAACACACAACATCCCGGTAATAATAACCAACCAGGTATACACCAGCTTCGACGACGACGAACTGGAACTTGTAGGAAGAGACGTACCGAAGTACTGGTCGAAGGCCTTACTTGAACTCTCACAGAAAACAAACGGAACCCGCAAAGTGAAGGTCGCGAAGCACCGCTCGATAGCCGAAGGCCGATCCACACAGTTCGAGATAACAAACGACGGCCTGGAAACACCGGAGAACAAAGGCCTTTTCTAGAGAATTGTGAAAGATTTAACAGATTGGATTTCTATAGATAGTTTCATGCAGAAAAGAGGTACAGACAGATGAAAGTTGCACTTCTAGGCCCTTCAGGAACCTATACACATCAAGCCGCAGAAAAATACTTTGACAATCTTGAAACACAGTTTTGCTCAACTATAACCGATGTATTCGAATCAGAGGCCGAAACCAAGTTTGTACCGATAGAAAACTCGCTTGGGGGTGGTGTAACGGATTCTATCGATCTCCTGGAGGAAAGAGAAGAGAAGATAACAGGTGAAGTAATCATAGGGATACAGCACGCACTGATCTCCGAGGAAGAAAAGATTGAAGATATTGAAAAAGTGAAATCTCATCCACAGGCCCTTACACAGTGTAAAGAAATAACCAATGAACATGATTGGGACACGGAAGAAACCAATTCTACCGCAGAGGCGGTTAAAGGCCTTGGATCGGGCGAGGCCGCACTTGCATCGGAAATCGCGGCAGAGCTCAACGAAAAAAACATTCTGAAGAAATCGGTCCAGGACAGGGATGTGAACGTCACGAGATTCCTTGTGCTTAACGGAGAACCGGAGGCTGAAGAGAAGACTTCATTGATACTGAAGCCTGGAGAAGACAGGCCAGGCCTGCTTCACTCGATGCTCTCCTGCTTCGCAGGCCATGAGATAAACTTAAGCCACATACAGTCAAGGCCTACAAAGGAAAAGCTCGGCGAGTACTTCTTCTACGTCGAGGCCGAGACAGCGAACGGACGACTGCAGAAAGCCATCCAATGCCTTGAAACGTACGGAGAGGTCCAAAACCTTGGAAGTTACAAGTCGGCAGAGATGCCGGAGTAGATTTTCCAATGCGAGAAAGAATAGAAAACATTGATCTTTCAATCAGAAAAATCTCGGAAAAAGCAGCAGAACAGGACGACATTGTAAGATTCGATATAGGCCAGCCAAGCTTTGACACTCCAGAACATGTCAAAGAAGCAGCCAGAGAAGGCCTCGAAGAAAAACAAGGCTACTCTCCGATGCTAGGCCTGGAAGAGCTGAGAGAAGCAGTAGCTGATGAAGAATCAGAGAAGAAAAGCCTGGAAGTCTCCAGCGAAGAGGTAATGGTTACTACTGGCGGAATGGGTGCTCTTTACGCGATTATGGCGGCGCGTCTCGGCGCAGAAGATAAGGCGGTATTCAACGATCCGTGTTGGGGGCCGTACAAGATGATATCTGAGGTCTCGGAGAACGAATGGTCTCAAGTGCAGTACTGGAACGATGAAAGGGAGTTGAGAGAAGAAGCCGAAGAGGAAATAGCCGAGGCCGATCTAGTAATCGTAAACACGCCCGGCAATCCTACCGGTTATGTTCTGAATGAAGATCAGGCCCGTGAAATAGCTGAAGTCGCAGATAAACACGATACTTTTCTGGTGTCCGATGAAGTATACCACAGACTGACTTACGGCCGCGAACATTACTCTCCGGCAGCTTACGCAGATGACGCCGCGATAATTGGTTCGGCCTCGAAAAATCATGCTATGACCGGGTGGAGAGTAGGCTGGCTGGTCGACGATCCAGAAAATATCGAGCAGTACGCAAAAGTTTCCAGAGCAAGTACTGCTTGCCCGCCGAGAATCTCCCAGTACGCAGCGATTGAGGCCCTTGAAAACGATTCTCATGTCGAGGAGATGAGAGAGGCCTACGAAGAGCGCAGAGATCTTCTTGTCGAGAGAATGAACGATCTCGGCTGGGACTTTGTCGCACCTGAAGGAGCTATCTATGCCTTCCCTGAGGTCGGCGAGGATTCCTGGAAGTTCTGCATGGAAATGATTGAAGAAGGCGTTGCGATGGTGCCTGGCGAGCCGATGGGGCCTGACAGCGATCAAAACGTCAGGATCTGCTTCGGCTCAACTACGACAGAGGAAATCGATAAGGCCTTCGACAGGATGGAGGAAGAACTCCGATGATCGACAGAAAAATTGCGATTGTCGGAGGAACAGGACAGTTCGGACAGCATCTGGCAGAGAGGATGCAGGAGAAAAATGAGATATTTATCTCGGGCAAGACTGTAGAAGATGCTGAAAAAGTTGCTGAGGAAAGAAGCTGGAGTTACGGCCCGAGCACTGAGATAGTTGAAGATGCTGATGTAGTTATTATCGCAGTACCAATCTCGGTAACTGAAGAGGTCATCCATGAAGTAGGACCTCATGTCCCTGAGGATGCGCTTTTCACGGATATTACGAGTGTGAAGCAGATGCCGGTAGAGGCCATGAAGCAGTATTCGGATGAGGTTCTCGGTATGCATCCGATGTATGCTCCAAGTAACTCGATTAAAGGCCAGAAAGTGGTTATGTGTCCTGAGAAAGGTAAGAAATGGTCGATGATGGAGGAGTTCTGGGAGGAGCATGGCGCCGATCTGCACTTTACAGAGCCGGAAACACATGACAGAGCCATGAGCTTGGTTCAGGGATTGATGCATTTCTCTGAATTGGTTGTTGCTGATGTCATCAGGAAGTCGGAGCTTTCTGGTGACGATATGGAGGAGTTCTCTTCGCCTGTCTATCAGTTGATCACGGACCTGACGGCAAGAATGTTGAATCAGAAGCCAGGACTTTACGGCAGTATTCAGGCTGAGAATCCTGAGAACGAGACTGTTCGGGAGAGATTTATCCAGTCTGCCGAGGATATCAGGGAGATTATCGGTGATGAGGAGACCTTTGCCGAGAAGTTCGACGAGCTTGGTGACGAGTTCGATCTTGAAGGCGCTCAAAATCGGACGGATCTGGTCATCGAGTACCTCTCGGATGAGGTCAGGTCGGATGATTAAATACGAGGAGCTCGAAGGTACGAGTTATGACTGATCTGCTTGAGGATGCCCGTGAGAACATCGATGAGATAAACCGCGAGATAGCCGATAAAGTAGCCGACCGTATGGAGGAAGTCGTCAAAGTCGTCGAATACAAAGAGGAGAACGACATGAACGTCAAAGACGAGGACAGGGAAGAACAGGTTATGCAGCAGTTCGGCGACCTCTTCGAGAAGAGAGATCTTCCTCGTGAAAGAGGCCGCCAGCTAGGCCGGCTTCTGATCGATACCGCGGTCGATACAGAGAGAACGATGATGGATAAGTAATCTACCAGTCATCCTTGCTTGGACAGTCAGGATCGATACACATCTGGTAGTCACGACCTTTCTTCCTCTGCACATCGATCATAGGCTTCCCGCATGTCTCACACTCTTTATCTAGGCTGGAGATCTTGCCGTTGTTCGGAAGCGGATACGTATTCTCACAGTCCGGATAGTTAGAACATCCAACAAACTTGCTACCGTTGGACTTGATAATTCTCAGCTTTCCATGATCACGGCCCTCTTCATCACATTTCTCACAGGGACCAAGGGTTCTCCTCCTCTTCCTCTCGGAGTCGATAGTATCTACAAGCTGGGCTCCGATCGTGGCCTCGTTATCCTTAAAATTCTCAAGGGTTTCTTTGAGTTCTTCACGGGCCTTTTTAAGTGCTTCTTCGCGGGAGTCTTCGCCGCCACGAATCGCATCCATGTTCTCCTCGAACTCACGAGTCAGCTCTTCGCTGAGAAGGCTTGGAGAATACTCTTCCAGAGTTTCAACGATTGTAAGGCCTAGATCAGATACCTCGATAGGATCTTCCTCAATGTAGTTCCTGTTGTACAGTCGATCTACGACCTGTGCGCGGGTGGCTTTTGTTCCAAGATTCTTTTTCTCCAGCTCGGAAACTATGCCTGACTGAGAGTATCTTCTGGGAGGCTGCGTCTCTTTCTCCTCAAGATCAAATCCTTCGATGTCAAGGATCTCTCCCTCCTCAAGGCCTGGAAGCTCTGCCTCCTCAACATTAACATATGGATCGTACAGATCAAACCAGTTTCGCTCCTTCGTGACTTTTGACTTCGCCTTGAAGTCGTGACCTTCGACATCCAGAGTCATGGTCAGTGACTGCCGCTTTGCAGCATCTCCGAAGACCGCGAAGAAACGCTTCGCGATAAGATCGTAGACCTGGCCTTCTCTCTTCGAAAGGCCTGAAGGGTGCTCGCCGGTAGGATAGATAGCAGGGTGAGCATCGTCTTTTTTCTTACCCTGTCGAGTATACAGATCGTCGTCATCTTTCTTCAGAACTTTTTTGGCAGGTTCTTCCAGCTTATCCTGCTTCTTCAGCTTGTTAAGTATATTTTTGTATCCGATCTTCGGAGGTAGCTTCTGAGACTCGGTACGAGGATAGGAAATCAGGCCGTTCTCGTAAAGAGTCTGTGCAATAGCCTGAGTCTGCTTAGGATTAATATTGAACTGCGAAGAGGCCTCTTTCTGAAGGCCTGTCAAGTTGAAGGGGATTGGAGGATTATGCTTGTAGTTGTTGATCTTGATGTTAGATACGTGAGTTTTTTTCGCGTCTTTAACCCTGCTGAAAATCCCTTCTGCTACATCTTTGTTCCAGATGCGGTCTTCGTCGTCCTCCCACTGAGCCTTGAACTCTTCGTGGATAAGATAGATTTCCCAGTATGGATCTGGTTCGAAGGCCATTATCTCGCGTTCTCTGTCGGCAAGAACTTTGAGTGCCGGGCCCTGTACTCGGCCTGTGGAGAGTGTCTTGTATCTGTCGTTCTCTCTAACTGCCTGCATCAAGGCTCTGGAGACGTTTACACCGTAGTAGAAGTCCAGATAGTGTCTTGTGAATCCGGCCTCTGTCATTCCACGGTCGTAGTCTTCTAAGTTGTCGTAGGCCTCCTGCAGGTCGCTTGGAGTCAGTGTGGAGAACTTCATTCTCTTGATTCTTTCTTCTGGCGCGTCTGCGATCTGTTTGATTACGTTGGCTCCGATTACAGATCCTTCGAGATCGAAGTCGCATGCGTTGATGTATTCGTCGGCCTTCTCGATCTGGTCGCGGAGATTGTTGTAGTATTTTTTCATGTAGTCGGCGGAATCGTCTGTCTCAAATGTTGGAACCCATTCGACGTCGAATACAGGGTAGTCCCATCCTTCGCTGATTTGTTCGAGATTGAATATGTGGCCTACTGCTGGTGCAATGATTATGCGGTCGTTTCCTTTATCGATTACGTAGTTCTTCACTCCCCGGTTCTCGTTGATGGAGTAATCTCCCAGGGCCTGGGCGATACGGCTTGCTACCTTGGGTTTCTCGCCGATCATTACTGTTGTTGCCATTGGTTTACCCATGAATTGAGAAGCTTAAAAGAAGGACGGGTTTGTGATCTGATAGATAAAAAGGAAGAAATAAGGTTGTATGCTGTCTGAACCGGTTTTATGTAATTGATCCTGACAGTATTGATGCAGCTACAAGTAAGGCTGCTGTAAGAACTGTAAAGTCTCCGCTTGGCGCGTAGTCTGTCAGAATTGCTCCGTACTTTACTATGAATGCTGTTACGAAGAAAGATACTGCTCCCAGTCCTTTCATTACTACCTAGGCTACAACGTTTTCAAGGATTTCTGAAAGAGCTTTCATGATGCCCATTGGTTTTTCACCATTTCCTAACTGGTTTTTCTCCTTCATTGGGTTGTGGGCCGGCGACAGTTTTAAAAAAGAGGTCCTCCAAATCTTGGCTATGAACGCAGACGCAGCATCAGGTGGACGTTTTGTGCCCAAGGGTGGATGCGTTCTGCTACGATAACTTTTCGTCTAACTTTCACACTTCTGTAGAGCTTGTGGCTGTACTGCTGCTAGCTCTGCTTCCGTAAAAATTCTAGATGGTGATATTACTCATGAGACAACCACAACACGACACCAAGCACTATACAACAGCAAAATCCGAAGAAAAAGCAGGAGGCCGATATTAATGGTCGGAAGAAACAAAGAATATGCCGTCACGGACGAAGAATTCTGGGATGAAAGAGTAGATGAACTTCAGGAGGCTGAGCTACCTGGAGGAGAGCCTGCAGTCTATATAGGAGAAGAAAGATATGAATCAGCAGAAAATGCAGCTGAAGACATAGGTGTTGAAGCTGAAGAGCTTAGAGAAATCGTTTATGGCGGAGACACAACACCTTCATCTATACCGGAGGACTTTGACAGAGATTCAAGACTCTTATCTGCTGAAAGACATGCAGGAGTAACCATGGATCGACCGGGCAACAATCCCTCTCACTACGATCAGAATGATGAAAGACCTGCAGATAAAGAACCGCATACAGAAGGCCCACGATATGAAGACTGGGCTACAGGATTCGATGATGAAGAAGCAATGGCGGTTTTCTCAGGCCTGTTTGAAGATGATAGGATTAGAGCTGACGGAGGCAATACACGATCTGAAGGTGATAGAGCATTTGGCGATGGGTATGATGTTGGACTCCAAAATTAAGGAGTGAGAGGAGATATTATCCTCCCTGCTTCTCCTAATTTTTTATTTGGAGGTACTCTTTTCCGCCAAGATAGTTCTGAAGTGGTTCAGGGACTTTGATTCCTTTCTCAGTCATGTTGTTCTCGATGATTGCGGTGATAACTCTCTGAGGTACGATACCTGTCGCATAGACTGTGTAAGGAACCTTTCGATCTCCTTTCTCACGGTACTGCGTCTCGAACTCCCGGGCCTGGTAGTCGGTACATGAGCCGTAGCTGCCGACCTCGCCGTACTCGCTGAGTG
>Ga0102939_1000467_pt1 | contig 15021 bp, 25 predicted proteins | sample SalPon2_B_H2O_MG_FD_78214 | JGI IMG/M metagenome (GOLD analysis project Ga0102939, IMG submission 78214) | Salt pond water microbial communities from South San Francisco under conditions of wetland restoration - Salt Pond MetaG R2_B_H2O_MG | ecosystem: Environmental > Aquatic > Non-marine Saline... | reverse complement strand
TGCGGGAAGTGAGTGCGGAAGCAGGCGGTCGGATCGAAGACGGACTCGAACAGTACAAGAAACAGTAGACGCTGGCTGGTGCGGAATTCGGAATGTTATTCGGGGTTGCATTACTGGTTACATAGATAGCGCAGCCTATCGTGATACATCATGTCGGCTACTGATTCCACCCAACCCCGAACAGTACAGTCGATCACGAAGGAAATCATTGATAACCCCTTCATGCCGATTCTGTTCATTTCAGAGGCAATCAAGGGCGCAGTGGCGTATTTCTTCGAGGTCGAGCCAGTCGTATCGTACACGATTCTCGCTGTCGTCTTCACGTTCCTGTGGATCTTCAGCGACAGTATCGTTATCGAATGGGACAAGGTGATTGGTGAGTGATGGGGCGATCGTTGTTTACGACAGACACCGACGTTCGGCTCAAGTTTTTCGGGTCGATGATGGCATTGTTGGTCCTGAGTGGCTACTACGGACTGATCCTACTCACGGTCCTCGGATACGGGACGCTCAATCGGCTCGGAACCTACCAGTTCGCTGTCCTCGCATTGATCGTCCTTGCAGCCGGAACCTGGACCTTCGGGATCGATCTGATCGACGCCTATCTTGGCCACACTGGAGGCGACGATGGCGATTAGCTTCTGGAGTGCGCTCAATACCCTGGCCCCGATCATTGCCCCAATCGTCTCAATTGTGATCATCTTCATGGGCAAGGTTATGTGGAACCAAGAGCAACGAATTCGTGGCTTAGAACAGTCGATGGTTCGTCATAGCAGAACGCTCTATGGTGATGACGCAGACATGCAGCAACCAGGTCTGTCAGAAAACTTACAGGACGTGATCGATAGACTTGAGCGACTCGAACAGAAAATAGATTCGATGCACGATACAAACGAGCGACGGTTCGGGCCGGATCAAGGCCCCAGTGATGACGACTAACGACAGTTACCAGGTCCCGCCAGAATCGTCGCCAGATGGCCCCCAGATCGATCCGTCATCCGATTCAGGGTCAGGCAACGGCTCCGAGTTTGAATCGGACTGAGCGCCGTCTGTGGGCTGCACAAACGGACAGTCTTCAATCGCACGGGCTCGGTAGGCCCCACAATCGGTGCACTGTTCCATCACGGCCAGTGTGCCGTTGATCGTACGGGAGTGAAAGCCCCGCCATGCGCCTCTATCGCACATCGTTTCCAGTTCGACACTCGGAGCACACTCGGGGCTCATGTGTCACAAATTCGTGTTCGAGCGCACGTCGAAATGTCTCTTTCGGAACTGTGGTTTCGGGCCGTCGGTCAGCATCCATCCGTTCCAATTCGACGTGACGCCCGACTGAATGCACGAACACGCGCTCCCCTGTCACCACATCCGTGTAGTAGTGTCCAGGCCGAATCGGCGTCGGGTTGTGAAACATGCGACGGAGCCGTTCGATCGGATGCATGGCTTATTCCTCGGGCCAGTTTTCAGTCCGAGCAGCCTGGAATACGTTTTTCACATCGCGCATCTGACTCACAAAGTTGGAGAGCCCTCGGGTTCCACGGTACTCACTTTCGAGTTGATTCGTGCCCGTGTAGGCAATCGATAGCTGGGCCATCGTAAACTCGTAGGGCTCGCCCGATCGGACATCATCGAGGGCATCGAGTGCTGCCTCAGTCCGATCGATGTTATTCGTCCGATTAGCCTTCACAAACTCATTCATGAGTGCATACAGTAGCTGATACTCCTGGACTGGGTCGAAGTCCGGTTCCAGGGTATAGGGGCCATCCGTGGACTCGGATTTGGCCTCGTCGTCCGTCTCGACCACATCGCTGGCGTTCGATACCAGTTCTTCGCCAGTCATCGTATCCAACACGCCGGCCAGTTCGTCCGGATCAGCCGAGGCCACGGCTTCAGCGTCATCGTAGCCTGCTGTCTCAAGTTCAGTTGCATACGATGGGCCAACACCATCGATAGATTCAAGTTCTGTCATCACACAGGCCTACGATCGTAACGTATTTAAGGCTTTCGGTCTAACACGACCCGACTCAAGTATTTCGGAAATCGAAACACTTAAGTTACTGGAGCAACTACATGCTTATAAATGGATGGCGCACAATTAGAGCGATATACCTTTGACGAAGACGGCCGGATCTATACCGATCACGACGACCTTTGGCTGCCATCGGTTTCGACCGTGCTCGATGTGCGTCCGAAAGCACCCGCGCTCAAGAAGTATCTTCGGAACACGAGCGAATCGGAAAAGAAACAAAAGACCTTCTACACTCAGAACCGAGGCACGCTCATTCACTACGCATGCCTCTCACAACTGGTCGAAGAAGAGTTCTGGTCCGATGACGAGGAATCGTCGGAGCAGTGCTTGCGAGGGTCACAGGTGCACGGTCCAACGGGACTGACGGGCGACTACGAGACATGGCAGCGATACAAGTCCGATCGGGACTGGGCGCTCGATGCCTGGGATTTGATCCAGGATATCTACGGGATCACGCCCGAGCAAACACTCGATGTCGAGCTATTCGTGATGAACACGGATGTCGGCTATGCAGGCCAATTCGATCTCCTGTATGCCGACGGATCGGATGTCGTCTTGGCTGATATCAAGACGAGCAAGCGCGTGTACGACAAGCATCTGATCCAGTTGGCAGCGTATGCGAAGGCCGTCGATATTGCCGTCGATCGGATGGAAGTGGTCCGAATGAACCCGGACGGAGAGACATGGGAGGTATCGAGAAGCGATGAGTGGATCGAAGCCAGGGCTGATCTGTACGAGGAGTTCTGTGACCTTCGATCACAACTCGCTGACGACGAAATTGACCAACTGAAGGCGAACGTAACCGGCTAACAAGTATTGATGAATCTACAGTGTGTTGCGCCAGATGCAATCGAATATGTATGCGACACGAGACCGTTGCCAATGATCGAATCTGAACTCCAAGACAAGGGGGCGACCAAAGCTGACGATCCGTGCATCGAATGTGGGGCCACAACGTACGAACTCGATAACGAAATTGTGTGTGGAACCTGTTCCCTGGTCATCGACGGATCGGACGAAACAGCATCTACCTCGAAGTGGGAGCAGTTCTGGTCGCATCGGGCCACGTATCGAAACAGTAAGCGAATCCGGTGTGTTGGTGGATTCCCGCACGTCCATGATTGGGTTACATCGGATGAGATTGAGGGCACAGTCGGCGAGATCGAACCCGAACGGTTCTACCGGTGATGTCGGACAACTTGCCCGAGATCAGAGGCCAACCGAATCGAATCGCCCCATATTTGTTCGATGTCGACACGCATCTGGTTCAGTGTCGAGTCCACGATACAGATGACACTGTGTTGTACCGGAGCTATTGGCTGCTCATGGTCGAGGATGCGACAGAAAATATGTGTTTGTCGACCCGGCTCTCGATGCCGGTCTCAACTGAGTCGGAAATCCAGTAGTTACAGTTACAGTTGCCACCCGATCGTATCGAGCACGTGTTGGGCATCGAACTGATCGAGGTTTTCTGCCTGCCATCCGCTGCCGGACTCGGGCCGATAGAAGCGCAGATTGTCGGCCCGCGTTACTTTTGCGTCGATCGGGGCGAGTGTCACGGCATCCGATAGCAGATCGTCTTGATCGGGCCAGTCATTGATATACAACTTGGTGAGTGCCAACTGTCTGTTGTTGAACCGAACGCCCACATACGGATACGTGGGCCTCGGGTAGTTGACACAGAACTTGCACATGTTGTAGAGATCATCTTTCTGATAGTCGTCTTCATCCCAATGGAGCGTGTATGCGTCCTTCGACGTGCGCTTCAGTTCGAGTGCATGGACCGCATAGCCATCGTCAATGATCAAGTCGACGGCTTCGCTGTGTTGGGAATTGTACCCGGTTCCCAACGGAATGAGTTCGCCGTTCGTTGCGTCAGCTACAATATCGCCTAAATGATGCTCATAGGTGCGTCCTTTCTTACTCATAGCGTGTTAGTGATCGTGCGACAACCGTCGTTTCGATCGTGTCAGATCCGAGCTTGTCGTGTTGAATTGACTGAATGTGATCAGCCACAAATCGGGTCCCATTCAGACCGTACACCGTCAGCGTGTCGTCCCACCCGAGAGCCCACTTCTGTTTCGATTCAATAGTAAGTGAGTATGCACCAGGCATACCCATCGCTGTCACATCCTCAACTCGCATCGTGACAGACGCAACATCAAGTTTTGGCCGATCACCGACCTGTATCTGTAACGATGGGCCATCAGTTGTCTCGGATGGAGACAGTACTTCCGGTTCCAACTCGATCATTAATGTCGTTGGACTGACACAATCATACTGTCGAAGAACCACGACTCAGCTTCCTCACCATTCGGGTCGTCAGCTTCGGTAAACATGACGCCCTTCTCCGGATAGAAGTGTGTATCGTCGCCGTGGAACTCTTCGACAGTCCCGTCCTGAAAGGTGACGATTGCCTCACCATTCTCGGCGATCTCTTCAACCAGTCCAATTCGTGTCGTGGATTCGGGCTCGGCCTCGTCGTAGCCGAGCATATCCATCTGTTTGGAAACCATTGTACGCTATGCTATGCTCCGTGACTACTTAATAGTTTCGTTTCACACGTCGTCAACGTGCACATCCCACTCGGAGTCATCAGTCCGATCAGACCCAGTGTCCGATTCAGTTGGAGCTGTCAGTAGTGAAATCAGTCCGCCAGTTACATAGGCAATCAGCATTGCGGTCACGATCCCAAGGCCAATCATCGTGTGGCCGAATAGCGCCTGGTAGCCTCCGACAAGTAACGTGGCAATCTGGCCGAACATGAGCGTCAGTGCGATCGGAACTTGTCCAGTCGAGAAGTCCGTGATGTCGGATGGGGAACCGTCTGCAAGGCCAAGCAGTGCCAGATCAGTCCCGAACCGAACGGTTGCACCGGCAAGAAAGCCCCACATGAATTGGGGCCGATAGCCAGCGTAGATCCCGACCAACGGCGCAACGATCGACACGATCGAGACACCGAGTCCGATCGCAAACAGGATGTTGTTACGAAAACTTGGATTCATCGAGATCATCGATTCCCAGGTCGTCGTTCATTGCATCGTTGAGTTGGTCGTTCAACTGTCCGATGTTCTGTTCGACCAGCGAATCGACTGCCAGCTTCACGGTGATCCCGAGCACCGCAGCCGTCAGTATGGAGCCAGCAGCAACCCCCCATAGCATCGGAAACGCGATCCCGAGTGGCAGACACAACAGCACGCCCGTGGTCCACCCAGTGATGAGCGCCGTTTGTTTTGAAATCATGCTATACACTGGTATGGGACGAGCGCATAAAAGTGTTTCGAAGAACAGGCAACGACTGCCCGAGTGGCGCTACATGAATGCGTCGAGTCCGGATTGACGACCGTTCCCGACCATTCCGTCCCAGTCTTCCCCGATCGTTCGCAGGATCGGCTGTAGCTTGTCTTCGAGTTCCTTCGTCACCATTTTGTCGATATCGAGCACGAACGCATCCGGAATCCGATCCGGATTGTCGACAGCGATCGCATCGACCGGTCGCTTCACTTCAGGCGGATCTGGGCGCTTGCTGTCTTTCGGATACGAGTCGTATCGGTATGCCTGTGGATACTCGTTGCCTCGTACCTTCTCGACGTAGAAGCGCATCGGCTTTGATCCGGCCCCGATCTGCTCCCAGTCGAAGTGATCGTCCGCATACTTCGCGCCCCGGTATGTCGGGGACGGTGTGCTCACGTATCGACCGCCATGTTCCTCGTCTTCGTCCCGAACTGTGTAGTTCGAGTCGTTGGCCAACTCATCGACGGTCTTCCACCCATAGTCGTCCAGTGGGTTCGAGATCCCTTTGTGCCGACCGAGTCGACTCACATCAAAGTCGTCACTTCGAACGGCATCAACGATCTCGTTGAGATCATCATAGATTCTGTCTGCTGGGGCAGCCGTCAGCAAGATGTCCGTGAGCACGGCAAGCTGGGCTTCCTTTGTCACCTGGGCCGTGTCACTCCGAACGTACTCGAAGCCCTTGATTCCGATATGATCGGACGGTGTGGTATCGGATAACACGCCCTCTTTGTAGTCTTCGAGCGATACCGTGTCCGACTGTTTCAGTTCGGATCGGTCGTCCGGATCGGCGAGCACGTCGTACTCGGTTTCGTCGGCATCCGGGAGGTCCAACCAGCCATCGTCGTCGTCCCAGATGATATGTTGCGCGTATCGTTTTTTGACACCGACTGGCTCCGGTTGGTCCGCATCGAAGTCCTCGATGAAGAACAGCCCAGACGCGACTGATTCCAGTTCGACGTGGAGCCGGTGTTTGTCCGCATCGTCACCCATCTCGAATTCCTCCTGCACGAAGTCGTCGTATGACTGATCAACGTACTCACAGGCTTCCTTGGACCAACTATACACTTGTTCAAATGTATCAGCGTTTGGTATCGAACTAACACAACTATCCGTATCGCCGGCAACAAGTGTTGTCTCTGGATCAAAATTGTCCTGCAAATACCCAGTAAACTCGTCGGCTGTGTGCTCGATCGTCTTTCGACCCGCCAGCGTGATGCCCTCGGCTACTCTTCGATCGAAGAGCCTGAATCCTTTGCCAGCGGACGTACTGTCGCCCGCGATTCCGTAGACGCTATTGTGACAGATATTATACATGCCATTTCTCTCGAATACGTAGGTGTGATCGCCTGATACTTCTATATCGTAAACTCTTCCTTCATAATTTACATTTTCACACATTTCACCCCGTATGGTGGATCTGGTTGTTTTCCACGTTACCCTATATGAGTTATCGTACTCATCATGTTTTACTTCACGAATTTGTGGTGTTTTCCCAAGTATAACACAGAGATGTGCAAAGTCTTTCGCCAATTCTTCTGAAGACGTTGCATAGTATTCAGAAGAACTACTTCTGTGTCCGTCCCCTCCCATCATCGTTTCAAAGAGAACGGATAGTTCTGATTTGTTCGCTTGGTCAAACACGAACTGTGGTATCTTCTTCTCCTTTGACCCATCACCACAGTATTTTTCGAAGAACTGGGCCAAAACATCACTTGTAATATTAACATCCTTTTCTGTGCTCACAGAATAGTAATCAAACCCTATATCTTCAACGAGTTCGCATATTTTATCCCGACCAGAATCATCACACTGGGTGATAACTATTCCTGAGCTACCAGTGTTATTTACACGGCACCTACCTTCGGCTATATACCATCCCATAAGTTTCATGAAATCAGTAGCGTCTATTCGACCCGGAATTCTTGCATACTCTGTCCCATTCGAACAAAGCACATTGCCAATCCCCGATAGCTCTGCTTCATGTTCTCTATATATTTCGCTATCTATCTTATACGAAGCTCGTTCAGATCCTTCATACTCTGGACCATCTCCCACAATTTTCCTGAATGTGTGTCCTTTCACATCATGTTCAAAGTGCAAAGTACAGTCAAGGTAGTCTGGAATAAATACAGAACCCACTCCAGAATTTTCTTCCACATCCCACCCGTTAGGGAGGAAATGTGCTACTGATTTAGATGCTATTTCTTCTGCACTTGTTTTTTCAAACGTATCCCTACTCTGTGTGTTAGTTACAAACTCGTGTCCTGGTGTGACAGATGCATTTATGTACCTATTAGATATTTCAACTAATTCGCCACTGTACTGATTTTCAAATGTATTTGTCACGGTTGACTCTGACAACTCCATCGTATCTGTATCAAGAGAATACACTTCATCCCCAACAGAGACTTCTGATATTGGACAAAGTCCATCTGTTGTCAAAACATTTGTATCAGGTGTGTGACAATTAGTCACGCGCTTTATAGCCGAATAGGCTGTCCCAGAGTATTTGTTCTTCAGTTCGATTAGATCATCAATCGTACTGGTCAGGAAGGATTCCTTGATTTCCGGTTTCAAGACATACATGTCCTGATAGACCGGATCAAACATCTCTCGTACCCCACCATCCTCCTTGATGACACCCTTATACTTGTCTCGATCAACTGACTCATAGGATTCCCCCTTCGGGACAACTTTGAAGTCCCGGTTATCTATCGGAACCCGATACACATCATTAGACGTGTATTCAGATGCATCGAGTTCTGTTTGTGATCCAATGATTGTTTCCGATCCAAGATTTAACATTGCAAACAAATTCGGGTACATACTGGACAAATCTGGATATATTGCATTTTTATGCTTCCCTGGTGTAACATCGAACACTTTTGCCCCATGATAGTTGCCTTCTTCGGGTGGCACTTCGGTATTTGTTGGCAGCGCAATCCCCTCCTCGTATGCCTTCCGACAGAACAGCGTATCGAGCATCGGCCCGTTGTGATTGCATGTGTTATAGAGTGCCCCAGTCACATCGCGCATGTTGTCGTACAGATCGATGAGGCCCGAGTTGGCCTCAATATCGACCACGGCTTCAACATCCCGGACGTTGTATCGGAGGAACTCGATCGGGTGTTTGTGCCAGGCATCATCGAGCGATTCTTCGAGTTCGATCTTGCCGATCCCGAGTTCGGCCTCAGCGACGGCCCCGAGCGAGTACGACTCCAACTCGCGGTACTGTGTCTTCTTGTACGCGTCGAGCATGTCAAACAAGACCAGGCCCTCGATGTGTGGATCAGGCCACTCATCACCCATGTTGTAGGGAGTATCGGCATCGTCCCAATCTCGGATGGAATAGGCGCTTATATTGTACGATCGTTGAATAATATACGGATAATCGAAAGAATCAGAATTCCAGCCGGAGACCATATCGAAGTCCCGAGCCAAGACCCACTGATGGAAGTCCTCGACCATCTGTGTTTCGTGATCGAAGACCTCCATCGTATCCAACTCGATGCCCAGTTCGGCATCCACATCGGCCTCGAATGTCTCCGAATCAGGCACGTCGTCCCACTGCTCGCTCTCCAGAATCCACCCCGCATAGTCGCCCGTATAGTTGTCGTATGCCGTGATCGCTGTAATCGCATTGTTGGCATCGGCTGGGTCCGGCACGCCACCGCCATTCGTCCTGACCTCGATATCGCACACCATCATCCGAGGCGCAATATCAGGGGCATCACACGGCTGTATTGCTTGGACCAGGGCATCAGTGTCGCTGTGACCAGGCCAGTTCTCGTAGCGAACGCGCTCCGCACCGGTCGGAACCGAGCAGCCGAGGTAGATGTCGGACGAGATCATAAACCGGCGTGTGAACGGAATGTCGGCCTCCCAGGTCTGGTCCCAGTGATCCCTGATCTTTCCAACGTGGGCTGGTTCCACTGTATACACTTTCACGAGTCGGGTATCATCCAGCGCATCGAATGTGTCAGGATTGTGATAGACCGTCGTTTCGTTCCCAGCAGCCGTTAGCTCCGATGCCAGCGTCTCTGGATTCTCGCACGCGCCTGGCTGAAGATTACCATCAGCATCAAGTTCTGCCACACTGAGGTCCGCTTCAACCGCCAACACGTGCCGGTCGTTGATCACATCACTTGTCGTCTCGCAAAACTCGTCGTAGGCCATGTAAAAGTACGGCCTGAATCCCTCCACATCGATCGTCCGCATGTCTCCAGCACCATTTCGGCAGTATAAGTGGACGATCGGCTGTGCGATCTTGTGTCCTGATTCCACGCTATACTCCACATCGATGACCTTCAGTTCCTCTCTATCTGGCTGTCCAAGATTCATCCACTACCCGGTAGCAGATACACCGATAAAAAGATTTCGGTTCGTTACTCGGCGATCTTTCGCGCCACTTCGAGGGACTCACTAATCCCCGTTGCCAGGTCGGATTGTTCAGCAGCCAGTTCATCGATCATCGAATCAACCCGGTGTTCTGGGCACTCGACGCCGTCAAGTTCAAGCCGACCGTCAGCAGTCGGTTGAAACGACACGCGCCAGCCGTCTCGTTTGTTTGACACGGACGCATCAACATCCGTTCCGATCGTTGTCGTTTCGTGGCACCCAGTGTGATCGCACTGGATCATGAGCCCGTCATCAGTCAGTACCGGTGGATCTATATCGGTCATTACTCGCCAATAGTACTGGTTCGGCCCGTATCCGACTCATGTTCGTTCATGAATGATTCAACATCTTCTTTCGACCACAAATCGCCAGTCTGGTCAAACGAAACGTTCACCGCATTCGACTCGGATTCGTACTTCCGTCGCATCGCAGCCAACATGATGGCGTAGTTCCCCATATCGAGCAGGGTATCCTCAATATCCTCACCGACTCTGTCGGACCCATCCTGGATCTGTAGCTGATGGAACCGACTCAACTTGTCGTAAAATCCACGGACAAGTATCTGTTCGGAAATAATATCGAACAACTCGTCCTCCCGAACCTCGCCATAGCGAAGTATCGAGTCCAACTTGGCGCTGTTCTCGAAGGACCCACCGTAGTTCTCGTTCTTCCGAAGAAAGGTCTCGATGTTGTCCGTATACGTGTCAATAACGAGCGATTGTTGATCGTCCAGTTCAATGCCATCGACGCTGACTGTCACCGAAATATCTGGTGTCTCACTCATAGAGCAAGACTATGCACCGATGACATAAAAAGGTGTTGCCTAATCGCAGCGAATCCGACGCCGGCCCTGTCGACTTCGAGCCAGATCCAGGTGCCATTCGAGCGAGTCAACGATTTGCTCGTCAGACAAGCCCTGCTGCTCGTATCGGTCAATAAGTTCGCTCAGATCGGCATCGAACTGCTGTTTCGAAGATTGTGTCATAAAGTCACACTGCTATTGGGCACTACTCGCTCCACACATAAAAAGGTTTCGATTTACTGTTACTCTGGTCGTGTCGGATCAACGCCAACCTGCGAGGCCATGAAGGGCACGGTCGTCGTGAAGCCCATGTAGGCTGCGTCCAGATTTGCTCGCCGACCGATCTTGGCCGATAGCCAGGCTGCTCGGGTCGAATCAAGCTCGTCCAGTGCAATACAAAGATTTGTCCAGCCCTCCTGGCCGAAATCATAGGCTTTGCGTCCATCAGTTACCGGTCGCTCGATTGCGTCATCCATCAGTTCGAATGCGTCCGCCAACTCATCCAACTCTTTTGTTTCGTACAGATCGATAATTTCGGGCAGAAACTCGGCCAACTGTGCTCGCTCCGTGTACCGAAGCGTGATTTCGTTGTAATCAGCGCCGTCTGTTTGGTCGTCACTCATATATACGTTTCGGTCTCGACACTAATAAATGTGTTGCTTACAACTCGACGCCACACTCAGGACACGTGTCCGTTCGACCGGATCGCATCAGGTCCACACATCTGTCACAAATCCGCTGCCGTGGTTCAGTTTCACGAGCGCAGTTGCTGTGGGAACACCGTTGCTCGGCTTCCGGATACAACGGTTCGTATATGTCTACGTCATCATCTATCGGCATACGGTGGGTGAGCGATTCGAACGCCCTGGCCCCTGTTCGGGGCCATCTGATTTCAAATCAGACTGAGTTTGCCATACTCAACCCCACCCCTCAGTGTGACATCGCACACTCAGAACAAATCAACTGCAACGAGCCGGGTCGGGTCCGAAGGTGGCGTGTTTCCTGATGGCACATCGGGCAGTACCGTCGATACATCAGGCTGCCTCCACAGTGATATCGAGCGTGCGGTGCGTTTCGGCCCCACACTCCCAGCACACTTGGACGACAGTCAGTTTGTCGCCATCGTCGGCATCGAGCACCGCTTCTCTGATCCCGATCATCGGACGACCGGCCCCATCAACGTAGTCGACGGGTGTCACTGTACCCGAGCCACATTCAGAACAGACGGGGTGCGTGTTGCCACATTCATCGCACCGATCCGTCTCAATATCCATCATGTTGCGTCACCAGTTGTCTCGCCTTCCTGGGGCACCGGTTCGAGCGATCCGTCGTGATAGTCCTGGCTCACTGAAACCAGATCGGATGACATTACTGTCATACCTATACTATCACGCTGGAACTACAAAAAGGTTTCGATTCAACAGAACCGTTACCGAGCAAACGCGTCGTACAGTTTCTTTCCGAGCGGGGCATCACAGGCGTGACACCGAACTGATTCATCTGTGTCGTCGGACAGGGCTGCGTGTCCCTTCGGCACCACAACGATCGAGCCACACTGACAGGTTCGCGTGACAGTCTGATTGCTGTTGTGCTTGCGACGGGACATGTCATCGAGTGCGTCAGCACCACGTGCTGCTTTTGCCGACGGATCTTGGGTATGCGTTGCCATTTGAGCGTCTGGGAACGGACTTGCACCGTCAGTCTTTCCGGTAACAGCGGACTGCCCTACTAATTAGGCCACCCAGACAACTGCGACATCCCGAATGGATATGTGGATTCGGGTTCCACTTGCCCACTTACATTCACGTTCATCCAGCGCACTGTGTCCAGCACGAAGATGATCATCTTTGGAGTCTTTGAAAAAGACTCCTCCACGGCAACCTTGGCGCTTTCCGGAATCTTCGATTCCGTCATTGCGAACTCCATCGAGTTCGCAACGTTGCCGATGTCCCATCGGACGCGTGTTGGCATCGGGCCAGTAGCCAATTGACTGTATGGTCCGATACTACTTAAGCCTTTTGCTTCCGATACGACAGCATCGCTTCGTTCTGGATACACCAGGCGCATGTGTCAGCAATCAGTTCGTCGCTCGTTCCGCAATACCTGCATTGTGCATTATCATTCATGATGTATCCAATCGTAATGGGTACTGCTACTTAAAAGCTTCGGAATCTCTTTGAGATTCCGTCATTGCGAACTCGATGGAGTTCGCAACGTTGCCGATTTCGATCCGTGTGATAGGATTACACGGAGGTTATTTCGGCATCAAGCTCCCGCGCCTGTTGCTCTGTAGACAACAGTGCCTGTCTATCTCGAATACTATATCCATCAATATGAGGCGCATCAGACGCACTCACTTGTGTCGTCTGCCAGTACGGGCTGTGTTTGGCCCACATATCAACAATGTGTGGTTTCGCAGCAGGCGTAATCGTCAACAACACATCGCCATCAAACTCGTGTTGGATGTTGAAGCACAGTTCTTGGTCGACATAGTTTGCTTCATCGATACAAATTGCATCGTAGTACTGGATCTTATCTGTATTAAAGTCAACAGATGTAGCCGACATAAATGATATGAACCCATCGTGTTCGAGCGACTCGATGTATCGTTTTGTGACAGCATTGTGTCCGTCCACTTCAGCCTGGACCATATCCTGTATCTGGAAGACCATCTCTTGCCTCGGTGCAACAACAAGCACTGTCTGTTCGTCCCGATACCGGGCAACAACATCGTGAACGATCGTGCTCGTCTTGCCAACTTGACGAGCCCCGACCATGATTCGGTTGCCACCCGATCCAGCCAGTTCGTCTTGATAGTATTCTGTATTCATTGTCGTACGTAGCGAATATTTTCGACAACATCAGTCAATCCATCGTACCGAATAAGCCACGTCGCATCCGTCTCGAACTGTCGTGTCGGAATGCCCTCCGAATCGAGATACGATGGTTCCAGACTATGATACATGTAGTCCCCGCCACCACGAACAGTATCGTTCCATGGCCGATTCGGCATGTATTGCACTGGCACTGTCCCAGCCATCCCTGGCTTGTCATCAATGTACACGTCGTAGTCGTAGGACTGCTTCGATCGACCCGACCGAACGCCGTGTATGAGCCGATTGTACTCGACATCGTGTTTCGCAAGCCATGCGTTTACTGCATCAATACTGCCAGCCGTATTCGTCACAATATCGACGGTATCGACTACTGACTGTAGCTCCCCAACTGTGAGTCCAATATTCGGCTCCGTTGGTGGCACATAACAGTGCGCATCGTCCCATACATGCCTGGCATCGGCCATGAACTGTTCGTAGTCTGCCTTGACCCACTGTTGGAACGCGGACAACTCGTAGTTCATGTCCCGGACCAGAGCTGACCGTAAATCAGCAATCGTACCATCGAGATCGAGGGCCACATTCATCCCATATCACCCCACGTTTCTGCCGGATCGTCGCCCAAATAATCGAGCCCGTGCTCCCGAAGCGACGGATGAACTGCGATCCCAGGCCGTTGCTCGTAAATGATATCACGAGCCTCGTCAAACCGAATGCCCTCAATCGACGCGAGTGCCGTTGCAAGGACGGCCGGTGATCGGCTATGACCAGCAATACAGTGTACTAACACGGAGGCCCCATCGTCTTCGATGGCGTCGATCGTTGCCCTAACAGCCAGATCAAACGTTTCCTGTTGCTCGGCACTCCGGTCATACAGTCCGAACTGGCTCCAGTCCATGTCACAATCCTCGGGGCGAGCCGGTTCGTTCCGACAACAGGTAATGATGTGATCGAACTTGGACTCGACATCGTGCTCCTGCACGTAGTGAATGTCACTAATGTACAGGTCGTCTCGTATTTTACTGATTCCCATCGTACGAGACGATAGGTGACACTGCTATAAAACAGTTTCGAATCGTGTGCGACTGGGGAGCGAATGGCTCCCCACTGGCGTAGCGGTATCGTCGGCCCATTTCCCGAATCCTGCTTTCAGCAACGGATTCGCGTAACAGACGACCGTTGCGTCCCGCACGGTCGGGGAGTCCGACCGACTTTCTTGGCCCCTTAGAGGCCATGCATGATACCCGACCATAGCGCCTCGGTCCAGCCTCAGCGCGGTAACACCGTTTGAAGACGTTGCTGTTCCTGTAGCACCGTAGGTCGGATTGGTCCGGTGTGAATCGAACGCACCCCTGTCGGATGTAAGCCGACCGGCAACACCAGTTGCCCACGGACCATCACTGAAGCTGGTGGAGTGACTCGAACACCCAGTCGGACCCTTACAAGGGGCCTGCTTTCCCGTTAAGCTACACCAGCACACAGATGCAAATAGTAACCGAAGCCACTTAAATGTTTCGGAAAACGCCCGACCCATTTTAATTAGAACGGCCATCCGTCGTCTTAGATAACCGCAGGCCCTGTTCGTTTTCCAAGAACGGCCATCCGTCGTCTTAGATAACCGCAGGCCCTGTTCGTTTTCCAAGAACGGCCATCCGTCGTCTTAG
>Ga0102939_1000466_pt1 | contig 15035 bp, 15 predicted proteins | sample SalPon2_B_H2O_MG_FD_78214 | JGI IMG/M metagenome (GOLD analysis project Ga0102939, IMG submission 78214) | Salt pond water microbial communities from South San Francisco under conditions of wetland restoration - Salt Pond MetaG R2_B_H2O_MG | ecosystem: Environmental > Aquatic > Non-marine Saline... | reverse complement strand
GACACGAGAACTCGTCCGGGACGGCGTGGACGGTCGCCCCGCGCACGTCGATGGGCGACTCCGCGATCACGTGGACGTCGTCGAGTCCCTCGGGCAGGGAGTCGACGGTGTCCCGGACGACGTCGGCGGCGTCGACGGTCATGATGCGGACCTGGATCTCGTCGAGGCCGTACTCGTTCGGCGGCGACTCGTAGCCCGCGCCCACGACGCCGGTGAGCACGAACCAGATCAGCGCGGTCGCGCCGAAGAGGAGCGTCACGCCCCACAGTGCGACGCCGAGCAGCGACCCGAGTCCGCCGTCGGCGACGGCGGTGGTGACTGCCGCCTGGCCGGGAGCGCCACCCGGGCCGGAGACGACGGCCGGTGCGAAAAGCGTCGCGAGCCCGCCGACGACGAGCGCCAGCGTCACCGCGACCAGTGCGATACGTTCGGTGTTCATCGTGGCTCCACCTCCCGCCCCGAGCCGTATGAACGGTCCAAACGCTACAGCGGAATTCAGTCGTGTTCGGGCCGAGTTCACGGCGTTAAATGCGACCAACTGGAGCAAATCGGCAGACAGCGACACCGTGGTGTGTGGTAGTTCGGGACAAGAAAACAAGGGACGGGAACGGGCGGTCCACGCCCGCCTACGCCCAGCCGTCGCCGCGCGCGCACCGGAGATCGTCGATCAGTTCGGCCGCCATCCGCTGGCCGCGGGCGGGGTCGTACCCCTCCATCCGGAGGTGCGCCAGCGGGGCCACGTACGGGTTCCGCTCCCAGTGGGCCCACACCTCGGTGGAACCGTCCCGCGCGGGGAACAGCCGGACGTGGACCTGCCAGTCACCGGTGAGCCCCTCGGGGCGGTGGACGAAGCTCCCCACCTCGTGGACCGTCTCGCCGTCGCGGTCGTAGGCGTGGAAGTACGCCCGGATCAGCTCCGAGAAACCCTCTTTGGGGAGTCGCGCGCGGGTCTCCGCGGGGCTCGTCGGCAGGGTCCCGGCGTACTCGTCCGGCGGCGGCGGCAGCACCTGAACGTGGTCGGGCGCGCCGTCGTCGGGCAGCAGCGCGAGGAGCTTCCCGACCGCGAGCCGCACGCGCCAGAAGCCGAGGCCGCGGCCGACGAGGAGGGCGAGCGGGACGACGACCGCGAGCGCGGCGAGCGCGCGGACGAACCGGGTCCGTCGGTCTCCCCGCGGCATCGCGGTCAGTTGTACCCCCGCCAGCGGCGGCCGCACTCCTTGCACTTGAAGAAGCGGGTCGGGGGCTCGTCGGCGGCCCCCGTCTGCTTGATCGTGTACCACGCCTCGCCGTGGCCGCACTCGTCGCAGACCACGTCGGTCGCGGTCGGCTTCCCCTCGAAGTTCGCGCCCTCCTCCGTCTCGATCACCTCGTCGCCGGTCTGCTCGGTCGTCGACTCGAACTCCGCGGCGAGCGCCTCGTCGCGCTCCGTCGTCGCGCCGCAGTCGTCGTTCTGACACACCATCTCCCCGTCGCGAGAGACCATCATCGAGCCGCAGTCGTCACAGAACTGCATATACGTGGACAGGAGGGCGTCGAGCGGTTTAGGTCCGATGGGTGCGGTCCGGGTCGGGCCCCGATTGGGGAGCCCTATCCGCCGATCCGCACCCACGCGAGGTGGACTGCGATCCCGACGAGGAACGCGACGCCGAGGTTCGTCGCCAGCGCGAGGAGCCCGATCCCGACCGAGAGCGCGCGGTTTCCCGAGTCGGTGACGTTGCGCGCGAGCGAGACGGCGACGACGGCGAGGAGCGCGCCGAGCATCGCCAGCGGGAACGCCGCGATCAGCGCGGGCGTGGCGAAGAGCGCGGCGGCGAGGTAGCCGACGCCGAGGACGACGTTCGCGCCGCCGGTCCGCGCGCCGAACGCGTACTTGCCTGCCACGCCGTCACAGCCGTGACACATGGGAATCCCGCCGAGCGGCACCGCGATCAGGTTCGTCACGCCCATGCTCGTCGACAGCTCGTCGGGCGTGACCTCGGCGTCCAGCAGGTCGGAGAAGAGGAGCGAGGTCGCCAGCGCGGCGTTGCCGATTGTCATCGCCAGCTGCGCGACCACGCCGTCGAGGGTGGCGCGCGTCACGGCCGCGCCGAACGCGAGCGTCGGCGGCGCGCCGGGGAGCCGCGGCGTCGGCACGCCCGCGACGACGACCGCGGTCGCGACGCCGACGACCGCCACGGCCAGCGCGCTCGCCTTCCCTCGCCCCGCGAGCGCGAACGCGCCGGCGATGGCGACCCCGACGAGCGCGAGCGCCGGGTCGTCGACCGCGAGGCCGACGGCCGTCTCCAGGAGCACGAGCCCCACCGCGAACTGGACGCCGCGGATGACGGGCTCGCCGATCCACCGCTCGACGGTCGCGAGCGCTCCCGTGAGTCCGATCGCGAGGAGGAGGACGCCGAGGACCACCCCGGCGCGCGCGAGCTCGGCGTACGTGAGCGCGCCCGCGATGGCGAGCGCGGCCAGCGCCTTCATCGGCTCGACGGACACCGGGAGCCCGTACCTGACCCCCCAGACGATCTGGAACGCGCCGAAGGCGACGAGCGCGTGCGGCAGCGACACCTCCGTCAGCAGCGCCAGCGCGACGACGAGCGGGACGACCGTAATCGAATCCCCTATCGCGCCGGTGAGCGCACCCGCTCGGAAGTCGACCGACCGACGCTCGCCTGAGAGGCGTCCCATCGCGTGACGTGCGTCGTACCGGTCGCTCGCACTTGAACGCGTTCAGAAACGACGGAGGGGCACACGGGCGGGGTCGCGCGGTCGATTTCGGTTACTCCCGGTCGAACGCCGGCCCCTCCGCGTCGACCATCGGGCAGTTGCGGACGCGGAACCGCGAGAAGTCGACCGACTCGACGATAGAGGTCCCCTCGTGGGAACACGCCGTCTCCGGGGGCGACGAGAAGTGCGGGCACTGCTGGCAGTAGCTCCGCTTGTCGACGACCTGCTCGTCGTCGGTCGACTGACCGATCGACCGCCCCGCCGCGTCGCCGGGCCCGCCGCCGGCCTCGGGGTCGAACGCCGACACCGACGAGTCGGGACCGACCGCCGTCCCCTCGTCGAGCGCCTCCCAGACGTCCTCGTCGCCGACCTCGCCGGTCCCCATCGACTCGAAGGGGTCCCCCTCGGTCGCCGCGCCGGTCGCGTCGGCGTCCAGCTCGGCGAACGGGTCGTCGGCCGGCGCGGCCGGCTCCGGGTCCGCGGGCGACGCCTCGGTGTCCCCGACGGAACCGTCCGTCTCCGTCGCTCCCGGGTCCTCGTCGACGCCCTCGCCCAGCGCCGCGAAGGGGTCTTCGACGCCGTCGCTCGGGTCGGCGTCGAAGGGGTCGCTTTCGGTGGGTTCGTCGTCGGAGGACCCGTCGTCGAAGGGGTCGTCCCCGTCGCCGTCCCGGTCGTCGCCGCTCATCGCTCTTCCCCGCTGGCCCCGCCGTCGCTCGCGGTCCGGTCCGGCGATCGAGTCCCTTCCGTGCGGTCGCCGTCCGCGACGTCACCGTCGATGGCCGGGCGGTCACCGACGAGGAGCCTGGACGTGCCGAGGAAGCCCGTGTTGGGCTCGATGTCCTGGAACTGCCGCCCGCAGTGGGGGCACTCCGGGGCCGACAGCAATCCGAGTTCGACGCCGCCGCCGCAGTGGTCGCAGTCGGCGGTCCGCACGCCGTGTCGGTTGGCCGTCCGCGTCAGCGCGTCCAAGCGCTCGCGGTCGGCGCGGTCGCGCTCGGCCGCGTCGAGCCGCCGCCTGACCCTGACGACCGCGTTCGCGACCCGCGAGAGCTTGTCGTCGATCTCGGTCAGCTCGTCCGGCGAGATATCGTCGAGGTCGGACTCGACGGCCGCGAGCCGGTCGTCGACGCCCTCGACTCGTTCGTCGACGTCGTCGAAGCGGCCGTCGAAATCGTCGATCCGCTCGTCGAAGGCGGCCAGCCGGTCGCGGACGGCGTCCAACTCGTCGAGGCGGTCGTCGAGGGCGGTCACCCGCTCGTCGAGGTCGGCGACCCGGTCCGACGAGGGCGCGTCGGCGACGGCCGCGTCGAGGCGGTCGAGCCGCGACGCGGTCTGCTCCAGTTCGGCGGCGAGGTCGTCGAGGCGCTCGGCGGACGCGTGTTCCGCGTCGTCGGCGTCACCGTCCGCGGCGTCGAGCGACTCCACCTCCCGGTAGAGGTCGATGAACCGCTCGCGGAGGTCGGCGACTTTCTCGTCCAGCTCCGCGTCGAGGTCGTCGAGGCGCGCCTCGACCGCCGCCAGCTCCTCGGCGTCGGGGACGTCGATCTCCTCGGACTCCGCGAGCGCGACGAGCGCGCGCTTGAGGAACTCCTCGCGGCTCACGCCGGCCTCCGCGGCGGCGTCGTCGAGGGCGGCCGCCGGGTCGAGGTCGCTCATCGCGGGTCCTCCGTCATCTACGTGACATTGAGCGGCGAGGCTTAAGTAACCTGCCGCGGCGTTCTCCGTATCGATACTCGGCGCGCGCTACCGGATCTTGCGCACGTCGCTGATGTCGAACCCGCCCTCGTGGATCTCGGTCTCGAAGCGGACGATGTTCTCCGCCTCCAGTCGCGAGAGCACGCCGCGGAACTCGCGGACGAACATCGTCCGGGCGCGCTGCGAACCGCCGCTCTCCCAGGAGAACTGGAGGGTTCCGCCGGCGGCGTCCATCAGCGTGCCGAACTCGCGGTCGCTGATCGAGTCCGTGTTCACCAGCACGAGGACGAGGGCGCCCCACTCGTAGGCGGCCTTCTTCAGCCCCTTCATCACCATGGCGACGTCGCTCCAGTCGGTGTCGTCGGAGACCATGGAGACGAGGTCGGTGACGGAGTCGATACAGACGAGGCTCCCCTGTCCGTGCTCGGAGAGGTAGTCGCCGAACGCGGTGAGGACGTCCTCGTACTCGCCGCGGTCGCCGAGCTCGGTGATCGAGGCCGTCTCCGTCTCGTACCAGTCGCGCGGGACCGGCGACAGCTGGAAGTACTCCGGCGAGAGGTCGCGGAACGATATTTCCTCAACCGCCGCGTCGACGATCTCGTCGGCCATCGTGAACCCCATCTCTCGGGTGATCGCCTCGGTGTCGGCGGTGAAGGAGATGTAGTGGACCGAGTCGGGCAGCGCGGCGTCGGCGTCGACGTCGCCGTAGTACAGGTCGAACAGCTCCTCGTCGGCCCGCGCGAGCGCGTTCATCGCCGCGCTGGTGTAGCCGAACTCCCGAGCGCCCGCGCCCGCCTCGCCCGCGAGCAACACGACGCTGCCGGGCGGCGCGCCGCCGCCGAGGATCGAGTCGAGGCGCGCGACCCCGAACGGAAGACTGGACATGGCTTACGCCCCGTCGCCCCGGGGCTTAGTGTTACCTCTCCCGGCCCGTGCCGCCCTCACTCGTCCGCGCCCGCGTCGACTCGCGCGCCCCCGTCGGCCGCCCGGACGACGGTCACCCCGCCGCCGACGCCGGCGGCGTCGAGCGCGCGTCGCCCGGCGTCGCGGGCCGCGTCCGCGTGCGCCGCGTCGGTGACGCCGTAGACGGTCGGCCCCCACGAGGACTGCCCGGCCCCGAACACCGGCGCGGCCCCCGACAGGGAGTCGACGATCTCCCCCACCGGCGGTCGGTACACCCCGCCCTGCTCGTCGGTGTACCACGCGCCGTTGAGTCGGCCGATCTCCGCGACCGCGGCGCCGAACGCCTCCGCGTCCCCCGTCGCGGCCGCGGGGAGGACGCGCCGGGTGACGATGCCCCCGATGCGGTCGGCGAGCCCCGGCTCCGCGCGCTCGACCGCGGTCCGCATGGCGTCGTCCTCGGCGTCACCGTTCCGGCCGGCGGCCGCGTCGGGGGCGACGAGCAGGAAGCGCCAGTCGTCCGGGACGGCGTGGCGCGCGGCCACCGGCGGGACGGTCCACTCGCCGTCCGCGGGGCGGTCGGTGGTGAATCGCGCGGTCGGGTGGCCGGCGTCGAGGACGAAGCCGCCCGCCTCGAACGTCGCGACGCCGACGCCGGAACGCCCGCCGCGGCCGAGGGCAGGTGCGCGCTCGCGCACCCTGGCGGGCAGGTCGTGGGCGGCCGCGACCGCCGCGAGCGTCGCCGCCGCCAACTGCGTCCCGCTGCCGAGCCCGGCGTGGCGCGGGAGCGACTCGCGGACCGCGACCCGGGCGCCGTCGACCCCGAGGAGGTCGACCGCCGCCGTCGCGTACTCGCGGACGTCGTCGCGCACGCTCGGGGGCGGATCTGCCGACTCCGACGGCGCCTCCGCCGCCTCTTCGACCGTCACGCGCACCTCGGCGGCGCGCTCGGCGTCGACGACGACGCGGGGGTTGGCGAGCCCGACGCCGAGCGCGCCGTACAGGCGCTCGTGCGAGAGGCTGAGGTTACAGAAACCGAAGTGGAGCCGCGCCCCGGTGCTCGCGCGTGCCATCTCGCCTCCGGCTTGGGGGGCGACCGATAAAGGGCCCGTGACGGTGGCGGGAGTTGCCTCGGACGGGGCCTCGTCCCGCCGGCGCGGCGCGAGCCGCCGCGGTCGCCCGCGGTCGCCGAGGGAGCCGAACTGGTGCGCTTTTGAACGCGGGGGACCTCGGTCCGGGTATGACCGAAACGCTCAGGCTCGCGACCCGCGGGTCGGACCTGGCCCTCCGGCAGGCCGAGACCGTCCGCGAGGCGCTGTCGAGCCGACGCCGCGACGTCGAACTCCGGCAGGTGGAGACGCGCGGCGACCAGATCCCCGACGAACTGATCCACCGCCTCGGGAAGACGGGGGCGTTCGTGCGCGCCTTGGACGAGGAGGTGCTCGCCGGGGACGCCGACCTCGCCGTCCACTCGCTGAAGGACCTCCCCACCGAGGACATGGCGGACCTCGTCGTCGCCGGCGTCCCCGAGCGCGCGCCCTCCGGCGACGTGGTCGTCCAGCCGGACGGCCTCGGCATCGAGGAGCTCCCGGCCGGTGCCGTCGTCGGAACCGGGTCGCTCCGCCGCGGCGCGCAGATCCGGGCGACCCGACCGGACCTCACCGTCGAGCCGATCCGCGGCAACGTCGACACGCGGCTGGAGAAGCTGCTCGCGCCCGGCCTCCAGGCCGAACACGAGCGCCGCCTGATCGCCTCGGGCGAGGACAGCGCCCTGACCGCGGAGGCCGACGAGGACGGCGACGAGAACGCTGACGACACGGACGACGAGGGTACCGACGGCGACGAGGTCGACGAGGAGTTCGACGAGACCGTCGAAGAGTGGTTCGACTCGCTGTCCGACCTCGAACGCGACGCGATGGAGCGGAGAGTCGAGACGGAGTACGACGCGATCGTGCTCGCGGAGGCGGGGCTCCGCCGCTCGAACCTCTTCTACGAGGTGGAGACGACGCGGCTCCCGCGCGAGGAGTTCGTCCCCGCGGCGGGGCAGGGTGCCATCGCGGTCACGGCGAGCGACCCCGACGTGGTCGAAGCGGTCCGCGACGCGGTCGACCACCCGCGGACCCGCGTCGCGGTCACCGTCGAGCGAACGGTCCTCGGCGAGCTCAACGGGGGCTGCGTCGCGCCGATCGGCGTCTCCGCGATGGTTCAGGGGGAGCACGTCCACGTCCGGGCGCGGGTGCTCTCGACCGACGGCACCGAGGAAGTGGCCGACACCCGCGACCTCCCGATCCGGTCGCACGCGACGGCCGCCGCCGAGTTCGCCGCGGACCTCGCCGACCGCGGCGCGGACGACCTGATCGCAGTGGCCCGCGAGGAGGCCGATGAGTGACGACGGCGTCGGGACGGGCCCGGAGACGGGCGGGGACGAGCCGCCGACCCGCCGGCGTGGCGACAGCACCGGGACCGTCTTCCTCGTCGGCTCGGGCCCGGGCGACCCGGATCTCCTCACGGTGAAGGCGAAGCGCCTGATCGAGTCGGCCGACGTGGTGCTCCACGACAAGCTCCCGGGCCCGGAGATCCTCGGCGAGATCCCGCCCGAGAAGCGCGAGGACGTCGGCAAGCGCGCCGGCGGCGAGTGGACGCCGCAGGAGTACACCAACCGACGCATGGTCGAGCTGGCCCGCGGGGGGAACCGCGTCGTCCGGCTGAAGGGCGGCGACCCGTTCGTCTTCGGCCGCGGCGGCGAGGAGGCCGAGCACCTCGCCGAGGCGGGGGTCCCCTTCGAGGTCGTGCCGGGCGTCACCTCGGCCATCGCCGGTCCCGCGGTCGCCGGGATCCCGGTCACTCACCGCGACCACACCTCCTCGGTCTCGTTCGTCACGGGCCACGAGGACCCGACGAAAGACGAGTCCGCGGTCGACTGGGGGGCGCTCGCCGACACCGGCGGCACCATCGTCGTGCTGATGGGAGTCGGGAAGCTGCCGGCGTACACCGCCGAGCTCCGCGACGCGGACCTCGACGGCGACACGCCGGTCGCGCTCGTCGAGCGCGCCACCTGGCCCGACATGCGCGTCGCGACCGGCACGCTCGACACCATCGTCGACGTCCGCGACGAGGCGGGGATCGAACCGCCCGCGATCACCGTGATCGGCGACGTCGCCGCGACCCGCGACCGCGTCGTGACCCTCCTCGAGAACGCCGGCTCCGCCCCGGTCCGGTCGGCGAGCGAGAGCGACGGGTCCGGGGCGGACGACGACGCCACCGACGGAGGTGACGGGGCGTGAGCGGCGAGGCGGGCGGGCCGCGCGTGGCCGTCTTCCGCCCGGCCGACGAGCGGATCGAGACGGCCGGCGAGGTGCTCCGGTCGCTCGGCGCGGAACCGGTCGCCGACCCGATGCTCGAGGTCGACCCGACGGGGGCCGTCCCGGCCGCCGCGCCGCTCGTCGTGTTCACGAGCAAGACCGGCGTAGAGCTGGCGGCCGAGGCGGGCTGGGAACCCGGTGACGCCGACGTGGCGGCCATCGGCCCGGCGACCGCGGCGGCCGCCCGCGAGGCGGGATGGGCGGTCGACCTCGTCCCGGAGGAGTACACCTCCGCGGGCCTCGTCGCGGCGCTCCGGTCCCGGGTGGCTGACGAGCGCGTGACGGTCGCCCGCTCCGACCACGGCAGCGACGTGCTGCTCGACGGACTCTGCGACGCGGGCGCCGAGGTGACAGAGACCGTGCTGTACCGGCTCACGCGGCCGGTCGGCGCGGGCGACTCGGCGGATCTGGCCGCCGCGGGCGACCTCGACGCGGCCGCGTTCACCTCCTCGCTGACAGTCGACAACTTCCTCGCGGCGGCCGCCGACCGCGGCGTCGAGGAGGCGGCGCGAACCGGGCTCGCGGACGCGGTCGTCGGCGTCATCGGCCCGCCGACCGCGGAGACGGCCGCGGACCGCGGCGTCGACGTCGACGTCGTCCCCGACGAGGCGTCGTTCGAGGCGCTCGCGACCGCCGTCGTCGATGCGCTCGACGCGGACGGCGACCGGAAGCACTGAGCGAGCCGGCCCGTCGGCGCACATCGAAGTGAGCCGCCGCGTCCGATTCGAATCTATTTCCTGATAACGGACTCCGGCGGGGCCGGCGTCGTTGTTCCGGACCCACCGGTACGGACGCGACGGCTCCGAACGTCGCCACCCGACCGCGACCGCAAAATATCAGACCGGATATTCGGGTGGTGTGATTTATCACTCGGGACGAGAGAGAACGTGTCATGGAACCGAGCGAGCGTTGGCTGCTGCGGGTCGAGGACGACGTCCTCGTCGTCGAGTTCCCACACGGGACTGGACTGAGCCCCGCAGACGGCGAGGCGCTCCTCGATCGCTGGCGGAACGCGACCGACCCCGACGTGGTCGACGCAGTCGTGATCGTCGTGCGGACGAGCCGACCGTGCTCCGACGCCGGGCGGCGGGCGCTCCGCGAGTCCGCGCAGATCGCGGTCGCCCGCGGCGTGGACCGCTTCGCCGTCGTCGGGCAGCGGTCGAAGCGCCGGTACCTCCGGCGGACCATCGACGTCGAGGGGGTCGACACCGAGGCGTTCAACGACGACGACGCCGCGATGCAGTGGGCGAGGAGCCCGTCCGCGACCGCGTCGTCGCTCGGAACCTCCTCGTAGTTAGCTTCCGGCCTCGGTCCCGTTCTCCGCGTCGTCCGTCTCGTTCCCACCGGTGGTGCCGTCACCGTCGTCGGAGTCGTCTGTCTCCTCGTCGTCGGTCTCCTCGCTGTCGTCGCCCTCCTCACCCTCTTCGTCCGCCTCCGACTCCTCGTCGTCATCGTCGCCGTCCTCGTCTTCGTCGATCTCGTTGACCTCGACGTCGCGGCCCGCGACCCCGCTGCCCGAGATCACGGGTTTGAGGATGTAGCCGTTGTTCTTGCCGCGCTTGACGACGTTGATGTCGAAGACGAAGCTGACCGGCTCGTCCGCGGTGACCTCGAACCCGTTCGTGATCTGGAGCTTCTCGCTCGGGAGCTTCACCTCGACCTCGGCGCCGTCGACGACTCCCTCGACGGCGGAGACCTCCAGTTCGATCTTCTCGTAGCTCCCGGCCGGGAGCTCGCCGTCGAAGACGGCGATCGCGTCCTCGTCGATCACCTGGGTGAGGTCGACCGTCGCGCCGTCGAGGTCGACGACCCGGAAGCCGCGGTCCTCCCCGCCGTCCGCGTCGTCTTCCCCTTCGGCGTCTTCTTCCTCGTCGTCCGCTTCGGCGTCTTCCTCGTTGTCTTCGCTTTCGTCGCCTTCGACGTCGTCCTCTCCGTCCTCGTCGTCCGCCGTGCCGTTGGGAGACCCGTCGTCGTCGGTCTCGGTGACGTTTTCACCGGTGTCGTCGTCAGTCTCGGTGGCGTTTTCACCGGTGTCGTCGTCTGATTCCCCCTCATCGTCTTCCTCGTCTGCCGCCTCTTCGTCCTCTTCCTCGTCCTCGCCGTCGCGGGCCTCGAACACGCGGGCCCGGTCGAGGGTGACGTCCAGCCGGTCGAAGTCGCCGATGTCGGCCGGAGCGTCGCTGATGAGGAGCCGGAAGGTCCCGGTAGTCGTTCCCGAGCCGCCGTCCGAGCCGTCGGAGCCGTCCGAGCCTCCGGACGACGGGAGCGATCCCTCGCCGGCGCAGCCGGCGAGCAGCGTCGCGCTCGCGCCGGCGCCGAGGGCCACGAACTTCCGTCGGCCGAGGCCGCCGTCTGTCGGCTGCGATCCGTCGCCGCCTGTCGTCCGCGATCGGTCCGTCATGGTGGTTCGACGAACGGGCCGCGGACGGGTATAAATCGGCGATACTCCGGTCGGATTTACGCCGATAAAGCCCATTTTAGCGGGTATCACCGGGTTTCTCGGCGGGAAGGCCGCTCTCGGCGAGCGCGGGCTACGGTTCGGCCGTGTCGATGCCGGCCGCGTCGACCACGCGCTCCGCGTGGCGCGTCGCTCGCTCGCGGACCGCCGCCGCGTCGGTCCCGACGTGCTCGCCGTCCGCGTAGCGGACCGCGCCGTCGACCATGGTGAAGGTCACGTCGTCGCCGTGGGCCGCGTACACGAGGTGCGAGAGGGGGTCGTGGAGCGGCGTCGCGCGCGTCAGGTCGGTCGTGATCCCGATCACGTCGGCGCGGTGTCCCTCGCGCAGCGCGCCGAGGCGGTCGAAGCCGGCGGCGCGAGCGCCGTGTTCGGTCGCCATCTCCAGCACGGTCGCGGCCGGGAGGCGGGTCGGGTCGCGGGCGTCGACCTTGCCGAGGAGGCTCGCCTGCCGCATCTCGGTGAAGGGGTCGAGCGTGTTGTTACACGGCGGGCCGTCGTTGCCGAGCGCGACCGCCATCCCGCGGTCGAGGTAGTCCTGGACCGGGGCGATCCCCGAGGCGAGCTTCATGTTCGAGGAGGGACAGTGGGTGACGACCGTGTCCGTCTCGGCGAGCACCTCGCGCTCGCGCTCGTCGGTGTGGACGCAGTGCGCGAGCGTCACGTCCGGCCCGGTCAGGCCGACCTCGTCGAGCCAGAGGACGTTGCGCCGCCCGGTGTCGGCCTCGACCGTCTCGATCTCGTCCTCGTTCTCGCTGGCGTGGGTGTGGATCGTCACGCCGTCGTACCGGTCGGCCAGCTCGCGGCAGCCGCGCAGGCAGGCCTCGGTACAGGTGACGGCGAACCGCGGCGTGACCGCGTACCGGACGCGGCCGTCGGCGGCCCCGTGGTACTTCCGGATGAGCGCCTCGCTCTCCGCGAGCGCGGCGTCGGTCTCCTCGAGGAGCCCCTCCGGCGAGTCGCGGTCCATCAGCACCTTCCCGAGCCGGGCGCGGATCCCCGCCTCGATCGCGGCCTCGAACGCTTCCGCGGCGTGGTTCACCGAGAGGTGGTCGACGACGGTCGTCGTCCCCGATTCGAGGCACTCCAGGTAGCCGAGTTCCGCGGCCGCCCGGGTCGCCTCGGCGTCCATCGCGGCCTCCATCGGTAACACGGCGTCGAACAGCCAGTCGAGGAGCGCGGCGTCGTCCGCGATGCCCCGCCCCAGCGACTGGACGGAGTGAACGTGGCCGCCGACGAGGCCGGGCGCGACGAGGTCGAACTCGCGGCGCTCGTGGTCGGGGTAGCGGTCCCGCAGGGCGCTCTCGTCGCCGACCGCGGCGATCGTGTTCCCCTCGACGACGACGGCGCCGTCGGGGATGACGGTCTCGGAGTCGGCCACGACGGTTCCGGCGATCAACATGTCCGTCCGTTCCTGACGGTCAGTCGGTAAGAGGCTGTCCGTTCCGTGGTCTCTGTTCTCTCGGCGTTTTGAGGTGCTGAGGTGGTCGATAACTGATATTGCGGTGGCGCGTGCCTGGGAGGCCGCATCGCGGCCGAGCAGCACGCGCGAGGGCTGCGGCGACCGGAGCGAAGCTGCGGGAGCCGCGAGGTTGGGGAGGCGTGAGGTGCGGGGCTGTGCGGTGCGGGGTGGGACTCAAAGGGGCAGCCGGGAGGCGGGCGCAGGCGACGCGAGCACCGCAGGGAGTGAGCGAAGCGAACGACCGAGGAGCGCGGCGAGCGTGCGCCCGCCTCCCGGCTGGGGCTTTGGATGCGTTCCCCGCAGATCCGCCGTCAGCTATCCGTCGAAACCGATCGTAACAGTCCGATTCGATCTATTCCAGTCGGCGGTCGCGGAACGCGCGGATCACGTCCTGGCGGGCGATGATCCCGACTATCCGGCCGTCGTCGTCGACCACGGGTACGCGGTTGATGTCGGGGTCGTCGCCGACGAGGAGGTCCAGTACGTCGTCGACGGGCGCGTCCGGCGTCACCGTCGCCACGTCGGCGCTCATCACGCCGGAGACGGGCCGGTCCGCGTTGCGGATCATGTCGACGCCGAGGTCGAGGTCGGCCCACGGGCGCTTCACCTGGTACGAGAGCGTGTCGACGAACGGCGGGAGCCCGACGGGGATCCACAGCGTCTCGTCCTCGGGTTCGAACAGGTCGACGAGGTCGGACTCGGTGATGACCCCCACCACCCGCTCGTCGTCGTCGACGACGGGGAACCCGCTGAACTCGTAGCGGGCGAACCGCTTGAACACGTCTGCGACGTCGTCGTCCGGCGAGACCGTCTTCACGTCCGACTCCATCAGGTCGCGGGCGGTCAGTGACATACCGGACGGTCACGGCCGGAGGCCGTAGGCGTTTCGCCCCCGACGGAACGCACTTACCGACCCGGGACGCAGTCGATCGCGTGTACCGCAACGGTCACGTCGGGGCGTCGCTGGTCGTCTACGCCCCGTTCGGGTTCCTCGTCACCGCCCTCGCCTCGATCGAGGTCGCCGCCGCCGGCGCGTTCGGCGTCGCCTCGCTGGCGATGGTCCCCGACCTCGACACGCGGGTCCCGTTCGTCGAGCACCGGGGGATCACGCACACCGTCTGGTTCGCGCTGCTGGTCGGCGTCGCCTTCGGGATCGTCGGGGCGGCGGTCGGATTCCGGGGTGGAGTTCCCGAGGCGATCCTGTTCGGCGGCGCGGGGTTCCTGTTCGGCGCGGTGACGATCGGCTCGCACCTCCTCGCGGACGCGCTCACGCCGATGGGCGTCCGACCGTACGCGCCCGTCCGAGACGACGAGTACACGCTCGACCTGGTCAGGGCGGCGAACCCGCTCGCGAACTACGCGCTGTTGGGGCTCGGCCTCATCGTGGTCACAGTCGCGCTCGTCGCCGGTGAAGCGGTTCCGGCGTAGGCGGACGGCGGGGTGACGTGAACGAAGGGATCGCGAGCGCTGACGCTCGGCGGACTGTGAGTCGAGAAGATGGCCGGGGTGGCTTCCGAACACGATGTTTACATGGCGAGTGATATACTATAAGAGCATGACCGATCAGCCCGGGACGGCGATCGCTCGCAACGTCCAGCGGTGTCAAGACCGTGATGGAATGAGCGAGGCCGACGCCGAAGCCATCCTCAACGCCCACCGTCATATCGAACTCCTCGGTCCCAGCGAGATCTCCGAGAGCCACCACAGCGATGTCCTCATGCGGAGCGTCAAGATGGCGCGAGAGGTCGGCGGGCTCGCCGACGCCCTCGAGGACCGCGAGGCCGCCGAAGAGATCGTCCGCTGGATCAACCGAAACTACGACAACGAGGAGACCAACCGCGGCTACCGAAAGTGCCTCCGCGCCTTCGGCCGGCACGCGCTCGGTGTCGAGGAGACGCCCGAGACGCTCGCGTGGGTCCCGTCGGGCTACTCCAGCACCTACGACCCGGCGCCGAACGCCGGCGAGATGTTTCACTGGGACGAGCACGTCAAGCCGATGATCGACGAGGCTTCGAACGTTCGCGACGAGGCGCTGGTCGCGCTCTGCTGGGACCTCGGCCCGCGGACGTCGGAGCTCCACGAGCTCCAGGTCAACGACGTCACCGAGGGCGAGTTCGGCCTCCGGATCAACATCGAGAACGGCAAGAACGGCTCGCGCTCGCCGACGATCGTCAAGGCCGTCCCCTACGTCCGCGACTGGCTCGAACGGCATCCCGGCTCGGGCGACGACTATCTGTGGAGCCGCATCAACTCGCCCAAGCAGGTCAGTCGAAACTACCTCCGGGACGTCCTGAAGCGACTCGCTCGAAACTCGCCCATCGACCCGCCGTCGACGCCGACACCGACCCAGTTCCGGAAGTCCTCGGCCAGCTACCTCGCCAGCCAGAACGTGAATCAGGCCTTCCTTGAGGACCATCACGGCTGGGTCCGTGGCTCTGACAAGGCG
>Ga0102939_1000465_pt1 | contig 15036 bp, 18 predicted proteins | sample SalPon2_B_H2O_MG_FD_78214 | JGI IMG/M metagenome (GOLD analysis project Ga0102939, IMG submission 78214) | Salt pond water microbial communities from South San Francisco under conditions of wetland restoration - Salt Pond MetaG R2_B_H2O_MG | ecosystem: Environmental > Aquatic > Non-marine Saline... | reverse complement strand
TCTGTGCGACCTTCTGTTCGACGTCGTCCGTGACTTTCTGTGCGACCTTCTGTTCGACGTCGTCCGTGACTTTCTGTGCGACTCCCTCGCCGACGTCTTCGGAGACCTGCTGAGTGACCCTCTCGCCGACGTCTTCGGAGACCTGCTGGGCGAGCTGCGCTTCGACGTTGTCGGTGACGTCCTTCGACACTTTCTCGCCGACGCTCTCTGTCACCTCCTCTGTGATCGTCTCCTCGACCTGTTCGGCGACCTCGGTGGTCATCCACTCGGGATCGAATCGCGACATTTTCCACCCGACGTGGATCGCATACGAGATCAGCGCACCCAACCCGAACGCGATCCCGACTGCGGTCCCGACCGTGAGGATGAGTACGATCGCGAGAAAGAGCAAAACACCGTACATAATATCGACGGCAAAATTGACCTGATTCGGTTTCATATATATGTTCTACGAGGGGTGGGGTCTTTTGTCCGTTGAATAGGACCGCAGGTTCCATACCCCGGGGGATCTGCTGCCACCCGGGACGGTCCAGGGATCAGTCCCGTCGGAGTAACACGATCAGGACGACGATCAAGAGCACCTGCGAGATCTTGTCGATCCACCCGAGTGTACCGACGTCGGCGGGGAAGGATTTCGACCCCGCCGCGAAGTTGGCGCCGTACCAGAGCACGATCTGTCCGGCGGTGAAGGGAATCCCGAGGCCGTAGAGCAGTCGGCGCCGATAGTTCGCCAGGATCGCAGCGCTGGCGACGAGAAACACCACGCCCGCGAACAGAAAGGAGAGTCCCAGCGGGCTGGGCGCGAACCCGACTCCGAGCCTGAGATGGATCACGCCGCTGATCACGGCCAGCAAGATACCTACGTAGTGCAACGGAGTCAGCGTCTGACGGTCGATCAGTCCTGAGTCGGTCGCGGTACTCATACCCCGAGAATGGAACCGAGAAATCATAAAGTATCGGTCCGCCGAAGCGTACGAATCGTCGCAGTCGGCCGGCGGGGCTCGGACGCCCTCCGGGCGTCGGTTCGGCGACCGACAACGTATTTACCCCGGCTTCCCGCGATTGATATAACGGCCGCTCCGCCCCTATGTTCGGATTCTCGACTTGGCTTCGGGCCGTAATCGTCGCTCTCTGTGTGCTCACGACCGTGTCCACCGGCGTGGTCGCCGTCGAGTTCGTGGCGAGCGAACTCGACCCCTCCGTCGGCGCCGCCGCGGCCGACCAAGCCGAGCGACCCTACGCCGAGCGCGACTCGCTCGCCCCTCCGGCGAACGGCACCACGGTCGTCACAGCCCAGAAGTTCAGGCACAACTACATCGTGGCGTTCAGCCCCGACGGCCGGGTACGGTACTTCGACGACTCCCTGGACCGGTACCACGACGTCGACCCGGCGCCGAACGGGAGCCACACCGTGGAGTTCGTTGGCGCGGCGTACGACGGCGACACGACCCACGAGGTGGTCCGTCGGGTCAACCTCACGACCGGCGAGACGACCGACGTGTACCGGTACGCGGTGCCGCGAACCGACCGGCCTCACCGGTGGCACGATGTCGACAGGGTCGGCCCGCACAGGCTCGCCGTCGCGGACATCGGCGGGGACGCGATCTTCGTGGTCGATACCCGGACAGGGGAGCGGACCTACGAGTGGTCCGCACAGTCGGCGTACGATCTTGACTCCGGCGGACCGTTTCCCGGCGATTGGACCCACCTCAACGACGTCGAGCGGCTGCCCGACGGCCGGTACATGGTGAGTCTCCGGAACCAGGATTCGGTCGTGTTCGTCGAGCCGGGTTCGGGCGTCGACCCCGCGTGGACGCTCGGTTCCGACGACGACGACCGAATCCTCAACGAGCAGCACAATCCGGATTACGTCCCCGCCGGGGGACGTCCGGCGGTCCTGATCGCCGACTCGCAGAACGATCGGATCGTCGAGTACCGGCGGCAGAAGGGCTCTTGGGCCCGAACGTGGACGTGGACGGACGACGAAATGGCGTGGCCCCGCGACGCCGACCGGCTCCCGAACGGCAACACCCTCATCGGCGACACCAACAGTGGCCGAGTGCTCGAAGTCGACGCCGACGGCGACGTGGTCTGGGAGATCGACGGCGTCGGCGTCTACGACGTCGAACGGATCGGGACGGCCGGAACCCGGAGTGACGCGGCCCCTGCGGATCAACTCGGGCTCGAGACCCAACCGTCGGGGGCGGCAGGCGTCGGCCGAGAGGCCGGAACCGGCCCCACGTCAGCTCCCGTCGTCGGCCTCCTCCCGCCGGTCGCCCGCAACTCCGTCGGGTTCATCGCGCCGCTGTGGCTGTCGGCACTCGGCCGGGTGGCAGCCCTCACAGCGCTCGTCTCCGGCGGATTGACGGCGGTGCTCGTGGCCGGCCACCGGGTGAACCGGTATCGGACGTCGGGAACCAAAGGGTAAACACCGCCGGGTCCCTAGCTCGGGCTGCTTCCGATGCACCGACACACGTCCACACCGACTTGTCCAAGCCGACACCCGGCGGACCGGCAGACGCCACGAACGGGCCGATGAACCGCGTCGCCGCGGACCTCCTCGCGCGGATCCTCGCGGTCGATACAGCCGTTGCGGACCTGCTCGTGTCGATCAGAAGCCCGGCGTTGACGAAGCTGATGACCTCGGTCACCGGCCTCGGATCGGCCTCGGCGGCGGCCGTGTTCTTGGGAATCTTCTACCTCGCGGGGTGGCGACGGGAACTCGCGGTCGGCGCCGTCGCGCTGGGCATCTCCGGCGTGCTCGTCCCGGCGCTGATGTACCTCGTACAGCGCCCCTTCCCCGCGGATCCGGTGTGTCAGACGTCGGGGTCGGGGCTCAGCCCCCACTCGTTTCCGTCCGGTCACGCGGCGGCGGTGACGATCCTGGCGCTGGTGTCCCGTGGCTCCGAGCACCTGCCGTTCCGGATCGTGACGGCGCTCGCGGCGACGGTCGCCGTCTCTCGGATGTATCTCGGCACTCACTACCTCAGTGATACGGTCTTCGGCGTTGCGATCGGAGTCGCGGCGTTCGTGATCGGGGACTCACTCGGCCCGCGGCTCCGCGCCCGCCTCCCGGATTCGGAGTGAGACCTCACCGCCAACGCCGGAGCCCACAAGTACTGCTCGGACCTACGCCACCTGTGCTGTTTCCGACCCACCTCCTCGTCGCTGTCCTCCTCGCCCGCCGGGGCCGGGCCTCAGTCGGGTGGGCCGTCGCCGGCGCGGCGCTCCCGGACCTCGTGGACAAGCCGCTGGCCACGTTCGGGGTCGTCGACCTGTTCCACACGCTGGGCCACAGCGCGCTGCTCGCTGTCGTGGTGCTCCCGGTGGCGGCGGTCAGTCGAGCCGGGTTCGCAGCGGCGGTCGGGTGGGCGTCTCACCTCCTCCTCGACGCGTTCCACGTGATCGTCAACGGGCGTGCGACCGACGCGCTGTTTCTGGTGTGGCCCGTCGCGGTCCCGCCGGACCCGATCGCCATCCCACCGGGAGACTTTTTTCTCTACTACCTCTGGTCGCCGTCGTTCTTCGTCGAGGTCGCGATCTGGGCTGGCGCTGCGGTGCTCGCCGTCCGTGCGTGGCGCGGTCGACTCGGCGCGGCCTGATCGCGGCCGGCCGCGCCCCGGGGTCCGAGCCCCGAGATCGGCCCCTGGGCTTACACGGCACGGATCCGTACTCCACGTGTGACCATCGATCAAGGCGTCGGGCGGCGTCGCTTCCTGGAGGCTGCGGGTGTCGGAGTCGCGGGTGGACTCGCCGGGTGCGCGAGGTCCGGCGCCGTTGCGGAACCCTCTGACGAACTGGCGTTCCGGTCGGACGCCGCCTGCGCCGACGACTTCGAGATCTCCGAGGAGGCAGCGCAGATCGAACTCGGGTCTCGGCCGACGGTGCGGCTCCGGCTCCGCAACGCGGGCGAGTCTCCGATCGGATACGACATCACTGTGATCTTCGAGCAGGGGACGTCGCTGGGGATCCCCGCTCGAACCGGCCGGGCGGAGCTTTCGGGAGCGCTCGGGCCGGGCGAGGCCATCGTCGAAGCCGCGAGCGACGACGCCTCCGACGTCGAGAATACCGAATCCTACAAGCTGAACGTGTCGCTTGACTGCCGCACAGGCTGACCCCCGAACGGCCTCTACGGGGCGACGCCGACCGCAACGCCCACGCTCACAGCAGCGACCGCAGCGCCCGGCGGTGGAACTGCACCGCCTCAGCCCGAGAGACAGGCGGATACCCCGGGTTGGTGACTGCACCCCGGGAGTCGACGGCGGTGCTCACGACTGCGGCGATCCGGTGGACCGCCCGGACGCACGGATACTTCCGGACCGACTCGTAGCCCGCACGGAACGCCTCGCGGAGCGAGTCCGCCTCGTCGCTCCCGACGTACCAGTCGGCCACGAGATACTCGGCTTTCGCGACCGATAGCGCCGGCGCGGCCGCGAGCGGCCCCTCCCAATCGAGCACGGCGGCGATGCGGCCGTCCGCGATCAGCGCATTGCCCGGCCGGAAGTCCCACGGAAACAGCCGCGGGACCGGCGTCGACGCGATGTCGGGGTCGACGAGCGCGTCCGCGACGTCGGCGCGGATCGCGTCGAACTCCGATGGCAGTCGGGCGAGGCTCCCGCGCCCGAACGCCGCGAGCCACGACCGCCATCCCGCGGTTGTGCCGTCGCCGTCGCTGCCGTCGCAGATCGTCTCTGCGTCGAGGCCGCCCGTCATCGCGGTGGCCGAGTTCCGGGAGCCGTCGACGGCGAGTTCGCCGTCCACCACGGACAGCGGACCGTGGGCGTCGAACCGGAACGCCTCGTGTAACTCCGCGAGATAGCGGCCGAAGGACCGCGCGATCCGCCGCCGGTTCCGCGGATCGAGTCCGGTAAACGACTGGTGGAGATCAGTGGCCGAAACCAGCCGGGTCGCCAGCCACCCGTGGCCGCGGACCGTGCCGCTTCCGAGCGGGGCCGGAACCGGCACTGCGGTCCGCTCGTCGATCGCATCGCGCAGGCGGGCTTCGACCCGGACGGCCGCCGGGTCGTCGTCGAGTTGGATCACGACCGCGTCCGCGTCGGCGAAGCGAACGGCCGCGGTCCGTCGTCGGCTCCCGGCGTTGAGGGGGTCGACGCGCTGGATCTCGGCACCGGGACGAACCCCTTCGGCGACCCGACAGACCGGCGAGCGTCCCTCCGTCATTCCGTGAGGACGTCCTCGAGATCGGCCAGCGAGTCGAGCACGTACTCCGGACGGTAGCCCCCATCGTCGTCGTCGCCCCGGAGCCACGCGGCGTCGAGCCCGGTGTTGTGTGCGCCGGCGACGTCGTACGCAAGCGAGTCGCCGACGTAGAGCGCTCGGTCGGCCACGACACCGAGGTCCGACAGAACCGACTCGAAGGGGTCGACGTGTGGCTTCCGACGGGGGAGGTCGCCCGCGTACACGATCGTATCGACCGCTGTCCGGAGCCCAAGCGCGTCGATCTTGGTACGTTGGCGGCGCTCCGGACCGTTCGTAAGGATCCCCACCGGGCCTACCTCCCGGGCGACCTCGAGAGCCCGCTCGGCGCCGGGCAGGAACGCCACGTCGGTGTTGTCGATCTCCTGGAGGAGGGCAGCGGCGAGTGCAACGGGATCGACTTCGGAACGACCGTGACGGGCAGCGACACGGGCGAATCCGGCGCCCAGATATCCCGTCCGGTCAACGGGATCGGGCGGACCCTCTAGGGCGGCCCACAACTCCTCGGGCGCCCCGAACGGCTCGGCGCCGACCCGGTCGAACGCTCGACGGTACGCGGCGTCGACGTCGCCGGTCCGCCGGCAGAGCGTGTTGTCCAGATCGAACACCACCGCATCGAACTTCATCACCCGTTGTACGAGGTGGAAGCACAAAACGGCACCCACTGGAATGCCAGTGCCCCGGTACGGTGTCGGGGGCGCGTTGACTCTCAGCACGGGACTGTGTGGCTGCCGGCGCGGGCGGCCCCGGAACGGTCGCCCGTTCCAGTCGGTCGGCCCGGTGGAGCGAGACTCTTGTCCGCGCGGCCCGTACCCGCAGTATGGATCTCGATCAGTTCGCGTCGGACCGCCCCGCAGACACCGCGCCGGCCGACGCCCGCGTCTGTGTCGTCGCGGCCCAGCCCGATACCTTCGAGCGGTGCCGTCGGGGGATATACCCCGCGCCACGGTCGTACGACCGGACCCGCGAGGCGTTCGAGTACATGGCGTTCTACCGGACCGACCCGGTATCGGCGGTGACGCATTACGCCCCGGTCGTCGAGCGGACCGAACAGACCCGCGGGGAGCCGGGTCCGATGACCGAGTCCGACTGGGTCGCGACAATCGACCCCTTCTCCCAGGAGCGCGTCGTCGTCGTGTTCGAACTCGGCGAGTTAGTCCCGCTGGACCACCCGGTGGCCAACGACCGCAACGGGGTACGCGGCGCGTGGTATTGTTCGGTCGGCGACCTCCGGGCGTCTTCGGGGCTGTCGGAGTTGTTGCGGCGGGCACACGAGTAACGCTCAGTCGGAAGCCGGACTGCTCTGCGGCGTCATACGGACCGCTGTAGTCAGTTCCCGGGCAGTGTCGACCCCATCCGGACGGTGGCCGAGAGCTCGTTACCCGATCCGTCTCAGATCTTCCGGCCGTCTTGATCGGTGGCGACCCCGACCAGGTACACAGTCAGGATCACCCCCACAAGCAGGACCTCGCTGAGGAGCCCGTCGAAGTCCGGTACGATACTATCGCCGGCGCCAGCAATCCCGAACGTTTCGGCTAATTCCATCGCATAGATCATTGAGCGTCCCCGATTTAACTGTGTATACTTCCGTCTCCCGGCGTTTTTAAGCGGCGGCGCTCCCAACCGCCTCGGAGACGATTGCCGTCGGCCAGCGTGGACTGCGCGGCCGGTCACACCACCGCATTTCCGGTTCCGCATCCTATAGGTGCCGGGGACCCTAACGGAGAGCAGATGGGTCAACAGCCCAACCCTGACGACGGTCCCGAACAGGTCCCTCCAACCGACACTCCCGGCCCCGACCGGGGGACACTCGTGTATCTGGGGTGGCGTACGCTCGTCCTCGTCGTGGCACTCGCCGCGGGCTACGTCACGCGACCGATCTGGCACGGGCTCGTCTATTCGGCGGTGTACTCGCCGACCGGCCTGCTCGTGGTTGGGGGTGGGAGCCTCGCCGCCGTCGCACTCTGGTATCTGCCGGCGGACCGGCTCCCCTCGGACGACTCCGGGTCGAACGGATCCAGCGAGTTCGGGGTGACAGCCGACGGCCCCGACCCCTTCGGGGAGTTGATGGGGTCGAGCGACGGGTCCGCAGCGGCGAAGGTCCGGCTGCTGGCCGTGGTCGTCGGGTTACTGATCGCGGTTTCGTTCTTCGTCGGCGGGATCAGTGGGACGCTCGAACAGCGCACCCTGGCTCAGGAGACGATGGCGGAAGCAACCGAGGTCGAGGACTTCCCGGAGGCCAACCCGGAGAACCCGCGGGTCGTACCCCGTCGTGTATCCGAGGTCACGACCCGTGGGGAGGTCTCCTACCGACAGCACCGGCTGGGGACGAGCGACATCGCCAGGCGTGAGGACGGGTCGCTCGCGTGGTCGTACCCGATCGAGCCCGACGGCTTCCGGAATACGATCTTCGAGAACCAGCGTGGGGTCTTGCTCTCGGACATGACGCGGATCGACGACCGCCGGACCGAGACCTTCGACGACACCGAATTCAGGTACGGCGAGGGGATGTTCCTCTACCGGTCCTCAGACTGGCAACTCAAAAAGACAGACTACTTCGCGCGGTACAACGACGACGCCGTGGAGTTCACTCACGACGGAACGCCGTACATGTACTACCCGAAGACCGGCCACGAGTGGCGGCTGGCCCCGTTCCCACATACGGTCCCGGTGTGGGACGGCGGCGCACTGGTGTACCCCAGCGGGGAGATCCGCCATCTGACCCCCGAGGAGGCACAAGCCAACGAGATCCTCGACGGGCAGCGGCTGTACCCGGTTTCGCTCACCCGCGCGGAGATGGGCTCGCTGGGCTACCGCAACGGGATCGTGAACCAACTGCCCGTGGTGGGCGCCCACAGAGGAGAAGTAGAGGTCGCGACGCTCCCGGACGGCGCGGACAACAGACAGCCGTTCATCATCGATCTGGCGGGCGAGCGGATGTCGTACGTGACCGCGATGGAGCCGTACGGGATCGACAGCCGGGGGCTCGACGAGGTGTGGTTCGCCGACGCCGAAACCGGCGAGTACACCTTCTTCGGCACCGACCGCGAGACGCTCACCGGGCCGGAGCGAGCGATGGGAATCGCCCGCTCGGAGGACTCCCAGACCAACTGGGGGCAGAACTTCGTGGTCACCGAACCCGTGCCGATGATCGTCGACGAGGACCTCTGGTGGCACATCAAGGTCTCGCCCATCGACTTCACCGACGTCACCCGGAACGTGTTCGTCAACGCCGACTCCGGCGCGGCGGTCGCGGTTCAAACCGACGCCGACACCCGGGCGTTCGTCCGCGGGGGCATCGACGAGCCGACGACAGAAGACGACCAGCCCGACGACGGCGCAGGCTCCGACGACGACGTCCTGTACTACGTCGTCATCACCGACGAGACGGGCGCGGTCGTCGAGCGGATCCCGGTCAGGTCCGGTCAGGATACGTCGATCGTGCCTCCCGACGACGATCGCGTGACAGTCGTCAACGGGACGGCGAACGCGACCGCGACCAACGAGACGACCGCAACCGCCTGAACGCGCTGACCCACGGACGTCTCGTCGGTCCAACGGGCCCCGGGTACGGCGTCGCGTCCGCGCCGCACCACCTGCTGTCGCTTCGGCCCGCCGCTGTCACACCGCCGCGATGGCTTCGATCTCCACACGCACGTCCGCCGCCAGCCCGCCGACCTCGAACGCGCTCCGGGCGGGGTACGGCTCGGACATCACCTCGGCGTAGACGGCGTCCAGCCCGGGGAAGTCGTCGGCGTCGAGCAGGAACACCTGCACCTTGATGACGTCCGATAGCGACGCGTCCGCCGCCGCGAGGACCGCCCGAACGTTCTCGAGGGCCTGTCTGGTCTGTGTTTCGATGGTATCGCCGACGACCTCCCCGGTGTCGGGGTCGATCGGGACCTGTCCGGACGCGTAGACGTGGCCGCCGTGTTGCATCCCCGGCGAGAGGGTGCCGATTCAAGATTCAGGGTGTCGGGTGCGATCGGCTGCACACGCCCGCAACGCCGGAGGGGAACAAAAAGCTCCGCCCGTCTCCGTAGGCCGTCGATTAGTGGCGTCCGCGGCCGGTCACGAGGGATCGACGGCCACCGGCTCGGCTGCGGTGTACACGCCCGCGAGCTCCGTCTCGGTGATCCGTGCGGTTATCTCGTCGCCTTCCGCGACCGTTTCCGGCCCCAGGTCGGCAACGATTGTCACCGGCTCGATCGGATCCCGTCGGAGAAACGCCCACAGGAGCTCTAAGAGCGATGGAGCGCCGCCGCGGCGACAGACCAGGATGGATCGTGAGGCAGCCAGCCCCTCCATCGCGGGTTCGAGTTCGTGGTCGTTGGTCTCCTCGGGGGGAATAACGCGGATCACCTCGCCGCGGAAGCTCTCGGGCATCTCGGTGTCGGTTACTGGGCCGGCAGTCGTCTAAACCAACCGGTTCGGCGCACGGGCCCAACAGCGAGTCGGTCGGATGCGCCGGATCCGGGGTACCGGCACGGCCCGGTGTCGGGGGGGCTCACTATCGGACACGACGGCCAGCAGCGTGTCACACCGGCGACCACGAGCAGTCCGCCGATCACTCCTTCGGGTTTCTGTGCGCCGCCGACGGCCGGCTGCCGGCGAAGCGTCGACGTCGTGACACGACCCAGGACGTTGCTCGACCGGGCTCCGACGTGGAGGTCGTGTTCGGCGGTCAACCGAGGCGTGCACGCCGCAGATCCCAGCATCCATTCTTCCCCACCGACGTGCCGAACCACGACCGCAGCTTCCGTCGACGCCACAGGGATCCGGTACTCCTCGGCCGAGACGTGTTCCGACGCCGCGATCGGGCGATTCCACGCCACTCGGGCGGTAGCTCCCCGACTGTCGTCCGGTCGGCGAACTCCAGGTTTCTGTCGGTCGCGAAGAGGTCGACATCCCACGTTACGACGCCGAGGAGCCCGCTTGCGATCACGAGTGTCACGGGGATGCCGCCGGGAACGAAGAGGTGACGGCGATCCAGAGGGTCGCACGGGGGCTCGCCCAAATCCGTGTTATCCTCCGGGTCGCATCGCGTTCGGACCTCCGGGTCGTCTATGGCTGAACGGATTAGCGATTGCGTTGGAACCCCGTCTATGGCATCGTCGGTGGTTGAATACTATTGGTCGGCTTCATCCCCGCGCTGAAGCGGCGAGGCTTTCGGCTTGAATTCTCCGTAATTTATACTTGGACTCGGTGCTCGCGAGTTGGTATGGTCGATCTGCTGTTTCAGAACGTCGTGCGGGCGTCCAGAGAGACAAAGACGTTCGAAGATGGCGTCTTAGTCAACCGCGGGTGGCGTGCAATGTGTAAGACCTGTTCGACCGTCCACACCGTAGACGTCTCGGAGTTCGACGTGCCGATACCGACGTTCGGTAACGGACAGAAACACATCCCGATTGACAAGGAGGTGTTCCGATACGTCGCTGAGATGCGCGCGTGGAACTGCTGTCACGAGGGGAAAGTCCCGTACGACGGCTTCCCGGACGAACCCGACGCCCCGTACGGCATCAAACTGGGGTGAAGTACTTCGGGGACAAGCCCCGAGGCACTCGCCTTCCTCCGCCGGTAGACTCACACGCCCGTTCTGCGGGTCGATTCACACTGAATAGATTCGGGAAGCCGATGCCCAGCCGGCGGGGGGTCTCCACCGAGTCGCCGGATCACTCCCGCTCTGTGCTGTGTTCCCCTCGGTTCGGACATCACCTTCTGACGCCCGGCGCAGGGGGTAACTCTCCTGTGGTACCACGTGTATCAGGAGTCTGGGAACGAGGCAACGTCTCCGGATCGTTTCCCTTCAGCCATCCGTTCGTCCGTGCGGTCGACTGGCCGGTGTGAAACCTCGTACCCAGCCGTCGTTTCCTGTATCTCAGAGACCGTGTAGAACCGAACCGGTTGCTCCTGTTTTGTCATCACTGGAAACTCGTAGTTGTCGGCTTCGTACTCGAACTCGTTGCCGCTGGACGCCCGCTTTTCCACGAACTCCTCGTGGTCGTTCAATCGCCGCCCGATGACCTCCCGCGAATACCGAGGAACGTCCTCGACGCGCTCCTGAAACAGGTGTGCAAACTCGTCGTTGAGCTCATATCCGATGGAATTCCGGCCGGCGACCATCGCGGCGACCGATGTCGTCCCTGTTCCCCAGAACGGGTCCAGAACCGTATCTCCGTAGACCGAGTACATGTTGATCAGCCGGTATGGGATCTCGAACGGATAAGCCGCAGAGCGCTCTCTCAGTTCACCTTCGTCAAGCGCCTGTTGTTCCCCTCTGATGTCCGTCCACACGTCCGAGAACCACTGGTTCCGTTCTTCCCAGAAGTACGCGGAGCTGTACCGACGCTCCGATCCCGGCTCAAAACGACGACTTCGTTTCCCGTTTCGAAATACGAGAATGTACTCGTGTTCGAGGGTCACGTAGGCGTTGGGAGGAAGCATACCCGAACCCAAGAACGTGGCACCGGAGTTGGCCGGTTTGCGCCACAGAATCTCCGGAAGGGGCTCGAACCCGAGGTCCTCGAAGTCGGTGATGATCCGAGAGTGGTTCTGGAAGACGCGAAAACTATCATCGACCTTTCTCGTCGCGTCGCCGACGTTGACACAGACGATCCCGCCGTCGACGAGTACCCGACTCACTTCGTTCCAGACCGCCTCGAGCTCCTCGTGCATCCGGGTAAACGCGGCCTGACCCTCCCCGTTCTCGAGTGTATCGCCGATCTCGGGGTTGAGACTGGAGAACAACCCGTCCCACATCTCGATCATCGGATACGGCGGCGAGGTGACGACTAGCTCGACGGAGTCGTCTTCCACCTCAGTAAGTGCGCGGGAGTCGCCGGCGACCACACTGTGGGCAGTCTCCATTACCCAGTGATACTCGACGGTGAATGCTTAAATCTGTGTAGGCGCTTCAGTCCACGTTGTTGTCGAGTTCATCCGTGTGTTGATCAGTACTGTGAGCGAGTCCAAGCGTTGCCGCCGGGGGTCGACGGCCCGCTCGCTCGTTCTCGGATTGGAGAGGAGATTGTGACCCGCGACCGCAGCGAAACTGCCCGCTGGCGAACGTCATCCACCCGTGATTTTACGGTCGCTCGCGGAGTCGTTTGCGACAGCGAAAAGTGGGGTCGGAGGGATTTGAACCCCCGATCGACTGATATCTCCGGTGCGCGCCTCGGTACTCCAGAGGGTCGTCGTCGCGGTCGATGATCAGTCGGCCGCTCGGTATATCAGTCTGGAGTCTCGTCACCGGGCGCTTTGCCTCTGGAGTCAGTCGCCATACCGGGCTTGGCCACGACCCCGCTGCGTCCCGGTGTATGCTGATACGACGTAAATGGATTACGATCGGTGTTCGGCTACCGGTCGGTGTCGGACCACGAGCACTCCTGGCACTTGTACGCCGTCACGAATTCGGTGACGCTGGGCATATACCCAACCGAGATGACGTTCTCACCGCACTCGGGGCACGCCGTCTCGGCGTCCTCGATCGACTCGGCTTCGAGCGGTGGCTCACCCTCGACGAGTTCTGCGAGTCGCTCGGGCGTGACCATCCGTCCTTCGACCACACGATTGCTCATACCGCCGCCACGGCGCGGAGGCTCCTAAATCCGTCGTGCCCGTCGCCGAACCGTCACCCGGACCGGCTCAGAGCCAGGGCGACCGGGAGGTGTCCGTCTCGGGGTAGCCGTAGCCGACGTCGCCGCCGGATTCGGCGTCGTCGTCCGACGCGTCGTCGCTCGACTCGGCCTCCTCGGCGCCGCCGCCGTCGGAGACCGCACTCGAAAGCGTCGCGAGGAGCCCCGAGTCGGCGCTGGTCGCCGAGGGGCCCGCTCCCGCGCCGGCGGCAGGGTCGGTGTCACCGCCAACCGGATCGGCGCCGACTGCGTCGTCGTCGGCCGCGTCGTCGTCGACGTCGCCGGCCGAGGGGTCGTAGGCGAACAGCGCCGTGACCCCGAGAACGCCCAGCGCGACCGGCGCCTGCGTGGGGAGCAGGCCGAGCACGTCGATCGCGAGCATCCCCAGCGCCACGGAACTCCCGAACCGGAATCGATCGAGGTCAACCGCGCCGCGGAGGGTCGGCCCGAAGACCGCGACCGCCAGCGCGAACCCGACGCCGACCCCGGCGGCCGCGACGGCCCGCCCGACAGTCGCAAGGTCTGGGTCCACCACGAGCGCCGCACCACCGGGTTCCAGGCTCGCGATCAGCCCGAGCCCGATGATGAGGCTCGGCGACGGCAGATACTCGCCCACCTTCGCGGAGGCCGTCTTGGCGGCGACAGCGAGGATCACAAGCCCCGCAAAGCGCTGGAACACCTCGAAGTTCAGCATCGTGCTCAGCGTCTCCGCGAAGAGAGCCTCCACGCCCGCGATGGGGAGCAACACGGCGCCCAAAACCAGGATGGAGGTGATCTGCTCGCGGCGGGTCCCGTCCATCTCCGCGAGGATGACCGCAACCGTCGCCGACCCGCCGAAGATCAACAGCCCGGTCTCGAGGATCCCCAGCGGGCTGCTCAGCGCGCCCGCGATGATCAACGCGGGGAAGATGCCGTCGACTAACGGTAGCGACATCACCGTGGCGAGGAGCCGCGTTCCGCGACCGACGCGCTGCTCGAGTCGGAGCGCGACCGGATGTCTGGAAACGCTCATCCCGCGTCAGCGGCCGTCACCATCGGCCGAACGGCGATACGGGGCCGAGCCCGACGGCACCGCGCCGTGGGCTCGCCCGGACACTCCGAGCTCAACGTCGGCGGAGACCGGATTTCCGCCCTTGAACGCCTGCATCGATGTAAATGTAACGTTCGCACCGAATGCGGAAGTCGGCTGACCCGCGGTGCGCGATGCAGAGGGACACTCGGAGTCCATACGTATTCATCACTCTGACTGGATATTAAACGTTGTGTGGGACGTGTGCTCACAGCGCCCGAGCGGCGGCACTCACCCCAACACGAACGGCTAGAAACGTGGGAATCAGCCACGTACCGCGGACGAACGTCCAGTTCCACGCCGTAGATACCGGGACACGTCCGTCGCCGGGACTGCGGGGTCATCGGGGATCACCGACGTGGCAGCGGGGCGACCGGCGACCGTTCTCGCAACGCTTTTGCCCGTTCCCTGTGGACCGTTTATATGGTGAACGACGTTCCGGACACCGAGCCGTTTTCGGAGAAGCTCCGTGTCCCCGAGGCGTTGACGTTCGACGACGTGCTGCTCCGACCGGCCGAGAGCCGTGTCGAACCCGACGCCGCCGACGTATCGACACACGTTTCGAAGACCGTCGAGCTCAACATCCCCGTTCTCTCGGCCGCTATGGACACCGTCACTGAGGGCGAGATGGCCGTTGGGATGGCCCGCGAGGGCGGACTCGGCGTTCTTCACCGGAATATGGACGTCGATCGGATGGTCGCCGAGATCCGACGGGTGAAGCGCGCCGACGAGCTCGTGATCCGCCGGGACGACGTGGTGACGGCGAACCCCACACAGACCGTTCGCGAGGTCGACGCGATGATGGAGCGCGAGGGCGTCTCCGGCGCCCCGGTCGTCGACGACGACGACACCGTGCTGGGGATCATCTCGGGCACCGACATCCGGCCGTACCTCGAGGTCGGCGAGTCGGATCAGGTGCGGGAGGCGATGACCGACGAGGTCATCACGGCCCCCCGCGAGGTGGACGCCCGCGAGGCGCTGGAGCTGATGTACGACCACAAGATCGAGCGGGTCCCGATCGTCGACGAGGGGGACCGCCTGGTGGGGCTGGTGACGATGCAGGGCATCCTCCAGCGTCGCGAACACGAGAACGCCGCCCGCGACGAGGCCGGGCGC
>Ga0102939_1000463_pt1 | contig 15046 bp, 12 predicted proteins | sample SalPon2_B_H2O_MG_FD_78214 | JGI IMG/M metagenome (GOLD analysis project Ga0102939, IMG submission 78214) | Salt pond water microbial communities from South San Francisco under conditions of wetland restoration - Salt Pond MetaG R2_B_H2O_MG | ecosystem: Environmental > Aquatic > Non-marine Saline... | reverse complement strand
GCAGTACGCCGACTACACCATCTTCGTCGCGGAGGTTGCCTCGACCGTCAACGAGACGCTCTTGACCCATCACCTGCTGGAGACGCTCGAGGACGACGACCTCCGACTCCACGTCCTCAACGAGTATCTCGAACGGTTCCGGTCGACGCTCTACCGCCAGACGATGTTCGCGGACTTCGAGTTCCGGATCCACGAGATCGCCGAGGCGGACGGCGCGCTCACCCCGGACCGCTTCGACGAGGAGTATCACGAACTGAAATCCGAGTTTTACGAGCCGGCCGTCACCGGTGACCGGATCGCCCGAGAGTGGATGCGAATCCCGCATTTCTACTACAACTACTACGTGTACCAGTACGCGACGGGAATCTCCGCGGCGGTCGCGATCGTCGAGCGCATCCTCGAGGGCGGCGAGGACGCCGCCGCGGCGTACCGCGACGCGCTCGCGCTGGGCGGTTCGAAGTACCCGATGGACGTACTGCGTACTGCCGGCGTTGACATGACGTCGCCGACGCCGATCGAGTCTGCACTCGGCGTGTACGACGAGTATCTCGGCCAGATGGCGGACCTCCTGTGAGCGACCGGCTGCGTGGGATTCCGCACCCACTGCTCGTTGCGTGCCGCTGGGGCGGAGCGTCCGATCCGACTCGCGGTCCCGTCGGCCGGGAACCGCCGGGCGGATTTATGGCTCGGTGCCCGAACACACACGTATGCAGTATCTTGTCGCAGTCGACGGCTCCGTAGAGTCGGATCAGGCCGTCCAGTACGCCGCGACGCACGCGATCGGGCTCGGAGCGGCTCTGGATATCGTGCACGTGCTGGAACCCGAGACGGAACTGATCGACGGCGAAATCGTGCTCCCAGGGGGTGACCGGGCGACAGACATCGGCGAGCAGGTCCTCAACCGAGCCAGACAGCGGGCCGTCGAGGCAGTTGCCGACCGGGACGCGGAGCTCGACACCGACACGAAACTCCTGACTGGGCGGCCGTCGGACGCGATCGCCGATTACGCCGAACGCGCGGACGTCGACGCCATCTACCTCGGCCACCGGGGGCTCTCGGAGGAACGCGAACAGGTCGTCGGCAGCGTAGCCAAGAGCGTCGTCGACAAGGCAACCGTCCCGGTCACTGTCATCCGGTAACGGGCACTGCGTCGACGCCAGCCGCGACGCGGTGTTGCGGCCGCAAACGGTAACACTGACTGCCGGCTAGTCTGTGTATGGATCCGAACCGGGACGCCCTGGATACGGCCGCGTCGCTCCCGCTTGCGGCCTTCTCGGATCGACTCACCGGTGCTCTGGTCACACCCGACGACGATGCGTACGCCGACGCGCGCCGCGTCTGGAACGGGATGGTGAACGAGTACCCCGCAGCAGTAGCCTACTGCGAACGCGTAGAGGACGTGTCAGTGGCGGTGTCGTTCGCTCGGGACCACGATCTCGATGTCGCGGTTCGGAGCGGCGGCCACAGCGTCTCCGGGGCGTCAGTCGTCTCCGGCGGGCTCGTCGTCGATTGCTCCCGGCTTGCGTGGGTGCGCGTCGACCCTGACAATCGGACGGCTCGGGTCGGTGCGGGCGCTGACTGGGGACTGGTCGACCGCGCGACCCAGTCGTTCGGGCTGGCGACGCCCGGCGGCGTGGTCTCCGAGACCGGGGTGGCGGGGCTCACGCTCGGCGGCGGTACGGGCTATCTCTCGCCGAAACACGGCTTCGCCGCCGACAACCTCCGGGCGATCGACGTCGTCACCGGCCGCGGCGAGCGCGTGACGGCGACCCCCGAGCGGAACGCCGACCTGTTGTGGGCGGCCCGCGGCGGCGGCACCGTCGGCGTCGTGACCGCGTTCGAGTTCGATCTCCACCCGCTAGACCACGACGTGGTCTACGCCGAGTCGTGGGTGCCTGCCGGCTGTGCGGGCGACGTGCTCCGGACATACCGAACCTACCAGGAGACTGCCCCTGACGAGGCGTGTGTCTCCCCGTACTTCGCCCGTGTGCCGCCGGCGCCGGAGTTCCCCACCGACCGCCACGGGGACCTCGCGGTCGTCGTCGCTGGGGTCCACGCCGGCGACCCGGGGGTCGGTCGCGACGAACTCGGGGAGCTCGTTGGCGGTGTCGACGCGTTCGCGACCTCCGTCGACGCGATGCCGTACACCGAACTCCAGTCGATGCTGGACGACGACTTCCCCACCGGCCGGCGGTACTACTGGGCGGCCGTCCCGCTCGCGGAACTCCACGACGACGCCGTTCGCGAGGCCCGGACGGCGGCGGAGCGGGCGCCCTCCGATCTCTCCACGATCGTCTTCTGGCCGATGCACGGGGCGGTCGGACGCGCCGCCGCCGACGTGGGTCCGATCGCCAGCCGCGACGCGTCGGTCGTCGTCAACGTCGAGGCGGCGTGGGACGACCCGACGGCGACGGCCGCGAACGTCGAGTGGGTGCGGGAGACCTGCCGGGAACTCAGAGGAGACGCGTCGCTGCCGGGCACGCTCCCGAACTTCGCCGGCGGCGCGGCTCCGGACGCTGACGACGTGTACGCCGAGCGCGCCGCCCGGCTGCGGGCGATTCGCACGCGGTACGATCCCGACGGGGTCTTCACCTACGAGCGGGGGTGACTCGTCGGTTCCGCGAACGGAGACGGCTCTGGGGTAGTGGCGGACAGTCGGCACTCCCCGCTCCCGCGCCGACGTGCCGAACCGTCGCTGCCCGGCGCGGGGCGTTTCTCAGATCACGGGGAGTGTGGTCCCGGCCTCGGGCATACACTCTCGTCCGAGCGGCGGCGTCCGGCGCACCCGACTTCCGGTGACGTTCCCCACCAGTCGACAGTCTGAATAGAGCGCCGACCAAGCTTCAACTATGAACTACCGGACGCTCGGCGATTCCGACGTCGAAGTCAGCGAGGTCGGGTTCGGCGCGTGGGTGGTCGGCACCGACTGGTGGGGCGACCGCACCCGCGAGGACGCCATCGACCTCCTGCACCACGCGGTCGACGAGGGGATCACCTACTTCGACACGGGTGACGTCTACGGCCACGGCGACAGTGAGAAGCTTCTCGGTGAGGCGCTCGCCGACCGACGCGAGGACGTGACGGTCGCGACGAAGATCGGCTACGACTTCTACAACAACCCACAGGCCGGTCACGGCGAACTCCCCAAGCAGATCACCGGCGAGTGGGTCCGGACGGCGACCGAGCGGAGCCTCGATCGCCTCGATATGGAGTACGTGGACGTCCTCCAACTCCACAACGCCAACGTCGACGAGGTCGATGCCGACGTGCTCGAAGCCCTCGACGAACTCCGGGAAGAGGGCCTCGTCGGTGCGGTCGGGTGGGCGCTCGGCCCCTCGATCGGGTGGCTCGCCGAGGGCGATATGGCGATCCGCGAGGAGTTCGACTCCGTGCAACTGGTCTGGAACCTCTTCGAGCAGGAAGTCGGCAACCACTTCCTCGACACCGTCTCGGAGACGGGGTCGTCGACCAGCCTGATCCCGCGGGTGCCGCACTCCTCTGGACTGTTGAACGAGCAAGTGACGCCGGAGACCGGCCACGACCTCGACGACCACCGCGGGTTCCGTCCCGACGCGTGGTACGAGACGGGGTGGGAGAAACTGGAGGCGCTCCGGTTTCTCGAACAGGGAGGCGATCGCACGATGGGTCAGGCCGCCATCGCGTACCTCCTCAGCCACGACGCGGTCGCCACCGTCACCCCCACGTTCCACACGAAAGACGACATCACCGCGTGGGCCGCCGCCTCGGAGGTCCCGAAGCTCTCGGATGCGGAACTGTCCCGAGTGGCGGCGCTGTACGCCGACAACTTCGGAATCGACCGCGACGACGGGATGGACGAACTCCGGTCGTCGGTCGGCGGCGACGACATCCGCGCGGCGGGGATCGACAAACGCGCCACTGCGGGGCCGCGGAACTCCGCGTCGTCGGACTAGTGAACTGGAAGCGCTTTCTCGCGGCTACGGCAGTTGTCCACGTCGTCCTGGCGGCGTGGGTGCGTCGCGACGCCGACGCCCGCGGGATCGACCCCTCGCCGTGGGACGCGGTGACGCTTCTCGCCGGCGTTGTCGGCGTTGCGGGCTATCGTCGTAGCCGGTGAGCGCGCGGCGCCGGCGAGACTCCAGCGGCTGCGACCCTACGCCAGGAAGACGTGTCGCGGCCGGTCGGCGAGGACGTCGCGACCCCACTCGACGGTCTCGCTGAACTCCTCGGACCGGAAGAACGCCATGGCGTTCTCGCGGGCGTCCCACTGGCTGGAAATGAACATATCGTTCTCGTCTTCGACGTTCGCGAACAGGTCGGTGTCTTGGTGGCCCTCCATCCCTTCGAGGATCCCTTCGACCGTGTCGAACGTGTCGTGGAAGTCCTCGCGGTAGTCGGGCTTGATGGTATAGAACATTCCCATCGTCCCGAAGCCCGACTCTTCGCCGGCACGGGAGACGACCTCCGGAAGCTCCGAGAGGAACCCCGCGGCGGTTTCGGCTGCCGAGGCGGTGTCCCAGATGCTCACCACCGCGTTGCGGTCGCGCCCGCGGGCCTCGTAGACCGCAGTCTTCACGTGCGTGTCGTAGTGGTCGAAGTTCCCGCGGAGCCCGTCGACCTCCGAGAACAGGTCGTCGGTGTCGGCCTCGGAGTAGAGTACAGTGGCGTAGACGTCCTCGCCGTGGGGTTTCCCGGCGTAGATGTCGAGATCAGCAAGCTCCGTGCGGATGCTGCCGTCGTCCGACGCGTCGGATTCGTGTGCGTCGCCGGCGTCGGCGGTGTGCTCCTCACCGGCATCCCCGCTGTGGGCACTTTCGTGTGCGTTGCCGTGCTCGCCCGTCGGCACCGCCTCGCCGTCGAGGTACGCGCCGAGATCCGAGGGGGGGAACCGCCGCCCCACGTAGAACTGCCCGAAGTCGCTGTACTTCGCGGAGACGTCGTCGAACCGCATCTCGTAGACGATGTCTTTGATGTCGGTCGGGTCGTCGGCGAACAGCGTCACGCCCCACTCGTGGTCGTCGAACCCGACCGAGGAGGCGATGACCTGGTTGATACGGCCGGCGTACCCCTTGCCGGTCTCTGCGTGGCTCGCCATCAGATCGGCGCGCTCCTCGAAGTCGAGATCGTACCAGTTGTGCGTCTCGCCGCGGCGCTTCGTCATCGGGTAGAAGGAGACGTACCCCTCGTCGGGGATCTCCGGGGTCAACTTCGACTCCATGTACCGTCGGGTGCCCTCGTCGACCGCCTCGGGCTCTTCGAAGAACTCCGGAGTACTGTACCCGGAGATCTCCGTTACCGACACGTAGGAGGTGGTCTGATCGGTGAACGACGCGAGCGCCGTCCCCTCGAACCGGCGTTCGGCCCGGGAGAGCTGGTCGATCGTGGGCCGGAAATGCAGCACCAGCAGGTCGGCCTTGTGACCGAGCACCGAGAACACGCCCGAGTCGCCCTCGTCGGCGTCGTCGACGGCCTCGTGTCGCTGGAGGTACTGAGTCCCCTCCTTGATCGCGCGCTCGCGCTCGCGCTCGGGGGCTTCACGCCACGCGTCCCAGTCGACGGTTCGGAAGTCGTGGAGGACGAACCAGCCTTCGTCAGTTGGTGGGGCCTCTGTCATACGAATCGGTTGGCACGCCACCCGTATGGGCGTTGCGAGTCGGACGCGCTTGGAACGGATTGATGCCGTTTGTGTTCCCGGAGCTGCCGCTTGCAGTCGTCTGCGTCCGCTGGGACCGTCCGTTCTTGCCGGACGCGTTCGCTGGCCGAAAGCGTCTCTCGGGCCGTCCGCTGGTCGCCGCACTCCGGCGTTGCGGCCCGGTGTGTCTCACCCTCCGAGCACGGTCGGCCCGAACACCAAGAGGAGCAGCGAGACCAGCATCGTCACCCCGACTGCGGTGGTGATGGTGCTCACCACACGGTTGCGGTCGGGGACCGGCACGCGGGCGACCACCGCCTCCACGCTGGTCCGGAGGATCCGGCCGCCGTCCAGCGGGTAGCCGGGGATGCAGTTGAACAGCGCGAGCTGGAGGTTGATCCACGCCATCCAGAAGGTGACGTTCGCGAGGACGAACACCCCGCCGCCGAGGGCACCCAGCGGCCCGCTGACGGCGTAGAAGTTCAACACGTTCCCGGTGAACCCCGGGAAGTTGGGGATACCCAGCACCAGGGAGGCCAGCGGGAGCACCAAGGAGATGTAGACGGTCCCAAGCGGCGACTCCGCGATCGGTCCCGAGAGGCTCGTGGCGTCGGGGCCGCCGTCGCCGCCGAGAAGTTCGACGTAAGTCCCCGCCGGGTACGCCTGTGTGCCGAAGTCGGTCAGGAGCAGCCCGCTGGTCCCCGGGAAGATGTTGACGCCAAGAAAGCCGGTGCCGTCCTGCGGGTTGGTGCCGAGTTCCACGTTGTAGGGTTCAGTGCCGCCATCGTGGTACAGTTCGACCTCGACGGTCTGTCCGGGTTCGGTGTCGTCGAGCGCGCGGGTGAGTTCTGCGGCGGTCACCACGCGCTGTCCGTCGACCGCGGTCACGATCACGCCCGGATCGGTGGGCGCGCCCGCGTTCGCGAGCGGGCCGTCGGCGGCGACGCGCGTGAGGTATGCGCCGACCGGTATCGTGGCGGTGCCGCGCTCGGTCTCGACCTCGACGACTCGGCTCTCACCCACGGCCTCGACGAATCCAGACCGGGTGTTGACTGCTGTCCCGTTCACCGCTGTGACGTTTACCGCGTCGCCGTCGACGGTCAGGTTTGCGGGGTTGCCGGGCACCGCATCGACCACCACCAACGACCGATCGACTTCGGCAGTCCGGGCTTCCCGCCCGGCAGCGCTCGCACCGCCGTCGAGTTCGACCGTCACCGTCCGCCCGTCAGCATCAATTAAGGCGGCGTTGAGCGTGGTCTCGTTGTCGACGGGCGTGCCACCGACCGCGGTGATCCGGTCGCTGGGGCCGATCCCAGCCGCCGCGGCGGGCGATCCGTCGTAGGTGTCTGCGACTGCCATACCGGGGGCAACGCCGACGCTCGCGATGATCGGACCGAAAAGCAGCGCGAACGCGACGATCGTCACGAAGAAGTTGTTGGTCACCCCTGCGGCGAACATCCTGGTCTTGCCGCCGCGCGACGCTTCGCGTTGGCTCTCCTCGTCGGGTTCGACGAACGCGCCGAGCGGGGCAATCGCGAGCAGGAACACGCCCATCGACTCGATCTCGATCCCTTCGACCCGACACAGGATGCCGTGGCCGCCCTCGTGGACCACGAGCCCTACGAGCAGCCCCAGGATTATCTCCGGAGCCACCGACAGCGGCAGAAAGTCGTTGACGCCGGGGACCACGAGGAAGTTCTGCGGCTGATTCACCGACGACGCCGGTGGGGGCTGCTGGAGGATCGCGATCCCCTGCACCAGCAGGAACAAGAACATCCCGGTCATAATCACGAGTGCGGCCCCGACACCGAGGTTGGTCCACGCCCGCCAGAACCGCTTCGGGGCGGCGATCCGGTCGATGAAGTCCCGCCCCCGCTTCGTGTGGATGGTGGTGAACGGACCCTGGATCTGGACCGAACTCGGGAGCAGCCCGCGCCGTGAGAGGGCGAGCGCGACCGCCGAGTACGCGGCGAGTCCGACGAGCACCCACAGAAGCGTGTTCATCGTGGGAAACGAGGAGTTGCGCGCCAAAAGACGTGTCGGGTCGGGTCCGGATCCGCCGCCGTCCCGCCGAGTCGGCCGCCTCGGGGCTACCCCTCGCGCCGCAACCGCCGGACAACGAACTCGGTGTCGAGTTCGCCGAGGAACTCCCCGAGTCGCGGGCCCTGGGGCTGATCGAAGAACAGCAGATAGCCCGCCTCGAAGAAGTCGCCGACCTCGATCCCGTGGCGGCGGGCGGTCTCGTACATCTCGCCTTGGATCGCCTCACCGTCGTGCCCTGCCGCGACAAACGCCGCGAGATCTTCGAGCGCGGCCACGACGTCGTCGTCGACGTCGACCTCCGGGAGCGTCTCCTGGATGCGGTAGTTGTACGCGTTGTCCATCCGCTCGGCCCACGCACGTGCGCGATCGACTCGGTTGAGCGCCGCCTCGACGGCCCACTCCGGGGTGTCGTCGTCGACGTACCCCTCGTTTCTCGCCATCTCGATCCGGAGCTCCCGGTCGTCTGTCATTCCCAGGACGGCGGCGAAGGTGTACGGCAGCCGGATCCGCTCCGCCCGCACGTCGTCGACGACGTACGGGTAGGCGCGCTTCGCGAACGCCGTGATCGACTCGTCGTCGACGTCGCCGAAGTACGCCCGCTCGAACCGATCGAAGCCGTCGACCAGCTGGTCGAGCCGCGAGAGGTCGAGGTCTCGGGCCCGCCGCGGGTTCAGCGCGAAGAAGTACCGCAGAACCGCCGGTTCCAAGAGCTCCAGGATCTCCGGCACCGTGACGACGTTGCCCGACGACGACGACAGCGCCTCGCCGTTCAGCGTGAACCACTCGTATGTCATCGGCACCGGCGGCTCGATCCCCAGCACGTTCTCGGCGATGTCTCGGCCGGAGGGCCACGACCCCTCGGCGTGGTCTTTCCCGAACGGCTCGAAGTCGACGCCCAGCACCTGCCACTGGGCGGGCCACTCGAACCGCCACGGCAGCTTCCCCTCCCGGAACGTTGCGGTCCCCTCGAAGCCGCACCCCTCGATGGTGTCTCCGCCGGCGGTCATGTCGGTACAGACGTAGTCGACGGTGCCGGCGTCGAGGTCGACCCCGGTGACGGTCTCGGTGATCTTCCCGCAGTTCGAGCAGATGGGATTGAACGGGACGTAGTCCCCGTCGACCTTCGACTGGTACTTTCCGAGCACTTCCCGGGCGGTGGCGACGCGTTCGAGCACGTGTTCGACGACCGGCTCGAAGGTCCCGTCCTCGTACAGTTCAGTGTTGGAGACCATCTCGACCGGCACCCCGAGCCGGTCGGCGTCGGCTTTCAGAAGCGACGCGAAGTGAGCGGCGTACGACTCCGACTCTCCGAAGGGATCGGGGATGTCGGTGTATGGCGTCCCCAGATTCCGCCCGAGGGCGCCGGCGTCGACGTCCCCGAGGCCGACGATGGTGCCCTCGGCGTCCGCTAGCTTCCGTGGGAGCTTCCGCAGGGGGTCGCGGTCGTCGCTTGTGAACACCTGTCGAACCTCGTGGCCGCGGCTCCGGAGGACCTCCGCCACGAAGTAGCCGCGCATGATCTCGTTGAAGTTCCCCAGATGGGCGACCCCGGAGGGCGAGACTCCGCCTTTGATCACGATCGGCTCTTCGGGGTTGCGGGTCTCGATCTCGTCGGCGACCGCCGCCGCCCAGAAGTCGTGTTGGGACCCCGCCTCCGACCCGGTTTCGGACTCGCTCCGGGGTCCGTCGGTGTCGTTCATCGGTCACCCCTCCGCCCAGTAGGTGGGTTCGCCGTCGGCGCCCGCCGGGACCACGTCGGTGCCGCCGTGATCGCCGCGTCGTACCGCCGCGCCGATCCGCTCGGGGTCGGTGCCATCGAGGACGATCGTCCGCATCCCCGACCGCTGGATGAGCTTCGCCGCGAGTAAGTCGACGGGCGCCGACGCGCCGGCGCCGCGGCTCATCGGTGCGATCACGTCGACGAGTGCCTCGGGGGTCAGCCGGTCGTACTTCTCGGCGTCGGCGTCGGCGTCGGGGTCGGCACTGTACACCCCGTCGACGCTCGTCGCGTAGACGAGCAGGTCGGCGCCGACGTACTCCGCGAGCGCTGCCGCCACCGCATCGGTCGTCTGTCCGGGCATCACGCCTCCCATCACCGACACGTCGCCGCGGCGGACCGCGTCGCCGGCCTCCTCGTAGTCGTGGGCAACCTTCGGGTCCGTCTGCGGTCCGAGGGCCGCGATGAGCAGCCGGGCGTTGATCCGCGTCACGTCGATGCCGATCTGGTCGAGTTGGACCTCGTTCGCACCCAACTCGCGGGCGGTGCCGATGTAGTCCCGGGCGACGCCGCCGCCGCCGACAACGGCGGCGACCGAGCACCCTTCGGTCGCGAGCCCCTCGATGACGGCGGCGTGGCCTTTGACGCGGCTCGGATCCAGCTCCGGCGCGAGTACACTCCCGCCGATGCAGACGACGACTCTCATTGCCCCGTGATTGCCGCGAACCGGGCTTAAGGGTTGTCAACCCTGCCGCCCCACGCCCGTCGGCGACAGGGTCCGCCGCCCACCCTACCCGCCCGTGTTCGGCCCTCGGACGTCCGACAGGGTAAAGCCGATCCGCGCCCCGTTTCGCGAGTATGCAAGTACTCGGCATCACCGGTCCCGGTGCGCGCGCGGTGTGTGACCGCGTCGCCCCACATCTGGACGGGCGCGTCGCGGTCGTCGAACGGTCCGACCGCGGGGACGGACCGTTCGACGACGGCCCCCCCGAGGGAGTCGCGGCCGCCTACCACGTCGGCGACGACGGCGCGTGGAGCGCGAGCGGCACCGACCGCGAACTGACCGACGTTCTCGACGACTTGGCGGCGACGTACGATCACGCGCTGCTCGTGGGGTTTCCACAAGCGGACGTCCCGACGGTCTCACTGGGCGACGCCGACCCCGAGCGGGTGGCGATCTCGGCGGACTCCGAAGCCGGCGTCGACACCGACGCCGTACTCGATGCGGTGGCCGACGCCGACCCACACGTCACGCTCGAAACCCTCGTCGAGCAGGTGAAGGCGTCGCCCCGCGCACATCGCGCCGGCGCCATCGCGACGTTCACGGGGCGGGTGCGGGCGAAAGATGGCGAGGAAGACCCTCGGACGCTCCAGCTCACCTTCGAGAAGTACGATGGCGTCGCAGAAGACCGGTTCCGGACCATCGAGTCCGAACTGATGGAACGCGAGGGCGTCGAGGAGGTGGTGCTGTTCCACCGGACCGGCACCCTCGAGGCGGGCGAGGACATCGTCTTCGTGGTCGTCCTCGCGGGCCACCGCGGGGAAGCCTTCGAGACGGTCTCTGACGGCATCGACCGACTGAAAGACGAGGTCCCGATCTTCAAGCGTGAGACTACTGTTGAGGAGGACTTCTGGGTTCACGATCGACAGTAGCTCCGTCTCGGAGCCGACACTCCGCGCGTCCCAGCCCCGACAGCCGGATTCACCCCCGGCTTCGGCCCGGCTCAGCGCTCGATCCGGCCGTTTGCCGCCGGATATAGTTTCAGTCTGTTGCAGCGCAAATAAAGACTTAGGTAAAATTATAAAGATTCTAAACGAATTTGAATTCCTGATGAACTATCGGCAAAACACGGTTCACACCTAAATCGTGGCGAATTACACCGAACGTTCCTCCCTTTATATACTCTGGCGACGACAAGCCGTGATCGAGGCGACACCAATGAGCGCAACCACGAAACCCTCCGTCGAATCCTCGAGTGACGAGCCGTCGAAAGAGGAACGCCTGAAGTCCTACCTCATCGAGAAGGCACAGGATGGCGAGATGTATTTCAAATCGAAGTTCATCGCCGAGGAGGTCGGGCTCTCACCCAAGGAGATCGGCGCGCTGATGGTGAAGCTCCGCGATTCAGCCTCGGAGCTGACCGTCGAGAAGTGGTCGTACACGAGCGCGACCACGTGGCGAATCGAACCCCGGGAAGCGTAACCGGCCGTCGCCACCGCCCCGCGTTCGTCCCCGGCGCTTCCCGTCCCCCGGCGCTCCCCGTCGCGGAGTTTATCCGACTGAGCCACGTACTGCGTTCCGATGGAATCGCCCGACGCAGCGTCAGATCCGCCGGTCGACGCCCTTCGATCGGTGTTCCACCTTCGAGAGACGCGACGTGACGGCGATCGGGTGCTGTTCTACGGCGAGTCGCTCGTGCCCGAACAGATGCTGGTGCGGGAGGTGTGGACCGCGTTCCGTGAGGCGGGCTACGAGGTGCAGGCGTCGACCACCGGTGCCGGCCGAGCCGACGTGGTGGTCGCCCGGCCGGTCACGACCGGGATCGACGGGATCCCGTGGAAGAACGTCGGCCTGTTCCTCGCGACCGTCGTTTCGACGCTTCTTGTCGGCGCACTGACGTGGTACTACATCCCGTTTTCGGAGATCCGCGCGAACCCCCTACTCGTCCTCCGGGCGTGGCCGTTCACCGCTGCCGTGTTGGGCGTGCTCGCGACCCACGAACTCGGCCACTACGCCCTGGGGCGGTACCACGGCGTCGACGTGTCGCTGCCGTACGTGCTCCCGTTCGTCTTCCCGTTCGGGACCCTCGGCGCGATCATCCGGATGCGCGGTCAGATGCCCGACCGGAAGACGCTGTTCGACATCGGCGTCGCAGGGCCGCTTGCGGGGCTTGCGGCGACGATCGTCGTCACCGCGATCGGGCTCTCGCTGCCGCCGGTCGCGGTCCCGGCGTGGGCGCTCGAGGGGGGCGGCCAGGCACTCGTGTTCAACAACCCGCCGCTGTTGAACCTCATCGCGACGCTGCTCGGGGAGCCGACCGAGTACGCCGACCCCACGGTCGCGGTCAACCCGGTCATCATCGGCGGGTGGGTGGGGATGTTCTTCACCGTATTGAACCTGCTCCCGGTGGGCCAACTCGACGGCGGCCACATCGTGCGTGCGATGCTCGGCGACTCCCAAGAGCGGGTCGCAGCGCTCGTGCCTGCGGCGCTCATCGGCATCGCGGCGTACCTCTACTACGGGCTTGGGTACGCGCTCAACGAGTCGGTCGGGCTGTGGGGCTTCTGGGGGCTCCTGTCCGCGTTCGTTGCGTTCAAAGGCCCCGCGAACCCCATCGACGACTCCCCGCTCGACACCCCGCGGATCGTTGTCGGGATCGCCACGTTCGCGCTCGGCGCGCTCTGTTTCATGCTCGTTCCGGTGGAAGTGACCACACTGTGAACGCCGGTTCGAGTCCCCTCACTCGTGGGTGTACCCTTCGTCGGCCAGCGGTTCGCCGTCGACCGTGACGCCGCCGTCAGTCACCTTCCCGATCTCGTCGAGGTCGACGTCGAGTGAGTCGCGGGCCGCGGCGACGGCCCCCGATGGGAGCGTACACACCAACTCGAAATCCTCGCCGACAGTCGCCGCCATCCCCCATCTGTCGGCGGCGTCGACGGCGTAGTCGTCGACCGCGTCGTGGATCGGGACCGCCGCGCGGTCGATGTCGAAGCCGACACCCGACGCCTCGGCGAGTTGGTGAAGTGACCGAGCGAGCCCGTCCGAGGAGTCCATCATCGCGGTGGCGTGCGGTGCGAGCCCCCGTCCGGCGTCGATCCGTGGCCGGAACCGGAAGAGGTGGTTGCCGCGGTCGATCTCGTCGGCTTCGAACGCCCGCAGTCCCGCGGCCGTCCGGCCGAGAGCGCCGGTCACACAGACCGCCTCGCCGGGCGTCGCACCGCTCCGCCGCACCGGGGCGTCGGCCTCGCCCACCGCCGTCGTCGCCACGGTGAACTCCGCGGCGGTGTCGAGGTCGCCGCCGACGTACTCGGCGCCGACCGCCCCGCAAACGTCGGCCGCGCCCTCGACGAACGCGTCGAGTTCGGCTGCCTCGAGCGTCGGGGCCGCGTACGCGGCGACCGCAGCAGTGGCTCCGGCGCCCATCGCGGCCACGTCAGACAGCGACGCCCCGACCGACCGCCACCCCGCGGTGTACCGGGTCGTTCCCGGCGGGAAGTCGGTCGTCTCGTGAAGCATATCCGTGGTCACAATCAGGCCGTCGACCACGGCGGCGTCGTCGCCGGCAGCCGGCAGCGCGGCGGCGAGTCGTCGGAGCGCCGAGCGTTCGTCCATACCCGGCTTCGGGTTCGGGCGAGCAAAAAGCCCAACTCTGCAATCGCGGTTTCGATGGCTTGATGCCCGGAACAGTCGATCGGACGGTATGGTCAGGGCGAACGTCCGCGCCACAGTCGTGGGTTTTGCCGCGGCTGCGGCGGTGTTCGCCGTGCTGTTCACGTTCGCTGGGATCGACGACCTCTTAGCGACGCTCCGGGCAGCGGACACGGGCGCCGTAGCGCTCGTCGTCGCCGCCACGGTGGCGTGGCTGCTAGCGTGGGCGGTCTCGCTCCATACCGTCCTCGGAATCTTAGGCGTCGACCGCACGTATCTGACCTCGTTTCTGGTGTTCTCGGGGGCGACGTTCGCGAACAACGTCACGCCGTTCGGCCAGGCGGGCGGCGAGCCCATCACGGCGTTTCTGATCTCTCGGGTCACGGATGCGGAGTACGAACGGGGACTCGCCGCGATCGCGAGCGTGGACACGCTGAACTTCGTGCCCTCGATCACCATCGCACTCCTCGGTGCGGGGTATTTCGCCACCGAAGTCGCCCTCGGCGCCAACCGGAACCTCTTCGTGGCCGTCGGGGGCGTGGTCGCCCTGGCTATCGTCGTCCCGAGCGCGGTGTATCTCGGGTGGCGACGGCGCTACATGCTCGAAGCCCGGATCGTCGCGGCGTTGACGCCGATCATCCGCGCTCTTGCCCGGCGGCTCCCGCGCGTCCCCGTTCCCACGCCCGAGGGAATCGAAGACCGCATCGACGGCTTCTTCCGGGCGATAGAGCGGGTCGCCGCCAACCCGCGGGGGCTGGCGATCGCGCTCGCAGCCTCAACCGCCGGGTGGCTACTGCAGACGATCGCACTCTCTGTGGCGTTCGAGGCCGTCGGGGTGAGCGTGCCGCTGTCGGTCGTGCTCGTGGTCGTCCCCATCGGCGCGGTCGCGGGCGTCACGCCGTTGCCCGGCGGCGCGGGTGGAATCGAAACCGTCCTGGTGTTGTTGCTCCTGGCGGCGCCGCTGCCGCAGGTGACAGAGTCCACCGCGGTCGCGGCCGTGGTGATCTTTCGTGCGGCAGTCTACTGGATCCCGGTTGTCGTCGGCGGGGTGGTCGTGGCGTGGATCGCCACCGGATTCGGGTCCCGCGCCGAGCCCGAGTGAGCCATATCGGCACGCGAGCGACCTCACGCGCGACCGACTGAACCACCGCGTCACCCGCCGTAGCCCCGATACGATGGCTTTAAACGACGCCGCCGGGAACGGAACGGTATGGTAAGCGTCTACGACGTTCCGGCCGACGCCCTCATCGAGGATGTCGCCGACCGTCTCTCGGATCGCATCGAGGAACCGGAGTGGATCGAGTTC
>Ga0102939_1000460_pt1 | contig 15084 bp, 15 predicted proteins | sample SalPon2_B_H2O_MG_FD_78214 | JGI IMG/M metagenome (GOLD analysis project Ga0102939, IMG submission 78214) | Salt pond water microbial communities from South San Francisco under conditions of wetland restoration - Salt Pond MetaG R2_B_H2O_MG | ecosystem: Environmental > Aquatic > Non-marine Saline... | reverse complement strand
GTGAACGCGTACACCTGGTTGCGGTCGCGCTTGGTAGCGATCCGCGCGCGGTTGTGCTGGCGTCGCATCCGGGCGAACTGCCGACGCTTCCGGCCTTTCACCCTGGTCGAGCGGCCGATCTCCGTCGAGAGCCCCTTGTCGTGGCGGGAACGCGTCAACGGGGCGCCCGTGCGCTTCGGGTCGGTGTCGTCGTCCGCGAACGACCGCCACTCCGGACCGTGGTCGATGTGGTCCGCCGACAGGACGAGCCCGCAGTCGCTGCAGACGGTCTCGCCGGTCCCGCTTTCCGGACGGCCCCCGCACTCGGGGCAGGCGTTCGTCGTGGTGTGCGCCTCGGCAGTGGGTGCCTCGCTCATCACATTCGAGAATTGGTCGCGATCGCCTATTTAAACACGGGACCAAGACGGGTTTTCGGGGCTCAAACGCGGTTATAACCTACCGGTTACCGGTTAGTTCGACTATCGATATCGATACTCGAACCGAACGCTCTTATCCCAAGCGCGAGTCAAACCGTTCCGATGGGGTTGTCGGAGATCGCTGCGGGCGTCGAGTCGACGACAGAACAGGTGGACCGGGGGGTCGCCACCGTCGACGACACCGGCGTCGACCTCGATCGGCGCCTTCGGGAGCACGAGACCGCCCTCCCGTGTACGGCGGCTGCGGCCGCAACGGTGCTCGAAGAGTACCGATCGGGCGCCGACGTCGGGGTGGCGGGCGAGTCCGCGGCGCTGGCGCCGGTCACGGCCGCGAAGCTGCTTCACCGCTGCGGGTTCGATGGGATCACGCCGCTGTCGCCGACCGCGCGGCGCGTGCTTCGGGACTGGCTCGACGGCCGCCTCAGTCGGACCGAGGCGCTGGAACTGACCGGCGCCACCGACGCGGCGTTCGCGCTGGCGGCGTACGTCGAGACCCACGACCCGATCCCGGAACTCGAGGAAGCGGTCCGCCGGGAGGCCACAGCACCCATCGCCGGCGACGCGGCCGTCTCGAAGCGCGACGCACTCGCCGGAACCGTGAACGGCATAGGCGATCGTCGGTAGACCGCCCCCCGACGCGCTCCTCGCCTCCGGCTCCTACCGCCCCACGTACTCGCCGACTGCCCCGAGCAGCCCGCTGTCCTCGCGCGGCGTCCCGGTGAGCTCCTGTCCCGTCACCGCGGCCGCGACCCGTTCGATCGCGGTGCCGAACGGAGTCTCGCCGAGACACGCCGGCACCGACTCCACCCCGGCGGCGTCGGTCGTCGGGACGGCGACGTCTGCGGTCTCCAACTCGCCCCGGGTCGACACCACGAGCGACGCGCCGCTTCCAACGTCGGCAAGCCGCTCGTGGCACCGCTGGACGCCCTCAGCGCCTCGGTGGCTCGCCGGTGCGACCACGGCGACGGTGTCAGCGACGTTGACCGCCGCGACCGCCTGATTCGCCGCGATCGGCGGCACGTCGACCAGCACGTGATCGAACCGCCCGGCCGCGGTTCCGACCAGGGACTCGAACCGCTCGGCGGCCGCGGTCGACTTCGCCCGCGCCAGCCGCGTGAACGGCGCGTGAGACGGACAGACTGCGACTTCCCCGGGCACGTCGCCGGCGTCGAACTCGTAGAGCCCGGCCGAAAGATCGTCGCCGTTGCCGACGCCGGCGTCGGTGTCGACGAGCAGCCTCGTGATGTCCGGGTCGATCCGGCCTGCAACGTAGTCTGCGAGCCCCTGTGTCGCGAACGCAGCGTCGAACACCGCGACCGCCCGGCCGTCGGCCGCGAGCGCCGACGCGGTCTCGATCGTCGTCCGAGTGGTCCCCGCGCCGCCGGTCGCACCGACGAACGCCGCGACAGTCGACGGTCTCACTTCCGACGAATTCGGCGTCTCCGACATACGCGAGGTGGCCGCGTACTCGGATTTAAAAAGTCCGATCGCGGCTCGTGCGGTCCCTACTCCTCACTAATCGCGGCCGCAACGTCGTCGAGTTCTCCCTCAGAGAGATCGGGGCGATCGCCGGCGACCGCGTGGATCGGGCCGCCGCCGTCGCCCTCGAACCGCGGGATGACGTGGACGTGTGCGTGCGGAACCTCCTGGCCGGCCGCCGCACCGTCGTTGACGGCGACCGTGGTCGCGTCGGCGTCGACCGCGTCATCGATCCGCGGCACGAGTTCTTGGACCGCGGCCCACACCGCAGCGGCCTCCTCGTCGGGAATGTCCTCCAGCCGTTCGTAGGGCGTCTTCGGGACGACGAGCGTGTGACCGGGTGCGAGCGGATTCGCGTCGAGGAATGCCGCGACCGTGTCGGTCTCGTAGACGATGCGTGCCGGAATTTCGCCGGCGACGATCTGCTCGAAGATGGTCGGGTCGTCGCTCATAGGTGGGCGAACGGACGAATCGTCAAAGTAAGTTCGGGTCGATCCCCCCGCTCGAAACGGGTCGGAAGTGCAGAAGACGACGACGTTACGACTCCTGGCGGCCGGTCAGTGCCTCGACTCGCATCTCGACGTACCGTCGTCCCCACGTCCTCACGTGGCGGCGAAGCGCTCCGAAGACGCCGCCCGTCGGGGCCTGTTCGACCGTCTCGCGACCGTCGTCTCCCCGTTCTCGGCTACGTGGCCCTTCTGGAAAGCTCATCGTGTGTTAGACTGTATCACCCGTTATAATAAATATTAGGAACTCACGGACGCGTGCTCGCGAGCTCCGTTGAACAATCTGCACGGACATCCAAACAGATACTCCAGAGAGTAACGCATTTAAACAAAAGCTCCTAACGCGGGTTTCACGCCCCAATGAGCACGTCGTCACCGTCGGACTCCGTTCGGAAGGCGTTTTTAAAGTACCAGCATATTTTCGTGTTCTTCGCGCCGCTGGCGTTCGTCGTGGCGGTGTATTTCGGTGCCCCCACCGAAGGGACAGGCGCTGGGTACTGGTTCGAGTACTGGTGGCTATTGATCGCGTTCTTCGTCGGTGCGACCATCGTCAACACCGTCGGCATCAGTGGGTCGGCGCTGTTCGTTCCCTTCCTCATCTTCGTCTTCCCCGTCGTCGCTGGCCGGACGCTCACGCCGGAGACGCTAGTCAAGGTCGGACTCATCAGCGAGTCGTTCGGGCTCTCCAGTTCGGCGCTAGCGTTCATCCAGTATGGGTTGGTCGACCGCCGACTGGCGCTTTCTCTCGTACTCGGCGGCGTCCCGTTCGTCGTCGCCGGCGCGTTGCTCTCCTTTGTCATCCCTGCGCCGGTGTTTCACCTCCTGCTCGGGATGGCACTCATCTCCGCCTCGTATCTCCTATTCAAAGCCAATCTGGACCACGAGGACCCCGGAGAGAGCGACGATGCGACCGGGGTGTCGACCGACGGTGGCACGCTGCCGAACGACGACGACAAACTCGGTCCAGCCGGCGTCGAGACGGGTGCCGACGGCATCGTCACCCGGGTCGACCGGGACGGCAACAACTACTCGTACTCGCGCGGCGGCTACCTGGAGCGTTTCGCCAACTACAGTGTCGGGGGCATCTTCCAAGGGCTCGCTGGCTTCGGTATCGGCGAACTGGGAATCATCTCGATGCTTCGGACACAGGTGCCGGTGCGGATCGCTATCGGCACAAACCACATTGTCGTCGCGACGACGGCCGTACTGGCGTCGGCGGTCCACGTCTTCGGCGGTGGAGTGGTTCCCGGTGCACACAGTATCGACCTCGCGTCGACGCCGTGGAATATGGTCGTCTGGACGGTACCCGCGACGGTCGTAGGCGGCCAGGTTGCGCCGTACGTCTCGGCTGCGCTGGACACGAGCATCATCAAGAAGGGCGTCGGGGGGCTCTTTGCAGTCATCGCCGTTGCGCTGTTCGTGATGGCTGCTGGGGGATTTTAACCGACCGGGTGGCTTCCGTGAGTATGTACGACGACGTTCTGCTCCCGACCGACGGAAGCGACGGGATGACCGACGCCGCGAACCACGCCGGCGTGCTCGCCGAGCGCTTCGATGCGACAGTCCACATCCTCTCCGTGACCGATCCGCGAAACCGCTTCGAGAGCCCGACTGGCGGCCTCTCGACGGCGGTGTGGGAGGAGGCCGAACGAGAGCGCGCCGAACAGGCCGTTGCGCGGACTGCCGCCACACTACCCGACGGACTCGACGTCGAGACGGCGGTGCGCGAGGGTGTGCCGAAGACGGTGATTCTCGACTACGTCCGCGACGGGGGGATGGATATGGTCGTGATGGGGACTCACGGCCGATCGGGATTGGACCACTACCTCATCGGCAGCGTCGCGGAGAAGGTGGTCCGAAACTCGCCGGTGCCGGTCGTTACGGTGCGGCTCACCGGCGACTAGCCGCGCGTCTCCGCGCCGTGTGCGCACGGCCGGGTCTGCCACCGACGGTCACGCGGCTTCGACGGCATCGACCGCAGCGGCGACGATCGGCGCGACCGATACCGTGCTCACGTCCCGCTCGACGGTGTCGGTTCCGATGATCCGATCGATCCCCGCCCGTTCGAGTTTGAGTCGCGCGTTCCCAACGAGTAGCGGGTGGACACACGTCGCAAACACCCGATCGGCGCCGTCGGCGGTCAGGTGCGCGACCGCCTCGCTCATCGTCGACCCCGTGGCGATGATGTCGTCGACGATCGCGACGTCGCGGCCGCCGGTGTCGGCGTCGCTGGGGGAGATCTCCACGTCGGTCCCGGAGTGTCGGATCTTCTCGAAGAAATCCACCTCGCCCCCGCCGTAAGCATCGCGAACGGCCTCCGCCAGCCCGACGGCGCCCGCGTCGGGCGACAGGAACAGCGGGTCGGCCAGCCCCTCGGGCAGCGGCTCCGCCAGCCGGCCGGCGGCGTCGCAGACGGTGACGTGGCACCCGAAGAAGTCGGCAACGGAGTTCTCGTGAGGGTTCACTAGCACGGCCCGGTCGGTCCCGGTCGAGAGCGCCCGCGCCATGGCCCGCGCGGAGATCGGCTGTCCGTCGGCGAACGACTGGTCCTGCCGCGCATACCCCATATACGGGACGACTGTCACCACCTCCGAGGCGCCGGCCTCCCGGACGGCGTCCTGTAGCTGGAGGAGTTCGACCCACGCGTCGTTGGTGGCAGTGGTCGCGACCACGACCGCCCGGTCGGCGTCGAATTCGGGGACCGTCGCGAGGGTCTCGCCGTCGGGAAAGCGGTCGTACTCCACGGCCGCAAGCGGTTCGCCCAGTTCCGTCGCGAGCCTCGCCGCGAGGACCTGCGAGGCCGCCCCGGATACGATCATACCGGACTCTCACGATCCGCAGTAAAACCCCTTTCCGTCTGCGCTCCGCCCGTGTGCGGCACCGTTGCTCTCAGACGGCGGCCGCGGCGACCTCCCGGACGCCCAGACTCCGATCGTGCCACTCTCCGCCCGGCACCCGGACCGCGAGCCGCCCGGCGTCGGTGACTGCGTACGCGGCTTCGGCGCCGTGAGCCACGGCTGCGACCGCAGCGCCGGCGTCGAATGGCGACTCCGCGGCCGCCCACGTCCCGTCGTCCGCTCGGCGGGCGTAGAGGGTGCCGTCACAGACCGCCAGCCCCCGTCTTTGGGTGGCGTCGACCGCGGTCGCGGGCCCCGGCGCGACGTCCATCCACCCGTTGCCGAGCTTGTAGAGCCCCGACCCGGTCGCGACGAGCGGCTCGGCGTCGACGTCGTAGGCGTCGTCGAGACCCACGGGCCGCACTCCTCCGTCCGTGACCTGGTGCACCCCGTCGGCGGCGGCGACGAAGTCGCCGTCGACTGCCCGGACCGCGCCGACCGTGCCGAGGTCAGTCCATTCGCCGTCCACCGGCGCATTGTCGCCGGCGCTCTCACCGCTTGCGGGGTCGTACCGGGCGACGCGCCCGTCGCTATCGCCCGCGAGCAGCGCGCCATCCTGGAACCCGACCGCCGCCGCGTGGCCGAACCCGGTCGGTTTGAACCCGGTTTCGTCTCCGGCCCTCTCCCCTGCGTCGGACGCGTCGCCCGCCCGCCGATCGGAGACGAGTACGTCCTCGTCGGTCGCGACCGCAAGGTAGGGCCCGGCCGTCGCGACGTCGCGGGCGCGACACCGGTGGGCAACGCCGAACTCGCCGATCAGATCGTCGGAGACCGACACCGAGACGACGCCGAGCCCGGTCGCGAGGTAGACCGTCTCGGTCCCGGACTCGTCGGTGTACACCCGCTTCTCGTCGATCGTGGGCATACGCGGCGTTCGTCGAGACAGGATAAAAACCGTGCGCCGCGACTGCTATAAAAAGTCCCGAACCTCGGAGTACCACATCTCGTGGTGGTCGACCTCGTCGACCCGCTCTGCGATCGCGACCGCCAGCACGTGCCAACAGCGGTCGTGTGGGTCCTCGGGGTCGAGATTGTACGCGGTGTCCTTGCAGGTACACCCGCCGTTCTCTACCACGTACTCGTCCTCGTGGCCGACCACGACCGTGAAGTCCCGGTACTGCTTCACGCGGCCCTCGGAGACGGCCTCGATCGCACGCCCGCCGCGGTCGCCGTGGAGCGACAGCATCGTGTCCACTGCCGTCGGCGTCAGCTCTCCGGCCTCGGCGAGGTTGCACAGCCACGCGGTCTCGGCGTCGTTCCCGGTGTCGGTCGGGACCGCATAGCCCGTCGACGTTGACGTCGACTCGGCCCCCTCGCCCGCGGCGGGGTCCGCCTCCGGGATGTCAGCGTCGACGGCGACGTCGCTGTCGGGAGTGGGCTGGGGTTCCGTGTCGCTGTCGCGCCCCTCAGGCCTCGCCCCCGACCCGTCCTCGTCGGCCGGGTCGCCGTCACCGTGACTCACGCCCGTCGGTTGCTCCGGGGCGGACAAAACGCCACCGATCACCTACACCCGGCGTGAACGCCGGGACTCCCTCGGTGTCTTAGGCGGTGCGGCCCGCCGCTGCATCGCATCGCTTTTCGCCGCGGAGCGTCCCAACGGGCGTATGGACGTTCGTGAGGGCGACGTCGAGATCTCGGTCCCCGACGCCAGGGACGGAGCCTCCGAGGGCGCCGGCGACGGCGTGTTCTACAACCCGACCCAGGAGCTCAACCGCGACGTCACCGTGGCGGCATTGGGAGCCTACGCCGAGCGGGAGCCGCGGGCGAGCACGTATCTCGACGCGATGGCGGCAAGCGGGATCCGCGGCGTCCGGGCCGCGGCCGCGGGCTTCGACGTGACCTGTGCGGACCTCGACCCCGACGCGGTCGCGCTCGCGCGGGAGAACTTGGAGCGGAACCGCCTCGCCGGCGAGGCGGTCGAACGCGACGTCAACGCGCTCCTCCACGAGTCGGAGACAGTGTTCGACGTGGTCGATTTAGACCCCTTCGGCACGCCGATCCCCTTCGCCGACGCCGCGTTCGCCAACGCCCGCAGCCTGGTGTGTGTCACCGCCACCGACACCGCCCCGCTGTGTGGTGCCCACCAGCGCTCCGGGATCCGGACGTACTCCACGCTCCCACAGAACACCGAATACCACCCCGAGATGGGGCTGCGGGTCCTGCTGTCGGCGCTGATCCGTACCGCTGCCCGCTACGACACCGCCGCGGTCCCGATCCTGTCGCACGTCACTCGCCACTACGCGCGGACGTACCTCCAACTCGACTCGCGGGCGACGAGCGCGGACGACCTCGTCGAGGAACTGGGGTACGTCCACCACTGCGAGGACTGCCTCCACCGGACTCACGAACGGGGCCTCATCGCCCACCCACCCGAGTCCTGCGGCGTCTGCGGCGGACCCCGGATCCTGACCGCCGGCCCGATCTACCTCGGCGGGGTCGCCGACCCGGCGTTCGCCCGCGCGGTCCGCGACCACGTCACCGACGACATGGGCGAGGCCGCCCGCGCCCGCCGGCTCCTCGACGCCGTTGCGGCCGAACTCGACACGCCGACTCACTACGACCAACACCGGCTCTGCAAGCAGTGGAGCCGGTCGGCCGTCGGGATGGACGAGTTCGTCGACGCCCTCCGCGAGGCGGGCTTTTCGGCGACCCGCGCGCACTACTCCGGGACTGCATTCAAGACCGACGCCACGGTCGCCGAGATCCGCGACGCGACCGCGGAGTGAGGCGGGGCTATCGCAGTCGTCGACGCCGGAGTCGTCGCGCCGGAGTCGGTGACGCCCGGGACCCGGCCTGAGACGCTCCTGTGCGGGCTCTGCCGCTGGTGTGCGTCGTCGAAGACCACGCATACTCTTGTGGCGGTCTGACGAAACCTTCCTGTGAACGCCCCGAGTGCCGGCCGCCTGGCCGTCGTCCGCGCCGTCGTCGAGACCGTTCGCGACCGTGAGGTGACCTTCCTGGCTGCGGGGATCTCCTACTACGTTCTGGTGTCTCTGGTCCCACTCTTGACTCTCGGGGTCGTGGTCGCGACGATCGTGGGCGGAGCCGGCCTCGCCGATCGGCTCGAGACGGTCGCCAGTACGTACCTCCTTCCAACGGGGTCGGGCCTGGTCACGGAGGCGCTTGCGGACCGTTCCGGCCAGGGGGCGCTGTCGATTTTCAGCCTCGCCGTCACGATGTGGGGGGCGCTGAAACTGTTCCGCGGGATCGACGTCGCGTTCGCGCGAATCTACGGCTACCCCACCGGCCCGATCTTCCACCAGCTCTCCGAAGGGCTCGTGGTGCTCGTGACGCTCGGCGGCGCGGCGCTCGGGGTCACGATCACGACGACAGTCATCGCCGTGGTTGAGCTGCCGTTCGTGGGCGTCGTGGGGCCGATCGTCCTGCTCTCGTTCCTGATCGTCGCGTTTCTACCCTTGTACGCTGTGATTCCGGACCTCCCGGTACCGCTGCGGAGCGCACTCCCCGGGGCACTCCTGGCGGCCGTCGGCTGGACCGGGCTGAGTGCGGTGTTCTCCGTGTACGCCAGGATCTCGACCGGCGTCACCGGCGCGCTCGGCGGGGTGCTGCTGCTCGTCACCTGGTTCTACGCTTCGGGGCTGCTGGTGTTGACCGGCGCGGCGGTCAACGCGGTGCTGGCCGACCACGTCGGGGCGCCGCTCCGTACCGACAGCGCCGTTGGGAGCCACCGCCTCACACCGGCAGCGTCCCCCGAGGGTCGCGGCGACTCCGGAGACCGAGACCGGCAGGTACAACAGACGTGGGGCCGAGGTGTCGACCGGACGATGAGCGCGGACGACGCGACGACGCCCGACAGCGACGACAGCGGGGTGGGGCCCGCCGGGGGCACGCCCGACGACGAGGAGACCGACGTCGACCCCCGCGGCGCACCCGACATCGAACAGCTCGACCGCCGAGTCGAGGAGCTCCGCTCGGATCTCGCGGCCTTCGAGGAGGACGTCGAGGCCCGGACGGTCGACCGCCCGACGCTCAAAGCCGACCTCGAGCGGTACGTCCGCGGCCGGCTCCGACGCGGGAAGGCCCGCGGATGGGGCCCGTATCTGGTGTTGCTCTACGGCACCGCGGCGACGATCTCCGCCTTTTATTTCCTCGACGACGACCTGCTCGCGGTGGCCGCGATGGTGATCATCTACCTCTCGACGCTCGGACTCTACACCCTGTTCGTGGTTTTCGGCGTCGGGCTGAACGCACTCGGCGTCCCCGGCCGGGTCGTCGACTGGCTCCGCGACCGGCGGTCCTGATACTGTCAAGTATAATTACGCGGAGAGTTTCGACACCCCGGGGTGTCGAAATCCGTCACGCGAGTATCGCGACGGTATGAGACGCGGGTTCGGGAGCGTCGGCGTCCGTACCGACCGAGTCCCGCAGCTATTTGTCCCTCCGATGGTGACCTCCGGAGCGATGACGCTCCCCGCACCCCCCTCGGCTACCCGCGGCGTCGGCGAAGTCGCGTTCGCGGAGTCGCTCCCCGACGCCGTGGTGGCTCTCTTCCGGCTGCTCACCCACCTCGGAAACCCCTACGTACTCCTTGCGTGCGTCGCGGCCGCGTACCTGTTCGGCGACCGTGTCGGAATCTCCCGGTGGGGCGCCGCGTTCGCGCTGGGGCTCGGGCTGTGTGCGATCGGGCTGGTGGTGGGGCTGAAGCAGTTCTTCGGGCTGCCCCGCCCGCCGATCTCCTACCGCGGCGGGCTGGGGTTCCCCAGTGGCCACGCGCTCGGATCGACGGCGTTCTGGGGCGGCGTTGCCGTCCTCGCAGAGCGTGGTCGGTGGCGACGTCGACTCACGGCCGCGGGTGCCGTGATCGTCGTCGTCGCGGCGTCGCGAGTCCTCATCGGCGTCCACTACCTCGTCGACGTCGTCGCTGGCGTCGGGGTCGGTCTCGCGCTGATCGCGGTCACCGTGGGGCTCGGCCCCGGAGTCTCCGCCGACGAGGTGACCGGACCGCTCGCCCGACCCGAGCACCGCCACGTGACTGCGCTGTTCGCGCTGGCGCTGGGGCTCGGGCTGGCCGGGCTGGCCGTCGCCCCCACCGAGAGCGAACTCCTCTTGGGTGTCGGGACCGCTGCGGGGGGGCTCGTGGGGTGGTGGCGGTTCGGCCGCCGTGCGGCCACGGCGACGGTCGCGGCCTCGATGCGGTCACTCGCGGTCGGCAGCGGCGGGCTGGCGGCCGTTCTGGCGGTGATGGCCGGGACGGCGGAACTGCTGGACGCCGCGGTACTGATCGTCGCCGTCGGGGCCGCCGGGGCGGTGCTGTTGCTCTGGCTGCCGCTGGCAGTGACCGGGGCAGAAAAAAGAGCCGGCGTCTGAGTGTGGGGTCGCTGCTCAGTACGTCTCGAGGTACCGGTCGAGTTCCCACTGGGAGACGTCGACGCGGAACTCGTCGTACTCCTGGGATTTGGCCTCGACGAACTTGTCGTAGACGTGTTCGCCGAGCGCACTCTCGATGACTTCGTCGGATTCGAGCTCAGCGACGGCCTCGCCGAGGTTCGCGGGCAGCGTGTCGATCCCGTACTCCTGGCGCTTCTGTTCGTCGAACTCGTAGATGTTCTCGCGGATCGGGTCGGGGGCGTCGAGGTCGCGCTCGATTCCGTCGAGCCCGGCCGCGATCAGCGCGGCAAAGGCGAGATACGGGTTACACGACGGATCGGGGAATCGGGCCTCGATCCGGCTGGCGGCGGGCACGCGCGCCGCCGGCTTCCGGATGAGCGCCGAGCGGTTGCGGTCGGACCACGCGACGTAGACTGGCGCCTCGTACCCGGGCACCAGCCGTTTGTAGCTGTTGACCGTGGGATCGGTGACGGCCGTGATCGCGGGGGCGTGCTCCAGAATGCCCGCGAGGAACGAGTGGGCCATCTCGCTCAGGTCGAACTTGTCGCTCTCGTCGTGGAACGCGTTCTCGCCGTCCTCGTCGAACAGCGAGATGTGGGTGTGCATCCCCGAGCCGTTGATCCGCGGGATCGGCTTGGGCATAAACGTCGCGTGGAGGTCGTGTTGGGCCGCGATGGCGCGGACGACCGTCCGGAACGTCGCGACGTTGTCCGCGGTGGAGAGGGCGTCGTCGTACTCGAAGTTGATCTCGTGTTGGCCCTGCGCCACCTCGTGGTGGCTGGCCTCGATCTCGAAGCCCATGTCTTCTAGGCCATAGATAATGTCCCGCCGGACGTCGCTCGCGAGATCCTTCGGCGCGAGGTCGAAGTAGCCGCCGGCGTCGCTGGTCTCCGTGGTCGCCCGCCCGTCCTCGTCCTCCTCGAAGAGGAAGAACTCCGGTTCGGGGGCGACGTTGACCTCGTAGCCCATCTCCTCGGCGCGGTCAAGGACGTTCTTCAGGACGCGGCGTGGGTCACCCTCGAACGGCTCGCCCGTCGAGGTATTGATAACGTCGCAGATCAGCCGCGCGGAGGTGCCGTCGCGCCACGGCAGTACTGCGAACGTCTCGGGGTCGGGTTTGAGCCGCATGTCCGACTCCTGAATCCGGACGAACCCCTCGATGGAGGAGCCGTCGAAGTAGATTCCGTCGGTGAACGCCTTCTCGGCCTGCGAGGCCGGTACGGCCACGTTCTTGACCGTTCCGAGGATGTCGGTGAACTGGAGTCGGAGGAACTCGACGCCCTTCTCGTCGATCTCGTCGATGACGTCCTGTGCTTCGGCTGAAAGACCGCCGTCGGCGACGGCGGACTCGGGTGTGTTCTCGTCCGTCATATCTTGGACAGTCGAATCCGAACACTCCCAGTATAAAGACCTTATCGCTTAGTGCAAATGCCCGCGGCACCGCACCTAATTGGATATTCGTAAAATTCTAATGCCATTAGTGCCTTGGTGGGTGTAATGACGTACGAAAACCTCGACGCAAAACTGATCAACGCACTACTCGGCGACGGTCGTGCGAGCCTTCGCAGCCTCGCGGAGGACCTGGACGTTTCGGTCACCACCGTCTCGAACCACCTCCGAGACCTCGAAGACGAGGGCGTGATCGAGGGGTATACCCCCCGTGTGAACTACGACGCGCTCGGCTACGACGTCACCGCTATCATCCAACTCAAGGTCGAGGGGAGCGCGCTGCCCGACATCACCGAGCGGCTCCGTGACCAGAAGCAGATGACGACGGTCTACGAGGTAACCGGCGACTACGACGTCATTGCGATCGGGAAGTTCCGAGACACCGACGGTATGAACGCCCAGATCAAGGAGCTGCTCACCGACGCCGACATCCGGGAGTCGAACACCAGCGTCGTTCTCAACCCCGTCGTGGAGAACGCCCAGTTCGACCTCGACCTCAGCGAGGAGTAAGACTACGTCCGCTCCTCCAGGGAGTCGCCCTCGGCGTGGGCGCGCACCCACAGTTGCCCGATCCGCGAGAGCCGCGTCCGGTAGGACTTCCCGTGTTCCTCCCGTTCGATGTATCCCTTCCCGCCGGGGCCGAGTCGGTCGACGTTGTAGATGACCTTCGATCGGAAGGAGTCGGTATACTCTTCGTTCATGTCACGAGCCAGGGTCTCGGCGAGCTCCGAGACCGAGTCGAACTCGCCGTACTCCCCCAGCTCGAAGAGGATCACCTCCTCGAACGGTTTGACGTTCCGGAACGACGCCACCGGAAGCTCCACGATGTGGGTGCCGCCGATCTCCTTGGCCCCGATGGTGGTGCCGCGCTCGTCGAACTCCGAGATCAGGTCCGCGGCGGAGTCGTGGCGCTCGCGAATCCGCTCGTCGTCGACGTCCGCGCCCGACTCCAGATCCTCCAGCAGCTCCTTCGCCGCCCGGACCTCCTCGGCCAGCTCGGTTTCGAGGTACTTCTCCGGGGCGGTGTAGTAGGTGTGGATCCGATCTCTGTCCTCCTGGCGTTCGACCATAATCGAGTGGGCGGCGGTGGCGAACGCAAACGAGACCGGCCGTGGCATGGCGGAGACGTTCACCCACACCTCGGAGTCGGCCGCGGCGTCGAGTTCGGCGTTGATCAGTTCGTACGCCTGCTCGAACGCGGCGTCGTAGTCGTAGACGTCGGCGACGACGACCCGCTCGGTGTCGGCGCCCAACAGGTTCCGGAAGTCCTGTTCGAGTTTCCCGGAGAGGTTCCGGGAGTACTCCACGTTCGACTCGGAGCCGACCGCGCCTTCGAGCAGGATCACCCGGTCGACGTCCTGCTGATCCCGGATGAGCGGGGCGATCAACCGGTCGTAGTCGAACCCGACCGGGACGATGTGCGTCTGCATACCCCTCGTTCTTCGGTCGGCGTGTTAAGGGTTGTAGTCCGGGAGACCACCCTGCAGCGGGGGTCCGAGACTGCCGGATCGGAGAAACTATCAGTCGGATATAATATTGATCAACTGTTATGTATCCTGGATATGAAATCGTAGCGGGATGAGCACCGACAACACCAGTCACGAGACGGACGAGCACGGCCACGAACACCACGAAGTCGAGGGGCCGGGCTATCCGACACCGGCGGCGATGCGGACCGAGAGCGAGCGCGAAAAGACCGCCTACGTGATGGGGCTCCGTGTCGGTATGGAGACCGGCGGTCACGACTTCGTCGGCGTCGTCGACCTCGATCCCGACTCCGACACCTACAGCGAGCTCGTCGACACCATCGAGATGCCGAACAAGGGCGACGAACTCCACCACTTCGGGTGGAACGCCTGCTCGTCGTCGTGTCACGCCGAGGGGCTGTCCCGGCAGTATCTGGTCGTCCCCGGCCAGCGCTCCTCGCGGATCCACATCATCGACGCCGAAGACCCCCGAGACCCCGAGATGGTGAAGGTCATCGAACCCGAGGAGGTGTTCGAACACGACCTCTCGGCACCGCACACCGTCCACTGCGTCCCCGGGGGCAAGATCGTCGTCAGCATGCTCGGCGACGCCGACGGCGAACTCCCCGGCGGGTTCCTCCAGTTGGATCAGGAGGACTTCAGCATCGACGGCCACTGGGAAGCCGACCGCGGCGGGATGGCCATGAACTACGACTACTGGTACCAACCGCGCCACAACGTTATGATCTCCAGTGAGTGGGCCGCGCCGAACACCTACTATCCGGGCTTCGACCTCGACGACGTCGAGGCGGGCAACTACGGCGACAGCATCCACGTCTGGGACTGGGAGACCCGCGAGCATCGCCAGACCCTGGAGTTCGGCGAGGAGGGGCTGATCCCGCTGGAAGTCCGGATGAGCCACAACCCCGAGGAGACCCAGGGGTACGTCGGCGCGGCGCTGTCCTCGAACGTCATCAGGTTCTACGAGGGCGACGACGGCGTGTGGGACTGGGAGGTCGTCATCGACGAGGAGTCGCGCGAACACGACGACTGGGACATGCCCGTGCCGCCGCTCATCACGGATCTGCTGTTGTCGCTCGACGACCAGTACCTGTTCTTCTCGAACTGGCTGCACGGCGACGTGCGGATGTACGACGTCAGCGACGCGGGCAACCCGCGACTGGTGGATCAGGTGTGGGCCGGCGGGCCGTTCGGCGAGCGCCAACAGGTGCAGGGCCACGAGATCCGCGGGGCGCCACAGATGCTCCAACTGTCCCGTGACGGGCGGCGGCTCTACTGGACGACGTCGCTGTTCTCGTCGTGGGACAACCAGTTCTACCCCGAGATTGCCGAAGAAGGATCGCTGATGCTCAAGGCGGACGTCTACCCCGAGGAAGGCCGGATGGAGCTGGACGAGGAGTTCCTGGTCGACTTCGGCGATCTCGGGGTAGAACTGGTTGTCCCACGACGAGAACAGCGACGTCGTCCAGTAGAGCCGCCGCCCGTCACGGGACAGTTGGAG
>Ga0102939_1000457_pt1 | contig 15124 bp, 14 predicted proteins | sample SalPon2_B_H2O_MG_FD_78214 | JGI IMG/M metagenome (GOLD analysis project Ga0102939, IMG submission 78214) | Salt pond water microbial communities from South San Francisco under conditions of wetland restoration - Salt Pond MetaG R2_B_H2O_MG | ecosystem: Environmental > Aquatic > Non-marine Saline... | reverse complement strand
TCACCATGGACGAGGTGACGCCGGACCGCCTGCGCAACTTCGACATGGACGCGTTCGTCAACACCGGCTGTCCGCGGATCACGACCGACGACGGCCCGCGCTTCCACAAGCCCATGCTGACCCCCGGCGAGTACGAGGCCGCGATCGGCGAGAAGCCGCTCGACTCGATCGAGTTCGACACGTTCCACGACACCTGGTAGTCGCCGCCGTCAGCGACGCCGTCTCCCCTTCGAAACGCCCACATCTCGCCCGCGACCCCAGCCCCGCCCTCGAAACGCCCACATCTCGCCCGAGTCTCCCGTATTCGCCCGTCCGCTGTGACAAGACTCTTGAGACGGGTCCGTCACACTGTGGACGATGCCCTCCACACTGCTTTCGACCGCGATAGACGGGATCGGCCCGGGACCGACGAATCCGACCGAACCGATCGGGATCGCCGTCAGTACCGGGCTCTCGTTCGTGATCGAACTCGCCGTCGTCGGCATCCTCGGTGCGATCGTGATCGCCGTCGCACCCGATTTCACCGACGAGGGAGCAGAGTACGTGCGCGGCGAGCCGGTCATGGCGTTCGTCTACGGGTTCGGCGCGTACATCGCCGTCGCGGTCACGGCGTTCCTGTTTGCCATCACGATCGTCGGACTCCTCGTCGTCATCCCCGGACTGCTCGCGCTCGCGGTCGTCGGGATCGCGACCACTACCGTCGGCGTCGTCGCGCTCGGGCGGTGGATCGGCGACGTGGCCGACGTCGGTGACGGGTTGGCCACGGCGCTCGTCGTCGGCGCGCTCGCGTGGGCGTTTCTCGGGGCCGTTCCGGTTCTCGGAGGCCTCGTGACCGGCGTGCTCAACGCGATGGGATTCGGCTACCTCGTCGCCCGCGTTCTCGACGGGCGCGACGACGGCGACCGGGTCGCTTCCGGCCTCGGCGGGTCTCCGGGCGACGCGGGTCGAAGCGGGCGGGCCGATCTCGAAAACGACGACCCCCGCGACGGCCTCCGCGACGACGACCCTCGCGACGGCCCCCGCGACGGCCCCCGCGACGACCTAGACGATCGGGTCAGAAACATCGCCGCCGCCGATCAAGACGAGGACGACGAGAGAGCAGGCGGTTCGGGCGGGACAACCGCCGGCGACGCGGACGACACCGACGACCCGTCGTGGCGCTGATCGGTGACGATCCGCGGCACGGCCAATAAGTATACGTCGGTGACCGCGAGACACCCCACACGCGAGATGCCATCGACTAGCGACTCGATCGCCGTCGTCCTCGTCGGTACCCCCGACCGAGCGGCGGAGCTGGCGTCGTCGCTGGAGCGTGCAGACGACCGTCTCGTCGTCGAATCGGTCACAGCAGTCGGCGCGGCCGTGGACCTGCTTCGGGACTCGGCGATCGACTGTCTGCTCGTGGTCGGGACGCCCGTCGACGCGACGGAAACGTCGGTCGTCGAGACGGTTCGCGACAGACACCCGAACCTCCCGATCGTGTGTTGTCTCGACGAGGCGCGCGGCGCGGCGGCGGTCGCCGAGGCGTTCGACGCGGGGGCCACCGACGTCGCACGGGCGGGGGGCGACTCGGCGGTGACCGCCGTCCTCGTGTACCGAATATCGAACGCCGTCGCGTCCGCCCGCGCCACCGCCGAGGCCGACCGGCAGCGACAGCGGCTCGACGCGTTCGTCCGCGGCGTGTCTCACGACCTGCGAAATCCCCTCACCGTCGCACAGGGTCGGCTCGATCTGGCGGAACGCGACTGCGACTCCGATCACCTCGGAGACGCCTCGGCCGCGGTCGACCGCACGCTCGAACTGATAGCCGACCTGCTGACGCTCGCGAGACAGGGCGAGACGCCGCAGAAACGCGAACCGGTCGCGCTGTCGACGCTCGCCGACGAGTGCTGGTCGAACGTCGAGACCGGCGGTGCGACGCTCGTCGTCGCGGGCGACCGGACGATACTGGCGGACCCGAGTCGACTGAAACAACTCTTCGAGAACCTGTTCCGCAACGCGGTCGACCACGGGGGCGACGACGTGACCGTCACCGTCGGCGAGATATCGCCGATGTACACGACGACGCGGGCGGAGGCCATCCTGCCGTCGGGCTTTTTCGTCGAGGACGACGGCCCGGGAATTCCCCGCGAGGACCGAGAGCGCGTGTTCGAGATCGGCTACACGACCGCCGGCGACGGCACGGGGTTCGGTCTCAACATCGTTCGCGACATCGCCGTCGCCCACGGGTGGGAGATCGCCGTGTCAGAGGGCGCGAGCGGTGGTGCCAGATTCGAGATAACGGGCGTCGACGGCGATGGAGCCGACAGCGAGTGACCCGACAACACGTGTGAGTTGACAACACGTGTGAGTTGACAACACGTGTGACCCGACAGCGAGTGATCTGACGTCCCTCGTCGGTAGATCAGCATCGATCCAGTGTCTCCTCCACGTACTCGACCGCCGAGTCCGGCGATTCGACCGCCGCCACGCCCGCGACGTCGTGCGTGTCGAGGCCCGCGACCGGCCGTCCGTGCGCGAGCGCGAGTCCGATCTCCGAGAGGGTCCCCGGACCGCCGTCGACCGCGATCGCCGCGTCGCCGTTTAAGACGACCAGCGCGTTTCGCGCGTGGCCCATCCCCGTCGCGATCGGCGTGGTGACGTGGTCGTTCGCGTCCGCGCGTCGGTCGGTCGGGAGAATGCCGATGGTCTCGCCGTCGGCCCCGCGAGCGCCGCGACACACGGCCTCCATGACGCCGCCGAGCCCGCCGCAGACGACGACGTGGCCCCGCTCGGCCAGCCGCTCACCGAGTTCTGCGGCGACTGCCGCGGTCTCCGCTCCGATCGAACTCCCGCCGATGACGCTCACGCGCATACCTCACGCCACGTCGGGACGCGGTGTAAACCCGGCCGGTATCGCGTCTCGTCGGCGATAATCCGACTGAAACGCTTATCCCTCTCGGCCGTCGACGTGGTGTATGACGTACGATACCGTCGTGTTCGACAACGACGGTGTCCTCGTGGGCCGCACGCGATTCGACGTGCTCCGGGATGCAACCCGGGACGCGTTCGTCGAGTGCGGCGTCGAGGAGCCCGATTCGGACGACGTAGAGCAGATGACGATCGGCGCAACCCCCGGCAGCGTGGGGACCGTCTGTCAGACGTACGACCTCGATCCGGGGTCGTTCTGGCGGACCCGCGACGACGTGGTCTCGAAGGCCCAACAGCACGAGGCGCGCGCGGGGCGGAAGACCCCGTACGACGACCTCAACGAACTGGAGGACCTCGACGTGGAGATGGGGATCGTCTCCTCGAACCAGCAGGCGACCGTCGACTTCCTCGTCGACCACTTCGACGGATTCGACCGGTTCGGTGCCGCCTACGGCCGTGAGCCGACGATCCACTCGCTCCAGCTTCGGAAGCCGAATCCCCACTACATCGAGCAGGCGCTCGGCGACCTCGATGCCGACAGCGCGCTGTTCGTCGGCGACAACGAGTCCGACGTGCGAGCCGCCGAGAACGCCGGAATCGACTCGGCGTTCATCCGTCGCCCGCACCGCCGCAACTGGGACCTGAACGTCTGGCCGACCTGGGAGATAGAACAGCTCTCCGACCTCCACGACATCGTCGGGTGAGGCTTCCGGAAGCCGCGCGGGCCGATCGCTCGCTGCGAGAGCGGCGACCGCGAGCGGCCGCGCCACCGCGTCTGCGACCGCCGACTGAAGCGTGAAGCGTTAAATCCGATGCCGCGTAATCCGTCCTTGTGACCGACTCGCCGCCGTGGGCCGACTTCTTCGGCCACCCCGAACCCTACCCCGAGCAGGCCGACGGCATCGACGCCGCCATCGACGCCGCCGAGGAGGGGGGGTTCCTCGCCTTGGAGGGCGCGTGCGGGACCGGCAAGACGATGCTCGCGCTCACGGCCGGCCTCGACCGCGTGCGCGACCCCGACTCCGCGTTCGAGCGCGTGTTCGTGCTCACGAGCGTCAAACAGCAGCTTCGGCAGTTCGAGACGGACCTCGAAACGATAAACGAGGGCCTCCCCGAGGGCTACGATCCCGTCTCCGGACTCACGCTCGTCGGGAAGGCGGACGTCTGTCCGTACGCCCGACAGAACCGCGCCGGCATCGACCGCGAGACCGTCTACGAGCGCTGCGAGGGGCTCCGCGAACGCACCCGCAACCTCGTCGGCGACGGCGGCGCGACGATGACCTCGAACCTCGTGCGCGAGGCGCGGAGCCAGCAGGTCGGGCTGTCGGACTCGGGCAACGCGGGCGGCGCGGGAGCGGCCGGCGGCTCCGCCGAGCCCGCGGCCGACTACCTCTCCGTCGACGGCGAGCCGACCCCGTATCGCCCGGACACCGAGGAGTTCGAGGGGACCGAGTTCTGCCCCTTCTACGCCGGGTTCCTCGACGATCTCCCCGAAGACGGCGACCCCGCCGAGGCGGTGCCGTTCGACGTGACCGAGATCGGCCACGTCGATGCCGACGAACTCGTTCGGCTCGCCGCGGGCCACGGCTCGTGTCCCCACTCGGTCATGGGCGCGCTCGTTCCGGAAGTCGAAGTCGTCATCGGCAACTACTACCACGCGTTCGATCCCGTGACGACCGGCACGTTCACGGGCGCGCTCCTCGACGACGCGACGTTCGTCGTCTGTGACGAGGCGCATATGCTCGAACCGCGCGTGCGCGACCTTGTCAGCGACGCCGTTGCGGACGCGAGCCTGCGCGACGCCGAGAACGAGCTCACGCGCGTCGTCCAGCCGCTCGAATTCGAGCGGGAGGGCGCGGAGTCCGCAGACGCCGCCGTGGTCCGCGGCGAGATCGAGGACGCGGACGTGACGGTCGACGAGATCGAGGCCGTCCGGGAGTTCTACGCCGACCTCCGCGGCGAGATCGGCCGCCGGGTGACGGACCGGCTCGACCGCGAGCGCCCGGACTGGCGCGCGTCGATGCGCGAGCTCGACGACGACGAGATCCCGCTTCGCGACCCGGACGAGCCGGGCGAAGACGCGATCACGGCGTGGGCGAAACGGGAGGGGTACGGCGACCGCGTCTGGGCGCGTGCGGCACAGGTCGGAGCGGTCGTCAAACGCGTCCTCGACTCGCTCGAAGACGAGGACAAGAAGCGGGCCGCTCCGGGCGTCGGCCGCACGCTCAACGCGTGGTACCGCGAGGGCCACGAGGACTTCTTCCGCGCGGTCGACCTCGAACGGACGTGGGACGAGACCGCGCCGCCCGATTCGTGGCGGCGCGCGTACAACGCGAGCCTCGCGCTGTACAACTGCCTGCCGAGCAAACCGATCGGCGACCGGCTCGCCGAGTTCGGCGGCGGCGTCCTGATGAGCGCGACGCTGGAGCCGATGGACGTGTTCCGCGAGGTGACTGGCCTCGACCACCTCGAAGCGCGGGGCAGGCCGGTCGTCGAACGGACGTACGGGCTCTCTTTTCCCCCGGAGAACCGCGCGAGCTTCGCGGTCGACGCGCCGAAGTTCACCCACGAGAACCGCGGCGCACCGGGCGAACGGAACGACACGCGACTCGCACACCTCGACGCGACGGTCGCGGTTGCGGCCCGCGAGGGAAACGTCTTGGTCGGGACGCCGAGCTACGCGGAGGCGACGTGGATGGCCGATGCGCTCGCCGACCGGCTCGACAAGCCCGTCCTCCTCGACGAGTCGTCCGGAGACCGGGCGACGGAGTCGTTGAAGGACGACTTCTTCGCGGGCGACGGGAAGGTACTCGTGACGAGTCTCCGCGGGACGCTCACGGAGGGCGTCGACTACCGCGGCGACCGGCTGTCCGCGGCCGTCGTCTGCGGCGTCCCGATCATCAACACGGCGCGCCCGCGGACGCGGGCGGTGATCACCGCCTACGACCGCCGGTTCGAGTCGGGGTTCGAGACGGCGCTCACGGTCCCCGCGGTCCGCAAGGCGCGCCAGGCCGTGGGACGGGTGATACGCGGCCCGGACGAGCGCGGCGTCCGCGTTCTCCTCGACGCGCGGTACGCCCGCGAGTCGTGGAACAGCGTCCGCGCGTACCTCCCCGAACACGAACGCGAAGAGTACCGTCCCGTGAGCCCGGACATGCTCGAGTTCGCGCTCGACCGGTTCGAACGCGAGACGGCCGGCGACTGACCGGATCGATGGCGCAGTCCTCCGCTGTGCCGGTGTCTTGCGAAGGTATATGTTCGCCGAGGGTGTGCGTGAGAGTGTCATGTGTCGGGAGATGCGACGAGAGCCCGCGTGGGTGTCGGCGATCCGGCTGGCGATGCTCGAAGGGCGGGTGACGGTCGCGGGCGTCGTCGAAGAGGCGAACCTGATCGAGGGGCGCGAGCGTACCGTCGAGGACGTACTGGAGACGATGTGCGAGCGCGACCTGCTCACCGCGGTCGACGACGGCGCGTACGTTCCGGGGACCGTGTTGCTCGAATCGGACCGGTTCGATCTGGACTTCGGAAACGCCTCCGACGGCGGCGCTCACCGCTGGAACTCGGCCGTCTGAGCGGGGACTGACTCTGCACTCCAGCGGCGACGTATCGCTACGCGTGTCCGTAGCGAAAACTATGTCCCTACTACGTGTGAACCCCGACGCGATGGGCAATTTAACCGATACCAAGGTCTCCGAGAAGAACCTGACGACGGTCCCGAAGCCGGTGCGGAACTTCCTCGATGTCGGTGCCGGCGACCGCGTCGAGTGGCACGTCGAAGACGGGGACATCGTGGTGCGGAAGGCACCCGGGGAGTGACTCGCGCGCCGGTCGCCGTCGGCCGCACGCTCAACGCAAGCGGGGCGGCCGTCCGCTCGCCGCCGACTCACCGTCCGCCGGGCAGGTCCTCTGGGCGATCGACGTCCCGGCGAACCCCCGGGTCGCCGACGGCGACGAGCGCGCTCGCGTCGCTCTCCAACAGGATCTCGCGCCCTCCGACGTCGCCGTCGACGGCGACGAGCCGGTCGAAGAACCGTCGATCGAACAACACCGGGTTTCCCCGGTCGCCGTCGTAGGCGGCCGCGAGCGCGTCACCCGCGCCGGCGGCGTACGCCGCGACGAGCGTCTCGACGGTCTCCGGGTCGACGAGGGGCATGTCGCCGAGCGCGATCACCGCGGCGTCGGGGGGCGTGTCTGCATCGCCGGGCGTATCAGTGTCTCCGAGCGCACCGATCCCCGCACGGACGGACGTCGACTGTCCCGCCTCGTAGGCGTCGTTGACCACGATTTCGACGGGCAGATCGCTCACCGCGTCGCGAACGCGGTTGCCCTCGTGTCCGACGACGACCACCACCGGATCGACTCCGGCGTCGACGAGCGTCCGCGCCGCGCGCCGCACGACCGGCTCGCCGTCGACGGTCGCGAGGAGCTTGTTGTCGTCGCCGAACCGGCTGCTCGTCCCAGCGGCGAGCAGCACCCCCGCGACGCGGGGCGCGTCGGCCCCGTCCGTCCGACCGGGTTCGCCCGCCCCGAACGGGGGCGAGACGACCGGGAGCCCGTCGTCTGTCATCGCTCGACGACCGGATAGGGGACGACGGCGACCTCGTCGCCGGCCGACAGGGCCGACTCGGTGAGCACGAACCCGTCGGCGCGCGTCGCCCGCGTGCTCGAGGAGAGCACGCTCGGGTCGAACGCCTCCTCGTACACGGCGAGCGGCGAGTCGACGTGGCCGAGCGGCACCGCCTCGCCGTCCGCGAGCGTCACCGGGACGGCGTACGCGAACCCCGGAACCGCGATCCCGACATCGCTCGTCATCGTCGCGTCGACGGTCGGAAGCGCGGTGTCCCCGGTGAAGAACGGCCGCGCGACGAGCGAGGTCACCGCGTGCGCGCCGACCGGCTTACCGGGGATGGCGAAGACGACGGCGTCCCGATCGTCGAGCGTCGCGACCGCGATCGGCTTGCCGGGCCGCAGCGCGACGCGGTGGAACAGCACGGTCCCCAGTTCGCGGAGCGCGCGCACCACGTAGTCTTTGTCGCCGACGCTGGTGCCGCCGGTGGTCATCACCACGTCGTGGTCGTCGGCGATCCCGGCGATCCGGTCTCTGACGCGGTCGTACTCGTCCGGAACGGTGCCCTCGTAGGTCGCCTCGCCGCCCCATCCGTCGACGAGCCCCGCGAGCATCGGCGAGTCGAGATCGGCGTGTCTCCCCTCGTGGATCTCCGTGCCGGTCGCCAGAAGCCCTACCGAGGGGCGCTCTGTCACCGACACCTCGTCGAGCCCTAGGTCGCCGAGTAAGATCGCGTCTTTCGCGCCGAGGCGCTCGCCCGCCGCGAACAGCCGCTCGCCGTCCGCCACGTTGCTGCCGCGCTCGTAGACGTACGTGCCGGGGTCGGTCGGCGTGCCGTCGAGCCGGCCGTCCTCGATACTCGCCTCCTCCTGTTTGAGGACGGCGTTGGCTCCAGACGGAAGCGGCGCGCCGGTGAAGATCCGGACCGCTTCGCCGGACGACAGCGACGGCGGCTCGGACTCCGGGAACACCTCGCGGTCGACCAGCTCGTACGGGTACCCCTCGCTCGCGTCGAACGCGTAGCCGTCCATTGTCGCGTGGCTCCGCTCAGGGACCGCCGCCGGCGCGTCGATCGGCTCGGCGAGCGTCCGACCGGCGATCCGGTCGATCCCGACCGTCTCTGTGCCCCACCGATCGAGCCACTCGGCGCGGAGGTCGCGGACGCGCTCCGCGGCCGTCTCCACGGGCGTTATCTCGCCGTGGCCGTGGCTCCCCTCCCCGCTTCCGTCGTCCTCGGTTGACTCTCCGCTCATCGGCTATATACGAGGCCGTCACAGCCGTTCCGCCCGTGAACGGCCGATCTATCACGGTCGATAAGGTTTAATAGGGTGGTATTACATATCATGGAACGTGGTAATAGTATGCTCATAGGAGGGGAATATAAAAGATGACGGTGACAGATGGACGAACGACGGTAGACGTGGGGGGCCGCTGATGGAGTTCGACGGCGAGTTCGAACTCGACGGCGTTCCGCCGGAGAAGGCGTGGGTCGTGCTCTCGGACCCGGTCGCGGTGCGCAACTCGTTGAAGGGCTGTCAGTACATCACGCCGATGGACGACTCCTTCGAGTGGGACTCGTACGAGCCCGAGGAGGACGTTCCGACGCTTCCGGAGGCGGAGGCCGACGACGTCGCGGCGCGGGCGTTCAGAACGGGTCAGAAGTACGCGGCGCTGATGCAGGTCGGTGTCGGCAGTGTGAAACCGAAGTTCGAGACGACGGTCACCATCGAAGACCGCGACGAGGAGGAGTTCGAGATGACAGCTACCGGCTCCGGATCGGCGAGCGGGAGCAGTTTCAGTATGAACTCCGGGATGCGGATCCATCCGCAGGAGGACGGCGACGGTTCTCGCATCGAGTGGTGGACCGAAGCCGACATCTCCGGGCGGATCGCCCAGCTCGGCGGGCGCGTCATCAACCCGGTGGCGAACAAGATCGTCAACAACTTCTTCACCTCCATCGAGTCGCAGATGACCGACGTCGAGGAGACCGACTCGGGAGTCACGGATCGAATTCGAGGGATGTTCTGATGAAGTCAGCCCCGTTTGAGCATCACGAACCCGAGACGGTCGACGAGGCGGTCAGCTTACTGGAGAGCCTCGACGACCCGACGATCCTCGCCGGGGGGCAGAGCCTCGTGCCGATGCTGCGGTTCCGGCTCGCCAACCCCGACGTGGTCGTCGACATCAACGGCATCGACTCGCTTGACTACCTCTCCGAGGAGGACGGCCACCTCCGGGTCGGCGCGCTCGCGCGGCACGCCGATGTCGCGGACTCCGACGTGATCGACGATCGGTACGGGAGCTTCGCCGACGCCGCGCCGCTCGTCGCCGACCCGCAGATCCGCAACCGCGGCACGGTCGTCGGATCCGTCGCGCAGGCGGACCCGAAGGGCGACTGGGGAAGCGTCCTCCTCGCTCACGAGGGCGAGGTGATCGCCCGCGGGCCAGACGGCGACAGAGCCATTCCGGCAGACGAGTTCTTCTTGTTGCCGTACGACACGACGCTCGGCGAGGACGAACTGATCACGGAAGTCCGCGTTCCCGTCCCCGGATCGAACGAGGGGAGCGCGTATCACAAGCTGAAACGCAAGACCGGCGACTACGCGATGGCCGGCGTCGGCGTTCGGCTCACGTTCGACGACGACGGCACTATCGAGTCGGCCGGGATCGGGATGACCGCCGTCGACATCACGAACGCTCGCGCGACGGACGCCGAGGAGCACCTCGAAGGAGAGCGGCCGAGCCCCGATCTGTTCGCGGCGGCGGGCGAGTTGGCCGCAGAACAGTCCAATCCCGAATCAGACGAGCACGGCGGCGCGGACTACAAGGCGCGGATGGTCGACGTGCTCACCCAGCGCGCGCTGGGTGACGCCGCCGAGCGCGCCGGCACGGTAACGGTCAAACGGAGGGTCACACAGTGACAGACGAACGCGAAATCACGCTGACGGTCAACGGCACCGAACACACAGTCGAAGTCGAGCCGCGGCGGCTGCTCGTCCACGCGATCCGCGAGGACTTGGACCTCACCGGCACGCACATCGGCTGTGACACGGGCAACTGCGGTGCCTGCACCGTGTTGAAGGACGGCGAACCGGTCAAGTCGTGTCTCATGTTCGCCGCGCAGGCGGACGGCGCGGAGATACTCACCGTCGAGGGGATGGAGGACCTGCCGGAGGCAGACGGGATCCACCCGCTTCAGGAGGGGTTCCGCGAGGAGCACGGCCTGCAGTGCGGCTACTGCACGCCGGGGATGCTCATGTCGGGCAAGGCGCTGCTCGATGAGGATCCCGACCCCGACGAGGAGACGATCCGCGACGCGATAAGCGGCAACCTCTGTCGCTGTACCGGCTATCAGAACATCGTCCGATCGATCGAGTACGCGGCCGACGAACTCGCTGACCGAGCGGCCGCCGACGGCGGAGCGGTCGCCGCAGACGCGGGAACGGACGGCGGGACCGCACAGACGCCCTCGCCCGAAGACGGCCACGAACCACCCGCCGTCGGTGGCGACGCAGACACGTTCTGCGGGCGCGAGGACTGCTGTGGCGGACCGAGCGGGGCCGACCCGTTCGACCGCGACGCGCTCCTCGACGACGCGGACGACGCGACCGACGCGGCCGACCGCGCCGCGGAGGCCGCGGACGACGCGACCGACCGAGGTGATTCAGTATGAGCAGCGAACCAGACGTACCCGACGCCGAAACGGAGTATCAACACGACGAAGACGGCGGTCCAGACCCGGAGAAACACTGCGGTCACGGCCGCGGCGGTATGGGCGAGGAGGTGACGCGCAAGGAGGACAAACGCTTCATCACCGGGCGCGGAAACTACGTCGACGACATCAAGAAGCCGGGCATGCTCCACTGCGAGATAGTCCGGAGTCCGCACGCGCACGCCAGAATCGAGAACATCGACGGTTCCCGCGCGGAGGCGATGGACGACGTCGTTGCAGTGTTGACGGCGGACGACTTACTGGAGCACGACCTCGCGACGATGCCGACGCTGATGGACGACACCCAAGACGTGCTCGTCAACGAGAAGGTGAAGTTCCAGTCGCAGGAGGTCGCGGCCGTCATCGCCGAGGACCGCTACGCGGCGAAAGACGGCGCACAGAAGGTCGAAGTCGAGTACGACGTGCTCGATCCGGTCGTCGACGCCGCGGAGGCCCTCGAAGAGGACGCCCCGCTGGTGCGCGACGAACTCGACGATCAAGAAGACAACCACATCTTCGACTGGGACACCGGCGACAAGGAGGCCACCGAAGCGGTGTTCGAGGAGGCCGACGTGACGGTCGAAGAGGACATGCTGTACCAGCGGCTCCACCCCGCCCCGATCGAGACGTGCGGCGCGGTCGCCGACTGGGACCCCGGGATGGACAAGATGACGGTCCACATGACCTCGCAGGCACCCCACGCCCACCGCACCCTGTTCTCGCAGGTGTCGGGCATCCCGGAGCACAAGGTCCGGATCGTGAGTCCCGACGTGGGCGGCGGGTTCGGCAACAAGGTGCCTATCTATCCGGGATACGTCGTCGCCGCGGCGGCGTCGTACGTCCTCGAACAGCCGGTAAAGTGGATCGAAGAGCGCTCTGAGAACATCCAGACGACCGGGTTCGCCCGCGACTACGACATGACCGGCGAACTCGCGGCCACCGAAGACGGGATGATCGAGGGCGTCAAAGTCGACGTGCTCGCCAACCACGGCGCGTACAACGCGGCGGCCCAGCCGTCGAAGTTCCCGGCCGGCTTCTTCAACATCTTCACCGGGTCGTACGACATCGAGGCGGCCTACGGATCGCTCACGGCCGCGTTCACCAACACCGCGCCGGGCGGCGTCGCCTACCGCTGTTCGTTCCGCGTCACGGAGGCCGTGTACCTCATCGAGCGCATGGTGAAGGTGCTCGCCGACGAGTTGGAGATGGACCCGGCCGAAATCCGCCGGAAGAACTTCATCCCCTCGGACGCGTTCCCGTACGAGTCCGCGACCGGGTGGAACTACGACTCCGGCGACTACGAGAAGGCGCTCGACAAGGCCCTGGAGATGGCCGACTACGAGCACTACCGCGAGGAGCAGCAGCGACGGATCGCCGAGGACGCGGACAAGCTCATCGGCATCGGCATCTCCTCGTTCACCGAGGTCGTCGGGGCGGGCCCCGGCAAGCAGTGTGACATCGCCGGGATCGAGATGTTCGACTCCGCGGACCTGCGCGTGAATCCGACCGGCAACGCCGTCCTGCGCGTCGGTGTCCAGACGCAGGGACAGGGCCACGAGACGACCTTCGCACAGATCGTCGCGGAGGAGCTTGGGATGGATGTCGACAACATCTCCGTCGAGCACGGGGACACGGACACCGAGCCGTACGGGCTCGGAACCTACGGCTCGCGGTCGACGCCCGTCGCGGGCGCGGCCGCCGCCGTCGCCGCGCGCAAGGTGCGCGACAAGGCCAAATCGATCGCGGCGAACGAACTCGAAGCCGCAGAGGAGGACATCGAGTGGGAACGGGAGTCCGGCGAGTTCCACGTCGCCGGCGCGCCCGACCGCTCGATCACGATCACAGAGATCGCGGCGGGCGCGTACATGAACCACCCGGGCGACGAGGAGCCAGGGCTGGAGGCCGTGAACTACTACGACCCGCCGGAGATGACGTATCCGTTCGGGTCGTACATCGTGATAGTCGAGGTCGACCGCGAGACCGGCGAGGTCGAGTTCGAGAAGTTCGTCGCGGTCGACGACTGCGGCAACCGCATCAACCCGATGATCATCGAGGGGCAGATCCACGGCGGGCTCGCGCAGGGGATCGGCACCGCGATGTTAGAGAAGGTCACCTACGACGACAACGGCAACGTCACCGGCGGTGACTTCATGAACTACCTGCTGCCGACGGCCAACGAGATCCCGAACTTCGAGACGGGCCACACCGTCACGCCGTCGCCGCACCACCCGATCGGCGCGAAGGGCGTCGGCGAGTCGCCCACGGTCGGGTCGCCGCCGGCGATCGTCAACGCCGTCGTCGACGCGATGAGCCACGCCGGCGTCTCTCACGTGGAGATGCCGATGACGCCGGATGTCGTTTGGGAGACGCTCGACGATGCCGGGCTCGCCCACCAGCCGGCCCACAACGTCGAGTTCGACTTCGGCGACGACGCCGAGCCAGCAGACGACTGATCCCGCACGCAGCCGCCTCCGCGCCGACCTCCGCCTCGGACGTCCCGAGCGGGGTGGCGGCACCGTTTCCACACAGATGACACACGACGAGACCGAACACGACGAGACCGACGAGGCCGCACGCGACGGGACCGACCGGTCCGCACGCGACGAGACTGACCAGTCCCCACGCGACGGAGTCGAAAGGCCCGTCACGGACGGATCGAGAGAGACAACGAAGATCGACGACGGCGACGTCTCCGCGCTGGAGGCGGCGCTCGCCGATCGGGGTGAGGCGTTCGCGCGGGCGACGATCGTTCGCCGCGAGCCGCCGGTGTCGGCCAACGTCGGCGACCGCGCGGTCGTGACCGCGGACGGCGAGATCCACGGGTGGGTCGGCGGTGCCGCCTGCGCCCAGTCGGTGGTGGCGACGCAGGGCGTCGCAGCGGTAGAGGAGGGGACGCCGCGGCTCGTGGGGATCGCTCCGGACCCGGAGACCGTGGACCGGCCCGGGCTCGACGCCTTCCCGATGACGTGTCACAGCGAGGGCGTCCTCGAACTGTTCATCGAGCCCGTGACGCCGACGACGGAGCTCGTGATCGTCGGCGACTCGCCGGTTGCGCGCGCGCTCGCCAGACTCGCGGCCGAGCTGACGGTGGACGTGACGCTCGTCGTCGCGGACGGCGACGCCGACCGGGACGTGCCCGCGGGGACCGCCGTGCTCTCGACGGTCGACCACGAGGCGATCGCCGACGCAATCGGCGACTCGCCGCTCGTCGTCGTCGCCTCCATGGGCGAGTACGACGCCCGTGGCGTCGCCGCGGGCGTCCTCGCCGACGCGCCCTACGTCGGTCTGGTCGCGAGCGACGAGCGCGCGGCCGAGGAGACCGAACGCGCGGCCGGGTTGCTCGACCGCGACGTGGGGAACGTCGTCGGCGCGGTGACGAACCCCGCGGGCGTCGACGTGGCCGCGTACACGCCCGCGGCGATCGCGGCGAGCCTGCTCGCGGAGATAGTCGACGAGCGGTCGAAGGCGACCCCGTCGGATCCGGGCGAGACCGTGGCGGCCGGCGGCGACGGGGTCGACGAACGTGACGACACCACCGACGAGGCCGACTCGGGCGAGGCGGAAGACGACGCCGGAGGCGACGAGACCGCGGTCGACCCGGTCTGCGGTATGACCGTCGATCCGGCGACGGCGGACGCGTCGGCAGAGCACGACGGCCGGACGTACCACTTCTGTTGTCACGGCTGTGCCGACTCGTTCGCGAACGATCCGGCGTCGTATCTCGACGAGGAGGTCGAAGCGTGAGCGGTGAGATGGACACGAATCCCTTCGCGTCGGTCACTGAGGCGGCGCTTCGCGAACGGTTCGAGCGCACCGACTACGTCGCCGACGACCGCACCGTCACGACGGTCGAACTCGCGCTCCGGCTCGGTCGGCCGCTCTTGGTCGAGGGGCCGCCGGGGAGCGGCAAGACCGAACTCGGCAAGACGCTCGCC
>Ga0102939_1000450_pt1 | contig 15209 bp, 14 predicted proteins | sample SalPon2_B_H2O_MG_FD_78214 | JGI IMG/M metagenome (GOLD analysis project Ga0102939, IMG submission 78214) | Salt pond water microbial communities from South San Francisco under conditions of wetland restoration - Salt Pond MetaG R2_B_H2O_MG | ecosystem: Environmental > Aquatic > Non-marine Saline... | reverse complement strand
TCCCTTTAAAAATCTCGACGCGCTCCTCGCGCGGGAGGTCGCCGAGGAACGACACGCGGTCGTCGATCCGGAGGTCGGCCGCGGTCGCCTCGATCCGCTCGCGCTCGGGGCCGTCACCGATCACGGCGGCCGTCCAGTCGCGTCCGCGGAGCTCCGCCAGCCCGAGGAGGAACGTCTCGACGTTGGCGTGGCGGTCCAGGCGTCGGGCGTACACCGCGTCGAAGCGGTCGTCGACGTCGGCCGACTCGACGAGGTCGAAGTCGACGCTCTCCGGCACGACCCGCACGTCGTCGCCGTCGGCGCCGTGTTCGCGGACGCGCGTCTTCGTCGTCCGCGAGGGCGTCGTGACCTCGTCGGCCCCCTTCGCGAGGAGCCGGTAGCGCCGGGCGGCGTCCGCGGGGTGGTCCCGCCACCAGTCGACGACGACCGGCGTCCGGGTGAGCGTCCCCGCGACCGTCGCGCCGAGCCCCGGGGTCGGCGGGCTGTTGACCGCGTGGACGACGTCCGGGCTCACGCGGCGGAGCGCGCCGGGGAGCCGCGCGGCGAACGCCGTCGGCGACGGCTCCGCCGTGACCGACCGGTACTCGATGCCGTCCTCCTCGAAGGCGTCGTGGTCGCCGCCCCACCACCGCGCGCAGAGCCACACGACCTCGTGGCCGCGGTCGGCGAGTCCGCGGGCGATCCGTCGCGTTCGCGTCCGGGCCGGCGTGTCGCCGTGACCCGGAGCGAGAAGCGAGGCGAACGCGACGCGCATACGCCGACCGGACGGAGGGGCCGGATAAAAAGACACGGCATCGCGGCGGGGCGAGCGGGAACGCGAGCGGCGGCGCCGCGGCGGCTCGCTCGCGACCCGATCGCACCCGAAACGGTTTCCCACCGCGGCCGGAATCGGACCGCATGCACCGCTACGACATCGAACGGTACCTCAACGTGCGGAACGCCGGCGGGGCGGACCTCGGTCCCGACGGCCGACTCTCCTTCCTGCTGAACACCACCGGCACCGGGCAGGTGTGGTCGCTCGACGAGCCGCTCGGGTGGCCGGAACAGCACACGTTCTTCGAGGAGTCGGTCTCCTTCGTCGACTCCTCGCCGGAGCGCGCCGAGGCCGTCTTCGGCATGGACGAGGGCGGCAACGAGCGCGCCCAGCTGTACCGGCTCAACTACGAGTCCGGCGAGATCGTCGACCTCACCGAGCGGCCCGACGCCAAGCACCGGTGGGGCGGCTGGGACGGCGAAGGGGACCGCTTCGCGTTCGCCTCGAACCGACGCGACGAGTCGGTGTTCGACGTGTACGTCCAGGGCCGCGACGAGACCGGCAACGACGCCGAACTGGTGTACGAGGGCGACGGCTGGCTCTCCGTCGCGGGGTGGTCGCCGAGCGACGACCGACTGATCGTCCACGAGGCGTCCTCCTCGTTCGACCACGACGTGTACACGCTCGACGTGGCGACCGGCGACCTGACCCACCACACGCCCCACGAGGGGAACGTCCGGTACGGCAGCCCGGAGTGGGGGCCGGACGGCGAGTCGATGTACCTCGTCACCGACCGCGACAGCGACACGCTCCGGTTAGAGCGACTTCACCTCGAGACGGGCGACTTCTCGCTCGTCGCCTCCGGGGAGAGCGAGCCCGACGACGCCGACGGAGACGACGCCTCTGAGAAGCCGGGCGCCGACGACGGCTGGAACGTCGACGGCGTCGCGATACACGAGGAGTCCCGGCGCGTCGTCTACTCGCGGAACGTCGACGGCTACACCGACATCGCGGTCGGCGAACTCGTCGACGCCGACCGCATCGATCCCTTCCCGGCCCCGGACCTCCCCGAGGGCGTCGCCGGCGGCGTGAGCTTCGGCCCCGACGGCGACCGCTTCGCGATCACCGCGACCGGGAGCACCCACAACGCGAACGTGTACGTCGTCGACGCGGCGACCGGCGAGACGGAGCGCTGGACCGCCGCCTCGACCGCCGGCATCCCGTCGGACACGTTCGTCGAGCCCGAACTCGTGCACTACCCGACGTTCGACGGGCGGAAGATCCCCGCGTTCTTCTCGGTTCCGGAGACGGAGCCGCCCGAGGCGGGCTACCCCGTCGTCGTGGACATCCACGGCGGACCGGAGTCGCAGCGCCGGCCCTCGTTCGCCTCGGTCAAGCAGTACCTGCTGAACAACGGGTACGCCGTCTTCGAGCCGAACGTCCGCGGCTCCTCCGGCTACGGGAAGGCGTACTCCGCGCTCGACGACGTGGAGAACCGGATGGACTCGGTCGCGGACGTCGAGGCCGCCGTCGAGTGGCTCCACGACCACCCGGAGGTCGACCCAGACCGCGTCGTCGCCATGGGCGGCTCCTACGGCGGGTTCATGGTGCTCGCCGCGCTGACCGAGTACCCCGACCTGTGGGCCGCCGGCGTCGACATCGTCGGCATCGCGAACTTCGTCACCTTCCTCGAGAACACCGGCGACTGGCGGCGCGAGCTCCGCGAGGCGGAGTACGGCTCGCTGGCCGACGACCGGGAGTTCCTCGAATCCATCTCGCCGATCAACAACATCGAGGACGTCCGGTCGCCGCTGTTCGTCCTCCACGGCGCGAACGACCCGCGGGTGCCCGTCGGCGAGGCCGAGCAGATCGTCGAGGAGGCGCGCGAGCAGGGCGTTCCCGTCCGGAAGCTGATCTTCGACGACGAGGGGCACGGCTTCGCGAAGCTGGACAACCGCATCCGGGCGTACCGCGGGATCGTCGACTTCCTCGCCGAGCACGTCTGAGGCGGCGGTCCCGCTCGCGGCGGACGGAGCGGGGACCCGCAGTAACCTTATGTCGCCTGATAACAACTGTCACACATGAGCATCGACGCGATCGCCGAGTCCACGGCGGACCCGATGAGCGAGGGCCAGATACGCGAGCTCCTCGAGTCGGAGGGGGTAGGGACCCTCGGCCTGCCGGGCGACGACCTCCCGTACCTCCTCCCCATCTCGTTCGGGTACGACGGGGACGCGACGCTCTACTTCGTCTTCCTGTTGTTCGGCTCCGAGAGCCGGAAGGAGACGCTCGCGAACGAGGCGGAGCGGGGTCGCTTCCTGGTCTACCGCGCCCGGTCGCTGTACGACTGGCAGAGCGTCTCGATGACCGGTCGGATCGAGGTCGTCGACGAGGGGGAGTGGAGCGAGCTCCGCGGCGCCATGGAGAACGCGTGGCACCCCAACATCTTCTCGGCCGCTCACCCGACGCGCGGCGTCGAGGGGTACCGGTTCGAGATCGAGGAGTGGACCGGGATCCAACAGCGGGACCCCGGAAACAGTAGCGGCAATTAATCGCGTGCGGGTCGGCCCGAGCGGGCGCCGCTCGGGACGGCGCTCGCTTACCAGTCCGGGCCGAAGTCAGGGTCGACCCGGCGGTCGGTCCGGTCGATCGCGTCGACTTTCTCCACGTCCTCGTCGTCCAGTTCGAGCCCGAGGCTCGCCCAGTTGTCGGCGATGTGCGCCTCGCTCGTCGCCTTCGGGATGGCGGTGACGCCCTTCTCGCGGAGCCACGCGAGGCTCACCTGCGCCGCGCTGACGCCGTGCTTCTCGGCGATGTCCGTGATCTCCGCCGAGTCGAACACGTGCCCGCGGGCGAGCGGCGAGTAGGCGACGAGTTCGACGTCGTTCGCGTCGGCGTAGTCGCGGAGCTCCTCCTGCCGGAGGTGCGGGTGCATCTCGACCTGGTTCGCGAACGGCGCCTCGCCGAGCGCGTCGGTCGCCGCGTCGAGGTGTTCGGGCTCGAAGTTCGAGACGCCGATGCGGTCGACCAGCCCGTCGTCGCGGAGCTCGGCGAACGCGGGCAGCGTCTCCGCGGGGTCGTACGCGCCGGCCGGCCAGTGGACGTACAGCAGGTCGACGTACTCGGTGCCGAGCTTCTCGAGGCTCTCGCGGGTGGACGCGGCCACGTCCTCGGGCGCGAGCTTGTCGATCCACACCTTCGTCGCGAGGAACACGTCGTCGCGGTCGACGTCCGCGGCGGCGATGCCGTCGCCGACGGCGGCCTCGTTGCCGTATATCTGGGCGGTGTCGACGTGGGTGTAGCCGGTCTCCAGCGCGGTGGTCACCGAGTCGGCGCACTGCGCGGGGTCGTCGTTCTCCCACGTGCCGAGGCCGAGCACGGGCATTCCGCCGCTGGTCGGAACGTCGAAGGACTGCTGTCGCTGTGACATGCGTCACGCTACTCGCGTGAGGGGAAAGTCCGTTGCGGTCGCGGCGCGTCGGGAGGGTAACCGCGACTGCGGGTCCGCTCGGGGTCTTCTCTCCCGCCGTTTCAGTCGTCGTCGAGTAGCGCCCGCGAGGAGTTCGTCACGACCAGCAGGCTGGACGCGCCCATCGCGACCGCGGCGAACAGCGGGTTCAGGAGGCCGGTCACCGCGAGCGGGATGGCGACCGCGTTGTAGCAGAACGCCCAGCCGATGTTCCCCTTCACGCGCCGGCCGGCCGCCCGCGAGAGCTCGAAGACGGTCGCGACCGAGCCGAGGTCGTCGTCGACGATGGCCACGTCGGCGGCGTCGGCCGCCATCGCCGTGCCGCCGCCGAGCGCGACTCCGAGGTCCGCGGCTGCGAGCGCCGGCGCGTCGTTGGTCCCGTCGCCGACCATCACCGTGAGCCCGCTCGCCTTCAGCCGCGTTATCGTCTGGGCCTTCCCCTCGGGGGGGACGCCCGCGAACACGGACGCGACCGCGTCGTGCTCGCGGAAGACGGTCGCCGCGCGCTCGTCGTCGCCCGTCAGCACGACCACGTCGACGCCCGACTCGTCCAGCGCGGTCACCGTCTCCTCCCACCCCTCGCGCAGTTCGTCGCCGACTACGACGACGCCCTCGGCGGCGCCGTCGCGCCCCACGGCGACGGGGACGCGCCCCACGTCGCGTGCCTCGGCGACCGCCTCCCGAATCGCGTCCGGGACGGTCCAGCCACGCTCGTCGAACAGGGCGGGGTGCCCCACGACGACCTCGTGACCGTCGACGACGCCGGAGACGCCGCGCGCGTGGCTCTCGAAGTCGGTGACCGGGAGCGCGGACGGCGCGCTCCCGCCGGCCGGATCGCCGCCCTCGGACGCGGCCGTCCCGCCGTCAGCGACCGCGGCGGGCGCGGGCGACGCGCCGGCGTCTCCCCCGGCGTCGGCGCCCGCCCGCGCCGCGGCGATGGCGCGACCGACCGGGTGCGCCGACCGCTCCTCCAGCGCGGCGGCGAGCCGGAGCAGGCCGTCGTCGACGTCGGCCGAGACGACCTCCATCTCGCCGGTGGTGAGCGTCCCCGTCTTGTCGAAGACGACCGTCTCCGCGTCGCGGACCCGCTCGAAGACGGTGTCGTCGAAGATCACGATAGAGCGTTCGAGCGCGTCGCGAATCCCGGCGGCGACCGCGAGCGGGGTCGCGAGCCCGAGCGCGCACGGACACGAGACGATGAGCACGGTCAGGCCGACGAGCATGGCCTCCGTCACGCCGTTGCCGAGCGCGAGGTTCGCGGCGGCGGCGACGACCGCCAGCCCGAGGACAACCGGGACGAAGACGGTTGCGAGCCGGTCGGCGAGCTTCTGGACGCCGTGGTTCCCGCTCTGGAGGTCCCAGACGAGCTCCGCGACGCGGTCGAGGCTCGAGGTCGCGTCCGGACCGACCGCTACCGTGAGCGATCCGTCCGCGACCACGGAGCCGCCGACCACGGTGTCGCCCGGCGTCTTGCGAACCGGCATCGACTCGCCGGTGACGACCGACTCGTCGACCGCGGCGTCGCCCGCCACCGCCTCGCCGTCGACCGGGACGCGCTCGCCGCCGCGCACGAGTAGCAGGTCGCCGGGGTCGAGCGCCTCGATGGCGACCTCCTCCGTCTCGCCGCTACCATCGTTTCCGTTTCGGTCGTTGTCGACGATCCGCCGGGCGCTGTCGACCTGCACCGCGGTGAGGTCGGAGAGCAGTTCGGTGGCGCGCTTCTTGACCGAGTCCTCGTAGTTGTTGCCGACGGTGACGATCACGATGATCGCGACCGTCACGTCGTAGTAGACCGACGGTGACTCGACGAATATCACGGCCAGCGTGCTGTAGACGTAGGCGCTCACCGCCGCGAGCGCGACGAGGAGGTCCATGTTCGGCGACCGGGTCTTGACGCTGACGTACGCGCCCCGCAGTATCGGCTTACCGGTGAACAGCAGGACGACGGTCGTCAGCACCGCGATCACGATGAAGAAGTACGTCCCCGACGTCGACGACATCGCCTGATCGAGGTACTCCAGGGTGCGCTCGTTGTAGAACGGGAACGCGAAGTACGTCGGGTAGATGATGACGATGTACTGCAGCATGACGGCCATCCCGACCATGACGCCGGCCGCGAGCCGGGCCGTCGCCATGTTGTCCGCCTGTCGACGCGCGAAGGCGTCGTCGCGGGGGTACGCGCTGTAGCCGAGCCCGCTGACCGCCTCCGAGAGGCCGTCGATCGAGACCGAGCCCGGGTCGTGGTCGATCCGGACGGTGTCCGTGACGTAGCTCGCGCTGGCGGCGCTGACGCCCTCGGTCCGGGTGGCGACCGTCTCGATGAACGCCTCGCAGGTCGCGCAGTGCATCCCGTCCACTTCGAGGAACGTCGCCTCGTGGCCGGCGGGCACCTCGCTGCGGCCCGCGTCGGCGCCCTCACCGCCTCCGTCCTCGCCGTGCCGGCGCTCGCGCACCGCGTCGGCGTCGACGTCGACGTCGCCGAGGGCGGCGTACACGTCCCGGCAGCCGGGACAGCAGAACTCGTTGCCCGCGTCGTCGGCCACGTCGACGCCGTCGGTCGGGAGCTCACAGAGGGTGCAGCCGGGGTCGCCCATCGTCACATCCCCCCCATCATGCCGGCGTCGAGCGGGTTCCAGAACGGGAGGCGCGGGTGCGGCACGTGGATCCCGACCGACATCAGCCCGTGCGCGAACAGGACGTAGCCGAGCGCGACGAAGGCGACGCCGAGCAGCCGGTGGACCCGGCGACGGTGGACGGCGTCGACGCTCTCGATCACGGTCCCGTAGAGGAACACGGCCGGCATCGTCCCGACGCCGAGCGCCGCGAGCGCGACCGCCCCGCTGACGGCCGAGCCGCTGGCGAACGCGTAGAGGTACGCCGGGTAGAGGATCGGACAGGGCAAGAGCCCGTGGACCGCGCCCAGCCCGACGATGCCGGGGCCGTTCGCGAGCCGGTCGACGTGGCCGGTGAGCCAGCCGGTGACCCGTTCGAGCCCCGGGAGGTGGATCCCGCCGGTCGCGCCGCCGAGCGCGTACCGGACTCCGACGAGGATCACGGCCGCGCCGACGCCGAGGCCGACGACGCCGCGGACGACCTCCGCCGCGCCCGTCAGCGTCGCCGTCGTGACGAGGACGACCCCGCCGAGCGCGCCGAGCGCCGCGCCGATGACGGTGTAGCTGGTCGCTCGCCCGAGGTTGAACAGCGCGTGCTGGCGGACCTCGTAGGTCGTCAGGTGGCTCCCCTGCCGGTCGCCGGTCGCACCGGCGGTCGCGCCCCCGCCGTCGGTCCGGCCGCCGTCGCGCATCCGGCCGGCGTACACCGTGACGAGCGGGCCGCACATGCCGATACAGTGGGCGCCGCCGAGCAGCCCGATGGCGAGGAACAGCAGGACGTCGGTCCCCAGCAGCGTCGAGATGTTCATAAGCGTCAGTTACCGTCGGTTGGCGTCGCGGGCGGTAATGGGTTTCGTCGGGCGGGGGGGCGACGGCGGGCGGCGATGCGGGCGTCCATCACTCCTCCACGAAGACGGTGGCGTACATCCCCCCCGTCTCGTGGGGGATGCAGACGTAGTCGTAGCGGCCGGCGACCTCGAAGGTGTACGAGAAGCGGTCGCCGTTCTCCAGCGCGCCGCCGAAGTCCGAGGACCAGGCCTCCCGGGCGGTCTCCTCGTCCTCGTAGCCGCCGGAGGCGAAGTAGTCGGCCGCGTCGGGGATCCCCCCCTCGTACGCGGTCACCGTGTGCGCTCGCGAGCTGGTGTTCTCCCAGACGACGGTGTCGCCGACGGACACGGTCAGCTCCGCGGGCCTGTACCCGGACGCGACCATCCCCACGTCGTAGCCGGGATCGCCGCCGACGCCGGCGCATCCGGCGAGGGACGCGGTCGCTCCGGTGCCGACTCCGGCCGCGCCGATCCGGCGGAGGAACCGTCTGCGGTGCATACCCGTCCTCGGGGTTTCAGTCGTTTCAATATCGCGGTTCACCCCACCGCGCGGGAACCGTCCCCCGCCGGCCGGCGACGGGTCTCGGTCTCTCGTCACGGGTCCACGAGCTCGTCGAACACCTGCCGCTGGGCCGCCGCGAGGTGCTCGGAGAAGGTAGAGCGCGCGATCCCGACGGCGGCCGCCACCGCCTCTGCGTCCGTCTCGCGCGGGTACTCGAAGTACCCGAGCCGCTGGGCGGTCCGGACGACCTCCCGCTGTCGGTCGGTGAGCCGGTCCCGGTCGACGACGACCGGGTCGCAGCCGCCCGACCCGCCGGAGCGAGTGAGCTGCTCGAGCGTGACGGAGGCGCCCGTCGCCTCGATGGCCTCGACGATCTCGTCGATCGGGTCCACGGAGGGCAACCAGAGGGTGAGCAGTATGCGGTCGGGGTTCGTTCGGACCGTGACGTCGGAGACGGGGTGGCCGAGCGATTCGACCGACCGGCAGGGATAGCGCCCCGTTCGCGGGCTTCGGACCCGGTAGACGTACTCGCCGTCGGCCGCGAACACGGGATCGGTGCCGATCGGCCGGTCGGTTCGGAACTCCGAGACCACGGCGCCGTCGACGCGGACGCGCTCCACGTCGGTGGCGACGGAGCCGTCGGGGATGGCCTCGGCGACGGGCGCGTGCGGCGGGTCGCGGACGGAGAGCCGCGCGCGGACGCCGCGCGACCGACCGACGGCGCCTTCGGCGGCCGCCCCGTCGCGGCCGTCGTCGGCCGGGTCGGCCACCTCGTCGCCGGACGACGGTCGACGTGACCTCCACGACATGTCCGAATCAACGTCGCGTACCAGTAAAAGAACGGTCCCGAACGAGTACGTCCGCGGGCGACGCGCGGCGGACGGGTTTATAAAATCCCGTCGTGGGATGGACAGGACTCTCGCCGGCTGACGCCTTTCGATCGACGATGACTGGAAGCGGGCTCGACGGGACCTCGATCGGCGTCGTGGGCGGGGGAGTCGGCGGGCTCTCGGCGGCCGCGCACCTCGCCGACGCCGGGGCCGAAGTGTCGCTGTACGAGCGCCACGAGCGCGTGGGCGGCGTCGCGGGCCGGCTCGAACGCGACGGGTTCCGGTTCGACACCGGCCCCTCGTGGTACCTCATGCCGGACGTGTTCGAGCGGTTCTTCGACCGCTTCGGCCACGAGCCGAGCGACTTCTACGAGCTGGAGCGACTCGACCCGCACTACCGGGTGTTCTGGGACGACGGCGACGGCGTCGACGTCCCCGCGGACCCCGACGCGGCGGCGGACCTGTTCGAGTCCTACGAGGCGGGGGCCGGAGACGCGTTCCGCCGGTATCTCGACGACGCCGAGACGGCCTACGAGGTCGGGATGGACCGGTTCGTCCGCCCGGGTCGCTCGCGGTTCCGCGACTACCTCTCGACGGACGTCCTCGCCGGCGGTCGCAAGCTCGACCTGCTCGACACGCTCGACGAGCGCGTCGCGTCGTACGTCGAGCACCCGAAGCTCCGCCAGCTCCTCCAGTACACGCTGGTGTTCCTCGGCGGGTCGCCGTACAACACGCCCGCGCTGTACCAGCTCATGAGCCACGTCGACTTCGGGCTCGGGGTGTACTACCCGCTCGGCGGGATGTACGAGGTGATCGAAGCGATCGAGTCGGTCGCGACGGCGCGGGGAGCGGACGTCCACACGAACGTCGCCGTCACGGCCATCGAGCCGGGACCCGACGAGGTCGCCGTCGAACTGGGCGGCGACCGCTACGTCCACGACCGCGTCGTGTGCAACGCGCCCCCGGAGCACGTCGAGCGCGAACTGCTCCCGGACGGCGCGGTGCGGCGGTTCGGCGACTACTGGGACCGCCGGACGTACGGCCCGAGCGCGTACCTGCTGTACCTCGGCGTCGAGGGCGCGCTCGACTCGCTCGCGCACCACACGCTCGCGCTGCCGACCGACTGGAAGCCCCACTTCGACGCCATCTTCGAGTCGCCCGCGTGGCCCGAGAACCCGACGGTGTACCTGAACGCGCCCTCGCGGACCGACCCGTCGGTCGCCCCCGAGGGTCACGAGACGCTCGTGGCGCTCGTCCCGCTCGCGCCGGGGCTCGACGACGCCCCCGACCGCCGGGCCGCGTTCCGGGAGCGCGTCCTCGACGCGGTCTCCTCCTACACGGGAGTCGACCTCCGCGACCGGATCGTCGTCGAGGAGTCGGCCTGCGTCTCGGAGTTCGCGGAGCGGTTCGACCGACCGGGCGGGAGCGCGCTCGGCCTCGCGCACACGGTGACCCAGACGGGACCGCTCCGACCGGGGCCGCGAGTCAGAGGCGTGGACCGGCTCTACTACGTCGGCGGGAGCAGCAACCCCGGGATCGGCGTCCCGATGTGCCTGCTGGGCGGCGAACACTGCGCCGACGCCGTCGCGGCGGACGCCGCCGGCGGTCCCCTGGACCGGATTCCGCTGTTCGGCCGGTGACCGACCGAAGAGGCGGACGATCGTTCGTTTTGCGTGGGGAGAATATTCGTCCGTCGAAATATCCGCGCTGATCTCGGAATCTATGCGGAAACCTTACCTGTCAGGTTGGTGCATTTATACTTCTTCCAATGTAACTACGAGTGAAGCATGATCGAAACAGCCGCGGCCGACTTACTCGCAAGTGGAATGGTTCCGCTGGAAATGACCCAGGCGGAAGTGTTTCAGGCGATTCGCGCGGACTCGCTCCTGAGCGCGTCGCTCTGGATAAACGTCGCCCTCGCGGGCCTCTCCATCCTCCTGTTCGTGTACATGGGACGGAACGTCGAGGACCCGCGGGCGCAACTGATCTTCGTCGCCACGCTGATGGTGCCGCTGGTGTCGATATCGAGCTACACCGGCCTCATCTCCGGGCTCACGGTAAGCTTCCTCGAGATGCCGGCCGGCCACGCCTTGGCGGGCCAGGAAGTGCTCACGCCGTGGGGGCGGTATCTCACGTGGGCCCTGTCGACGCCGATGATCCTCATCGCGCTCGGCCTGCTCGCCGGGTCGAACATGACGAAGCTGTTCACGGCCGTCGTGGCCGACATCGGGATGTGCGTCACCGGGCTCGCGGCCGCGCTGACGACCTCCTCTTACATGCTGCGCTGGGTCTGGTACGTCATCAGCTGCGCGTTCTTCGTCGTCGTCCTCTACATCCTGCTCGCCGAGTGGGCGCGCGACGCCGAGGTCGCCGGCACCGCCGAGATATTCAACACGCTGAAGATACTCACCGTGGTCCTCTGGCTCGGCTACCCCGTCTTCTGGGCGCTCGGCGCCGAGGGGCTCGCGGTGCTCGACGTCGCCATCACCTCGTGGGCGTACAGCGGGATGGACATCATCGCGAAGTACCTCTTCGCCTTCCTCCTGCTCCGCTGGGTCGTCGAGAACGAGAGCGCGGTCGCCAAGATGGCGTCCGGGCTCGGCTCCGCCTCCCGCGGCGCGTCGCCGGCCGACGACTGAAGGCGGACGACCGCCTCGCGGTCCGCGCCTCGCCTCCCCGCTTTTTCCCGACCGCGCCCGCGAAGCCGCCGCTCCGCCCGAGAGCGAAGCGCTAAACCCGCGGCGGCGGTGAAACGGGACATGAAACAGGCCATCGTCGCCCGGACGGACATCGGCATGGGCGAGGGGAAGCTCGCCGCGCAGGTCGCGCACGCGTCGCTGTCGGCGTACCAGGACGCCGGGCGGCGCGCCCGGAAGAAGTGGCAGGGCGAGGGACAGAAGAAGATCGTTTTAAAGGGAACGTCCGAGAGCCAGCTGTTCGAACTCGCCGACAAGGCGGACAAGGAGGGGCTCCCGTACGCCATCGTTCGGGACGCGGGGCACACCCAGCTGGAGCCGGGGACGGTGACCGCGCTCGCGGTCGGCCCGGCCCGCGACGAGAGCGTCGACCGCGTGACCGGCGACCTCTCGCTGTTTTAAATGGCCCCCGGACACGCACTCCGCGAGGCGCACCCGACCGAGCGCGCGGTCGGCATCGGCCACTACGTGAGCGACGCCGACGGGATCGGCGGCCGCCTCCGCGCGTCCCCCGACGACTTCCGGGTCCGCGAGCTGGAGGCGTTCGACGCGGAGCCGCTCGGGGCCGACCCCGGGAGCTACCCCGAACTCGTCGTCCGAGTCACCCTCCGCGACTGGGACACGAACGACTTCGCCCGTCGGATCTCCGACGCGCTACAGATTAGCCGCGAGCGCGTCTCGTGGGCCGGCACGAAGGACAAGCGCGCCGTCACGACCCAGCTGTTCACCCTCCGCGAGGTCGACCCCGACGACCTCCCCGCGATCCGCGGCGCCGACATCGAACCGCTCGGGCGGGCGGGGCGGCGGCTCTCCTTCGGCGACCTCGCCGGCAACGCCTTCGAGATCCGCGTCGCCGACGCGGTCGACGAGGCGCCGGAGCGCGTCGCCGAGACGGTCCGCGACCTCCGGGCGTTCGCGGGCGGCGACGGCGCCGACGCAGACGCCACCGACGCCGACGGCGCCCTCACCGAGGCGACGGTCGGCGTCCCGAACTACTTCGGCCAGCAGCGCTTCGGTAGCCGGCGCCCCGTCACCCACGTCGTCGGGCTCGCGATCGCCCGGAACGACCCGCGCGAGGCGGTCCGGCTGTACGCGGGCAACCCAGCGGAGGCAGAGCCGGACGACACCCGAGCCGCGCGCGACCGGGTCGACGCGGCGTTCGGCGTCGACGCCGCGGTCGCCGGGGGGATCGCCGGCGGGGACGCCGGCGGCGTCGACGAGGCCGAGCGCTCCGCGGCGAACGGCACCGGCGACGGCGACTGGACCGCCTGCCTCGACGCCATCCCCGGAAAGCTCCGGTTCGAGCGCTCGATGGTCCACCGGCTCGCCGACCGCGGAACCGACCCGGCCGCCGCGGTCGACCACGAGGACTGGTGGCACGCGCTGGAGGCCGTCCCGTCGAACCTCCAGCGGCTGTTCGTCAACGCCGCCCAGTCGTTCCTGTTCAATCGGATCCTGAGCGAGCGGCTCCGCCGAGGGCTCCCGTTCGACCGTCCGGTCGCCGGCGACGTGGTCTGTTTCGCCGACGGCGACGCCCCCGACGAGCTGTACGCGCCGGACACCGACCGGCTCCAGCGGGTCGACGACGGCCGCGTCTCGGTCGTCTCCCGGCACTGCGAGCGGGGACGGGCGTTCGTCACCGCTCCCCTCGTCGGCACCGAGACCGAACTCGGCGACGGCGAACCCGGCGAGATCGAGCGCGAGGTCCTCGCCGACGCCGGGGTCGAACCGGGCGACTTCGCGCTCCCCGGCGAGTTCGACTCCGCGGGCACCCGCCGGGCGATCCTCCTGCGCACCGACCTCGACGTGTCGTTCGCGAACGGCGATCCCCGGTTCGAATTCGCGCTCCCGAGCGGGTCGTACGCGACCGTCATGCTCCGCGAGTTCACGAAGCGCGGCCCGCTCGACCTGTAATCGGGTCGCGGCGCGCCGACCGTGACGCGCCGAATCCGATCGGATCGGCGCGTTCGATCCGCCGTTTGATCCGCGTTCGTGTATTAAAAGGGACGTTCGAACGGGGAAACCACCACGATACTGCGACCCGTTCCGAGCCGTTTTTGTGCGGGAGCCGTCAATCGGGGCCATGACACGGATCGTCGTCATCGACCTCCACGGCCAGTTCACCCACCTCGAACGGCGGGCGCTCCGCGACATCGGCGTCGACACCGAGATCGTCTCCGCGGACACGCCGGCCGACGAGGTCGAGGCCGACGGAATCGTCCTCTCCGGCGGTCCCGACATGGACCGCGTCGGCAACGCGCCGGACTACCTGGACCTCGACGTCCCGGTGCTCGGCATCTGCCTCGGCATGCAGCTGATCGCGACCGAGCTCGGCGGCGAGGTCGGCGGCGGCGACTACGGCGGGTACGCCGACGTCGACGTGCAGATCGTCGACGAGGCGGACCCCCTCGTCGGGTCGCTCGCCCCCGAGACCCGCGTCTGGGCGTCGCACGCCGACGAGGTGACGACGCTGCCGGACGGATTCGCCCGGTCCGCGACCTCCGACGTCTGCGACATCGAGGCGATGTCGAACACCGAGGCGGAGCTGTACGGCGTCCAGTGGCACCCGGAGGTCGCGCACACCGAGCGCGGCGAGGAGGTCTTCGAGAACTTCGTCGCCATCTGCGAGTCCGCGTAGCGACCGCCTCTCACGCCGTTATCCGCGCGGTCAACACCGGCACGTCGCTGTGCCTCACGACCCGCTCGGCGACCGACCCGGCCGCGAGGAACCGACCGACGCCGGTCCGGCCGTGCGTCCCCATCACGACGAGGTCGGCGTCGTACTCGGCCGCCGCGTCGAGGATCTCCTCGTCCGGCCGACCGCGCCGCAGGTGTCGCTCGACCGAGAGCCCGCGCTCCGCGCCCGCCTCGGCGACGGCGTCGAGCGCGCGCTCGCCGCGCTTCTCCTCGTGCTCCACGACCACGTCCCACGCGTCGACGCCCGTGACGGTCTCGTCGACGACGAACAGCGCGTGGAGCCGCGCGTCCGCGAGTTCGGCGAGGCCGCACGCGTGTTCGACCGCGGCGTCGCTCCCGGGGCTTCCGTCGACCGGACAGAGGATCTCGTCGTACATCTCGGGGTCGGCTCCGACGTCGTTCAGAGCCGGTACCGGCGGACGTGCTCGGTCCCGCAGCTCGGGCACTCCCGGCGGTACTCGACGGTCGCGCCCGAGGTGGCCGCCTCCCACTCGCACGCGTCGTCGACGAAGCCGCACGCGTCGCAGGCGTGCGGCCGCTCGTCCAGCCGCGAGCGGAGCCGTTCGAACGCCGACCTGCCGCCGTGGCTTAGTGACATGTGTTGACTGTTCGCACGGACGCGATTAATAGGTACCGGTGCGGACGTCGCTCGCCTGCGCCGCTCACCGAAACACCGTCGTGAACGAGCGTCGGCGTCGCTGTCGACGGCTCGGTCGGATCGAAGAAAACGGGGGAAACGCCGACTTACTCCGCGAACAGCTCGTCGACCGCCTCGCCGGCGGTCTCGGCCGCCTCGCGGGCGACCGCGTCGGGGTCGGGGTC
>Ga0102939_1000444_pt1 | contig 15242 bp, 11 predicted proteins | sample SalPon2_B_H2O_MG_FD_78214 | JGI IMG/M metagenome (GOLD analysis project Ga0102939, IMG submission 78214) | Salt pond water microbial communities from South San Francisco under conditions of wetland restoration - Salt Pond MetaG R2_B_H2O_MG | ecosystem: Environmental > Aquatic > Non-marine Saline... | reverse complement strand
GGTCGGATTCAGTTGGGTGTTCCCGATGGTCCTGTTGAGCAAGCGATCGTGGCGGCGCACGCCGGGAGTGATGGTGATCGCCGGCCTGAGCGTCGTCATCGGAATCATCGCGGTGCGGTTCAATATCGTCGTTCCGGCGCAGATCATGCCGGTGATGGAGGGATTGCCCCACGGATCGTACTTCCCGACGCTCGTCGAGTGGGGGACGAGCATCGGCATGATCGGCGTCGGGCTGCTGTTGTACACGCTCGGTGCAGAGACGCTTCCGCTGACCCCGCTTTCTGGAGGTGACCACGAATGAGCGCAGACGATTCCGACGGAGACGGTGCGACCGTCTCGCGCCGGGACTTGATCAAGGCGGTCGGGAGTATCGGTGTCATCGCGGCGGCGAGCAACGCCGCGGTCGACGTGGACGTCGACGACCTGTGGACCGACGACGAACACCACTACGTCGGCGACGAGTACGGCGAGTACGACGCGAGCGACGTGATCCACACCACCTGCGGGCAGTGTAACACGTTCTGCCCGATCAAGGTGCAACTCGCCGACGGGAGCGGGACCGGTGAGTACAGTTCGCTCGTCCGGAAGCTGGCGGGGAATCCGTACTCGTTCCTCAACACCCAGCCGTTCTCGCAGGTCCCCTACGGGAGCGACCCGGAAGACGTGGCGATGGGCGACGTCGAGGGGAGCGGCGACGTCGACACCGACCGGTGGTCGCTCTCCGGCGGTCGGATCTGCCTGAAGGGACAGGCGGGCATCCAGACGGCCTTCGACAGCTACCGGGTTCGCAAGCCGATGAAGCGGGTCGGTCCGCGCGGGTCGGGCGAGTGGAAGACGGTCTCGTGGGAACAGGCTCTCCAAGACATCGTCGAGGGCGACGACGAGCTGGGTCATCCCGGGCTCGAAGACATCTGGGGGTACGTTCCGAAGGAGGACGTGATGAGTGACTGGGAGGCCGTCCAGAACGGCGAGCTGTCCAAGTCGGCGTTCGACGAGCGGTACGCCGACGACCTCATCGACACCGACCATCCCGACTTGGGGCCGAAGTCGAACCAGATCGTCGACGTGGGTGGGTTCCGCCGCAACTTCATCCGAAACCGGCTCTGGCACCAGGGACTCGGATCGATAAACAGCATCCACCACGCCGGGACCTGCGGCGTCTCGAGCGTGATGGGCAACGTGCGCTCGCACGCCGCAAAGAAGAAGCGACAGTACCCCGACATCGACAACTGCGAGTACCTCATCGCGTGGGGGACCAACCCGATGGTTGCGAACAAGGGTCCGACGTGGCTCGCGCCGAAGCTGACGAACGCCATCGAAGACGGGATGCGGATGGACGTGATCGACCCGCGCCTGTCGAAGACCGCCGAGAAGGCCGACACGTGGGTACCGGTCGAACCCGGCGCGGACGGGGCGCTCGCGCTCGGGATGGCCCGATGGATCATCGAGAACGACCGCCACGACCTGGCGTACCTCCAGAATCCCTCGCAGTCGGCCGCGAGCGACGACGACGAACCGACGTGGAGCGACGCGACCCACCTCGTCCTCGTCGACGAGCCCGCGGGACCGAAGGCCCGAGCGGGTGACCTCGGCCTCGTCGACGAGGACGCAGACACCGCGGACGACTTCGTCGTGATCGACGCCGACACCGGCGAGCCCAGTCCCGCGAGCGAGGTCGACACGGCCGTCCTCGACGCGGACGTGACCGTCGAGGGCGCGGCGGTTCGGAGCGTCTGGAGCCAGTACCGCGAGCGCGTCTTCGAACACACCGTCGAGGAGTACGCGGAGATGGCCGGCGTGCCGGCCAAACAGATCGCCGAGATCGCAGACGAGTTCACGAGTCACGGCAAGCGCGCCGCGATCATGGCGTACCGTGGCCCGGCGAAGCACACGAACGGCTTCTATAACACCCGGGCGATAGCGACTCTCCAACACCTCATCGGAAACTACGACTGGAAGGGCGGGCAGATCACGCCGTACGCGGGCTACGACACTATGTCGGGCCGATACAATCTCGGTTCGGTGCCCGACGGCCACTCGCCGTGGGGGATCCCGCTGCTGCGAGGAGGGGTCAACTACGAGGACACCTCGCTTTTCGATCGGGACGACGGCTACCCGGCGAAACGGCCGTGGTTCCCGGTCGCACCGCCACAGGCGACCCAAGAGCTCTACGGAAGTGCCGACGACGAGTACCCGTACGGCGTCGAGGCGCTTTTCATCCGGCCGTACTCGAACAACCACGTGATGGCGGTCGCCGGCGGCGACAAGATCCCGGCGATCCTCAGAGACACCGACACGATTCCCCTGATCGTCGCATCGGACACGGTCATCGGCGAGACGAGCCAGTACGCCGACTACATCCTGCCCGAGCCGACCTACCTCGAACGGTGGGAGAACTTCGGCACGTACCCGAACAAGCGGCTGGCCGACGAGAAGATCAGCCAGCCGGCGGTCTCCGTCGTCCCCGACGCGCGTCCGTTCGAAGACGTGCTGATCGACCTGTGGTCGGAACTCGATCTGCCCGGCGTCGGCGAGGACGCGATCGGTGACGCCGAGGGCGACCTGTGGCCGCTCGAACAGGCCGAGGACTTCTACGTGAAGCTCGCCGCCAACATCGCGTACGACCGCGATCCGGTCCCGGACGCGAGCGCGGACGAGCGTCGGGTGTTCCGCGAGAGCCACGAGAACGGGCTCGGCGACCAGTTCGATCTCGACCGCTGGAAGGCAGCGGTCACCGACGAGGAGTGGGCGAAAGTCGTCACCGTGTTGAACCGCGGCGGGCGCTTCGAAGAGCCGACCGAGGGCTACGACGAGGCGTTCGGCGACCACGGACACGACTACGACTACGCCGAGCGAGCGCGTGATTCGAACGCCTACGACGGTGAGCACATGCGGTACAAACTCGAGTCGCGCGTCGACTTCTACAGCGAGGTCGTGCCGAACGGGAAACACTCGTTTACCGGCGAGCGGTTCGACCCCCTTCCGAAGGTCGACGATGTCGAGCACTACGACGGCACCGTTCAGGCCGCGGTGCGCGGCGACGACGACCGCGATCGCCCGCTGCGACTGATAAACTGGAAGCCGCGAACGCAGGGGATGCACCGCACCCAGAACAGCGCGTGGCTCCGCGAGACGCGCCCGGAGAACCCGGTATGGATCAACCCTCAAGACGCCGAGGAGCGCGGGATCGAGAACGGGGACGAGATCGTTCTCGACGCCGGACGCGAGACCGTCGACGCGGTCGCGATGGTCACGGGCGGCATCCGCCCCGGCGTCGTCGGCGCGATGTGGGGTTGGGGACGGACCGGCGACGGCGCGACGGCGGAGACGATCGACGGCGAGACGCGGCCGGCGGTCGAGGCCGACGGCCACAGCGACTACCAGTTCGACGAGCCGATGACCGAGGAAGCGGGGTACGCGAAGGGGCGCGACGCTGGCTTCGCGATCAACCACGTCCAGCCGCTCGACGCGGAGCTCGGGGACACCGGTCTCTCGGACCTCGTCGGCGGGAGCAACGCGCAGTACGACGCCTTCGTCGACGTGGAGCGGCGGTGATCTGAGATGTCCACGCATACGAACGATACGGACGACGCGAACGACCCGGACGGAGCGGCGCTGGCGGCGGCTCGCGCTCGGCTGTACGGACTGCTGGCAGCGGCGTTCGACGGCGAGACGGAGACGATCGCCGAAGCGTTCGAGCGGGACGCGTTCACCGCCGTCGCCGACGCGCTCCCGATCGACGGCGAGCAGGCGGTCCCGCGCGGAGACGACCACGACGCCGACTCCCTCGCCCTCGGATACGACACCCTGTTCGTCGTCCCCGGGAGCCACTACGTCCCGCCGTTCGCGTCCGCCCACGCGGCCGAGCCGAGCGAGGAGTTCGAGTCGGACTCGCGGTACCACACCGCCGGCGAGGCCGGTGAACTCCTCGGCGACCCGGCCGCCGACATGTCGCAGTTGTACGCCGCCGCGGGGTTTTCACCGCAGCGAGGCGACGGTATCCCCGACCACGTGGCCGCGTGCTTCGAGTTCATGCGCGCGCTGTGTGAGCGCGAGGCGACACTCCTCGAAGACGGCGGCGACGAGCCGACCGTCGACGCCGTATGCGATCTCCAAGCGCAGACGCTCTCCCGGTTGGGATGGCTCGACCGGTTCGACGAAGCGGTCGCAGAACAGGACGCGGTCGAAGGCGTCTTCGCCGGGATTACTCGGCTCGCACGGACGTTCGCCGCGTGGGACGCCAGCGAGGTCGCAGTACAGTCAGACGACCGTCCGTCGGAAACCGAACACGCGTAGCCGACTCACTAATGACATCCACAGACATCACCGATTCAGACCTCCGCGACCGCCTCCGTACCGTCACCGATCCCGCGCTCGACGCGGACATCGTCAGCGCCGGGCTCGTCACCGACAGCACCGTCGACGACGGGACCGCATCGATCGAACTCGCGCTCGGCGCGCCGCACGCGCCGGAGGAAGCCACGATCGCAGACCGCGTTCGTGAGGTGGTCGAGGAGGCGGGGCTCGACCCGCGCCTCTCCGCGACGGTGCCGCGTCTCGACGCCGGAGAATCCTCGGTACTGCCCGGGGTGAAAAACGTGATCGCCGTCGCCTCCGGGAAGGGCGGGGTCGGAAAGAGCACCGTGGCCGTCAACCTCGCCGCCGGGTTGGCGGACCGGGGAGCGAACGTCGGGGTGTTCGACGCCGACGTGTACGGACCGAACGTCCCGCAGATGCTCGGCGTCGACGAGGATCCCGACGTGGCGACCGTCGACGGTGACGACCAGATCGAACCGCCGACCGCTCACGGGGTCGAGCTGATGAGCGTCGGGTTGCTGATCGACGAGGACGACCCCGTCGTCTGGCGTGGTCCCGTCGCACAGAACACGCTCACCGACCTCTTCGGTGACGTTTCGTGGGGGCCTCTCGATTACCTCGTCGTCGATCTCCCGCCGGGCACCGGCGACGTCCAGTTGACGGTGCTCCAAAACCTCCCCGTCACGGGAACGGTCGTCGTCACGACGCCACAGTCCGTCGCGGTAGACGACACCCGTCGCGGCGTGCAGATGTTCGGGGAGTACCGGGCCAACGTGCTCGGCGTCGTCGAGAACATGAGCGGGTTCGTCTGTCCCAGCTGCGGAGACACACACGACGTCTTCGGGGAAGACGGCGGCCGCGCGCTCGCCGAGGAGGTCAACGTGCCGTATCTCGGCTCGCTGCCGCTCGATCCGGCGATCCGAACGGGCGCGGACGACGGCGAACCGATCGTGTCTCGTGACGACGGTACGACGGCCGCGGCGTTTCGGGACCTGACGGACACCGTCGCGAACAACGTCGGCGTCCTGCGCCGTCGCGCTCGCCAACGGACCGCCGCCGACGGTGGGTAGCGCTCAGGCGTCGGCCTCGTCGACGACGGTCCACGCGGAGGTGTCGGCGAGCGTCCGCAGGGCCGGGTCCGCCTCCGCGGCGATCGCCCCGTAGAACCGCGTGCGCCCCACCGGCGTGTGGACCCTGAGAACGACGGTGTCGCGAGTGACGTCGAAGGCCGAAAGCTCCCAGTTTCTGGACTCGGCGCGCCACCGCCCGATTCGCGTCGTGTCGGGGTCACGAACCGTGCGCGATCCGAGCTCCCAGCTCATCCGGGTGAGGTGGTCGAGATCGAACGGTATCACCGCGGGAAGCGTCACCGCTTCGTGACTGTCCCCGGGGTTGTCACAAACTGCCATGCGTGTTTTACTCGCATCCGTCAGTAAAAATCGATCCGTTTCCGACGAGCGGGAGAAGAAACGAACGCAAAGCAGACGAAAGCCGAAACGAAGACCCTACTCCGTCTCGTCGGGATCTGGGGTGGACGAGTCGGGCGTGACGCCGGTGTCTGCCGGGGTCTCGGGGTCGTCGATCAGATCGGTGGACCGCGCACCGCCCCCGAACAGCCGGGCGAGGAGACCGCGGTCGCTGCGCTTCTCGGCGAGCAGCACGGAGCACTCGACCTCGCCGAGCACCTGTAAGACGAGCGAACCGCGGACCAGCCGCGAGAGCAGTCCCTTCTCCGTCGCGCCGACGATGAGCATCGTGGCGTCGCGAGCGGCCCGCTCGATGCTCGTCTCCACGTCGCCGGACTCGATGCGCAGCGTCGCGTCCGCGAGGTCGTGTTCCTCGGCCCACGCCGAGAGGAACCGCCGACCTTCCGCCTCGTCGTCGGCGACGTGCAACAGGGTGACCTCGCCGTCGAACTCCAACTGGAGCATCCGCGCCACCGCCGCGGAGAGATCGGAAGCAGGGCCGCCGGCGGTCGGCACCAAGATCCGCGAGGGGTCGAAGCCGCGGTCGCGGAACACGAGGAAGTCGGAGGGGAGCGAGTACGCCAGTTCGTCGATCGCGGACTCGGCGCGACCGGGCGCGCCGTGGGAGTCCTCGCCCCAGCCCATCACGGTGAGGTCTGCACCGTACGTGCGGGCGGCGTCGAACACTTCCTCGAACACGCGGTGAGAGAGCACCACGTGCGTCTCGACGTCGACATCGAACGTCTCCGCGTCCTCTTTTGCGCGGTCGAGCAAGTCGTGGGCGGCGTCGTGCGCGCCGCGGTCCCGGGCGGCTTCGAGCGAGGTCTGGTCGGGAACGTTCGCGATGTTGACCGCGACGACCGTCCCGTTCCGCTGCTTGGCGATGGCCGACGCCAGCGTGATCAAGTGCTCTTCGGTCGCGGGGTTCGCGAGCGGCACCATCACGCGGTAGTCGCCGCCGCTCGGCTGGACGGACGTGGCCGCGGAGACCGCTTGCTCCGGCAGTTCGTCGGAGCGGTCGAGGATCCACGTCCCCAACACGCCGCGAGCCTCGACCTTGTCGCGGGCGTACACGAGATACCAGAGGATAGCGAAGACGACGAGCCCGAAGGAGATCAGGATGATCGTCGGATCGATGTACACGATCAGCGCGAACGACGATACGGTTCCAATTATCGGGACGGCCGGATAGAAGGGGACCTCGAAGTCGGGGTCGTACCCCTCGACCTCGGACTCGCGCATCACGATGAGCGCGAGGTTGAGCAGGCCGTACACGATGAGGTGCAGCACGGACCCCATCGTCGACAGGGATTCGACGCCGCCGGCGACGAGGAAGACGAGGATGAGCGCGCCGGTGAGCCCGATCGATTTGTACGGGGTCCCGAACCGGTCGTGGATCTCGTTGAGCGTCGGGGTGACGATCTTCTCGCGGCCCATCGCGAAGTTGATCCGCGACGACGAGAGGATCGAGGCGTTCGCCGAGGAGGCGGTCGCGAGCAGCCCGCCGATCAGTAACATTCCAGCGCCGACCGCCCCGAGTGAGTAGCCGAACACCTCGTAGTTACCGAACAGGAGGCGCGCGGCGTCGACGACCGCGGTCTCGTTGTTCGCGACCAGCTCGTTGGGCACCGCGGCGAGCAGCACGACGAGGAATAAAGCGTACACGACGGTGACGATCACGACCGAGCCAAGCACCGCGAGCGGGAGGTTTCGGCCGGGATTCTTGATCTCCTCTGCGACCGACGTGATCTGCACGAATCCCAGGTACGACACGAAGATTATCCCGGTGACGGGCAGCACCTCGCTCGTCGTTCCCGGCGGCGCGATCGGCCGCAGCGACTCCATGTCGGCGTTCAACAGGCCGACGACGGTAAAGACCGCGAGGATACCCAGAAGCGACATGACGATGACGATCTGGAGGCCGCCGGTCTCTTTCGCGCCGAAGTAGTTGACCGCGATGAACAACAGCGCGCCGGCGAGCCCGATCACCTGTGCGGCCTCTAACGTCACCGGCCCGAGCCCGACGGGACCGAGCCCGACGAGCGCGTTGACGTACTCGCCGAAGCCGTACATGTAGAAGGCGGAGGCGAAGGCGAGTCCGAGCCAATTGGCCCAGCCGGCAACGGAGCCGAACAGGGGTCCGAGCGCGCGGTTGACGTAGAAGTACGCCCCGCCGGACTTCGGCATCGCCGTGCCGAGTTCCGACGCGGAGAGCGCGGTGAAAAGCGCGATAATCCCGCCGAGCACGAACGTGAGCGCCGCGAGCGGGCCGGCGCGAGCGACCGCGGTTCCGGGGAGCACGAAGATCCCCGCGCCGATCATCGTCCCGATCCCGATCGTGAGCGCCGCGAGCGGGCCGAGGTCCTTCGCGAGTTCCTCGTCGCCGCTCACGGTGGGCCACCTCGAACGGTGGGGGCCACCACTTGGGCGGTTGTAACTCTCCGTGCGTGTATCATACCCTGTTTCTCTCCTCTGTTCGTATAAACCCGGCTACTTTCCGCAGCGTGGTCGAGGGGTTCGTGACGCGGAAGCGGTTCGGGGCGAGGCGGTCGAAAGCGCGATCCACGGGGTCCAGAGATACCACAAGGAACATATCCGCACGCGTCCCCGTACCGATCATCAGGTGGATCCCGTGACCAAGAAACGCGAATACCGCGACGACTACGACGACAAGACGCTTTTCATCCCCGGGCCGACCGAGGTCCGTGAGGACGTGATCGAGGCGATGGCACAGCCGATGTTCGGCCACCGAATGGACCGGATGACCGATCTCTACACAACCATCGTCGAGGACACGAAAGAGTTCCTCGGCACCGACCACGAGGTCGTCATCCTCACCGCCTCCGGCACCGAATTCTGGGAGGCGTCGACGCTCAACCTCGTCGACGAGAACATATTAGTGCCGACCTGCGGCAGCTTCAGCGAGCGCCACGCCAACGTCGCAGAGCGGCTCGGCAAGGACGTCGACCGGCTGGAATACGAGTGGGGCGAGGCGGTAAAGCCCGAGGACATCCGCGAGACGCTCGAATCGTCGGAAAAAGAGTACGACGTGGTCGCGACCGTGATGAACGAGTCCTCGACGGGCGTTCGCAACCCGATCGAGGAGATCGGCGACGTGGTCGCGGAGTACCCGGACACGTACTTCGTCGTCGACGCGGTCTCGGCGCTCGGCGGCGACTACGTCGACATCGACGAACACAACATCGACGTGATCTTCGCGTCGACCCAGAAGGCGTTCGCGATGCCGCCGGGGCTCGCGGTCTGTGTCGTCAGCGACGACGCCTACGACCGCGAGGTCGAGAAGGAGACCTCCTCGTGGTACGGCGGCTTCCGCCGGACGATCGACTACTACGACCGGAAGGGACAGACCCACTCGACGCCCGCGATCCCGATCATGTTAGCGTATCGCAAGCAGATGAAACACATGTTGGAGGAGGGTCACGCCGCCCGCGACGAGCGCCACCGCGAGATGATGGCGTACGTCCACGACTGGGCCGGCGAGCACTTCGCGATGTTCCCCGAGGAAGGCTACGAGTCACAGACGGTCGCCTGCATCGAGAACACGCAGGGAATAGACGTCGCCGCCACGATCGAGGAAGTGAGCGAGGAGTACGACATGGCCTTCTCGAACGGGTACGGCTCACAGCTCGGCGAGGAGACGTTCCGGATCGGCCACATGGGTGAACACACCGTCGAGAGCGTCAAAGAGCTGACGGACGCTATCGAAGACGTCGCCGGGCTCTAGCGAGGCGAGGACGCGACCCGGTTCGTTTTCTTACTCTGCTCCGAGCAACTCGACGAGGAGCGCGTTCTGTGCGTGCATCCGGTTTTCGGCCTGATCCCACACCAGCGCGCGGTCGGATTCGAGGACGTCGTCCGTGATCTCCTCGCCGCGGTGGGCGGGCAGACAGTGCATCACTTTCGCGTCGGTCCCCGCGAGGAGATCCGCGTTCACCTGGAAGCCGTCGAACGCCGCCAGCTTCTCGTCGCGCTCGTCCTCCTGTCCCATCGAGATCCAGACGTCGGTGTAGACTATGTCCGCGCCGTCGATGGCCGTCGCGGGATCGGTGGTCGGCTCCACGTCCGCGCCGAACGCGGCCGCCCGGTCGAAGACGGCGGGATCCATGCCGTAGTCGGCGGGCGTCGCAACCGCGACGTCGAGCCCGGCCATCGCCGCGCCGACGACGAACGACTGCCCGACGTTGTTGCCGTCGCCGACCCACGCGACCGTGGCGTCCGAGCCGACGGTCTCGCGGATCGTCAGGAGATCGGCGAGCGTCTGACAGGGGTGTGCCTCGTCGGTGAGCCCGTTGATCACGGGACAGTCCGCGTTCTCGGCGAGCACCTCGACGTCAGCGTGGTCGAAGAGTCTGGCCATCACTCCGTCGACGTACCGGCCGAGCACGCGCGCGGTGTCGCGCAGCGGCTCGCCGTGGCCGAGCTGGATGTCGTCGGGGCCGAGGAACATCGCGTGGCCGCCCAGTCTGGTCATCCCCGTCTCGAAGGAGACGCGGGTCCGGGTCGAGGGCTTCTCGAAGATCATCCCGAGCGTCGCGTCCGCCAGTCGGGGATCGGTCTCGCCCGCCTTCATCGCGGCCGCGCGGTCGAGCAGGGCGTCCAGTTCGGCGGGCGTCACGTCGTCGATGTCGAGGAAGTCGTCGGTAGCGAGTGGCATCGTTCGATTGTGTGGTGTGGTAGCGTGGTTTCAGTTGGGAACGACAGTCGAGCGCAGAGGTCCGGCGGCGAGACGCTACAGTCGCTTGCGACAGACCTCGGTCAGGACGGTTACGGCGCGGTCCAACTCGGGGAGCGGGAGCCGCTCGTCCGGGGCGTGGTCAAGGTCGGAGTTCCCGGGGCCGTACGTGACCATCGGGCAGTCCCACGCGGCCGCAAAGAGGTTCATGTCGCTCGTGCCGGTCTTTCGCAGCAGCCGAACGTCGCCGTCGGCCGCCCGGATCGCGACGCGGAACGCCCGCGCGAGATCCGTCCGCGGGCTCTCCATGACGGGCGGCATCGGGTCACCCCAGTGGACCGACCCGGTCGACAGCTCCGCCTCGGCGAGTTCGTGGATCTCGTCGACGGGGCGGGAGGGCGGAACCCGGAGTTGTACGTCCATCGTCGTCTCCACGGCGAGCCCGTCGTCGCTTAATCCGCCGTCGATCGAGATGGGCTTGGTGGTCACCTGGTCGAACACCGCGGTGTCGGAGTCATCCGGGGTGAAGGCCTCTTCGACGCCGTGCCACCAGTCGATCGCGTGCTGGATCGCGTTCGGCTCCGGCCGCGAGGAGTGGCCCGACTCGCTCGTGTTCACGTACGTCCCTTCGAGCAGTCCGCGGTAGCCGAGCGTGATCCCCTGCCAGCCCGACGGCTCGCCGTTGACCACCGCCTCGGGCGCGTCGCGGTCGTCGATGAGGTGACGCGCGCCGCCGGAGTCGACCTCCTCGCGGACGACGCCCGCGAAGGAGACCCCGGTCTTCACCGCCGCGACCGCCATCGTGACGAGCGGCCCCGTCGCGTCGACCGCCCCGCGACCCCACAACACGGGATCGCCGGGGTCGCCGACCCGAACGGCGGACGGCTCGGGGAGTTCGCCCTCTGGCGGGGCGGGCCGCACCTCGACCGGAATGTCGCCCGGAACCGTGTCGACGTGCGAGGTGAGGAGCACGGCGTCGTTCGCCGGCGCGCGGACGTTACCGGCGTCGTCGATCCACGCCTCCCGACCGTTGGCCGTAAAGAAGTCGACGAGCCGCTCCGCGGCGCGCTCCTCCTCGCCCGAGGGCGAGGGGATAGACACCATGTCGTACAGGAGCTTCCGTGCGGGAGTGGTACAGGCCGCGGGGTAGCCGCCGCCGGCGACGACGTCGTCGGAAGAGCGCGTCGTCTCCTCGCCCGACTCGTCGCTCTCGCGCTCTGTGCCGGCCGCCATCAGCCGATCACCTCGGCGATGGCGTCGACGACCCGATCGGCGTGCTCGCGCTCGATCGTGAGCGGCGGGAGCAGCCGCAATACGGTGCGGCCCGCGGGCAGCGCGAGTATCTGGTGATTCATGGCCAGATCGCGAAGCAAGCGGTTCGAGCCGCGCTTCACCTCGATACCGACCATCAGCCCGTCGCCGCGGACGTCCCGGATGTCGTCGCCGAGGCGGTCTTCGATCTCGCCGCGCAGGTACGTTCCCACGTCGTCGGCGTGCGCCGAGAGGTCCTCGCGTTCGATCACGTCGAGGGTCGCCCCCGCGGCGGCCGAGACGACCGGGCCGCCGGAGAACGTCGATCCGTGGTTTCCGGCGTCCTCGGCGATCCAGTCGCGACACAGCGTCGCGCCGATCGGAAGCCCGCTGCCGAGCCCCTTCGCGGTCGTGAGCACGTCGGGCACCACGTCGTGGCGCTCCGCCGCCCACAGCGATCCGGTGCGGCCGAGCCCGGTCTGGATCTCGTCTACGATCATCGCCGCACCCGAGGTCGCCGTCGCGACGCGGACCGCCTGCAGGTACTCGGTGTCGACGGGATTGATCCCGCCCTCGCCCTGGAGCGGTTCGAGGATGACCGCGGCGGTCTCATCGTCGACGGCCTCGCGCATCGCCTCTGTGTCCCCGTACTCGACGAACTCCACGCCGCCCGCGAGCGGCTCGAACCCCTTCTTGTACTTGTCTTTCCAGGTGGTCGCGAGCGCGCCCATCGTCCGGCCGTGGAACCCCTGCGTGGTCGCGACGATCTTCTCGCGGCCCGTGGCGTGCCGGGCGAACTTCAGCGCGGCCTCGTTGGCCTCCGTCCCGGAGTTACAGAGCCAGACGTTATCGACGTCACCGGGACCCGCCTCGGAGAGCTGCTCGTACAGTGCCGTCCGCGCCGCGTGCGGGTACGACGCCTGCACGTACATCAGCTCCTCTATCTGGCTCGTCGCGGCGTCGACGACCTCGGGGTGGCAGTGCCCGACCGGCGTGCACGCGTAACTCGCGCCGAAGTCGAGGTACTCGGTCCCGTTGGTGTCGGTGAGGTACACGCCGTCGCCGGCGGCGATCTCGATCGGCTTCTCGGAGAAGACGAACCCGCTCATGCGGTCTCGCCCTCCGTTTCGGTCGATGCGTCGTCGGTTTCAGCGTCGTCGTCGGTTCCGGCGTCGTCGTCGTCACCGAGCGCCGAGCGCTCGAGCGTCGTCCCCGCGCCGCCGAGGGCGGCGACGATGGGATCGCCGGCGTTGGCGTCGGCGACGACGACGCGGCCGGAGCCGCCCGAGAGCGCTTCCTTGGCCGCCATCACCTTCTTTCCCATGAACCCCTCGGCGGCGGCTTCGACCGCGCCGAGGTCGTCCGGCGTCGCCGCCGACTCGATCAGCGTGTCGGGGTCGTCGGGATCGGCGTAGACACCCGCCACGTCGGTCAGGAGGACGAGGTCGGCAGAGAGCGCACCGGCGACCGCCGCCGCAGCGCGGTCCGCGTCCGTGTTGACCGGGGTGACGCCGCCGTCGCTCTCTTTGCCCTCCATCGGCGGCGAGACGACGGGGGTGTAGCCGTCGGCGAGCAGCCCTTCGAGGAGGTCGGCGTTCACCGACTCGATCTTCCCGGAGTGTTCGCCCCGCTTGATCTTCTTTTTGCCGTCCTCGACCACGCGGACCGCCGACTTGCGCGGCCCCGAGAGGAGCCCGCCGTCGACGCCCGAGAGGCCGACCGCGTCGACGCCCGCCTCGCGGAACAGCGCCGTCAACTCGGTGTTGAGCTTCCCGGCCATCGCCATCGTGAACGCCTCCATCGTCTCGGCATCCGTGAACCGGCCAGTAACGCCGGAGGCCGACTCGACGTACTCGGGTTCCATCCCGAGCCGCTCGATGACCTCGTCGACGACCGTCGAGCCGCCGTGGACGACGACGACCTCGCGGCCGTCGGCGGCGAGCGCCGCCACGTCGCCGACCGCGCCGGCAGGATCGACCGCCTTCGCGCCGCCGATCTTGACGACGACGGGGGGATCGTCGCGCTCGGGGTGATCGCTTGCGTTCGCGTCCCCGCTCATGGCGATCCCACCGGGTGTAACCCCTCGAACTCCAAGCCGGCGTCCTCAGGGAGGTCTAAAGCGACGTTCGCCGCGTGGACCGCCTGACCGGCGGAGCCTTTCATCATGTTGTCGATAGCGGAGAAGACGACGACGCGCCGGTTGCCCGGGTCGAGTTCGAAGCCGACCTCGCCGTAGTTCGTGCCGGCGACCGCCTTCGGCTCGGGGTAGCGGTAGACGCCGCCCCCGCCGGAGACGATCCGCATGAACCGCTCGTCGGCGTACGCGTCGCGGTACGCGCCCCAGAGGTCGCCCTTCGAGACGGGCTCGCCGGGGAAGACGTGACAGGTCGCCGACGCGCCGCGGACCATCTCGACCGCGTGAACGGTGAACGAGACGGAGAGTCCGAGGTACGCCTCGATCTCCGCCTCGTGACGGTGGCTCGTGGGCGCATACGGGCGCACGACGCCCGACCGCTCCGGGTGCGAGGAGGCCGCGCCGCCGCCGACACCGCCCTCCGAGGAGCCGACTTTCACGTCCACGACGACCTGATCGGTCTCCGGATCGAGCGCGCCGGAATCGACGAGCGGCTTCAGTCCGAGGATCGTCGCAGTCGCGTTACACCCGCCGCCGGCGATCAGGTCCGCCCCCGCGAGGTTCTCGCGGTTGAGTTCGGGAAGCGCGTACTCCGCGCGCTGTAAATACTCCGGCGACTCGTGGCCGTCGTACCACTCGTCGTACAGTTCGGCCTCGGGCAGCCGGAAGTCCGCGGACAGGTCGACGACCGTGTCCGCCGCCTCGAAGTACGCGTCGACCTGTCCCATCGAGACGCCGTGTGGCGTCGCAGAAAAGAGCACGTCGACCGACTCCAAGTCGTCCGGGTCCGAAAATCGCAGGTCGAGCCCGCGCAGGTTCGGATGCGAGCGCCCGACGGTCATGTTGTCCGCCGACCGCGACGTGGCCTGCACGACCTCGAAGTTCGGGTGGCCGGAGAGCAGACGCAGCAGTTCGCCGCCGGTGAAGCCGGTGCCCCCGATGACGCTCGCAGTGAGGGTCTCTCCGGTCATACGCTCGCCTCCTCTGTGTCGCCGCCGGCCAGTTCGGTCGCCTTCGTCTCCACCCAGTCGACGACCCGCGCGGGAACGTCGACATCGGTCGCGGCGTCGAGCGCCTTGAACTCGACCGTGTGGTTCACCTCGTGGACAGTGTACCCGTCCGCGCCGCCGCCCTCGGCGGGGTCCGCATCCGCGTCGACGCCCACCTCCATCAGGTCGACGCCGAGCAGGCCGCCGCCGACCGCGTCGGAGGCGCGCTCGACCAGTTCCAACGCCCGGTCGTCCAGATCGAACGGCGTCGTCTCGCCGCCTTTCGCAGCGTTCGTGAGCCAGTGGTCGGACGACCGCGTCATCGCCGCGACGGGCTCGCCGTCGACCGCCAGCACGCGGATGTCGCGGCCGGGCTTGTCGACGAACTCCTG
>Ga0102939_1000442_pt1 | contig 15266 bp, 14 predicted proteins | sample SalPon2_B_H2O_MG_FD_78214 | JGI IMG/M metagenome (GOLD analysis project Ga0102939, IMG submission 78214) | Salt pond water microbial communities from South San Francisco under conditions of wetland restoration - Salt Pond MetaG R2_B_H2O_MG | ecosystem: Environmental > Aquatic > Non-marine Saline... | reverse complement strand
TATCCAAGGGTTAAGTTCTGGCATGACGCAGTTGAATCTTTTAAGGAGAAGTTGTCGGGTCAGGAATGTAAAGACCTTGTTGTACGGAAGGGAAAGCCTTTGAAACAAGTTAAGAAGATTGTAGAAGAAGCTGGTGCAGACGCAGTCTATTACAATCGAGACTACACGCCGTATTCAAGGAAAAGAGATGAAAAGGTTGCTGAAGAACTGGATGTACCTGTCAAAAGCTTTAAAGACATTGTTATGTTTGAGAAAGAAGAAATTCTAACTAATTCAGGTACTCCTTACAAGGTTTATACTTACTACAAGAAGAAATGGTTTAAAAAGGAGAAGAGAAGGCCTCAGGAAGTCGAGGACTATGCTACTCCAGATTTGGAGAGTGATGAAATTCCTTCTGTACAAGAGCTAGGTTTTGAACAACCTGATGGTTTTGAGTGGGAGTGGAATCCTAGTCGTGAAGGGGGTCAGGATAGGATTGAGGAGTTTAAGGAGAATATCTGGAATTATGATGAGAATCGGGATTATGCGTGGCGTGATGAGACTTCCAGGCTCTCCCCTCATTTGAAGTTCGGTACTGTCAGTATCAGAGAGGTTTTCTGGGAAGCGGAAAGAATTAAGGCTCGGAACCCTAACAGTGATACTGGCGGTGTTGAGACCTGGCAGGAAGAATTAGCGTGGCGAGATTACTACATGCAGATTCTCTGGAACTATCCTCATGAAGTCGATGAGCCGTTCATGGATAAGTATAGAGGTAATGAACCTGACTGGGACTCCAAAGAAGAAAGCCCGGAAAAATGGGAGAGATGGGTTGAAGGTAGGACTGGTTATCCTTTTGTTGATGCTGGTATGAGACAGTTGAAGAAGACTGGCTTCATGCATAACCGTTTGAGGATGGTTGTCACCAACTTCTCATGTAAGGATTTGTGGCTAGATTGGCGCGATGTGCATGACTACTTCTCCAAAATGTTTGTAGACGCTGAAATCGCCGCAATGGTCGGGGGTATTCAGTGGAGTTATAGTATTGGCACGGATGCTCAGCCTTACTTCCGAGTATTCAATCCGACTTCTCAAGCCGAGAGATACGACCCAGACGGAGAATACATCCGTAAATGGGTGCCGGAACTCAAAGATGTACCTGACAATTTTATTCATGAGCCTTGGAAAATGAACAAGCTACAACAAGAAGACTGCAGTGTTATTATCGGCGAGGATTATCCAGAACCAATCGTTGACCATGATGAAAAGAGGAAGGAGTCGGTTGAGAGATTTGAAAAGTTGGAGGAGTAAAAAAGATTTGATTCTTCCCGAAAATTGTTGCATAAAAGATGGCGACAGGCAGTTCACAGAAAGAATGACCTGGACCACCATAATATCAATAGCAAACTACTAACCTACATCTAAACCAACAAAAAAACAAAAAACATACTTAAAACACAAAACACCATACAAATAATAGTGATTACTATCAGGTCACCTCTTAACAAAACACTAATACTAATCACACTAACAACCCTCACAATAGGACTCGGAGCTAGTGCTTCTTTTAATCAACCAACGAAAAATGTTCATGACGCGAGTGTTCTCATCGCAGCCAATGATTTTGACAGAAGCACTGATTATGTTGAGCTTGAATATGAAGGTCCTGATGGCGACTCAGGAACTATAGAAATGGAGGAAACTGAATCTAGTAGTGGGAACTGGAGTTATAATTTTAACAAAGACGGTGACGCAGATGAGTCTCAGGGAGATTATGTGTTTACTGCACAAGGGTATGAATCTAGTAGCGCTGATAGTGAAACAGTGTCTACCGATTCAAAAACTGTCTTGTTAGATGCTTCACGCCCTGATGTGGAGCTTTCTGAGGACAGTGAGTTTGTTGAGAGCAATCACGAATTTGTTTATGATGTTTCTGATGATTATTCTGATATTGATAGTGTTGATGTCTCCGCAGATTCTAATGATGGGGATGTGGAAGTTGATGTGAATGAGGATTGTAGTGGAGAGTCTAATTGTGAGGTAGATGTTGATATTGATGCTGGAGATTTAGATAATGGAGATGAGTTCTCAGTTGATGTTGAGGCTACTGATGAGGCAGGTAATATTGGCGGCAGTGATGATTCCTTTACTGTGGACTCTAGTTATGATGGTGATTCGAGTGCAGATGTTGAATGGGTTGAGTCTGGTGATTCGGTTTTGAATGGTTTTGGCGGTGAGGACCAGGATTTGAGTATTTTCTTTGAGCCTGATAGTGTTTCTGATACTAGTTTTGAGTGTTTTGTTGATGGTGAAGGTGTTGACAGCGATTCTTTGAGTCCTAGTGATGATGAGGAAGAGGCTGTCTGTGAGTTTGACCATGATGATTATTCTGGTGATTTACTGGATTTGACTGTGGAGGTTGAGGATGAGACTGGTAATGGTGAGACTTTGGTTGATGGTGAGGAATTGGTTTGGGATACTAGTAGTCCTTCTATTTCTAGTTTAGAACAGTCTGATGGTATTTCTCGTTTTAATTCTGGTTTTGATTTGAGTTTGTCGGCTTCGGATGATGCTTCGGGTATTGATTTGGTTGAGTATTATTTTGATGCTAATACTGATGTTGGTGAAGGTAATGAGGTCAGTTTTGATGATTCTGGTGATTTGAGTTTTGATCAAGGTTTTGATGTTGATACCGGTGATTTGGGTAAAGGTAATCATTCTGTTTATGTAAGGGTTGTTGATGGTCAGGATAAGCAGAGTGTTGAGAGTTTTGATTTTGAGTATTATCCTGGTCGTGATCCTGATGTTGAGTTGGATGCTTCGGAGAGTATTGAGGTTACTTCAGGCGAATCAAGTAGTTTTGATTTGAGTATAGGGAATGAGGCACCGTTCTTTGTGGAACGGATTGAGGTTTCCAGCGAGGACGGAATGGTTTGGAATGGTTCTAAGGAGGCTTTGAACCTTGAGAATGGCGATGATGTTGTTAAGACTGTGTCAATCGATGCTTCCGGTCTAGAACCAGGAGTATATGAACTTGATTTAGTGGCTGATGGTTATGCGGAAAGTATTACTGTTGAAGTTGTTGTAAGAGCTAATGAAAATCAGAGAACCGGTATTGACTCGAGTTTAAGTGATTGGCTTGAGAAGAGGGATGAGTTGGAAGAGAATGTTTCGAGTATCGGTACTGCTTCACCCTCTGACATGAAAGAGTTTAACGATTCCATGACTGAAGCCGAGGAACTAGTAGCTAACAATAGTTACTACAAAGCCAAGCAGGTTTTGGATAGTATTAATTCGAGTTACAGTGAGGCCAGGCAGAACTACAGTGAAAGACTTGAGGAACACAACACTAATCAACGCAACCTTTTGATAGGAGTACTACTATCCTTTGTACTGGTTGGAGGCGGAGCAGGAGGATACATAGTACTAAAGGGAGAGGATTCCGAGAAACTGGATGAACTGGTTCCTGAAGAATTCAAGGAATACATTCCTGATGAAATTATTCCAGAGAATATTGAATTACCAGGCCAAGTTGAAGAGTTTAAGACAAGTTTAGAGGAGTCTGAGCTGGGAGAAAGAGTTAAGAAGTTGTTTGAGGGTGAGGAGGATAAGAAAGATGTTGGTTACAGCTTTGACGACTTCAATTAAAGTATTCTCTCAGCTTGTTTAAACTCTTGTTTCAGTATTCCTTTGTCTCTTACTGCGGTGACCACGTTTTCTATTTCTTCTGAGAAGTCTTCTTCTGCGGCTGCGTTGTCTGCAGCTTCTTTCAACAGTAGATCGATTTGAGGGTCGTCTTTCAAGTTGTCTTTCAGTTTTTTTCCTGCTCTTTTATTGTTTAGGTATTGTGAGACTGCTGGTTGTGTGAGGTTTAGGAGTTCTGCTATTTCGTATTGGTTTAAGCCGAATTCTTGGTCTAGTCTGGATGCCATTATGCTTCTTATGGCTGGTAGAAGATCTTCTGTTAGTACTTCTGATTCGAACCTCATACATAGAATGATAACAGTGTGATCTTTTTAACAGGAATTAACTGTAACATATAAATAACTACATTTATAAACTAGTTTTATGGTTAGGATTAAATCGCCGTCTCAAGCACAGCTTGAAAAAGCTGAGGAAGAGTTCAAAGATTTGCTTCACGATAGTAACTGGATTGGTAGTCCTGAGAAGAGTGTAGAGGTTTTAGTTAGTGGCAAGAAATCTCCACTTTACGGTAATAGTGTTTTGGCTGTAGAACCTTATTTGGGTGACACCCATGTTATAGCTAGTTTTAGAAGCGTTTCAAGCGAAGATTACAATGATTTATTGAGGGAGAACTCTAGGAAGGTTCACCGTGTAAATGAAGATTTTGCGGGCAACGATTTTTATTTTGAGGCGGATAGGCTCGGCGAGATTAATCGCAAACTAGGAATCAGTCCTTTTTCTAATTATGTATTTGAAGCAGATTTTAAAGCACTCAACGAGGATTTCTACAATGCTTTACTTTTTGAAAAAGTGGTTTCAGATAAAGATGTTTTTGAAATCACCCAAGGAGGTATTTCAGGGCAAAGTAGAGGGGAAAATGTTTCTGATACCTTTGAACAAGTTCAGAAGAATCTTTCGGTCAATGTTGAACTTAATTATATGCCGGGAAATGAAAGCCATTTGTTCTGTAAAGGTTACTTTAACTCGGGAGAGGCAAACTTCGAGGCAAGGAATAGTGTACCAGCGGAAAGAGAGCAAGCTGAAAAAGTTATGAGGACTCTTTACGAGAACCAAAGAGATAATGGTTCCTTGAATGACCTTAAAATAGAAAATAGTTAGAGGGAAAAAATTGTTTTTTAGTAGTCTGCTTGTGCTACATCTCTGCTTAGTTTTTCTACATCTGCACTGAGTGCTTCTAGTTTTCGACTGACTCTTTCTTTTTCTTTGATAATGTTTTCGACTTTTTCGTATTTTCTTGATGCTGTGTCGAGGTGGTGTTTTTCGACATATGCTGCATCTGTTTCCATCATGTTGTCGATGATTTCCTCTGCAATTTCTCCTAGTAGCAGGTTTAGGCCGTAGTATACATTGGAGCGGACATACTGGCCTTCTCCGGCTTTGTCTCTGATCATTCTTTTGATTCTTGCGTGGGTGAACGGAAGGTCTTCTACTTCAGTATCATTTGGGACTTCTACCATGTTATCACATACAAAAAACCCGTTTAGAACCTTATAATGGTTTCCTAATACCGCGGTTTTGAAAGAGGTTTTTTTGAAGGTGTTTTGAACCAATAATTATAAATCAGCGGACTGACAATTGTTTGGTATGGTTGACTGGCAGATTGTTAATCTTGGTTTGGATATTTTAGTTAAGTTAGTATTTTTAGTGATATTTGTGTTTATTTTATATATGTTGAAGCGTTTGAACGATCTTGTTGAGGCTGCTGAAAAGTCTGCTGAGTCTATTAGTGATACTGCTGAGGATATTGGCCGTGTGGTTCGTTTTGCCCGTAGAATTCCTTTTACAGGTAAGAAAGGTGATGAAGTTTGAACGATTTTATTGAAGCTGCCAAGAATTCTTCTGATGAGGATGAAGAGTCCAGCGATCGATATGAAAAGTTGAAGAAGGAGGAGGCTGGTACTGAGAAGACTGATGCTGCTCGGCAACGCTACAACGAGTTGAAGGAGAAGGCTAAAAAGGAATACAAGAAGCAAGAGGAAAAAAGAAAGAAGCGAGAGGAGATGGAAGAAGAGGAAGAGGAAGATGACGGTTTCATAACATATTAAAAAAAATCAAGTTTCACTCGATGGAATACAGTGAGTTGGTGAATGGAGTTCGACAGGATACCTAGGATTACTAAGTACTTGTCTGTGATTATGCTTTTTGCATGGTTTGGGCGTAGCACAGTTTGGAACTTTCTACCTGTATTCTTCGAAAACAATGTTAATTCAGTGTTTTTAGTAGGAATTCTTACATCTATTCCAGGATTAATCACGATATTAATGGATATTCCTGTAGGCAACCTGGTTCAGAGAGCAGGAGAAAAAATTGTAATATACATAGGATTTATTTCAGCGCTCTTCCCGCCGCTTCTACTTTATACAGGTATTGTTCCATTGTTTTTCATGGCAAAGCTGATGGAGGGTGTTGGAAAATCCTTTATTTGGAATGGAGGCTGGAGCCTTGTACTGCAGAGTTCAGATAGTGATGTAGAATCCGAGAATGTGTCCGTATTTCTCTTAGGAGTTAATCTTTCTGTTATCATCGGTCCTGTTATCGGAGGCCTACTGCTAATGGATTATGGATTTAATTTGTTGTTCAGCTTGTGGGCAGGGACATGGTTACTATCCATAGTAATGTATTACTTCTATATAGGAACTGATAGAGGAGGTGAAGGTTTAAAGGAGGCTTTCAATGATCTTGAGAGGAGAAAGACTTATATCGATGACTGGAAACATTTTAAGGAGCACTGGACAGATTTGAGAGAAGTGCTATCTCTAACGCTTCTATACTCTATTGTTTTCTCGTTTTTCTGGGTTGCCATACCTCTTATTCTAGACAAGATGAACGCAGACTACATTACCATGGGACTAGTCTTCGGGTTCGCGGCACTACCTAACGCCTTCCAGTTTGTGTTCGGCGACTTAGCCGACAATTATGGAGAGGAGAAAATCATAGCAGTGATGTCATTCCTTTTGATTCCTACACTTTTCTCAATGTCCCTAACAGAAAACATGATGGTTATAGGCGGTTTATTCTTCTTGGCAAGGCTGTTCACTGCTGGAATAATACCTGCTGTACACTCAAAGTTCGACTCATCTATTCCAGACAATGTTGAAGGTGAAATGACTGGTTTCAACGAGTTGGCGAAGCACAGTGGTCAATCCATAGGACCTGTGCTCGCGGGTACATTGGCGTCGATCTGGAGTATTAACGCTTCATTTATGGCTGCAGCTGGAGTAGCAGCACTGGTGCTGATTGTAACATTACTTGATTTTTGACAACTTCGGAAACTCAAAGGCGCCGCCTTCGCGGGATAAAACAGTAGCTTTCAAATTTGCAACACCGTTTTCCCTGAGAATAGGGCATAAAAACTCGTTTCTAGGCATGTTATTAATTTCAGAACCGTTTGATATCTTGGAGTAAGCTGGCAACACTATCAAGTTTTTCTCATCTTTGATCTCACCGTAAAGGACGCAGTCTACTTTCTCCTTAACACCGACATCGTCGGTTAAAGCCAGTGCAGGATGCTCATGACCGATCACGATTGTATCAAAGTCTAAGTCTTCGAAGTTGTCGATCTTCATGTGTCCATGCGTGAAAAGTATTTTGTCTTCTAGGTAGTGGTCTTTGAGTTTGATTCCGTGTTTTTCTGCTGTGTTGTCGAGTATTGTGTCGTGGTTTCCTTTTATCAGTATTACTTCTTCAAAATTGTTTTTAAGGAATTTTAGGAATTCGTCAAGTTCCTGTTTCTCTGTGTAACTGGTTGAGTACTGGTTTTTTAGGTCGCCGTTGACAAGGATTCGGGATGCCTCTGTCTCTTCTTGAAGTGTCTGAATCTCTTCTTTGATGTCTTCGAGTTGGAATTTGGGGACATAACTTCCTTTTGATGTCATGCTGCCTTCCAAGCCTAGATGTAGGTCTGAAATAACCAGTAGGTCCAGTTCTGTGTTGTAGAGTGCTGGTTCTGAGCCAATGTTCTGAAAGTTTTGAAACTTCATATAGAGAGTTGATGCTGTAAGTGTTTATTTACTTATTGATTAGTTCCCAGATATCGAAGAATGATTCGAAAAAATCTTTTTCTGTGGAGACATTGATGTATTTGGCGCCGTTCTCAGCTGCTAATTCTTCAATTTCGGAGGTATGGTCTTCCAGCTTTTCTTTATACCTGGACTTTACTTTTCCTGTCAGGTATGTTCTGATTGTGGAGCTGGATTCCGGGTCTTCCAGTATCTTGTCTCCCTGCATTTCAGGGCTCATCTCTTCACCTGAAAGGGTCTGAACCAGCAAAACATCCGAATTCTTTAGATTCTTTAAGGCGTCGCTGACATCTTCGGGTTCAACTAGGAAATCGGAGAGGATGACAACTATTGACTTGTTCTTAATCCTGGAACTATATTGCGTTAAGCATTTGCCAACCTTGCTTTCCGGAGTTTTTCTTAACTCGTTTGTTGTATCGACTAGTTGACCTAGATTTGCGTTTCTACGGGCTGCTGTCAAATCGGTTAGTGTTTCAGAAAATACGGAGTACCTGAATCTGTCGTTGGTTTTATTGGTCATGTAGGCCAGTCCTAAACCTATTTTTGAGGCGTATTCATACTTGTTGACGCCTCCGTAGTCCATTGAGCTGCTTCTATCTACGACGATATGTATTGTAACATTTTTTTCTTCTTGGAATCGTTTTACATAGAATTCGTTAGTTCTTGCGTATGCTTTCCAGTCTATTTTTCTGATGTCGTCCCCTGGAATATACTCTTTGTGGTCTTTGAAGATCATGCCTTGTCCGGAGTATGATGATTTCTGCTCTCCCTGTTTTATCTCGTTTGAATTTTTTTCCAGGGCTCTATTGAATTTGTCAAGTTCGTCGAGAAATTCTATGTCTATCATTGGTTTTCGATTATCTGTTCGATGATTTTGTCCTCATTTTTTCCTTCTTTTTCGGCTTTAAAGCTTAAACCTATTCTGTGTCTTAGAACTGGTTTTGCTACAGCGTCTATGTCTTTCTCAGATACATGTGTTCTTCCCTGGACGATTGCTCTGCCTTTTGCTGCTAGTACAATGTTCATTGATGCTCTTGGAGAAGCCCCGTAATCGAGTTCATCCATTTCACGGGTAGCACCTACAATTTGCACTGATTTTTCTCTTAAGTCGTCTGCTATCGGCACTCTTCTAGTAAATTGCTGCAGCCGGATTAGGGATGATTTGCTTAGTACTTTTTTCAGTTCAGGTTCAAAGTTAAGTTGGGAGGTGAAACGGTCCACTATCTTATTCTCGTCTTTACTGCTTGGGTAATCTAGTTCAACTTTCATCATGAAGCGATCGCGTTGAGCCTCGGGAAGCGGGTATGTACCTTCTTGTTCGAGAGGGTTTTGTGTTGCTATAAGGAAAAAGGGTTCTTCTAGGTCGTATGAAGTGTTTCCTACGGTTACCTGTTTTTCCTGCATTGCTTCTAGTAGTGCTGACTGGGTTTTAGGTGTGGCACGGTTAATTTCATCAGCGAGCACCATGTTTGCGAATATTGGTCCTTCTTGGAATACGAAGTCGGCTTTTCCTTCTGATTCATCGATTATATGTGTTCCTGTTATGTCGCTGGGCATAAGGTCGGGAGTGCTCTGTATTCTGGAGAATTCGAGGCCCATGACTTTTGATACCGTGGATGCTAACTTAGTTTTTCCCATCCCTGGATTGGATTCGAGTAGTATGTTTCCGTCGCAGAGTATGGAGACTAGTAACTGTTCGATTATCTGTTCCTGGCCTATGATGACCTTGTGAACTTGTTCCTTTACTTCTTCCAGTTTTTCGTTTGCTTTCTTGTACTTTACTGCGTCTTTCTGTCCATCCAAGTCCATAGGCATTATTTGTTTTCAATGTGTTTTAAATTCTGGATATACGACTGTACAAAAGAAATTTTTCCCGTTAGGTTGAACCGGTTTACTTATCTCTTATAGCCAAGGAATACTGTCTAGCTAACTGTACATCTTCAGTAAGGCCGGGATTAGCTGCCTTAAAATCCATTTGTTCTTCTTCCAGTCTTCTAGAATTATCTGTTGTCCCTCCTGTTCCTTCTCCTGTCACATTTATATCAAGATCTGTCGCAGAGTCTATATCCTTAGGTTCTCCTAATATTTCAGATTTATTTCCGAATATTTTTTCCTCCCCTTCCTGAGAAATTTCATTTAATTCCAGTTCATTGAATACTTGGCTAGTCTCTTCCTGAATCTGGATGTTCACAACTCCTGATAATGCTGTTAGGAAGCTGAGAGAGCCTACCAAAATAATTTTTTTGACAATCTGAGTTCCTGGTATTATGCTTTCCGATGTAACATTTCTTGCTCTTTCAAGAAGGTCATCGAACATAGCTTGAGCCACTATATCCTGGTTGTTAATATTGTCACGGGTCGTCCTCAGTATCTCACGGAACTCAGGGTTCTCCTCCTCATATATCTCCAAACTGTACTTCCTAGACCTCAATACCCAATCAATTATAAGAAATGCCGCTGCACCGGCTAAAAGAACTCTAAAATGCATGGCAGAGTCAATCAAAGTAATATTCAGGAGGAAAAGCACAAGATTTGTTCCAAGAAACAATATTATTGAGTCTAAAGCTGCCTGAATAAGATTTACTTTGATAAATTCTCTTTTAAGCCTTTTAAGCAGTTTTTCAACTTTCAACTTGATGACCCCATTCTTCACATTCTTCAGCAGCTAGTTCGTCTTCCTCAGATTGATTCCAAGGTTGTCCTAGGAAGCATACATCTCTGAACGAACTATTCAACCCTGTTACATTTACATCAGGTATTTTGGATCTAGCTTCCTCAAGCCGATTCGAGAGGTTATCTATTTCATTGTTCTTTTCGGACAGGTTTTTTTCAAGCTGCTCCTTAAGGTTTTGAAGACGAGAATTATTTTGCTTTAACCGCGTGTTCTTAACTGTTTCATTATTTAGCTGTGATTCTAAACGGTTTACCGATTGATTAAGATTGCTTCGCTGTTCTTCCAATTGTTGAACCCTGTCTTGTCTTTCATTTATCTGATCTTGTGATATGACCGATAGCCCTGCCAGAAGTGATAAAGCAGCAACTGTTGACACCAAAAGTACAGGATTCAGTCTTCTCTTCAGCATGAATTCTGACATATGTAACTCTTTTTGGTACGGCACAGGTTTTAACGGTTTACATACTTTATTGCTCAAATTTAAGTAGAATCAAGGCCAAGTATTGAATGATGGGTCAGGGAGAAGACGGTGATATCTGTAAGTTCGGACATGTATTCAAGGCCTGGAATGGAGGCAGCAACGATGATATCCAAAAGGATATTAAGAAAGGGAAGATAGCGGACTTAGATGAACTTGAGGACAAGGGATATTCTTTATTTGATTTATTGGATCGTTGGAAGTACCTAAAGTTCCGTTCTTCAAGTCAGGGAACAGCTTACACTGGTATGTGGGTTGCAGTAGATGAACTAACCACAAACATGGATTATAAAGTAAGTAAGATTGAGGAATCAATTCATGTGTCTCCCCAAAGCCAGATGCACGCCCAGTTCATGGAAAGAAAGCAACAAGCTGAAAACAATATTAAACAGACGATGCAAAGCTATCAGCAACTTTACAAGCAGAAACACATGCTGCAGCACGACATCAGAAAGTTAAGAAGTCGTGTAGAAGCGATAAATGCTCAGGACGAAACACTTTTGAAAGGAGACTTCATTGAACTTGTTGACGGAGCGAATGCAGGTTCGCAGCAAGGAGGCGAAGCTGCAATGAAAACACTGGTAGAGAGAAATATTTATCCTACAATAGTATCTGATTTCCAGGAAATGCAGAGTGTGGAAGATTTAGAGCCTGCTGATAAAAGAGCTGAAAGATACGATGGTAAAGACGAAGAAGATTTGGATGACGGCGTACTCGCTGATATTCCAGCTAATGAGAAAGCTGTTTTGAAGAAGAAGTGGAAGATGTATGAACAGTGGAAAGACTTGTACGGTTCGGAAGTTGAACGAAAACTTAAAGACTTAAAAGGGCAGATGAAGAGTGTTCAAAGATCAATCGAAGAGACAGAGGAATGGATGGAGCCTTATGTAAATGATATAGCCACTATCCACAAGATGGGAGATGATCAAGACGGAGCAACTTCTCATCTAAATATCAGAGGTAATTCCACCTTGAAAAGGAACATGGAGTTTGTTGTATCTAAAGGCATGAGCCTAGAGGAAGGCCAGATGAAACCAGATGATGAAGACCCTACTCATTATAGAGGGATGATAATCAAGACTGTCCATGTCAATATAGCAGGTTGGAGCCAGCCACAAACACCTGCTGAAGGACCCTCCGCTGGCATAGTGATGTGGTATCCGTTCTTCTGCTGTAAACATGTATTCAACAGATTTGTACAGCCTAAGATAGATGAATACGAAAACACAGTAGAAAACATGGTCGATGACTACACCGGAGAATTTGAAACCGAGGAAGGAGATGAGCTGAAAGAAGCTAGACAGAAAAAAGAGATAAGTGTCAGAGAGCTTAGGGAAAAAATAGAGGAAGAAATGGATGAGCAAGTACCTTTAGAAGTATCATCAAATATAAGAAGAGTTGAAGATGGATTAGAAAAACCAGAAAAAGCTATTAAAGATGAATACCTGAAAATAATTGATGAAACACTTGATACCGAACTACATCCTGAAAATAATGACAAAGAAGTAGATAATGGCATGTACACCGGCATCACCAAAACCTTGAAGGAGTTCACAGGTCAAACAGACAAATACAAAATCCCTGAAAACCAAGACCCACTAGAAGACTTCACCAGAGAACTCAGATTTAACTATTACTGGGGTCTCAAAATGGACTTCGGAATGTACACGATGAAATAATGAGAGGAAACTTCATACTAGACCGTTTGAAAGAGCACTTCGGAAACAGCGACGAAGACAGCAATGACGGATTCGAAGACATGAACTACATCATCGGAAACAGTACAGGAATGGATGTAGGAGAATTCCCGACACCACTCGACCAAAGAATCGGATACGCATCAATGACCGGAGGCAGCCTACTAGAACTTCAGATAACAAACCCCGCCACCTTCGAACTCGAAGGAAACGCCATGATCGATGTAACAAGCCAACTAGGAGTAGACGTCACCACACACCCAGACATGAACGCAGGATTCTGCACAGCAGAAAAATCAGCTAGAGGAGAAGAATACGGATACGAAACAGTAGAACAATACTTCACAGACTACCTCCAAGAACTCGCACACTTCAAAAAAAAGGTAGAAAAACTAGGAGACAAAAAACCACTATTCCAAATAGGCCGAATAAACCCACACATCTCCACATCCCCTCAACCAGGCCTAGCAGAAAGAATGGCAAACGATGTAGGAGTAGACCCATTCGGCTTCGAAATAGCAGAGTTCGGAGAAGGAGTATGGAAAAAAAGAAACCACATGAAGCAAAACATCTACCAAAACCCAGACTTCCTCAGAAAATTCTACAAAATATTCGTAGCAGAAGAACTAGGAGAAAACGAATACCAATACTTCGGAAACTTCTACACATCATTTTCCAACAAATTCGACTACACCTGGAGAAAAATGCAGAACAAAACTTTAGATCACATGTATGATTCTAAAACTGGAGAGAAAGGATCAGAAACAAAAGATAAGATCGATTTAGTTAGCACAGCTTCGATGAGAGAAAATGTATCTACAAGATGGCTAGAAATACTAGCAGAAGATGTATCAAAATTTGAGGAAGAAATTGAAAATCCATTAACGACTATGCCTTTAGGAGCTCAAAACGAACAGCCTATAGGCCCCAACCCAATTAGCAGTTTGGAAGACTTAGATAAGCTTATCTCAGAACTAAGCCAAAGATACAGGCTATCAGAGATGAGGAATCTTCCGGAGATATACTATTTCATCAAAAGTGGAGAAATCAATAGATTAGCAGATAGGAGAGAATTAGAAAATGAAGTACCTGAAGAATTCAAGGAAAGATTGAGAACTGCATTTGAGGAAAATATGCCTAATGCTTTAAACAAATTGTGGAAATCCGAGCCTCGTGAGGAGAATGAGGATGAGAAGGTTTCTTTGATTTCTGTGCAGGGTAAGTTGCAGGCGATGGTTAGGGAGATGGAGATTCCTGATAATCGTGTTCAGGAGAGGACTTTTGAGGATAATAAGGGAGATTTGAGAGATGACATTGCTGAATTGTTTGCTGGCGATGAAAAAGAGTATTTTGAGGAACAGGATGATTCGGATAATTTAGATTGGAAGAAGAAGCATAGAAGGTTTTTGCAGGCTTTTGGCAGGAACTTGGAACAGGAGATGTGGAAGGAGTCTAGTTTGTTCTATAAGATTATTCCTGCTTGGATGACAGAAGCTGATGAGGATTACAAAGGCCATGATGGTTGGGATGCTCCGGAGTTTATTTGGAAGACTGTTGTTGAGGATAAGTGGGGTGGTCGTGATGATGTTGATTTAGACTTGAGGAATCCTAGGAATGGTGTTTATGACGAGGATGAGGATTCTGATGTTTACCATTTCTTAGATTTGTTGGAGGAGAGTGGGGAGTTTAGGCGTGATGTTTGTGCGGCTGTTGGTGCTTGTTATGCTTGGGGGCATTTTACTCAGAGAAGTGTTCAGTTTGATTTGAAGGGTCGTGATTATGGTTTGAGTGATGAGGAGGCTGAAGTGGTTGAGAATAGTGGTTGGAGTTGGGTGGATTGGATGAATCGTTTTGGTCTTGGTGTTAACTTGGAGACTATGCAGGGTAGTCCTCAGATGCCTTTCAAGGTGTGGAGGCCTAAGGATATTTCTATTGCTGCTCATGCTATTAATTTGACTGCCAGGAAGAAACTGGAGCAAAGAGGTAAGTTGGGAGGTTTGGATCATATGCATGAGGATTTGGATGGTTGCCCTGCGAAGTTTACTATTGATATGGAGCATGTTGCAACGCTGGGTGCTCCTCCGATGAATGAGATGGAGATTTTCTTCGATCAAGAGGAGAGATTGGCTGAGGAACATCCGGAGTTAAACATTAACCCTGAGAAGCCTGCGGCCAAGATTCTAAGGCAGATGCACTTGATGGATCCGGGTGTGGAGGGTCAGAGAGGTACACTTCACGGGTCGTTTGAGAGAGGGAACAAACAGCTCTACAACTACCTTTACACTTTTGTGGAAAACGGTTTCGCCCGTAACGAAAATGAACCTGCTACAGTATTATTTGAATTGGCTGAGCACAACGATGAATCTAGTTACATGATGAGACTGGCAATGGACTTGATTGAATTAGGGGTGAAACCTGAGGAACTTAATCCAAATAATGTAACACCTGGAGAAGAACCAGAAAACGAAAAAGAGGCTTTAATAGCACGATACTTCGGAATGGAACAAGTGAACTACAACCGTGAATGGGCTAAGATCGAGGAACATGCCTTTGATCCTTTACAGGGCTTATTAGAGGCTGAAGAGTTTGATTACACATATTCAAGTAAAGCTGCAGTTGATCAAGGCCAGAATAGACCTCAGGAGTGGCAGCCAGAGGAGTATCAGTAATTTATCTTAGGACATGTTTTTTTCCTATATCTTTGAGTTTTTGTGGTA
>Ga0102939_1000436_pt1 | contig 15367 bp, 15 predicted proteins | sample SalPon2_B_H2O_MG_FD_78214 | JGI IMG/M metagenome (GOLD analysis project Ga0102939, IMG submission 78214) | Salt pond water microbial communities from South San Francisco under conditions of wetland restoration - Salt Pond MetaG R2_B_H2O_MG | ecosystem: Environmental > Aquatic > Non-marine Saline... | reverse complement strand
TCAAATCTGATGATGGCACCGTTGCAAAAATCACACACGCTGGTCCGGATACCGTCCGAGTTGATCATAATAATCCACTTGCTGGCAATACGGTCCAATTTGAGGTTGAAATCGTTAGTGTAATTACCGCGTGATATCCTCCGCGTCGTGAACGGCAGGATTCTCTTGCTGTTAAAGATAGTTTGCTATTTCGAACCCAATTTCCAAGCATTCAAGAGCGCGTCCGCTGTCAATAAAAGATATGATATCACTACGCTGCACATGTTATTACAACATAGAGGGCAAGACCCCTTCCTCAAGCAACGAGTGAGTAGCGAAGGGATATGCCCGACAGCACAAATTGTAGTAATGTTCTAACATATAACATGATAAGATGGTATAAACACTCCAGCAAGCCCTCAAAAACCTCGAAGCCGACGAATACGAGGCGTTGCGGAGCATGTGCCGTCTCTCGAAAACCCTCTATCATAAGACACTCTACGAGGTCAGAGCACTACTTCAACAACGGAGAGTAACTCAACTACTACGACGCCTACGACCGATTGAAGACCAACTGGAACTATGGGGTACTCCCCAGTCAAATCGCCCAACAAACGATGAAGCAGGTCGATAGAGGCTTCAAATCCTTTTTTGACCTTGTGGAGAAGAAACGAGAAAATAAGTACGACGCCGACATCAGTCCACCATCGTACCTTAATAAAGATGGATTTTATACGCTTGAGCTTCCGTCGCAATCGTTCCAAGTCAACGACGACCACATCCGACTTGGAGTACCGTACTCGTATCGGGACGAGTTCGATTGCGAACTTACAGAAATTCAAATCCCGTTCACGTACGAGGATGTACAAGAAGCAAACATTAAACGAGTGCAAATCCTGCCACAAGCTAATGCCCAGTGTTTCGAGTACCGTGTCATCTACGAGAAAGAAGTAGAGGAAATCGAGACGATTGACGGGTCGTGGCTTGGAACCGACCTTGGTGTGGACAATCTCGCAACGTGTTGTGATTGGCGAGGGCAGTCATTCATCGTGGATGATGGGCACCTCAAAAGTCTAAATCGCCATTACAACCGACGGATTGCCCACTGCCAGTCAGTTAAGCACAAGCAAGGCATCAACGGCACGACCCAGCGAATCGAACGACTGTACCAGAAGCGTCGGTACGTTACCAGCGACTACCTCAACAAAGCCGCTCGACTCATCACGGACTACTGCATTAAACACCGTATTGCCACGGTGTACGTCGGTGATGGGAAGGGATGGAAACAGGACGTGAACCTCGGTGATACGACGAATCAGAACTTCGTCCAAATCCCGTTCGACAAGCTCAAGCAGAAACTAAAACACAAGCTCGAAACTCGTGGCATCACCTTCGAGTTAGTGCCTGAAGCATACACGTCGAAATGCTCGTTCTACGACGAGGAAGATGTGGAGCATCACGACGAGTACTCTGGTGAACGTGTCGAGCGGGGACTGCTCGAGGCGTCGGACGGAACTCAGTATGATGCTGACATAAATGGCGCAGTAAACATGGCTTTGAAAGCCACAGGGAAGCCCAATTCTGAGTTGTTTGACTTGGAGGAGGGTATAGAGCGGGCTGTGGACGCCCCACAGCGAATAAGCCTCTCTGATCTTGAACTTGGTCAGACCTTACAGGAAACTTCGCTGGAAACCCCGTCCTCACCGAAGCCGTCGCAGACGGCAGAGTAGGGCACGGTAGTTCACTACAACATAGCATTACGTCCAGATCTAGCATCTATCTGGTTAAATTGATAATACTCGTCATAATTTACACGATTTCATCATAGTAAAAAACTGGTCGTGTATCCTGTTTGTGACGAAATAAGGAACACGATAAAAACGGGCCGGGAGGGATTTGAACCCTCGATCCTCTGGTTAAAAGCCAGATGCTTTGGGCCAATCTAAGCTACCAGCCCATATTGAATTTCTGGTAACTCAGGTATAAAAGGGCTTCAATTTATTATCTTGAATTCAATCTCGGGGTCAGATCAAACCCCGGGGCATTTTCTTTGTACTCTGTAAACTACCTCACCATACTTCCTCGGCGTTCCGCGCCTCGGTGCTTGAGGTTGAGGGGTCCCCTTCTAAAATGCTGACAAGTAACGCTATAATTTGTTTGAGATTGTCCGTTTGCTTGTTTTCAGAGTCATATCGCCGATCTTCAATGTAGAAATGTAAGATTCCCATACTAATCAATTATCAGACAGTAATAATAACTTTACCCTTCAGATGCTCCGTCTTCACGGGTGGGAATCGACTCATCTGAACGGAACTATGAATTGGAGTTCGTGTTCAGGATCAAAATTGAATTGCGCTCACTCAGCAGTAACTGACATCCATTATTTCTCTGTCATACTGACTGAATCCAGGAGATAATATGATACAGAAGCACAGAGTGATAGGAAGGGAACAAGATTTAATCTTTTATCCAACAAGTTAGCAAATACCATGATAACTAAACTCGACGAAGAGGTGAATATGCTGAATCGTCACGTTGAGATCCTAAGATTGGTCATTGATAATGAACCGATTGGTATTGTCACAATGTCAAATGAAACCGGATATGCGCATCACAAAGTTCGATATTCTCTCCGTATTCTTGAAGAGGAGAATCTCATTGACCCGTCCAGTCAGGGTGCAGTTACGACTGGACAAACAAATGAATTCGTCGAGAAACTGGATACCAGGCTTGATGAAGTTGAGAGCAAATTAATTGAGATGAAGATTGAAGACCCAGTGGACACTGAAAATTAGGATCTACCGATAGTTTCGTTTGAATACACGTTTTCCACTCGATTCCTCTGCCCGGCATGCTGATAGACAAGAGTGACAAGTCGTAATTAAATATCTCTGCGAACAATATATGCATTGTTGAATCCTGAGTGAAGCTGCGGTACCGAAGCAAAAAGTTAGCTCATAACGATAGTATCGCGAAGCTGGACGAAAGGCATGGGCGGTGCGATGAGAAACAAACATAAAGGCCGATACATTGTGATTACTTGAAGTCGGAAAGACAACAACCGGGCGCTTAGCTCAGTTTGGACAGAGTGCTTGGCTTCGGACCAAGCTGTCGCGGGTTCAAATCCTGCAGCGCCCATACCCGACACTTGGTTCAATTCTATTGCCGTTCTACCCGTGTTAGCAGTTCCGATTGATCCACTCGCAGAACGAATCAAAGTCCTCCGCGCCAGCTTGATCGGCAATATTGTGTAGCGTGCCGATGTCGATACTGTCGTGCCGAGGAACCGTTACCGTTCGTGAATCGGTGTCGTGATCCGCTGGCGGTTCCCACTTTAAAATCATGTGATCGCCCCGAATACGGTCGACGTAGAAGTTCCCCACGTTGACGAGTACCTTCACAACGTCGTCACCCGAGAAATCCCGCGTCACCATCGATGATCTACTTCAAAATCTCCGGGAGATCTCCACGGCCAGGGACATTATCTTCGGGATCGATTCCGATTTCGCGTAACTCATCGTCAGTCGGTTCACGCCCAATCTCACCCTGGTAGAGCGCCACAGCCTCGTCGAGGTTCTCGAGGGCCGCTTTTCGACTCTTCCCTTGGCTGGCAACGCCGGTTTCCTCGTCGGTCGCCACCCACCACTCGTCCCCACGAACGAGTGTGATCGTGGTGCCGGTCGGCGGGTCGTGATTTGCGCTGGATCCAGTACTCATGATTGTGACCCCGTGATGAGACTCCAGGCGAGGGAGTTACCGATCTTCTTGTTCGTTACCATCCCTTCGGATTCAAGTTGACGGAGGCGATAATCGGCACTGGGACGTTTGATTCCGAGTTCGTCGGCTACCTCACTTGTCGCCGCTGGTTCATGCTTTCGTATGGCAGTGAGGACTTCTTCTTTCGTGTATTTAGCGGCGAAGCGGCCACGTTCATCCCGAAGACTTTCACTCATGTTCGGGAATACGGGTTGCAAGGATAAAATACCATCTACTCCAGAGTAGAAGGGACAGGACACGCTGAAAGCAGGGATCGAAAGATGACACGAGAACTCCCTACCCCCTGTACAAGCCCCGAAGATTCGTTTTGGTGTAGGCATCGACGATGATATCCATCTCGATACGCTCGTCTCGATCATCATCTCGCTGAGTCATGGCTCACTCCCGGTACGAGTGTGAAACGATGTACCCGATTTGAACTCGGTCAACTCCTCGATGCGGGCCTCAAGATCTTCGATCTCCACTCGTGATTTCTCGGCTTCCTCACCCTCGGTGGCCGCGAGTTGGTCCTTGAGTCCCTGAAGACGCGTCTCTTTGACCTCTTCATCGACCTCGGCCTTGCGGACGTACTCGCTCTCCTCGATGTCGTAGACGTCGCCCTCGGACAACTCTGTGACCTCTAACGCGTCGTCGACCTTGCTCCGATCGATACCCGTTACCCGCCCGCGATCGATCCCCGCGGCCTCCAGTGTCTCCAGTGTCTCCAGTACCTCGTCTTCATCTTTCAGCGATCGATTCCGACGCGTCGTACGCTGGACAGACCCGAAGGGGCCGCTCACTGGTCGGTCGTGGTGAAGGCGGTTCAGTAGGACGCCACCCACGTCCTGGCGGAGATCGTTAGCGTTGCGCTGGACATCCGAGAGCAGCGTGTAGAGGTTCACCAGCGCGTTCGTCTCCATCTCCGACAGCGTGGTCACGTCGTGGCGCTCAAGCGCGTCTACGAGCAACAGCGCGTCCGCATACACGTCCAAGTCCGGCTCCGACCGTTCGTCGGTGTCAGTGTCGGGTTCAGCATCGAGAAGCTGGCTGGAGGTCGGGCCGTCTGTCTCGATTATCACGCCCGCCTCCTCGTCAATCTCGAATCGTGGGTGGAGGCTTAGCACCGCTGGGTACGGATCTGCGTCAGGTGGGAGGCGATCAATCTCGAAGCCGCCATGCTCATCGGTGATGCGCCGGTACAACGCCTCGAACTGCTCAAGCTGAAGCGGTCGTTTCTCGTCTTTGTCCTCGAAGTCGATGATTACACGTTGCTCCTGGACGTCTGCGATCCGAAATCGATTGTGCGAGAGTGGGGTGATCAGCGTCGCTCCCTCGGGGAGATCGTCGAGTTCGTCAAGGAGTGTGTGCCACGAGACGCTGAACGTCATATCAGCGAAGAGGTGTTCGGGGGCTAAAACCGTGAGGGACGATCCTCGGGCCGATCGGAGCCGTAGCCGACGACCCTGTTGGCATGATCGCGTCAGAATACTGCCATCGGTTGGTTGGTCGGCCTTTGGGCAGGAGTACGTTCATCACTCTGGCATCAGTACACACGGTTGATGGATGTCAGTACGCTGGAGACACTGAAAGACGACTACCCGACATCCAGTTGGGCGCTATGGAGTTCAGAGTTTCCGAATGACGGTTGTGCCGAAGAAAGCCCTGCGGAGCTCTTCGGGTTCATCAAGCAGAACCAGGGCCGTCTGCGACCGTCAGTCGTATTGCTCTCGCTGAATCCTTCCACCAAATTACCATCGGAATATCAGAACTTCCATTCGACGGAGCCGAAACACCGGAACGACCAGTTTCGCGATTTCGTCGAGGACGCTGACCTCGAAGGAGCCTACATGACTGACCTGGTTGAGCGCGTCGTCGATGCGGATTCGGGCAACGTTGACCCGACTTCAGACGATGTCGAGAACTTCCTCCGACAACTGGACTTCCTCAACCAGGAGACGTATCACATCCTCTGCTTCCACGAGAAGGTGTTTCAAACGTTGAAGGAGTACTGCGATTCGAGATCACGGGAACTTGACCACGATATCCGGGCGTTTCGTGCCGTACAAGACGGTGTCCGGCTGGAGTGCTATCGCGTCTGGTTCCACGCCAACTGGGGCGCGAACCGAGACAAGATCCCCGCGTTACGAGAGCAGTTGACGTTTTTGAGCTCGGAAGTCATCGGTGGAGAGCTCACAGATCTTTCGCGCTGGATGGAATAGTCAATAACCACTGGACTATGTCTCTTCGATACGAACGACCAGAGGCTTCATTACGCCAGTATGAGTCCACTCGCTATGGAAATCGGGGTTGTGAGTTGTACGAAAAGCAAACGAGAGCAGGCCGCAGAACCAGCCGACCTCTATATGCCGTCGACGTTCTTCCAGAAGGCGCGTGAGTACGTCGAAGCGAATCACGACCGCTGGTGTATTCTCTCCGCAAAACACCACCTGCTCGATCCCTCGGGACCGCCTATCGACCCCTATGACGACACCCTATCCGGTGCGCCGGTCAAACGGAAGCGTGAGTGGGCTAAAACCGTCTACGACCAGCTCGAAGGTGAGGGCTTATTCGACGACGGCAATCGGTTCGTGTTTCACTCAGGGCGCGACTACTACTCCGAACTCATCCCGCTACTGGACGATACACCGGTCGACGTCGAGACACCTACGGATGGTCTTCAGTTCGGGGAGACGCTCGCGTGGTATAACGAACGTCTCTGAGAACCCTGGCGATTTTGTCCCCCAGCTTCGAACCGGGTGGTATGTCGCGTCGTTCGGATCTCGATAGACTATACGACCTTCTCGACCGCCTCGAAGACACTGTCGGTGGCAAGCAGCGACTCAAGGACTGTACAGGCTACATGGATTGGCCGGATCGCGGCGTCTACTTCTTCTTCGCCGAGGATGAGACACGGAACTCGACCGACCAGCTACGGCTTACCCGTATCGGTACACACGCTGTCTCGACGGGATCGGGGACATCACTGTGGAACCGGTTGCGGACACATCGCGGAGCGAACAGGGGAACCTACGAAGACGGAGGGAACCACCGTGGCTCGGTGTTCCGAAAGCGTGTCGGAGAGGCGATGATCGGACGAGACAGCCTTCACGACGAGTACCCGCACTGGGGGAAGGGTTCCAGCGCGGGGCGCGAACGCCGACTCACAGAGCTGGAACACGAACGTCGCGTGAGTGACTACATCCGCGATCTTCCTTTCCTCTGGATCGCCGTTGGCGATGAGCCAAGCCCTATGAGTGATCGGGCTTACATCGAGCGGAATAGTATCGCCCTCGTCAGCAATCACCAGAAAGAGCCGATAGATCCTCGTGACCACCACTGGCTCGGTGCAGATAGCCCTCGGGATGAGATCACCGACTCGGGGCTTTGGAACATCAATCACGTCGACGAGCAGTATGATCCGGCGTTTCTGGATCGGCTGGCTGCTGCGGTTGATCAGACGAACACACTCTGATCATACTTCAGAGGCCCACTTGGTCCGAAGAATCCGTTGAGCCGATCTAAACCGGAAGAGCAAGACAAATATTCTCGACCTCTGGTGCCAACGAGATGACCTGCGCTTTCCGCTGCAGTTCACTGCGACGTTTCTCGATTCGATCCTCGAGCTTCGAAAGCCGATCCCGTTGTTTCCGGATCGCGATATCCATATCCGAGCCCGCCTCTGCTTTTCGTTCGTATTCTGAGATGAATTTCTCGATGCGTTCACGTTCGGCTTCGGCGTACGCTTCAAGATCATCTAGTTCCTCTTGCGTCTCATTTCGCCGGCGCTCTTGGAGTTCGTCCCGTCGTGATTCGACACGCTGACTGACGTATCGCTCAGCAGATGACCGCATCTCGCTTTCGTGTTCGAGAAGCGTACGGATACGGTCACCATCTGGTGAGCCTTTGATTGTGTCTCCCTCGACGATCCGCTGCCCGAGGCGGTGTTGTGGATCTCGGTGTGCCGCATCCACGAATACGGGAAGAATCTCCTCGCGAATCACTTCGCCAGTGCCATCTTCGAACCTGACACGGTAGTTGTAGGTGATGCCCGGTTCGTCGATGAATGGGAGCAGCTTGAGCCCAACGGCACCTTGCTCGCTGTCGAGCACCCGCACCATCAGTTCTTGAACCAGATCAGCGTCGGGAGAAATGTACTCGATATCCTCGTGATCCATCGCGAACTCTCGATTGAATGTGAACGGCCCATATGCCTCTTCGCTTCGCGAATGTCGAAGTGAGTCAGGCAGCTCAGCTCGGAAGAGATTATTTCCGGCCTTCTCGACGTTCCCGCCGAGCGCTGAAATACCCAGTTCGAAGAACTCACGAATGTCTGCTTCGCTCCCGTAGACGTCCTCGGAGTGATCCATCACTTCTTGGATCTTCTGGCGACTTTCCTCGTCGAACGTGCTCGTGTCGATGAGGCTCCGCTCGTACCACTCCGCAAGCGTCTGCTGGCGTTCGTCGATGAGCTTCTCCAGTTCCTCCTTGGTCGCACTCGCCGGTTCGTCGTTCCGGATGGACTCCATGATGAGCGAGTCCACGTCGATGTCGTCGAGCATCCCGAGGACGTCGGCGGTGTTCCCGAGCTTCCCTCGGATGTTTTCGACCTTGTCCTGAAGCATCTCGAAAATCTCGCCCTCACGAGTATCCTCGAACGTAAAGTTCCACACCTTGACTTCTTTCTCCTGCCCGTAGCGGTGAAGACGACCGATGCGCTGCTCGAGTCGGTTCGGGTTCCACGGCAGTTCGTAGTTGACCATGATGTGGCAACTGTGCTGGAGATCAATCCCCTCACTCGCTGCATCCGTCGCAAAGAGTAGGCGGGACTGGCCGTGGTTGAACTCGTCTTCGATCCGAGCGCGATCTTCCTTGTCGACACCACCGTGAATGACGAGGATTTCGTCGGCCCACGGTTCGTCTTTCACAAGCTCAAGGATGTAATCGAGCGTATCTCGATACTCTGTGAACAGCAGTATCTTCTCGTTGGGCTGCTCTTCGAGGAGTTGCTGTATATAGCGGCGCACCTTCTGGGCCTTCGAATCGACCGGGATACCCTCTGCAAGCGAAATGAGATCACGAAGCGTCTCGATCTCTTCTTCGAGCTGGGCGTCGCTCTCGGTTATCGTCAGGCCTGCGAGCTCCTCTTCTGCCTTCTGTTGATCCTGCTCATCGAGATCTTCACCCTCAAGATAGGCCGAAGCCTCCTCTGAAAGATTCGTGGCTGTGGACTGCTCGTCAACGAGGTTCGCGAGCCGCCGACTGAGCGTCGCTTTGATTGCCCCGATACTGCTGACGAGACGCTTTTGCATCAGTGCCATCGCAAAGCCGACGGCAGGCTCGTTGAGCTGCTCCGAGCGGTTGTAAACGTGCTTGACGTACTCGGTGACAGCCTCGTAGAACTGTCGCTCCTCGTGTGTCCGCTCGACCGGTATGGTACCGACCTCACGGTTCGGAAAGATGCGATCGCCGTTGTCATCGTAGATCGTCTGCTTGCCGCGACGCATCATCACGCGGTCGACAGCTTCCTTCGAGAGCTCTTGGTCTTCGGCGACGAGGAAGGGATCTATGTACTCTATGAGCGAACGGAAGGCCTCGCCCTTGCCATCGTGTGGTGTCGCGCTCAGCAGGAGTAACGAGTCCGAGCTGTCGGCCACTCGTTCGACCATCTTCGACGTCTTACTCGGCGACTCTCCACGCTTGGCTGCCTTGTGTGCTTCGTCGACGATTGCGACGTCCCAGAAGGCGTCGTCGAGTTCGTCTCGGAACTCTTCCTGGCGAAGGAACGCCATACTCGTTACCAGCTGCTGGTGGTCTTGTTCCCAGATGTTCGTCTCCTCGCCGAGACGGCGTCGCTCGCCCTCGACCCACTGGCGATCTGCGGGCGTGAGACTGATGTCGAAGAAGCGGTCCATGTCGCGAATCCACTTCTTCTGGAGATGGGCAGGGACAACGAACAAGACACGATCGGCGCGATTCCGTGCGGTGAGTTCCTTGAGGATGAGCCCTGCTTCAATAGTCTTCCCAAGTCCGACGTCGTCCGCGATGAGCGCTCGCTGTCGGAGCTTCTGCATCACCCAGTTCACGCAGGCGAGCTGGTACGGTTCGAGGCGGACGAGCGAGTTCGAAATACTCAGCAGTTGCCCTTGCTCGTGTGCGATCTGAAGCTGTAGGGCCTGTGAACGGAGATCGAACCATTCAGCGGAGACAGAGTCGTGCTCAGGGTGCAGTTGAGAGGCCGTCATGGGGTCGAGAGTACCCAGCTGGTCCTGCTTACGTTTGATATCCACGTCGTCGATGCAGACGGTCTTGACACCGACGTCCTCGACGTAGGCTCGCAGATACTCGAGGTCACCGACCATGTACGTCTTGATGACTTCTGCAGTGTTGTCGTTGAGTAGTATCGTGTCTCCGGGTTCGAGGTCGTTCATGGGTGGTTTTCTATTCTTGCGTGATAGTGACGAAGTTCAGGACGAACTCTTGAGGGAGGACACCACCATGGTAGAACCGGGCATCGGGAAGTCCCTGATTGCGGAAGCGCTGGATCGGATCAGCGAGGATACTAACTCTGGCGTCTTCATCCAGATAGCCCAAGTGGGTATCTTCATCGAGTAAAACTCCTGGCACATCGTCGTCGAGATTCTTCCCCGCGATCCATCGACGGGTCACCTTCTCCGCTTCGTCTGGTGGGTGTAAGTCGTCTATGTCAACGTGCCGTGGGAGCGAGACGAAGCCGTGATCAGAGAGGATATACGCACGATCCCACTCGCCTTTCCGGAGCTTCTCACAGATAATCTGGGAGATGGCGTTGATTCGATCGGTGAATAGGTCTTCGAAGTCCGTGAGCTCCTCCTCCCCGGTCTCGTCGATGTCGTTCCAGTAGTAGGCGACGCGCGTGTTACTCCAGCCGACCTCGTCCTCGGCATCCTGCATGATGTAGCTCCAGCCATCGTTCTCGAGGAGCGTCTGTCGGCGGTGGTTCGTAATCTTGCGTCCGTTTCGCTCGGGAACGAGTTCTCCGTCCTGCAGTTCGATGTTAAAGCTAAACTTGCTGCCGGGGGTGAGCGCGGCCTTTCCGAACTCGGTGTCTGAAGGGAGCGTACCGATCCACTTGCTCTCGTCTACTTCGAGCTGGGGGAGCTCACGTCGGATTGACTCTGCGAGTTCGTGGGCCAAATCGAATCGAAGGGCGTCGATGATGAACAGCGCGACGCTCTGTCCGCTCTGGAGGTGTTCCTGTTCCTCGGCGAAGAACTGATGGGCGTGGTTCTCGCCGACAAACGGAGAACCGGCCTCGATCTGGTCCTCGACGAGATTACCCAAGTCGGAGAGGTACTTCAGGTATCTAGATTCGACCAGCGACGAGCGGAGGTCTTCGAGTTTCGCGGTTGCTGGATGCTCTTCAGGGAGGGCGGCCTCGGGCTCACCGGAGACGATGAGGTTGAATACGGCGTTGTCGATCTGCCACGTTCCATCGTCGACATCGCCGTACAGTTCGACGACGTCCCCGGTATCACCGCTTTCTTCCAAGGTTTCGAGTTCGTTCGCGAGCGTCGCGATGTCGGTAGCTTGATTCCAGAGTTGGGTCCACGGAACGTCGCCGTAGGTTGCGTCGAGCCGTTCGTACCGTTGTTCTGCTTGAGATGCACACTCTTCGTAGTCGCCGGCGTTGAACGACTGCGTCCACTCGTCCCAGAGGCGGTGTTCGAGTGAGGCATCAACGGGACAGTCGGCGAGTTCCCACGGGTCGTCGTATGTGCGAAGGACGTCGTGCCAGAACCGCTGACTGGGATCGAGATAGATGCGGGCCAGCTCCTGCTTGCGGTCAGTCTTGCTCAGGACAGAGCGAAGCTCTGGTCTGGAAACACCAATCCCACCGCTGGATTCGGGCTGGTACTCCTGGGGAAGCAGGGATATGTCCAGTCCTTCGTCGACGAGCCACTCCGCGACGGCCCAGCGCCGCGTTCGTTCGACGATAGTCTGAGCATCGGTTTCGCCATCGACGGCCGAAACACCGTTGTCGACCAGTAGATCCCGGATCTCAATCAGGTCGTCTTTCTTGGGGAGATTCTCCGTCCCATGCTCGAGGACGAACTGGACGGGATCATCGTGTCCGTCGAGGACGATTTTCGTTTGAAGGCCCTGAAGCGACGGGAGGCCCCCTTCGCCACCGAGTTCTTCGTAGAGGGTCTTGGCGACGTTCTCTCGGTCGTCGGCGTCCTCGTAGGCTGTCCGAATCGTTGCCGCCTGAAGCCGATCATTCTCGAAGCAGCGGGCTGCGAGCTTCCCGATATGCTGTTCGATTACGTCTCCCGTATGCTCGACGTCTTTGAACCAGTCGACGTCGTCGCTGCTGGATTGCGGAACGTACCAGACGGTTTTGTCTCGTGGTGCTTCTGCGCGAAGTTCCAGCGGTGTCTGTTCGGCGGCCCTGAACTCACATCCGAGTTGGCTGCTGGTGTTTCGGATAATGTCACGAAGATACCCGCCTTTGTCCCACCACATGATGACGGGGTCATCATCCGTAGCTTCGTCGATGGCACTCTCGATAGCGTCGTGAGCGCACTGTGGGAGTGTTTTGGTTGCTGGCATTATTCTGTGTCTTTCTGTGTAACTGCCCGGAGGAGGTCTTCACGGGTTTCTGTACCAATTCGAGCGACGCCAGCTCGCTGGTAGGTGATGACCGAACAGTCATTTTCCTCCAGCTTTCCGAGGTCAACCGAGTCGAGTGTGCTTCGAGCAGCACCGATGCACCAGATAGAGTCCGGTTTAGCCCTATCGACGAGTTCCGGCCAAATTTCGCCTACGGTCTTCTCAAAGGAGTCCGTAGACAGTAATATCACCATCACATCGGCATCGCTTGCAGCAATGAGGAGCTCCTCTTGAGCACTTTCCCAGAGGTCAGCAGACCCTTCTTGCTGAGACGTGGTGGCCTCAGTAAGCGGCTGATCACCTTGGAGTACACCGAACTCTTCGGAAAGTACATGGAGACTGGTATCGGCTGATTCCGAGAGCTCGTCAGTTAGTCCGGCCACCATTCCGAACAGTCCTTGGAAGTATTCCTTCGCGGGCTTCGTTCGATCCTCGGCGGTCGTATTGGAATCTTCCGCAAAGATGTGTGCCTTCATCAGAGCACCTCATCGTCGACGATTTTCGGAACGATTTCGGCGTCAGAAAGCGGCGTGATATTAATCTCGACGCCGTGTTTGTGATTTGGCTGGTAGCCGGCGGTCGTGATCTCCGAGAGCGCGCGGTCAGACCACTCCGAAGAGATATCGGTTGCGACTTTGTTACAGGCGTTGCCGATTTCCTCGGCAAGCTTACGATACTGCTTAAGATCGCTCGCCAGTTCTGAGAGGAGTTCAGCGCGGCGGGTCGCACCACCGTCTGCGATCGTGGTCTGTCCGATGTCTTCAAACTGTTCGTAGTAGTATGTCGTGAAGAGGATTCCGTTAGAAGCGTAATGACTGGAGCCGACCAGGTCGTCGAAGTACTCGAAAAGGTCGTACAGGTGCGATTCTACTGGCTCGGAACCAGACTGTGCATAGGCGTCGAAAGCGCTCTCTAAGTCTTCGAGAGCATCGATCCACTCCTCGCGGTTCTCCTCCACAGTCTCGTAGAAGGAGGGGCTGAAGAGGTTCTCCAAATCGACATCATCCATCCCTGCCAGCTCTTCCAAGGCCTCTAGCCGGTCGGCGGTTTGCATTCGGAACTCGGCGACCTGCCCGGCACCGGTGACGGCGATCTCCTGGTTCGCATCGGGCCACTCTCGCGGGGTCGATCGTGCGAGTTCAACAAAACGATCTTCGAAGATAGCGACCTGCTCAAGGCCGCTCTCACATCGTTCATACTCCTCAGCAGCGTTTGCTTGCTCAGAGGTAGATAATGAATCATCACTTCGCCGTCGGTTTGCAGTGCTACGGCGTTCTCGAAGTAGGGCCTTCCGCGGTTCAAGATAATGATTTTGTAGTCGATCAAAGATGCTTCCATCCATCTGATGGTAGTTCACGAAGCAGTCGAATCCTTCACCAGTACTATCTGATACAAGTCTAGAAGTTTGAAACTCCCACATGATTGGGGTATTATCCATTTTTTTCACATGAAATTCGAACAATTGGTTATTGACGAAGTGATTGAAGTTAGGATATGGTATCTGTTCAGAAGATCGGCTTCCTAATGCTTGGTCGATCTCTACCAGTCGCTCATCCGCAAATTGACCAAACATCGAACGGAGTTGATTAATAATCTGTTCGGCTAAGGTGGCCTCCTGCTCTACAGAAGAAATAGGTATTATTCCATCGTCAGCATCTAATACCGCCTGGAGCGCAACATGGTGAATTAATTCTTTTACTTGGTCTTCAACGCTACTCTCGATGTCCACAGGTGTCTGTTTAAGTGTTCCAGAGGTTCGTGCCTCTATCTCCAGTTTAATTTCTTCACGGACTGATGCTGACACGTCTAATTCATCGTATATTAGTGAATCAATTCTTTCTGCGATATTTTCAATCTGTTTGATACGATCAGTCTTTTGTTCTACTGCATCATTAACGAGATTCGAGATTGAGCGAGAGTAATCGACGTTCTGAGGTTCACAGATAGACTCATTTTCGATTTGTTTATTATGGTCATGGTCGTAAAAAAACCCACCATCATCAGTCACAAGTTCCGGGGAGATATAATACGGACTAGTGGGGTCACTGCGTGCACTCGCCAACGAAAGGGAATATTGTTCTTGACCCAACCGCTGGATCTCATCAAGGTTTTCCAGGCTCTCAATCCAAGGTATACGCCCAACGTCACCAACCTGCCAATCTCGTTCCGGAGTCAATGATAGGAATAAAGAGTGATACAACGAAGAATTTAAAACACTCATCAAGCTCCAAGGGTTTATGTTATCTGGAAACAGCATTGAACCTTTCACGTCAAAGGCTCCATCTGATGGGAAGTAGCCAAATCGGCGTCCTGTTTCTTTACTTTGCGTCCATGTCAACCCTTCTTCACCGTAGTATTCGGTATTACGTAATACGGAAGAGTCTGTTCGATTTATTTTGTGACCATCATCTCCCCATTGTAATGTGAGTTTCACTTCTGGCATGACCCAGGCGTCAGACCCTCCTTTTGCGTAAGGAATAAACTCTGGACTTCCATTAGATTCCCAAAGTTTCTGGAGAAAACGATCATTGTTTCCTGTTGCAAGGCCTTGTGCAGCTGTTGCGATACTTTGGCCATCGATCTTTGATGCATTAGCATCCATTTTCAGAGTAGAGTCGTGAAGGTTCCTTACCAAAGGGGGTGTCCAATAACTTAGCGGACTTAAAGGAACTTTACTAAACTCGGAGATTGGAACCTCGTAACGTCGCTGAATCGTATCTTTTTCACCGCCGAAGACAGATTCAAGAAACGCGTTTTCCTTCTCTGCTGCGTCCAAATCACTTAGTCGGATAAAATCGCCCACTTGATCCATCGCTTTGCCCGTCCGGACAACTGTACCTGCAGTTCGGACGGTAGCATTATCGCTAGTTGTCCACTCTATCGATAGCGCCGATGGCGAGAGTTCGGTTTAACACGGTGAGAAGGTCGAAACGAGACGAATCCTACTCATGACACTGTACCGAGTTAGAGAAATCTCAAATGC
>Ga0102939_1000435_pt1 | contig 15391 bp, 16 predicted proteins | sample SalPon2_B_H2O_MG_FD_78214 | JGI IMG/M metagenome (GOLD analysis project Ga0102939, IMG submission 78214) | Salt pond water microbial communities from South San Francisco under conditions of wetland restoration - Salt Pond MetaG R2_B_H2O_MG | ecosystem: Environmental > Aquatic > Non-marine Saline... | reverse complement strand
CTCAATCAATTAGAAACTGATTCTGAGACAAAAGTATCAGTTGAAGAAGATTTGTCCCCGTTCTGTGCTGAAGCCTACAATTCTCTTAAAAAGTCATATGAGTCAGACTGTGTAGATGACTTGTTTAGTACTATCACTGACCAAAAACATCTCCGCATAATTAGAAAACCAATCAGTGTTGGCGAAGGAATTGGTATACTTCACAGTGAAGATGATGGGTCTCCAAAAGAAAGATTAGTGGGCTCATGGATGCCAAGCGTAATGCAGGATTTGGAGTCACGAGGTAGAAAGAATCCACAAGCATTCTCGTATGATGGTGTTCTTTCACAAGGAAATCGCGCACTTACACTTGTTGAAGATGCAAGTCAACACATCGACTTACTTCAGAAACTACTCAATATCCCTGAAGAACAGATGGTTAAGTTAGATAAGAAGATTTCCATGGATATCGATACAGTTCTGGTGGTTCTCTCTAATCCGGACCTTGACTTTAAGCTTAATCAGCATTCTGATAAAATTGGAAAAGACCCATTGAAAGCCCTTAGAAGACGGCTGGAAAAATATGAATTCAGGTATTTAACCCGCCTTTCTTCTGAAGTTGAGCTTATTCATCGAGAGTTTGCAGGAATGACAGAAACATGGAATGAAGACCAGAAAGAAACCAATATTTCAAATCCATTGGCTATCCAAGAAACAGAAATATCCCCCCATACTGTCGAAGCGGCTGCTATGTACAGCATCGTCTCAAGATTAAGTGAAGAAGACCTTCCAGACGATTTAGATTTAATTGACAAAGCTTGTCTCTTAGAAAATGGCTATCATATGGATGGAAATGAGAAAATAAACATTGAAAAATATGACTTAGACATGAACAGTGATGGAAAAATGGGAATTCCAGTTACGTATACTACTGGGATTCTGGGGAACCTCACGCAGTCTAAGAAACTTATTCTCCCACATGAATTATTAGAAGAGATGAGTGAGAAATTAAATGAAGAACCTATGTTTTCTGAAGAAGAGGTGACGGAATTTGAACATAGGGTAGATGGTGTAACTGATTACATCTGGAAACAACAAGAATCAGATGTTTTAGAAGCAATTCTCAAGGATAAAACAGTCTCGGAAGATGCTATTGAAGATTATGTTGAACAGGTTTATGCATGGCATGATTCTGAAGAAGAAGAGCCTGAAGAAGATGAATTCAATCCGTTGGAAATGAAGATTTTTGAGATTGAACATCTTGGAGAATTTGAAGAGAGTGATTACAAAAAGGCCGGCAATTCAAAGGTCTTTAGAGAAAGTGAAAACAAAAGTAATACTCATCCAACAGAAGAAGTAAAACAATTCAGAGTCCAGCGGATAATCAATACTGTCAACAACCACGTTTGGAATCAGAGAGACGGATTTGAAATTTCAGATGTCCCACTTCGAGAAATTCCCTTATTTGAATCAATTCTTGGAAGCTATGACTGGGATGCAGTTATTAACATGTATGAGAACTTTAACCCGGACCAATGGAGAGACCCTCCCGCCGGAACTGAAACAGAAAAAGTAAAAAATACAACATTAGATAATATGATTGAAATGTTTGATTATTCGAAACAATCGGCTTTACAGACCTCAATAAGAGTATTCGATAAGTTAACGAAAAAAGAATCAACAAATAAAATCGTCAAATCTGAGTGAACTACAATGGGACTACAAGATGACTTAAAACGCTATCGTGAAGTTGGAGAAGAAAATAGACAGGACTTAAAAGATTTCATTAGGACTGGAGAAATGCAAACTGGAGGTGGAATTAAAATTCCAATTAAAATCATTTCTCTTCCGGAGTTTAAGTATAACAAATGGGACCAAGGAGGAATTGGTCAGGGAGAAGGAGCCGAACAGGGGGACCCCGTTGATGCCCAACCTCAAGAAGGAGAGGAAGATGGAGACCCGGGAGAAGACGAGGGAGAGCATGGATATTATGATATGGACCCGGAAGAATTTGCCGAAGAATTAGACAAAGAGCTAAATCTCAATCTTCAACCAAAAGGCAAAAAAGTGACTGATGAGATTGAAGGTGATTTAACAGACCTCGCTCGTTCAGGTCCAAATTCTACGCTTGATTTTGAGAGAATGTTCAAAAAAGGTCTAAAAAGAAAATTAGCTCTTGATTTTGATTCAGAGTACTTAGAAAAAGTTCTTAGGGTCAGAGGTTTTGGAGTTGAAAAAGCATGGAGATGGGCCCGTGAAAACAACATTCCTGTTTCAAGAGCCCAAGTCAAAGATATGTATAATTCAATTCCCGAAGCGCAAAAAACAACGTATTCTTCAATAGAGGATATTCCGGGCGAACCAGAGATAACACCAACTGTGGGAGACGTTGATAGTATACCATTACGACAACAGGACAAACGACACAAATATCCCGAGATAACAGAAGAAAAGCAGAAAAACGTTGTTGTAGTAAATATTCGAGATGTATCAGGTTCAATGCGGGAAGAAAAACGAGAGATGGTTGAACGCGTTTTTACTCCATTAGATTGGTATTTAACTGGCAAGTATGACCATGCTGAATTCATATACATTGCACACGATGCAACAGCATGGGAAGTTGAAAGAGAAGATTTCTTTGGAATTAAATCAAGTGGCGGGACACAAATTTCAAGTGCATATGAACTTGCTCAATCAATTTTAACTGAAGAATATCCATGGGATGAGTGGAATCGATACGTATTCGCAGCCGGTGACGGAGAGAATACTACCAAAAACTCTAAAGAAGAAGTGATTCCTCTCATGGAAGACATCTCAGCTAATTTGCACGGATATGTGCAAGTTAAACCCGGCGGCACAGGTCGTGGAGACCATGCCAATATCTTAGAGAATTATTTTGGTGAGGATTCTACTGAGGTAGCAATTTCCAGAGTTCACAAGATGGATAGTGTGGTCGATTCAATACAGGAGATTCTCTCAACTGAGAGTGATACACAATGAGTATACAACATAAAAATGAAAAGAAGAAGCAAAAGATTGCAACCGAACTTGAAGATATTGTTGATGAGGCTCAAGAGTTAGCGCGTACATTGGGTTTGGATGCGTATCCAGTGGATTACTGGATTGTCGATAATACAGAGATGAATGAATTAATTGCCTATGATGGGTTTCAAACACGCTATCCACACTGGCGGTGGGGTATGAAATACACTCGACAAGCAACCAAAGACCAGTACGCAGGTGGAAAAGCATTTGAAATCGTCAACAATGACAATCCTTCATCTGCGTTCTTACAAATGTCGAATTCAACATCAGACCAAAAGGCAGTCATTACACACGTTGAAGCACACGCAGACTTCTTCAAGAATAATCGATGGTTCCCCAGAGACCCACAAGCGGCTGATGTTCTTGCCAGACATGCTCGAAAGATTCAATCGTACATGGATGACCCAGAAATAGGGCGTGAAGAAGTTGAAAAATGGATTGACCATGTAACTACAATAACGGACCATATTGACCAGTATTCACCATTACAAAGCGCAAATAAGAGTTCCACTACCGAAAACTCTGCGGACGAAAGAACACTTGATGACTGGCTGGAAAACATGAAGATGAGCGAAGATGTAAAACGAGAAGTCTTTGAGGATGAATGGTTAGAAAAACAAGACTCCACCGCTGATGAAACTAAACCGGAAGACGACATCCTCGCGTTCTTAATTGCATTTGGAAAACAGCATGATAACGACGATTCACAGGCTGCTGAATACGAACCATGGCAACGCGAAATCTTATCCATGCTTCGTACAGAAGCCTATTATTTTGCTCCCCAAAGAATGACAAAAACGATGAACGAAGGGTGGGCATCTATATGGGAATCTGTAATGATGACTGATGAGTCATTTGCAGCAGATAATGAAATAATCACCTATGCAGACCATATGTCCAAAGTTCTCAACTCGCCCGGATTTAACCCATATAAATTAGGTAAAGCCCTTTGGGAATATATTGAGAACAAAGAAAATAGGAAAGAAGTCGTTCAGAACCTGCTTCGTATTGATGGGATTACTGCCAAAAATTTCCACAAAGAGATTGACTTTGAGTACGTACTAAATGAATTAGATTATGATTCTTCTTATGACCCTGCCAAGAGACATTACTCACTAACACGTCCACAGAATAAACAATTCCTCAAATCAATCAGTAAAAAAGAACTAAACGAAATTTCACGGTATATGTTTGAAACTGATAGGTACGAGTCTACTGATGAAGCACTCAATGACATAGATATGCAAGCCGGATGGAAGCGGATATTTGAGGTTAGAGAAACTCATAATGATATCACATTCATTGAGGAATTCTTAACACAAGAATTTGTCCAATCTGAGAATTACTTTGCATATGAATACAATCACAAAAATGACCGAATGGAAGTATCAAGTACAGACGTTAAGGATGTGAAACAAAAACTCCTCCTACAAACAACAAATTTCGGAAAGCCGACTATTGTTGCTGCTGAAAAAAATTACCGCAACAGAGGAGAACTCCTACTGGAGCATCAGTATAATGGAGTTATGTTGGACATAGCACAGGTAGAAAAAACACTAGAGCAAATTTATGAACTGTGGGGACGACCTGTAAATCTAAAAACCATAATCAAAGTCTCCCCAGATGGAGAAAAAGAAGAAGAAGGTAAAGTATTCAGATACGATGGAGACGACCATCAAGAAAGAGACGTAAAATGGACAGAAGTGGAACACCTCTCTGCAGATAAAGTAGACTACAACACTAAACCCGACGAGTGGACATGAAAAAATAACACACCCAAGACTCAATCAATTAAAAATCTTATAGTGCAACTTTAACATAAAAAATTGGACACTTATTAACACGACCCTCTGGTGGAAACTCACTTTCAACTACGATAGCATCAACGTCAAAAAGCTCCTCGACAATAAACGAATAAAGGACTTCTGGCGTGTCAATAACAGTCAATTTTGAGATTGGAGCAGTTTTAACATACATGAGACCATCATTCTCCCCAACATCAAATTTTTCTAAATATTGACTGTCCGTTATAATTTCTATTCTTCGAACCTCCAAACTCCGTTTTAGAGCTTCTTCAACTCTGATTTTCGCACGATTTTCATACTCACTAACAGAATCGGAATTGTCCATAAAATATAATATTTAATACACTGCTTATATCTTTGGAAAAGAATGCCCCGGGCAGGATTTGAACCTGCGAACCCCTACGGGAAGGCATCTTAAGTGCCTCTCCTTTGGCCTAACTCGGACACCGAGGCGCACATCGCACAATATATGATTAGATTGTATCCCTTATGATTGCATCGATTTTGTTCCAATTAACTCCCCCACTCTACTTCACTTGTCTAGCGGATTCGCTCATTGAGGACGGGGACTTAACCTGAAAAATTTAAAATGCCTTGAGCAGGATTTGAACCTGCGAACTCCTACGAGAGCGGGGCTTGAACCCGCCTCCTTTGGCCAGACTCGGACATCAAGGCTCGTTACATTTGTATGTATGGGCTCTAATACAAAATACCATCGTTTCTGTATGTGAACTGCTTGGGGATTGACCCTGAGGTAGCCCTTCTCAGCCTGTAGAATAGAAATACTTAGGTGAGTACAGTTCAATATCTGAATAACACCAATGAATGAATTTACCGAACCTCAGGTTCACTTAATTCGGGCTTATGATTCAATCTGCATGTATAATGAATTGGTAAACGACTTGTACAGATTCTGGTACTCCTCTGCAAGTGAATATCCGTTCCATCAGTTAAATTGGCCAAAAGGAGAGGTTCTAATGAAGAAGGATGTTGACATCACTACGGATATGATTAACGATTTTGCTAAAGAAATTGCACAGCGAGAAAAAGAATTACGCGAGTCGAGAGAAAAATCCGCTGATAATTGGACCGAATCCTTAGGTCGGGATATTTTGCATAACCGAATCGATTCAACCCTTTCAAATGCAAAAGATAACCTTCGAGCCGTGAGAGATAATCGTTAAAACAATACGATATGAGTAAAAATTATAGGACATGGAATCTAGTCACTCAAGAGATAGAAATACTCTGCTAAAAAATATCCAGAACATCATCCAAGAGAATTTCCCTCAAATTAGTATGCACGGAGGGAGTGCGGAGATAATTAATTTAAATCCAGCAGACGGTATTGTTGAAATAAAGTTAACAGGTAAATGCTCTAATTGCAATATTTCCCCGATGACTATGGAATTACTACGTGAACGGTTACCTAATCTTGTTCCTGAAATTCAAGAGGTAAGGGTTGGTACTAACAATGAACAATGGGAACCTAGCTCTGATTTGCAGAGCAGTGAAAATAAACAAAAACCGTTTTAATCGACTTCAGATAGTTTTTACTTAGAATTGATTAAATCCTGAATCCATTCACTATCTAACTTTTCTGGAGACCCAGTATCACGAACTGCAAATGCTCCCGAGGCGTTTGCCAAAGAAAGTGCAGATTTATAATCTGTATTGTCTGGGTCTTCTAACCATTCAGTGAGAAACCCTGCTGTAAATGCGTCTCCGGCTCCGATTGTGTCTTTAATTTCAGAGATATTATACCCTGTGTGAGTGAAGATTCCTTCTGGACTATATACTGTACTTCCAGCCGAGCCATGGGTCATCACAACCACTTTTTCTTTGATGATTTCTGCAAAGTCATGCCTATCACGAAAGATACTGGATTCTCTCTCGTTGAGGAAAATAACATCAGCGACATCAACAACACCATCAAACACATTCTTTGAATACCCCTGACTTGGATTGAAACTAACAGTTTTACCGTCTTCAGAAGCCATTCGCGCAAATTCATTTGCAATTTCTACATCAAATGATGTTACATGTACGTGGTCAACGTTCTCCCACGTATTACTAGGAACAGTTTCAACTCCAAATTCCCCTTGTTCTTCATTCATCCCAAAGTATCGGGGGTCAGCATCCTCCGTTATAATAGCATAAATAACTCGGGTTGAAACGCCATTTTTAGTAAGAATTGAATTCAATTCTGTATCATCAAGAACAGATTCAATCTTACTTCCAAATTTATCAGTACCTACATCTCCAATAATAGTTGTCTCTAAGCCAAACGAAGACAAACCTAACGCTGTATTCGTTGCACTCCCCCCGCATTTTGACTGTTCACTATCAATAGCAGAGGAATAATCAGGGTCCGGAATTTTATCAGTATGTAATACAACATCCCAGTTAACACAACCTGCACACAAGACGTTTCTTTCTGAAGTCATCGTACATATAGAATAACGCACTTCTAACGTATCAATTTACCCATTACAAAATAAACAATAAAATCATTTAATATTTTCAGATTCATCAATTAACTCTCCATATCCATCGTAATCATAAGTACTAGACTCATCAACGTCACTACATTCCAGCCACTCAGTCCAAACGACTCGCTCACAGTTTGGACATAAATGATTATATGCACTTTGTTCATCATATTCCCTGAATTCACCATCCCATTCAAACTGACTTTCTGGATTAAATCCACATGATTTACACTCAAAAACTTCCTTCATCTGTTCTTCAATAACAGAAACAGCCAACAAGACTTGTGCGAGATTCGTTTCAGCACACTCTGGACACTCCTCCTTCTCAATTGGAGTAAATGGAGTTGCTTCAAGCTCATACTCACTAAATTTTCCATCATAAGCATCCATTGTCACTAATATCAGAACAATTTCCCAAAGCTCTGATTCGACAGTTTCATCCGAACGTGTTAACCCATCAATATCCAAGCAAGCCCGAACTTTAGTTGCTTCAGGAGTATCCATATGCTGTGCCCCATTAATATCCTTATTTTCTATACTTTCAATATTAGAACAATTAGGGCAGAACTTAATGGCAGTCATATTATAATACAAATCTTATTAAATAATTAAACTTCCGACTCTTATCACCAATCCCACCCTTTTCAGTTGAATTATAAGACAGAAAAGGCTGATTTCTTGGGGCTTAACCCCGACGATTTACGAAGAAAAACCGTTTTCTTCAAGGAATCTCTCGATTGCTCCACCCTCAAGAAGAGGGACCCATCGACAGTTAATACAGCAATAGGGTCGATTTGCGAATTCCTGTGGGTCACCTTTCATTGGATTCTCGGTGTCACAACGGGGGCATATGAAAGAGAAATAGAATTTTCCTTTTTCAAGGTCGGTGGCTTCTTCTGGCGGAGTATCTACCTGATATTCCATACAGTACGCCTCAGACCGCTCCATTCGCTCTTGGTTCTTTTCTGTAAAATTTTCTTTAAACCAACTCCAAATCCGGTCAGAAGTCCGGTTTCCAACACCGGGGATATCTGTCAGAGTGTTGTCGGCAACAAGGTACTCAACTATTTCTTCTTCAGTTGAGAATTCTGAAGCTAACGCTTCAGCTTCTTGAGTCCGCATCCCTCGTTCCTCAAACTTTTCTACCATCGTAATGCCTTGTTCTGTTGCGCTCATTATTTGAATTCAACCGCACTCCTAATATGGTACGGTATTACACGAATATAATTTGTAAGAAGTGTTAAATTGTTTGTTTTTGATTTGCTAAAAAGTAAATCCATAATATAGTAACTTTTATATGAAGGGGCTGTGTATTGTTCTCTGTGATTACAATGGGTGTTTTTTATCAGCGGACAAGGAGAAACCTCCGAGGCAATTCATGTTGAATGACTCATACCCAATAAAACAGCAAACTGAATTAGAAGCGCCAATCAAAATAAAACTATCTTCAAGTACTGATGCTCGGAATCTCTTAGTTAGACAGGCTGAAATCGCTAGTGGTGATAGCGAAGACCCGTTGAAGTGGGCTGCCGTTCGGGTTGTGACGAATAGACGCCAGAAAACGCAAATGGTGGTTAAAACCAGAGAAGAGGCGTGTTCGTTATCTCGGTTCCTCAAATTCGCTTCGATACCATCGAAACAGACCAAATCGGCGTTTGAGAGAGTTAGAAAAGAACTGAAATCAGGTCTAAAAAGACAGGGCCTCGAATTGGATACTTCAGACCGCTACAAGCCTGAGATTCTCGAAATAGACGGGTGTGAGGGTAAAAAACCATCCGACATCGAGGTCACGCCCGGAGACATCATCCAAGTCGAAGGCGGTGCGCTGGGGTACCACACGACCAAGGATGGGGAGCGTATCCCTTCGAAAGACTACAGGGATGTTGAGGTCGATACGCTATTCAGTGAGAAACTCCTCGTCCGGGACCGGACGCGGTTAGTGTTCATCAAGTACGACAAGGTTGAAGCAGTCAATCTCGACCGTATGGAACAGCGACGTATCCGCTATTCAGTCCGTGAAAAACGAAAACAGGCTGATTGGGATGCGCTCGCTGACCTTGTAAAAAATCACCTGAAAAAAGTGGCTCATGACGTGTGGTCTGGAGAGACGGTTCCTGTAGACCAAATTGCCGTCGATTTCAACCCGCTATTTTCGTGGCTGGGTGGGCGGTATCACCCACGGTCACTGATTGACGGTCCGAAGATAGAGTTGTCGAAGAAAATGTACGTTTCCAAGGGGTTGGCGTACCTGTATTCAGTAGCCCGTCACGAACTCATTCACGCGTGGCAGGACTACCACCCAGATGGTCATCCTCCCGACACTCACAAACATCACGGACGCGACTTCTGGCAGTGGGTAGATACACTAGATACGCACCGCTACTGTAACTACTGAGGTAGCGAAATAGAAACATGATGCGGTCGGCAGGATTTGAACCTGCGAAGAGCTAACCCATCGGGTCTTAAGCCCGACGCCGTTGACCTAACTTAGCAAACGACCGCGCATACCTCGGACAGGATTTGAACCTGTGAGGGCCTACGCCAGCGGGTCTTGAGCCCGCCCCCGTTCCAGACTTGGGACACCGAGGTATAGTTTGTAACTCACAGTACTTGAGTTGAGTTCCTATGAGTTTAATGCGTCGAGTAGGATTTGAACCTACGCCATCCCCGGGTGGGTTAACGACCTACGTCAGAGGGTCCTAAGCCCTCTCCCTTCGACCAAACTCGGGCATCGACGCGAGATGTGCAATGCCTAGGTTATCGTAGAGGTTTATATGTCGTACCAATTGGCATGGTACAACCCCAATTTACAGGCAATTATTGCATTTTGTAAAATATATCCGTGTTCTTTTATAAGTGAACTAGATTATATTTTACAAATCACGTCCAGCGCCAAGTGCGGCGAGCAGGATTTGAACCTGCGTCTTAACCCCTTCGGGACAGGAACCTCATTCCTGCGCTTTGAACCAAGCTCAGCCACCGCCGCGAGTCACAATTTCATCTTATTAAATATACTATTTCTTTATTATACGCCGTGAGTCGGATTTGAACCGACGAAGGCCCATTTCAAATGGACCCGCTCCGTCTCCAACGGAGTCCCTTGGCCAGCCTAGGGTAATCACGGCTCATTAATAATAGCGGTGGACGTGAGGAATTATGGGCAAACACTACCTACCAAGTGAGCACCACATTAAACCAAAATGACCCAATTTAATGGGCTGATTTACTGTGAACTGTTAGGTAGACAATTCTCTGTTAAAGAAAGAGAGAGAAGGTCGGAACCTAACAGTTTATCTGCCATCTTACCATATACAAATACCTACTGTTATTTAAATGTTTGTATTTTGGATTGAAAATGGATTTGTAAACACCCATGGTACGGTAAAAGCCGTTCATGGGAATTGCCAGTGGTCCACTCGTCTCGCATTCACCTAAACTTGGTGCAAACGCACCTTCTAGCGTGAACTTGAGACAGTTCCATATATGAAGCACTTATACTAATATTTTACGATTAATCCTATCTTTTTGTTATTAATTCTACATATTTAAGTATTACAGCAAAGAACAGAACCAAAAGAATAATATTAGTCGGGTAGTTATTGAGATATATGGTTGAAAATACTGTTGAGGAGCTAGAAGAGCGTGTGTTCGAACTTGAAGAACGGCTAAAGACTATTGAAAATGTTTTCTCTCCTGATGCGTTGGATGGAGAATCCACAGGACGAGGGAATGCTCGAAATAAGGATGCTAGGGAAGTCCTTGATTGCGGAGATGAGCGTGCGATGCGAGTGGTTAGCCCAATTGGGGACGGGCAAGAACCAGAGCGTCTTGTTGGAAAGGTGAACGGCGTTGTTACGTTCATTGATTTAGAGGATGAAGATGATGAGGATAATTACGAAGAAGGAGAGTACATCCAAATCAAAATCCTTGATGTCTCTCATTCCTCAGCCGAAGGAGTTGCACTTGGCGAATATGATTCCAGTAGCTAATTACTGAACGAATCAATCGAAGTTTTTCCCTATATTCCATATAGGATTTTCACGGATTATCGAGGTGGAAATTAGTTCAGTAGCGGTGGAACAATTTAATTTTTTAGTTTGTATTTTCCAGTTGTCTAATATGAGGAAATATATTTAGGCACGTATAACAAAATTAATTTATGCCAACAGTTTCGAGTGAATCTATAGAATACATTCCACATTTTAGGTTAAGTGAATGGTCTCGGATGAAATATAACAATACGGTCATCTGGTCATTAAATGAGTATCAGATTAAAGCTATCCAAAATAATATTTCTCCAAAAGTAGAGATTGAAGTTAGCATTGAAGGGACTCGCCCTGTTATTCTTCGAACACAAAAGGAACTTCCAGATTCAGTTTCAATCCAAGTGCTTGAACGTGAAGTAGCAGACGTATTGCACTCAATATCAGGGAATTTTAAGTGAAAACTGTCTTGCTGTTTCTTTACCATTTCTGAACATATCAAATCGAATACCTTATAGGCTTATCAGACGAATTATATATTATGAAATCTGTAGCATTTTTTCCAGAAGCTTCTAACCCGCGTATTGAATTCACGTCTCAAAACAAAAATGGTCTTCAGATAACAGAGACAATCCCACTGAAATTTGTCTATGGTCAAATAGACGGTGAAAATGGGTACACGCAAGTTTACATCGTTGAAAATGCTTATTATTATGATGAGTTCATTATTGATGTTCTTGAGGAGGCTGAATCTAATAGTAAATATCGAATTGAGCCTGAATCAAGAGTCACTATTGAAAATAAGATTACAAATTAGATTGTCCCCTCGGAATATACTAAATCAGAATTTTTAACTTTCTTACTCTCTTTAATAGGTATAATGAGTACAACAAGTGTGTTTTCCCCATTATTCCGATTAAATAACGAAAATAAAGTCGGAGTGAAGATTGAAGATTTTGAATCATATCGTGAACACATTCATGAGAATGATTCAAAATCTGTTGAACCAATCACAAGCAGTTATAAAGAAACCGTCGATGAAACATACCCACGTACATATTCAGAGTATAAAAACCTGAAAGGATTTACATCGTATCCAAATGAGCATACGACTACAGATTCAACTACTGTATTGAAGTTAGAGAATTTTGGTTTTGAATACAACAAAGAATTTTTCGTTGATTTCTGGAACCGTGTTGGTTCTTACTGTGAAGAATTTATGTTTTATCATGCTTCAGCTAATCATTTTCCAAGTTCTTTTGATTTAGTTCACCAAAATAATTCTCTAAAATATATTTATAAAATTACTGTTGAAGGTGAGAATATTTCTATTGAAGAACTTACTTTTGAAGAATATGTTAATCGTGTTGTTTTCCAGAACGATTGATTCTGAAGGCAGCCGACCAAACGGGCGTAATGGGATTTGAACCCATGGCATTCGGTTTAGAAGACCGATGCTCTGTCCAGACTGAGCTATACGCCCATGCTTCTTACAGGTTAGACCGAATGGTGCGAACAAGAAGATTTGGCTCTCCGTGAATTTCGATTAGGCATCGGAACCACGAAGCCGCCTTGTCTCCTGTTTCACCTCCGAGTTCGTTGCCGCTTTTGGGAGATTTCACCATTACCTGATGGGCCCACTGGGATTTGAACCCAGAACCGTCCGGTTATGAGCCGGATGCTCAACCAGATTGAGCTATGGGCCCGGTCGCAGTGAATCAATATCTAGTATTTGTGTACGCTAGAGTTGATTCATTTGTACCCTTACCGTATTACTGAAATTGTGAGCAACTTACTTGAATGTATTGTTCTTGTATACACGCCGTGACCCGGAATTGAACCGGGAGCCCCCAGCAAATGAGAGCACGACGTAGCAAGCCGTTGGGTTCACCAATACCCAGTCACGGCACGATTTCTTGCGGAGATTCGAATTCCACAACACCTTGTAATACTTTTTGTGATGACTCTCCAATTTTCACATGATACGAAAACCCTGTGGATAGCCACAGGGTCAAGCCACCGACCTGCAAGATGTCTGGTTCTAGTTTTTCGAAGTACCTCGTGTTTGCCGCACCCACGCCCGTTAGTCAAGGATGTTCCCTCACAGAGCCCTTACTGCAGGAGCCTAGACGTGGTTTGACCCTCGCCCCCAGCGTTCCTGCGGACTGTGCTTCGGTACCATCATACTGTTGTGGACCACTACTCCCCTACAGCGTTAGCAGGCATGGTCATACGACCTCCACCGACACGAGATGGAACGGCTCACGGTGAGAGAGGGATTCGAACCCCCGTGGCTGACGCCAGTGGCTCTCAAAACCACCGCCTTGGCCGGGCTAGGCTATCTCACCATTTCTGCATATGGATGGTTGCGTTCTAACGGGATATAACTCCCGGTTTTGTTTGGCGATGCAGATTCTTACCACCGGTTTAGGACCCAATGATTGACTTACTCTGATTTTAAGTCATGTCAGTACCATGTTGAACCGGACGGAATACTTGGTTGACTCGTTGGATTTGAACCAACACACACATGGAGAAATGTATCCATATGTGGCCTTGGGTAGTTTTGTAACCTACCTTCAATGGATTGCTCGGCCTGAATACCTTGCTGAGTGGAGTCACCAAGTTATTTTGCTTGCTTTTTGGGAATTTGCTTCCCCAATGGGTGAAGACAGATTTGAACTGCCATCGCAGGGTCTGGAATCCTGCAGGATACCTGATTACCCCATTCACCCGTTGATTGTGTCTTTTATTAAATCCCTCGCCACTGGACTTCGCAATCGTTACAGACAATGTAACGAAGTTTGTCTTCCATTTTATTCTCACACCGTGGACAGAGGGGTATTACGTCTTCCATACGCCGCCCCTCGGATTTGAACCGAGACACCACAATGGGCTTAGCCTGCTTTCAAAGCAGGTCCCTTACCAGATTCGGACAGGACGGCACTATTAGACACATTGAAAGTCGGATTAGCCGACTTTTTCCTCCGGTACTCCCCTACATTCTGCGTTAGCAGTTAGGGACGATGTAGGACGCCCACACGCCACGAGTCGGATTTGAACCAACACCTCCCTACTAAGGAGGCGCACGTAGCAGGTGCGTGGGTTCACCAATACCCAGTCGCGGCTCTGATATGTTTTTACCAGTTGATTGAAGTGAAATGGCGAACAATAGAAATGAAGTGAGCATCACGCACCGATTCAGCCGGCCGCAAAGAACCGTTCCGTGATACTTTACATTCGAGTTATGATTGGTCTACTAGACCAAGATAATCTCGAACTGTGGACCACGGAAGTAGTCATACTTATTAGTTATAAGCGGATGTAAATAAATCTTTTGTTATCACTTCAACACATGGTTAAATAGCAATGTTTATATGGCTCCTAGCACACTTACTGAATATGCCAGAAAATTATGCTCCCGAACGCCAATTCACTGAAAGTGTCCTAGAGGCATTTGCTGAAAGCCCTCCTGAGGTTCAGACCAATTTAAACACTCCTCTAAGTGAATTGGGAAAACGGATTGAGTTTTTAATCGATTCAGGACTAACAAAGAGTGAGGCCCGCGAACAAGCAATTGATGAACTTGGCGGAAATATCACTCGGAAAACTCGTTCTGATATACTGGGGATTTCAAAAGGCGCAGTTGACTCGAATATATCTTCTGCACGGGAAAGTCTGAAACAATCTCGGAGACTCTACTGGATGACTAACGATATTCCATTTAATCCAATCTCTGAATTCACCGTACAAGCTGAACCACCTGCGGATTATCATGAAGAGTATTTAATTGGCAGATATATCATAGATAGTGATAATGAATATTCACAATCTAAACCACCTGAATACGTCATTATAGTTGAGACATACGCACCTAGCCATTTTGCCTCCTATGTTTCAAATGGGGTTGATATAGAACGGTTTAATTCTGAGGAAGAAATTATAGATTATCTATATAGGGATGAATATTTCCAGAGTATTGAACGAGCAAGAGAGTGGAAAGACCGGTTAGAAGACTTGTTTGATGTTCACATTGAACTCAAGCCGTCAGAGAGAATTAACCCCGATTTCAAATGAAGCGGTAGCG
>Ga0102939_1000434_pt1 | contig 15391 bp, 14 predicted proteins | sample SalPon2_B_H2O_MG_FD_78214 | JGI IMG/M metagenome (GOLD analysis project Ga0102939, IMG submission 78214) | Salt pond water microbial communities from South San Francisco under conditions of wetland restoration - Salt Pond MetaG R2_B_H2O_MG | ecosystem: Environmental > Aquatic > Non-marine Saline... | reverse complement strand
TTAGGAACGGAAGCTCTAGCCCTCCTATATCAGGCTCAAACATCAAAGAAAACTTGGAAATAGATGGAGACATGATTTTCTTCGTTGGCAGACACGCAGAGCAAAAAGGAGTGAAGAACTTGATATACGGATTTAAGAAATATAGAGATGGAGGAGGAAGTGCAGAACTTGTCTTGGGAGGTAAAGGTCACCTTAGCGATTCTCTTAAGGATTTCGCCAGAATGCTTGAAGTTGAAGAACACATATTTTTTGAAGGTTTTATCCCTCGTGAGGAGCTAGGAGATTACTATTCTTCTGCAGATGTTTTCGTGTCGCCCTCGAGAAGTGAGCCTTTTGGACTTACAATTACAGAGGCACTTGAGTGCGGTACGCCCGTTGTTGCCACAGAAAGCGGTGTTGAAGAACTTCTTCCCAAAAATAGCCTGGTTCATATAGAACCGAACTCCGACTCCATAGCTGAAGGGATTAAGAAAGGCTTAAGACAAGATAAAGAAATTAAGAGTGTTGAAAGAAGTTGGAAAGATATGTCGGAAGAGATAATAGAAGTTTACAACTCAATCTAACCTATCACACTATAGCTATCTGGTTCAAAACCAAGCTCTAAGCGATAACCGTTTTCTGTCTTAATTAAAGAGTCTGAAGTGTCTTGATAGTATGTTCCTTGTGATTCAGTAGCCTCTGGCAGATAAATGTATTCTTTTTCGTTTCTGTAGACAGCAACGGCTATTTTTGAATTGGAAGAGATCTCCAGAACAAAGCCTTCACTATCCACATTCTCTAATTCCATATAGATTGATTAGTTAACACCGCTTTTCAAAACTACACCCGACAACTGTTTTCCTGCATAAGTGGCAACCTGTCTGATTATAAGTCAGGAAACAATAGACTGAGTTATGTTGCCAGTAACCCTGAGTTTTGAAGTCCATCAACCTCACAGATTAAGAACTGATGGAGTAAATGAGGGCTGCGATAACCTATATGACCGTTATTTTGACGACGAAATGAACGAGCACTTCTTCAAGGATGTGGCTGAAAACTGTTATTTTCCTGCCACTGAAAGGCTTCTTAGAGTTGCAAAAAAGTTCGAAGATAAAGATCGTCAATTCAAGGTTAATTTTTCAATATCCTCAAGTTGGCTAGAACAAGCTGAAAAATACCATCCAGAGCTTATAGACATGCTAAACAGTTTTCCAGAAGGCACTATAGATTTCATAGGTCAAGCACATTATCATTCGCTTGCAGGACTTTTTCATGATAAAGAAGAGTTTCGCAACCAGTTGAATAAGCACAGCGACCTTATTGAGGAGAAATTTGGTAAAAGACCACAAGTAATGACTAATACCGAGCTAATTTACCATAATGAAATTGGTAAAATTGCTTCAGAAGAAGGTTTTGAAGGAATATTTACTGAAGGAGCCCCTAGAATTTTAGGTTGGCGTTCACCGAACCATGCGTATACACAACCAGATTTTGTAACAGAAGACGGGAACAATATACTTTTAAGAAATAGAAAGCTTACTGACGACGTAGGCTACAGGTTTTCAGCTGAATGGTGGAACGAATACCCGTTAACAGCTGAAAAATATGCTTCATGGCTTTCAGAATGTGAAGGAGATATGATAAACCTGTTTATGGATTATGAGACATTTGGAGAACATCACTGGGAAGGTACCGGCATTCTATGGTTCCTAGAGGATCTTCCTGAACAGGTTTTGAAGCATGATAACCTAGAGTTTGCTACAGTATCCGAAGTAGCGGAAAAAGACCCGGTTGGAAAGTTCGATGCATTTGAATATAATACTGTTTCTTGGGCAGATCAAGAAATGGATGCCAGTGCATGGCTTGGAAACCCTATGCAAAAGATGCTCTTCCAAAAATTACAAGACCTAGAAGATAAGGTGAAGGAAATAGACGATGAGGAAGTTACAGAGGTCTGGAGAAAAATGCTGACCTCAGATCACTTACACCATATCGCCACTAAAACATATGACGATGGTAGCGTACACAATTACTTCTCATACTTCGACCACCCACATGAAGGTTTCGCAGTTATTACCGAACACCTAATGGATTTTCAGCAGCAAGTGGAAAAAAGATATAGCAACTAATGTGATTCCATGAACGTTGAAAAAGTGGAAAACTGGCTGAAAGCCAACCAAGAAAGGCTTGGAATTGATTTCAAACAAGTTTATCCTGTAGATTCAGGCGAATCCAACCACAATTTTGTGATCGAGTCAGATGAGAAAAAGGTTCTAAGAGTCACGAAAACAATCTCAAGGAAGTCAAGACTGGAAAATGAGGCAGAGAAATTAGAGTTCTTAGCGGATCAGGGGATTGAAGGAGTTCCTGAGAAAATATTCTTCGAAAAAGAAACCGAACTAGGAGAAGTACTGATAGAGTCATTTGTTGGAACTGAAAAAGTTGACAAGAATAATCTAAATGAGGAAAGAATACGTAGCCTGGCGACAAAAATTGCGGAAATACACTCAATACCTGTAGAAAGTTACAGAAACTTTTCAGGAAGTCAGGAGGGCAAAGAAAGAAGTCTAAAACAGATTTTTAAAGAAGATTTTGTCAAATGGTCTGAGAGGCCATATAAAGAGTACAGAGAGCTGTCAGAGAACGTTGATGAAAGAATTGAATATTTCTTTGGAAAACAGAAAGAGTTGCTAAAGGAAATACCTGATGCTAAAGTGAAACAAGGATTATGTCATGGTGATTTAGGTTTCAATATCAGAGCAACTGAAAATGAGGTATTCATTATTGACTGGGAGTTTAGCAGGATTAGCCATCCAGGGATAGAGATAATTTATTGCTTTGAACATGAAAAGCTAGATAATAAACAAAGGAAAATTTTCTTGGAAGAGTACAGGAAAACTAGAGATACTGGTAACCACTTTGAATTCTTAAGAAAAGTTTATCCTAAGTTTTTAGCATTTAATGACATGATTTGGGCAGCAAAGAGAATTGAAGAAGGAGAAGATAAGAAACAACTGTTGGAAGATAGGATTAAAGAACTTGAAGAATATTATAGGTGATAAAATGGAAGAAAAATTGATTGAAGTTGAGAATAATGAAGAAATTTCTTTAGCACATTCTAAGGCAAACTCCAATACATGGATCTTTATCTGTCATGGATTCGGAGGAAACAAGGAAAGACAGTCAGAGTATCTTAAATTAAGTGAAGAAGGTTTTAACGTAGTTACTCTGAGCTTTAGAGGGAACGGAAACTCGGAAGGAGAATTTATTGAACAGGACCTAAGTTCAAGAATCGCTGACTTGAAGGCGGCAGTAGAACATTTTGAACCTGAAAAAACTGTCTTATTCGGCACAAGTTTTGGAGGGAAAGTGGCTTTCCATGCCTTCAAAGAATTGGATGTTGATGCTATTATTGGGAAAGCTCCAGTAACCTACAAGGAAATCATGGACAAGTTCCGCAATGTAGTAGAGAATAAAGGAAGATTTGAATATATTGATGGAAAGCCTATAGATGAGAATTTCTTTGAAGACTTTGATAGTTACAGTTTTGATGACGTAGCAAGTGATATTGACGTACCTGTTGCGATTTTCCACGGTTCTGACGATACAACAGTTCATACTGAATTCAGTTTCAAGGCAGCGGAATCTCTGGACACATCAGTTATGTTGGAGAAAATTAAAGGCGAGGAACACTCTTTTTCCGAAGAAGGAAAGAATTACATGTTTGACGAGATGGTTTCTTGGTTGCATAATAACGGATTTTGAGAAGCCTAAACTGAGTATCTCGGAAAATTATTTGGTGAAGAGTATTTTTAATCAGGGAAAAACAAGAATTATACTATGGAAGATCGTGTAGAGGAGTTGGTGGAATCTTCAAGAGAAGTTCTGAAAGATGTATGTCTTGAAAATGGGGCAGTTGTGGCAGGAAACTCAGATAAAGAATACTATCCTAACGATGTCGCCAACTACCGTTTTGTGTGGCCAAGGGATGCAGCATTCACACTATATGCGCTTGACATACTAAACGAGGAAAAAGAGGAAGATAAATTTTACAACTGGCTTATGGAAAGAGCTGAAGGATTTGAAGACTCAGGGATAATCTATCACCGTTACTCAACTAATGGACCACGTGACACAGATTTTGGATACCAGTTCCAACCTGATCAAGCTGCAGCACTTCTTTGGACAATACTAGAAACTAACGAAGAGCTTAACGACAGAAAAGAAAAAATAGTCCACTTATTAGCAGATGGGTTGTGGAGTCAGTGGGACGAAGAAAATTTCCATGAAAAAACACATGATCTCTGGGAGGAAAGAGAAGCACATCCTGATCTAAAAGAAAACTTCAGCTACACACTTGCAGCTTCCTCTGAAGCACTATATATCGCAGCTGATAGGATGGATGAACAAAAATGGTTCAAAACAGCTGAAGAAATGCGGGAGAGACTAGAACAGCATCATTCAGAAAAACACGGAAAAACGTACTACCCAAGAACCTTCGGCAAAGTAGTAGACGAAACAGTGGATGCATGCAATCTAGGGCTTGTCTGGCCATTTAATGTAGTACAAGATGATGAAAAGCTCAGGAATACAGTTGAATTAATTGAAGAAGAACTAAAGACCGATCAAGGAGTTATGCGTTATCCAGGAGACATGTACGACGGGATAATCCACCATACCAAACACCTGAAGAAAGGAGCAGGGGCCTGGCCATTACTCACGTTCTGGTATTCTATTGCCTTACACGAACTAGGTAGAGAGGAAGAAGCACTACAAGTATTCGACGCACAGGTAGAGAGAATAGATGGAAAATATATTCCAGAACAGGATTTCAGTCGAGACCGTCAAGGAATCGAACCTTTGGCGTGGAGCCATTCAATGTTTCTAATAGCTGCTGAAAAGCTTGGAAAAATTTGATTGTGTGTATATCTACTTATTTATTTCAGGGCTTCTTTGTATATACCTGTTGTCCACGCTGAGATTTGCTCCCAGCGGAAGTTATCTTCTACTCTTTCACGTGCATTTTGTCCCATCCAATCGCTCCATCCGGGATCATTAAGCGCTCTCTCTATTTCATGGGCAATTGAACCAGGGTCTGCTGGATAGGTATGGAGCCCTGTGTACTCATGTATTATCGTGTCTTTCATTCCGCCTGTGTAGCTTCCGACTGTAGGTGTTTCACATGCAGCAGCTTCAAGAGGTACAATACCAAACGGCTCATATACTGAAGGCGCTACCGTCATCTCCGCTCGTTTCATAAGCGATAGAAGCTCTTTATCCGGAACGTATCCTGGAAAATGTACTTTTTCACCTACTTGTGACTTCGCTATCTGTTTGTAATGCTCAGTTGCCCCCGATCCACACATTACGAATTTGGCTTCAGGATTATTATCGATTATCTCAGGCATAGCCTCTATTAAATGTCCAGGACCTTTCTGAGGATACATTCTTCCGACGAACAGTACTATCTGCTCCCAATCTAGCGCATACTTGTCTTTATTCAGGTTCTCAGAGTGATTGTCAAATTTTTCTAGGTTAACACCATTTGGTATGTAGTTTACTTTTTGTTTTGGCAACTCGTAGTTATGCTTTACTTCTTCTGAGAACTCTCTTCCTACTGTGATGACTTCCTCTGCTTCATATGTCCCATACCATTCTAAGTTATGAATGGTACGTTGGTAGTCTGAGTCAATTCCGTCTCTGCCTTTCTGTGTTGAATGTACTGTGAAAACCATTGGAAGATCTAATGTTTTTTTGATGCCAGTTGCCCCTGGAACGGCCATCCAGTCGTGTGCATGAACCAAATCAAAATCCTGTTTCTTTGCTAATTCAATTGCTTTCTTCTCCATTTGATGGCCAAGATTCATAGCCCAGGATAACGTGTTTGAGGCCGAGTTAGATGCAGGGACTCTATGTATTTCCACACCGTCTCTGTATTCTACCTCTTGTTCATCTCCATACGTGAGAATGACCGGTTCATGTCCTTGATCTGCCATTGTGGTGGCAAGATCTTCACAGTGGGCTGCGATACCTCCTGCCTTATATGGCGGATACTCCCAAGTCACAAACAGAGGTCTCAAAAACGCAACACCTCCCTAAGATTAAATTTTTTGGACTTAAGCGAGCTCAAATTAATTTTTCACCTGTTCTTTATTATCCAATAAATTTCTGTAGTTGTTTAAAATTATCTGTTGCCATCCGTCCTTCAAAGGATCTATCATCTCTAATTTCTCCTCTGGAGCATCCAGGTCGAATAGGACAGAATTACGCGTCTCGTCCCTGTTAACAATTACTTTATCAGCCTCGAACGTTCCTTGCCATTCTAATTCCGATATAACCTCAGATTCTTCGGATCCAAAACCTCTTTCATTTTCAGTTGAGTGAATAGTTAACACGAAGGCTGTTTCAAACTGTTTCGAAAGCGACACTGCTCCTGGGACTGTCGTCCAGTCATGTGCATGTATAATATCGAATTCTTCCACATCCGTCTCTTCAACGACCTGACCTTTCATCTCGTTATTCATCATCATAGACCAGTTGTAAAGATTATCGCCTTCAAAATTGAGAGGGAAACGGTTAACGTTGACTCTGTCATCTATGCTATAATAAGACTCATCATCAAATGAGACTATAGTAACTTCATTGTTTTCAGAGACCAAATATTCTGCTAAATTTTTAACATACTCTGAGACTGCTTCTCCATCACTTAGATTTTTCGAAAGTAGCAATACCTTCATTTTTCAAACCTTTTTTGGAAACCTATCTCTTTGCTTTTCTCAACGTCTGGCTGATTAAAAGGGTTTACATCTCTAATATTTGCTGAGTAAACTGCTAGGTATTGTAGGAAAGCAATTAATTCTCCAGCAGACCTGTAATCAATATCTGTTAAGTTCAAGGTTACATATGGTCTTTCTTCCTCTTCAAGGGCCTCCCTAACACCTCTATACTCCGAGTTAAGTGAATCAGAAAGTTTTTGATTATCAAGCTCCCCTAGACCCCTACTTCTTAGCTCTATATCTTGAAGGTTCTCAGGAATATTTACTGTACTTTTCTCATGAGTATCTGCTTTGAAAAATAATGGGAGTACATCCTCCTTTCCACCGAAAAGCCTCTGGTTTGTATGATGTTGATATTCTGGACCAAGGTCGCCGTAAACAGTCATGCCTTCACCTTGCTTGCATACTGTTTCATGCATTAATTGGATGAATAACGGTTGAAAACCCAGTAGCCTCGTAGAATATACAGGGTTGAGTATTTGATCGTAGCCATACTCTTCTGCTTGGTACAGACAAGAAGCTAGGTGGCTTGCAGGATTTTCAGACTCCTGCATTTTCGAATACATCTCTTCAACCCCTTTTCTCACCTCTTCCACATCAATACCGATAAAAGCAGCAGGCGTCAATGCTGTTTCAGTTCCCCCAGAAAATCTTCCACCGACCTCAGGATGTTCTATCCACGGAAGATCTTCTCTCTCCACTATCTGCTTTAAAGCACCACTATTATCTGAGGTGACAGCAAAAACAGGATAATCTTTCTCCATGAAATACATCAAAGATTCTATGACGCCTACTGTTGATCCTGACTTGCTAATTGGCATAACCACTGTATCTTCCTTATCGAACTCCTTTGATATTCTATTGAGATAGTCAGGCTCCATTGTAGTGACTATTCTAACATGACCTTTAGTTTCGGGCATGAAGGTGTACAGAAGAGCTCGGAAACTGGTGACCGATCCGCCATTCCCTATTAAAATTAGATTTTCCTTAGAATGTTCCTCTACTGCCTGTTTTATGGCCTCAAAATCAGGTTGCACCTGTTCAAAACTTGGTTCTATTTCCTCTATTTCTTTTTCGTGTTCATCAAGTCCTTCTATCTCAATCTCAAAACTCATTATCCTTTTTTCACCGCCAATTCATGTGCTTCTTTATAGTTTTGACCCAGTCTCTGCCAAGAAGTTAATTGGGCAAGCTTTCTAGCATTATGCTTTCTTTCTGTTATCTCAGTTTTAGATAACCCTACCATCTCGTCTATCATTCGGGCCAAGTCCTCTTTTGATTCACTATATTCTTTGTTTTTTCTTTCAAGTATCTTAATGCCTTTCCTGTCAACAGATTCAGTTTTCTCTTTCAAGAATTGACCGAATCCCGCCATATCTGTTGTGATAGAAAGTGACCCGTTAGCTGCTGTCTCAACCGGCGTGTACCCCCACGGCTCGTAGTAACTTGGGAAGATGCCTGCAGATGATGCTACAACTGCATCTTGGTAATCCATATTTAGAAGCTTGTCACCTACCGAAAGGTAAGAAGGGTAAAAAACCACTTTTACTCTGTCTTCACAGGAGTTAGTTAATCCGTTCCTCTGTAAAGCATCTATAATATCATCTTCCTCATAGTTAAGATCATAAGCACACAAAGGAGGATTTTCACCCTCTTTGGAATGGAATTTGTTCTTTAAAGAGTCAACTTTTCCACGATCATCCAATGATTGGCCAATATTTGGAGCTGGTTTTTCTCCAGAAGTAATTGAGGAAATTATCTCTTCCCTTAATTCAGGCAGTAAGGAATCAATATACTTTTCAACTTCTTCGAAAAGTGACAGGTTTTCCAGTACTTCCCTTTTCTCGCCTTCAACCCCTGCTGGAACAAAAAAGAAAACAAAAAACTCCTTACCATCTTCTTCATTCAAATCGCCTAGAGCATCAATCAATAAATCAATACCCTTGTTATGGAACTCATATCTGCCAGAAGTAAACAATATTCTCGGATCATCCTGCAAATTTACATCATAATATGGGTCAAAATAGGCTTGTAGAAAGTTCTTGACATTTTCTTTCTTTTCAGTGTGGTTATAGGATAGTTCTTCCAAACTTGGATATTCTTCAACGTTGAAACCATTTGGAAGTATTTTATCAGGCTCAATTTCAAGTACGGCTTCAGCCTCCCTCCCGGTTGTTTCACTGACAGTTGTGAATACCTCTGCACGGTTTGCAGACATTTTTTCAACTTGGTGCTTGGGCTTAACCCCATTTTTCTCAGCTAAAGCTTGATCAACGTAGCCTTCTTTTACTGCAGATTGTAGATCGAAGTCTGAGCTTGAAAGTGCTCTGCCCAGTACTGTAGCATGTGTTGTGAATACTTTAGGGCTTTCAAAGTAGTGCATTGCTGTTCCTGAAAGCCATTCATGCAGATGGACTACAGTGTTTCCTTCCATTGAGTTCTCAAGTTTTTCAATTAGTTTTCCAACCGCATAGCACCATTCAAGCGGTTCTTCAAACTCTCTACCTGCTTCAAGAGAATCAATCCCGTATTCTTCCCAAAGCAAAGTTTTTATCTCATCAACATCCTTATTCAAATCTCGAGGATCAACCAGTATGCACCTTGGCTTTTTTGGAATATCCCATACTCCATAATAGTACTTTGCACCAGTTTCATCCTCTAGTTGTTTGAAGAGTTCTTTGAATTCGTGATCTTTTCTTTGTATAAAATCTTCTTTCGCCGATTCTTCGTTGAAAAAACCTACTGTGATGTAATTATCATCATAGAAGTCCTGCATCTTTCCTGACTTCGATTTCAGGACTTGATATATGCCTCCAACCTTGTTAGCTACTTCGAAAGAAACCTCTACTAGGTTGTCAGGCTTCATACAAAACTATTGTGGACTCCCGTATTAAAACACAGCGAACCAAACAGTTGCCACTTCTAGGTTAAAATACGGGTTTTATACCTTGAAATGCCGGCTCATTGAATATGAAATACCACATATCCGAAAACCCTCAGGAAAATAAGGGAGTCATATCCAATCTTCACTGTTTTCTAAACAGAAATCTTGACACAGGTTTCAAAACTAAATGGAGCGGAATGTGGTCTCCACCTTACAAATACCTGGATTACTACGCATTTAAAATAAATGGAGATTGGCTGAGCCCTGAAACACTCCAAGCTACAGAATACGGAGAAGAAATGGTTTTCCACCACGAAACAGACAGTTTAAGGATAAAGGAGAAGATAAAGGCTCCAGCAACAGTTCCAGGGATACAGGTAAAATTAGAGTTTGAAAATAAGCTAGAAAACCGTAAAGCTGTACATATAGTACTTGAAGCAGGTGTAGACATCAGAGAAAAATCTGTAGATGTAGATGATTCCGAATATGATCTTGAAAAAGGGCCGAACAGGTTAACCATATCTAGGAAACAAAAAAAGTTGATGATATCAAGCAAAGAAGAGTTCAAAAAACATGGAGAAACTTATGAAACAGATCATTTTCCTGGAGAACGGCAGATATGTTTTGTACCTGGCCATATATCATTTAAAAAAGATATGGAGGATAAAGACAGTTTAGAAATAGAGTTTACTACCTCTAATGGGGCTTTCGGAGAGTTAGAAAATATCGATCAGAGTCTTGAGCTTGAAGGACTCACTAGACTATTCAACTACAGTATTGTGAGCATGAAAAATCTAATTTATGACCGGAATGGCATGGGTATAATAGCCGGACATCCCTGGTTCCAGTCTTATTGGGCTCGAGACGCCTTTTGGACAATCCTTGGGCTTATAGACGCCGGATACTTTGAACTATCGGAAGATATACTGACAAGGTTCGCTGAAGAAGAGCTTCCAGGAAAAATCAATCTCGACCCCAGCTCTGAGGAAAATATTGAGCGATCAGATACATATCCATTGTTTATAATTGCTGCTGACAAGCTTGAACGACATTTCCGTACGAACGATGTAATCGAAGAAGCAAAAGAAAAAGCAGTACAGAACTTGGAGATAGATGAAGATGGAGTAGCGAGTCACGATAAGGATGGCACTTGGATGGACACTCTTGAAAGAGAGAAAGCAGTTGATATTCAGAGCCTATGGTTTGAAGCCGCAAAAATAGAAGACTTAGACGAAAAAAAAGATCTGAAGAAAGGTTTAGAAAGATTCAAAGATTCTGATTACGTGAAAGATAATCTCCAGAGCCAGGAAGTGCATAGCATTAACCCTGCTATTCCGCTGATGTTCGGGCATTTTAATCAGAGTGAGGGTCTTTCATTCCTCAAGAAAATCAATGCCGAATTCAGTTCAATGTATGGCGCCAGAACTAGAAGTGTTACAGACCCAGGATATGAAGCTGAAGGATATCATACAGGGAGCTCTTGGGGCTTAACAACAGGATGGGCTGCAGCAGCCAACATCAAATATGGACAGAGTACCGAAGGGATGAACTTTTTGGAAAAATTGAACCAGTTTATAGATCGAAACCAACTGGGGGCGCTTCCAGAAGTTGTAAACTCAGAGAACGGAGAATCTTTAGGATGTAGTGAACAAGCTTGGAGTGCCGGACTGATGGTGCACGTAATAGACACTTACCTTTTAGGTATAAACGTTGAAAACCCTGAAAAAGTCAAAATAAACCCTGTTAATGATTTGAACTGTATCAGGACAGGCAAGAAAATTGGCGATAACAATCTCGACATCAAAGTTGTTGATGGCGAGCCTGAGATACTTAATAATCCAGACATGGAAGTTATAATAGAGTGATAAAATGATAATTGTAAATTTCAAAGGCTACAGTGAAGCTATGGGAGAAAAAGCTAAAGAACTTGCTAAAAAATGTCGCAAGGCTTCTGAAAACACTGGAAAAGAAGTTGCTGTTTGCCCACAACCTCAAGATATTCAGAGGGTTGCCGAGACAGGTGTAGAAACACTTGCCCAACATGTTAGTAGAAAAGATACAGGCAGCCACACAGGACATGTGATGGCTGAAGGAGTGAAAAGAGCAGGAGCAACAGGCACAATGATTGATCACTCTGAAAGAAGATTAGAGCCAGAGATAATCGAAAAAACAGTAGAAAAAAGTAAAGAAAAGAATTTGAAAACAATACTTTGTGCTAAAACACCTGAAGAAGTTGAAAGATTCTGTAAATTCCAGCCAGACTACATCTCAATTGAACCGCCAGAGCTTATAGGCGGAAACACTGCTGTTTCAACAGCTAGACCCGAAATGATAGAGCAAGCAGTTGAGAAAACAGTTGAGGGCGTGCAAACCCTGGCTGGCGCAGGTATTAAGAGTAGAGAAGATGTTGAGAAAGCTTCCGAGCTAGGCTGTTCAGGCATATTAGTTGCTTCAGGAGTAGTTAAGTCAGAAAACCCGCAAGAGACGCTTGAAGAGTTGTGTAGAGGATTATGAAAGATAAATGGAGGATTAGATACCGAGAATCTGTAGAATTAATGGGTAGAAGCCGAATAAATATATTGACGGGTTTCAATGCCAACATCGATCTATTATATAGTCTTGAGGACCTTAAATTAAATCTAAATGATGTAGATGCTGAAATTGTAAACCCTGTTGAAAACTTGTCGGACCTGAAATCCAATCTTAAGTACTGCGCTGAAAACGGTCAGAATCAGGAGGTTAATGGAGAAGGATTCCACGAAGTTATGGGCGATGGAGCAGACAAAAGGATTGGAGGACAGGCAGGGATAATAGCAAACTATCTTTCAGGATTCGATAACTACGTTGCATTTCATACACCACTTCTTTCAGATGATCTTGCCGAAATGATGAATTCAAATGTGGTGAGTCCTGTAGTGGATGGGAAGCTGTTGTTGAAGAGAGTTCAAGAATGCACAAACACGGACAGAACTAAGAAAAATACTATAATTGAATTCAATGGTGAGAAGACTGGTCGATTAATTGTTTCAGACAAGCTGAGAGGATTTGGACCCTACTTCAGAAAAGGTGTTGAAGAGAACTTCGAAGTTCTAGAAGATGAAATGGATAGAATGATATTTTCAGGCTACCAAAATATCGAAGGCAATTTTGAAACAAAAATAAACAAGGCAAAGAAACAGCTAAACAATATTAATACCGATAAGCACCTTGAATACGTCTCAATGACAGGTGAGAAATCCCAAGAATTGCTTGAAGAAATAGTTGAAGAATTTGAAAGCATAGGAATGGATGAAAGCGAAGCAAAACAAATTGCAGAATTATTGGACGTTGAAACTTCAAAGGATAAGCTTAGTTCAATTGAAGGATTGAAACTCGCCAAGGAATTAATTGAAGAGAAAGATCTTTCTAGAGTACATATTCACACATATAGATATCACCTGTGCGTAACCTCAGAAGATTATAAGATAAGTGCTGAGAAAATAAGGAAGTCATTACTTTTTGGAGAGGCATCTGCGATACAGATGGCAGATCAAGGCAGCATCCCAAACAAGAACGATATGGAAGAATTTAACCTTGAAAAGAAGCATATTCACAGAGTTGAACCTTTAGAGGAGTTAGGCCACGAATTTTCTAAAGAAGAATTTGCTGCTGAAGGTATTTATGAAGATGAAGAGTTTACTATTGTGGCAGTTCCAAGTCTAATCCATGAAGATCCTGAAAGACTGGTTGGAATGGGAGATATAATCTCTTCCGGAGCCTTCACAGCAGAACTGAAGTAGTTAACTTTTCTCCCTTATCAAACTTTTTACTTTAGACTCTACTTCCTCTAAAATCCTTTCAAGATCTTCTTCAGTGTCGGCTTCACACCTTACACTCATCTTAGGTTCAGTACTTGAAGGCCTTACAAGCGCCCAGCCATTCTCAAACTCAACCTTAACACCATCCTTTTCAGACAGATTATACCCTGAGTAAGCCTCAGCAAAGGCCTTTGTAACTTTTGCCTTGACTTCTTGAGGACAATCAATCCTCAACTCAGGCGAAACAGGGTAATTAGGCATTGAATTAAGCTCTGAAACTAAATCACGTTCTGAGACCATAGCTGACATTAGTGAAGCTGCAAAAAGACCGTCATCCCAAGGAAAGTCGAAAGCCGGGAAGTAAAAGTGTCCTGAAAGCTCTCCAGCAAATGAAACGTTGCCTTCCTGATGTATTCTTTCCGAAATAAATGTGTGGCCGACTTTTGACTCTTCAGGAACCCCTCCATGTTTTTCTATCATCTCCTTAACAAGTTTAGATGCTCTAAGATCATAGACAACAGAACCTTGAGATTCTGATAGCGATTCTTCTGCAAACAAGGCTATTACTTCGTCCTCTTCGATATAACCATACTCCGGTAGGATGAAACCCGCACGATCTCCATCACCATCAAAGATAATACCTAGATCTTCATCATCCATGACAGATTTAAGTGCTTCTCTAGCTTCCTTACTTCCAGGATCTGCTAAATGATTTGGGAAATCTCCATCAACTTCTTCGTGAACCATATTTACATTGCAGCCAAGATTTTCGAACAGTTTCCGAGCTATCTTACCTGTTACACCATTACCACAGTTAATGGAAACTTCAAGATCAGCCCTGCCTATTTTACCAGCTACAGCATCAATATAATCTTTTTCTAGATTGATTGTTGACTCTTTTCCTTCACCCGATTCAAACTCTCCTGAAGCATAAATTTCTTCGATCTCTTCCATCCCTCCTTCACGAGACATTGCAAGAGCTCCTTCAAGGTTGAACTTGAAACCGGTGTACTCAGGCGGATTATGTGATGCGGTTACGACTGCAGCTGATTCAAAATTATTATCTACTTGTCCAAAATAGATTACAGGGCTTGGAACCATTCCAGCATAAATAACATCTGTTCCAGTAGATATTATTCCACTAATAAATGCATTTGTTATTTTTTCACCATGTTTACGCCCGTCTCTACCCACTAGGACTTCTTCAGCATCTGTAAAAGTCCCATAGGCTTTTCCAATTTTTTTAGCTTCTTCTTCACCTATTTCATCAGGGTAAGTCCCCCTCAAGTCGTAACTGTGGAAAAACGAAGTCATTTTTTACTCATTTCCTCCATTGTAGTTTTCAAGAATTTCAACGTTTTGTTCGTATCTTTCCTTGGTATCTTCAAGGCTTTCTTTCATTACCTTAGTGTTCAGAGCTGTCTCCATGAAACCTCTATCCTTCTCGTAGACAGGAACCATTTGAACATGAAGATGTGGGATTGATTCTCCAGCTTCCTTACCAATATTCATACCCATGTCAATACCTGCTGGCTGGACTACTTCTCTCTGTAATTCTTCAACTTTTGAAACCATAGAGAACAACCTATTCCTCTCTTCATCTTCGAGATCAGTCAAAGAGTTTACATGACGCTTAGGAACTATCATGAGGTGGCCTGAGTTATAAGGAAAAATATTCATCTCAACCATCAGGAAATCATCTTCATAGACTGCCATCTTCGAAACTCTGTCGTCTCCTTCAACTTGTGCACAGAAGACACAATCGATATCCTCAAGAGCCTTATTTCCTTCGTATTCTTTTCGTTTGGGACTCCATAAATATTCTTCGTAGGGCTTCAAATCAGTCATAAAGTAAGAATGGAATGGAACGAATAAAATGTTGTCTTAAAATTAAGAGAGATTAAGTTTCTATAGAAGCTCTATTTCATCCATCTTATACTTTAGCTTCGTCTTCA
>Ga0102939_1000431_pt1 | contig 15400 bp, 18 predicted proteins | sample SalPon2_B_H2O_MG_FD_78214 | JGI IMG/M metagenome (GOLD analysis project Ga0102939, IMG submission 78214) | Salt pond water microbial communities from South San Francisco under conditions of wetland restoration - Salt Pond MetaG R2_B_H2O_MG | ecosystem: Environmental > Aquatic > Non-marine Saline... | reverse complement strand
CTAAGAAATAAGTTATTAAACCTGCACTCACACCCCAGAAAAGGCTCATACCTTTAATTACATTAGGAACAGCGTTTTTTACATTGTATTGGGTCTCGATAAAATTTGACCACTGCTCTGGTGTTGAAACAGGTCCTCCAGAAGGAGATAATGTAACGACTGTTTCATAAGATATAATTGTATTTAACAAATTAAAATAGTAAATTATTCCTGGAATCGCTATTATAAACCCTATTGAAAATGCTAAGGGTTTGAGCGGGATGCTGTAAGTATCTCCAGAATACTTTATACGAACTTTGTCCTTAGGAGGTACTTCGTCAACATTTTCTAGACTTGGACTTGAATATGCTCCAGGTCTCTTCGAAATTAATCTTTTAACGAGGAAGAAAAGAAAGGAAGGCAGAATAAAAAGATACACTATGCTCATATATAGTCCAAGAGCTCCTACTCCGGCTTGTTCTCCTCCAATAAATATTGACATTAGAGGAAACATTATTAATCCCATTAATGGAAGCATTATTCCTGCCATATTCAATACTCTTATTGGAGAAGATAAATCTCTAGCATACTGGCTCATTTCATTTTTCATGTCGTTTATTATTTTATCTTCTCCTTTCTGAATTATTCTAGTTTTTTCACTTCCTTTTCTAGATATTGAATCAATCAAATACTGGAGCGACTCTACAAAACTGGGGGACCATTCTCTCCACAAATCCACACGTTCTGATAATGCCTGACGTGTGTTTTGCAATTTCTTTTGATTTGTTTCACTTTTCCATACAGCTTCTGATAGGTCTCTACTAAGGTAACCGTTAGTATTAGATGCAGCACCTCTGACTGCTTTTGAAAGATTTGGAGTCATTTCTAACTGCATAGCCATGTATAATATAACTCTAAGAGCTTCATCAGATGACTTAATTCGGACTATAGTTGATTTGAGGTTTGGATAGCTCATAACCCAGTATATCCAGAAAAATGGTATAATCCAACTGAATAAAATTAAGGCAGGGCTCGAAAATAAACTAACTAAAAGGTTAAATGGTAGCATGACAGCAAGTGGTAGAAGAAACAAAGATCCTATTTGTTCTGCTTTGATATCAAGTCTTGCTACTTCTATATGCTTCTCAAATTTTGCTTCATAACCGCTGAGAATTGGTATACTGCTTAATTTTATTGCATAAATATTCCAGAACTTCTTAGTTAATCTCTCATAAATACTTACCGGGTGTTCATTATCTGATTTCTTGAACTTTTGATACTCTCTCGTCCATCGGACATTTGCATTACCACCATTACGAGAATCCTCAAAACCTGACACATTAACTAATTTGAGTATCTTTCTTAATGAATATTTGGAGAATTATTAGAATAATTCTGAGATAACAAGTACGAGTCTGATTTGTGATGCTCATAATAAACAGAAAATTACCATCAAACACACCAATAAATTAAATTTTTATACAAAAAAGACATTTTCAGTGGCTGAATATAACTATCTTGACCTTTTCAAGCCTTTTGAAGGAAATAAAGATGAGGGTTAGGTGTAGTAGCAGAGAAAATGTTATCTGAATTCTTCAAGCATAGAAAGGGCACGCAATACAGGGCTTTTACAGAGGACGATTTAAGGTATATCGTGGTTTCTAGAAATGATTCGATAGAAATTATAGAGGAAGAAGGTGACTGGCAGCCTGGTAAAATTGAAATCAACACAGGAAATAATTATGAACTGATATATGAGGATAATGGCTCTGTGAATTCAGAAGAAGTAGAAGTGGAGAGGGCTGAAACCCATCTCCTATAGTTTTACTCGAAATTCTCGCTGTAAAGTTCCTGGCTTTTTTCAATTGCTTCGTGTGCTTCTTCTTTTCCGCCCCAGCCTTCGATTTCTACTTCTTTCTTAGGCTCTAGGTTCTTGTATGTTGCGAAGAATTCTGCAATTTCTTTCTTTCTGTGCTCATTTACGTCGTCTAGATCTTCTACATCGTTCCAGCGTGGGTCTTCTTCTGGTACTGCGATGATGTTGTCGTCTTGTTCTCCGTCATCATCCATGTAGAGGATTCCGACCGGTCTGACTTCCATGACGCATCCTGGAAATGTGCTGTGTGTTGTAAGGACTAGAATGTCCATAGGGTCGCCGTCTTCGTAGTATGCTTGTGGAATGAATCCGTAGTCGCCTGGATAGTTGATTGAAGCGTATAGTACTCTGTCAAGGACTACAGATTCCTTTTCCTTATCGTATTCGTATTTATTCTGAGTTCCTGTTGGGTTTTCAATTACTGCGTGTATAACTTCCGGAGCCTCTGGTCCGGTCTCGTAGTCATGCCACTTGTTTACCATAACTTCTACACAACCGCAAAGTATTTAACGTTTCCGAAAACACGGTGTTCAAGCCCTCTGAACGTTGAACAGCCTTAAATAGGTGGGTCGACAACTAAGGTTTAGAGGAAATCAAGAATGGCTCCAGAATGCGAAGAATGCGGCAACAACCTGCATGTCAACACCGTCGACAAACCACACATCGACTGGGTAAAAGTAGTCTGCAGCGACTGCGGAAACATCACCAATGTCTCAATGATCAGACTAGCCTCAGCAGTCAAAAAAGAAGGAAGTAAATAGTTTTTAACTCTCCTATTTTTTCTCGTTCAAAACGCTTAATTAACCTTCAAAAAAGTACACCCACCTTTACATTCTATTAGTGAAGGGTTCGTGGTCTAGCTTGGTTATGACACCTCCTTGACGTGGAGGAGATCGGCGGTTCAAATCCGCTCGAACCCAAACGTCTTCGAAATCTTAGTCTGCCTATATAAAAATTCTACCAAAATATACTTAGTTTTTGTTACTTCTATATAACAATATGGCTGATGGAAATCAAGTTGAAAAGAACGTGCCTCATAGTGACATAGAAGCTGATTTAGATAATAATCAGATAGCTAGCGCCATAAGCCTAGACGAATTTATGGCAGTACAAAATGACAATGTTGAGGCAAGAGAATTTATACTGAAAGAACATGAAGGTTTAATACCTGAGAGATCAGTGGATTCCTTGCCAGACAATCAAGATCTATTAAAAAATCTGAGATTGAGACTTGCCGATCTAAGTGGCATTGACAGTCTGAATCCTACTGAATGGAACTCTGGTGAAGGACATATTTTAAGCAGTGATTATATATCGGAAGTCAATCATCTACTTGATGAATCTGCTGCTGTGGAAATGAGAGAGTTGACTGGAACTGATTACGTTCTTGACAGCGGTGCAGGAGCCAAATTCACGCATGATTATCTTGCAACTCAGACATCAGATGTTTTCTACAACCTCGCACACGAAGATTTAGATGATGGTTCATTAGCTTATGAAATAGATGTGATGGCGCTCTTTGATTTTCCTTTTGATGTTGATGAGTATGATATCGATGAGACAGCAGTTTGGAGGTTTACAGGGATTACAGAAGAGTCTGAAAAAGATTCTTTTGGTTTTGCTTACTCTGCCGACCCTGAAGAAGAAAGGCAGAAAGCAAGGGAAAGTTTCGAAGATGAATTATTTGAATTGATGGATGAAGCCGGCTGGTTTGACAAGGGTATGATATGGGATTCCGACTCTGAAAGTGTATTTAATGATGTATATGGTCTTCAAGGGAGGCAAGGTGTTTCGGCAAACAGAGTTCATCATGATTATCCACAGAAGATAGATGGTCAAATAAGAAGAAATTTGTATTCTCTTCCTGATAAACCGTCTCAAATAGTTCTGGATGCTAACGGGGAAAGAATGGCTTCGGGAAAAGAGGATATACTTGATTATCTAGATCAAGAAGTTTTTGGACATGATCCATTGACAGAAAATGTTCTTATGAGAGAATTAAGTATAGATGAAGGGTTTTTGGCTGATATTAAAGCAGGTGTAGTTCAGATTGAGAGATATGATATAGAGGAAGTTAAACTTAGAGTGCCTCATAGTGATCCTTACAGACCTGTAGATGATAACATAAGAACGGAAGATACCATACCTGAAAAAAGCGGAGGAAGACCGCGTTATATCCATGATATAGAAAGAGATCTGCAGGAAACTTACGAAGTAATTTTCCAGAAATGAGCTGTAACTTGAACTCAATTATTTTTATTGGCAATTAACAATAATATCTGTGGCTAAGAAATATAGGATTGGAGGAGGTCTTCAGATAGTGCAGGACGGATATTTTGTAGGTCCTGTGAGAGGTCCTGACGCGCCTAGAAAGCCTTGCTGTCTAGATATTTCAGCTGGTTTAATGGAGCCTGATGAAGGTATGCAAAGTACACAGGTGCGTGAAGGAGCAGAAGAAGTAGTAAGGATTAAAGATGGGAAGATATTCTTACCTGATATAGTTGAAAAATCTGATGTAACTGAACAGGTCACCAGTACTATCGCGGAAGCTATAGAAGATGATGGAAGTCCTTTCGAGCACGGTTTTGAGCTTGAGTTCTATGAGTCTGAAGCCAGGGTTCCAACTAATACCTCAGAGGTATGGATACAAGGACATTCCCTACATGACTGGGAAACAGGGGTAACTACAGAAGAAGAGAACACTCCATCTTATGAACTTGTAAACTACATAATCGAAAATCCTCCTAAAGGTGTTCATCCTATTGATACAGAAGTCGTCGAAAAAACTAGTGAGGAAAATATCTGGCTGAACAGAATGGTTTACAGATTCCATCCAATGACGGGAGAGGCAGAAATTTACAGATCAGGAAAAAAGATTTTTGAGGGAAGTTTCTCTCAAATGATAGAAAAATTAAGGAATGAACTACGTCACGAACCAGGATTTACAAAGAAAATTAAAGCATCCTTGGAAGGTCTGCCGCCTGAAGAAACTGACATCTATGAGAACAAAGGTTTTGACAAAGAAGTGAGAGATTTTTTCCATCTACAAGTTTAACAATTCATAAAACTTCATACCTCAATATTCTCTATTAGTTAGGGAAAGTAGCTCAGGGGTTAGAGCGCTGCGCTCATAATGTCGAATTATGAGTAATGAGGATTTCTGTTGGCTGGAAGCAACAGATATCCAATGATTAAAAGATAAGATCTTCCAGAGGTATGAGATACGCAGAGGTCCCGGGTTCGATTCCCGGCTTTCCCAGCTCTTTCTAAACTTCTATTAAAGCATTGTTACTGATGTGCGTAGTAAAAGACATTTTCCTTGGCTTTATCACACCTACAGAATCCAAATCTTTCGAATTGTACTATTTCGTCGGTTTCAATATGATTTGGCTCTATTCTGCCTTCCAGGATTTTTCCATTCGGCATCTTGACCCGTGCTTTTTCTGAGTAATCTGGAGTCCAGTGAATGAAGTCTGCATTTTTCTCTAGAGCTACTTTGTGATCTCCTTCTCTGTACTCTGCTTTATCTCCTTCAATTTCTATGTTGCAGAGTCCTTTCAATCTGTAGAATCCGTCTTCAAAGTCTTCAGAGTCGATAAAGATTTCGAGCTCTCCGTCTTCGATTTCTAGTTCTGGACTACGTGTTCCTCTTTCCGGATGCTCTGGATGTACCTGCATATCTGCTTCAATATCTTCAGGCAATTCTTTGATCTCCAGTTTTTCTGGATTGGCGACGAAGAAGTAGCGGTCTGCGTCTTCATCTATTACACGTGTGTTAGTTTTTTCCAGGCTTTCAACAGAGGCTTCAATATCGTTTTCCGTAACACCCATATCTATGAAGAAGTCCTGAAGTGCTTCTGGCTGGAATCCTCTGCGTTTCAAGGCTCTTAGTGTTGGTGCGCGTGGATCATCCCATCCTTCCAGTTCTCCTTCTTCAATCTTCTCTGAGATTGTGGATCCTGATACTGCGACATCAAATCCAGAAATCTGTACGTTACCCCAGTACATTACATCTGGGTACTCCCAGTCAAAGTACTCATAGATGTACTTCTGACGTTTAGTTGAAGCCCTCAAGTCTTTTCCTCGTACAATATGGGTTGTTCCCATTTCATGGTCTTCAATAGCTCCTTGGAAATCCAAGAGAGGCCAGACACAATACTTGTTTCCTGTAACCGGGTGGTCAGGGTCTTTGATTATTCTGAATGCTACAAAATCTCTGACTGCAGGATTTTTGTGGTCCAGATCCGTCTTTACTTTAAGAACTGCTTCTCCCTCATCAAGATCTCCATTTTTCATTTCTTTCCAAAGTTTCATGGTCTCTTCAGGGCTCTGGTCTCTGTATTCGGATGCTGTCCCTTCTCTTCGGTGTTTCTGCATTTCTTCCTGAGATGCCTTGGAAACGTAAGCTCTCCCCATCTCAATCAGTTTTTCAGCATACTCAATGTAAGTGTCAAAGTTTTCAGAACAAGTTCTTACCTCATCTGGCTCATATCCCAACCATTCATAGTCTTCTCTATACATCTCGTAGGCTTCCTTCATAGGTCTCTTAGTTACAGGATCAGTATCATCATATCTTAAAATCAACTTACCTTCGTATTTATCACGAAGCTCTCCGTTAATCGTCATTCCACGTGCATGACCAATGTGTGGAGGTCCATTAGGGTTCGGAGCAAACCTGACAACAACTTCCTCATCCTCATCTACATCTAGATCCGGGATTGGATCATGTTCCTTCTTTTCTGGTATATCAAACTCATAATCTTCCAGTTCCTCTTCCTGTTCTTCCAAAGATAGCTCATTAACTTCCTGACAGACTTTCTGCGCTGTCTGCGTCACCTCACCTTTATCATCAAATTCTTCTTCTGCAAATATTTTTCCAATAACTGCACCAGGATTACATTCTCCTCCGTGCTCAACAGCATTTCTCAAAGCGTATTTTCGAGCTATCTCCTCAAGTTCCATAAAACGGAGTGCGGAAGAAATTTCTATAAAATGATCGGGAAGTTACTTGATAGCCCAGATGCTGTTGTAGAAATTACCTGGATAGATGTTTTCTTCTCCAAAATCTGAGAAACCGCCTACTCACAGGATGAGAAATTCTTCATCGATAGGCTGGATGAGGGCGGTAAAGCAACGAGAACGCTTTCAATCGACCTTAACGAGGATCTGGAGCCGGGCCTTCACTGGATCAATGGAGGCAGTCTATGAGGACACTTCAAGTAATCAGTACAGTGAGGAGATCCAGCTGCCGCTGAGAGTCGAGGGAAGACCCGATCTTGAACTTGTCAACGCATCTACAGAGATGAAGGCTGGCGAAACAAGGCAGCTCCACGTCAATGTGGAAAACACAGGTGAGCAGGACGCGGAATCAGTACTGCAAGAGTGATCGCGGAGAGGAGCCAGCCATTCAGTCTAGAGGACCGCTCCAACTACATCGGGGAGATAGAATCTGGAGAAACCAGTGAGGCAGTCCTCAGGCTTTCAGCGGAAAGATCAGCTAGCCTGAAGACTCATCAGGTAAAGGTGCAGTTGAGAGCTAATGGAGACAGCCAGGAAGGCGACAACTTGGTCTACACCTTCACAGAGGACACAGAGATCGAGTTAACAGGTAGAACTCAGTCGCCGCTGATTTAAATCGGTGTTGTAGCAGCTCTTGCCGTGATGTTGGCAGCAGCTTACAGGTACAGGAAAACCTTGAACTCAAAACCTGAGCAGGGATCTGAAGGAGGTGAAGAATGATGCTCGAAAATCAAAGGATTTTCTCCGATGAAAAACACCGTCAAGGAGGTGATTTACAGTGAACAAAAGACAGTTCGTGCGCAGACTGGCCGGAACCATTATCTTGACAGGTTTTCTGCTGGGATGGTTTGTCAGTGAATGATTCTACCTGATTGACGCGTTCGCAGGAATCAATCTTTTGCAGAGTTCATTCACAGGTTTCTGCCCGCCGGAAAGAATTTAAGACAGGTTTATGGCAGGGTAGAAGACTCTGCCCCACATTTTCATTTTATTTTTCTATAGCAAGAGATAAGTCAGTTGCACCAACTTCTTTGTCATGTCACGAAAACTTCTACGCACAGAGACAAAGATGAGTAGGGAAAAAGCTGCCCAGAAATTTCACGATCTCGCCGACAAAATCAGCGAGGGAGAAGTTGAGCTAAAGTCGGGTAACGACTCAGTTAATCTTCATCCAGCTGATCAGGTTGAGTTCGAGCTTGAGGTCGAGGAGGAAACAGATGGTGATATCTCAATCGAGATAGAGATCGAATGGCCGGAGAATGCTGAAGGAGAGGAAGTGGAGATCAAATAGACTTCTCTTTTTTCTTTCATATTCTCTCAGATGTGATTCAGATTTATGGAAGACCACATAATGGATACAGAGAAAGCCGATAAACTAGAAGATGAAACCCAGTACAAGATACTTTCAGACGAAGAGCTTTTTGCTGAGGCCTCAGGAGAAACTTTTATCGATATAGGCTCAGGCACAGGATTTTTTCACAGATCATATCGCCGAGAAAGCGGAAAAAGTCTACGCTGTCGATTTCCAAGAAGGAATGCATGAATACTACAGAGATAAAGGCCTGCCAGAAAGCGTTGAACTAATACACTCAAAGGCCTCAGAAATAGATCTTGAGGCAGATCAGATTATCTCAATTCTTTCACCTCACGAGATAGATCTGGAAAAAAAGCCTGGAGAAATTCCACGAATTACTTCCTGAAAACGGAGGAGTTGTTATCTGGGACTGGAGCGCAAATGCATTAACTGATGACATTCCGCCGAGAGACAAAATGTATACTGCTGAAGAGACCTCAGAAAAAGTCTCTGAATACTTTGAGGTTATCGAATCTGAGGAGAGGAGGAACACTTTCAAACTGAAAGCCTTGAAGAATTAATCAGATAAATTTTTCTTGATTATCGAGTGTCTGTTTGATCTCTAAATGATCAGGATTTTTATCCATTTCTTCATTATTCTAAGACAGAGCGGTTAACATGGTTTTTCTGCGTGATGAAAACGGCGATCTGAGGTTTCCTTTCAGTGTTTTCTGGAACCTGGATCAGGGTCGTTTGCGAGCAGGTTTCCGCATCTTGATCGGATTTATTCTATTGTTTGTGTTGGCTGGCATCGGTAATCAACTGCGTTTCACTCCTCTCGCCGGTGAGGGATCGTTAATCCAGTCAGTTAATATGTTGTTTTATCAGCTTCCGAATGCAATGGGTATTCTCCTGGCTTCTGTAATCTCGGTATATGTACTGGATAAAAGAGGCATCCGTGAACTGGGTCTGAAGATTAGAGGTAAGTGGTTGGAAAATCTAGGTAAAGGCGTGTTAATTGGCGCAACCATCACTGGCTTCAGCATCTTAACAGGTCTTCTAACTGGTTTCTACCAGTTCCAGGGATTTAACCAGATATCTGCTTTTTGGCCGGTTTTCTTAATCGCTGGAGCGCTCTATCAGTTGCTTTATATTTTCCCTGAGGAGCTGTTCGTCCGAGGATACATCATAACCAATACATTGGAAGGATTTGAAGGTTTTTCCAAAGTTTCGAGGCATTTTGCCTGTGGATTCGCAGTATTGCTTTCCTCGTTAATTTTCTACTTTTTTCATGCTATTGCAAAAGGCTGGAAGTTTGGATTACTGGTCGCAGGCCTCTCAATACTGCTTGGAATCACCTATATCCTTAGTGAAGAGCTCTCACTTCCGATAGGGATACACTTTGGCTATAATATTACAGGAGTCCTCCTCGGCACGAACACACAACCTGCCAGCATTCTTCAGATTACCTCAACCAGCTCAATCGACCAATCAACAGCTCTGCCTATCGAGGCCTTACTGACGAGGCTTCTCGCCACAGCAGCGATTACTTTAGCCATTATCTGGGTTTACAAAAAGAGAAATTAACATTAAGTTCGTTTAGTTCTTAAACCAGTTTATGGAAGAAAATGTAGGTTTGCTGGATCAGAAGGTTAGAATTGCTCTTGGAGCAGTTTCAGGCCTTTTATCGCTACTTGTACTAGCTCAGAGCCAGAACTTGGTTTCGGAAATGTTGCCTTTACCGGCGATCGCTTCACCGGTTCTTGGATTGATAGCTCTAGTTTTACTGGTAACTGGTTACAGGAAGAAATGCCAACTTTATGCAATGCTTGGTATGGATACCAGCGAGTGAATTTTTCTCTTTTTTTATTTGACGAGGGCTTCTTCTCTCTCGCCTTCTCTCAGGTTTTCCTGGCCCCATGATATCATCTCCTTTACCAGTGGGATAAGTTTTTCACCGAACTCTGTCAGTTCGTAAGTTATTTTAACGGGTTTTTCGTCCTCTACGTTTCTTTCTATGATTCCCTGTTCCTGCATTCTGTCCAGGTTGTTGCTGAGGGTCTTGTTTGTTATACCGCCGACTTCTTCCTTTATCTCTGAGAAACGGATCTCATTGTTGTCGTGGATGTGGAAAGTTATCACTGGCACCCATTTATGGCCCAGAATCTTGCTTGTGGATTTTAATGCGCACCATTCCTCGGTTTTACACCATACCGGGATTCTTTCCTCGTTTTTAGACATGTTGTATCGGCCTCGAAACCATGTATCTTGCTTCGGACTCAGGCCTTTAATATCGTTCGGATATCAGGTTTCGATATGATACAGAGAGTAAGGTTCTTCAGCAGATTATGTACAGTAAATGAAAATAATGGATTGAAAGGTGTTTTGAGATGACGGAAGAAGGCATCACGCTGGAGTTCACGGCAAAACAGGCGGCTTTAATTTCTCTGGCACTGGGCCTTGTAGTCGGAGGTCTTGGAGGCTTCGCTGCAGGGACAACTGTTTCGGCTCCAGTAGAGGAGACTGCTGCAGAACCCGGAGACTCGGCAGATGATGCAGTTAACTCCGGCAATGAAGAATCCGGTACAGAACTTGTAAGTCTTGAAGGGATTGATCTTGAAGGAGAGCCCAGCATAGGCGACGATAACGCATCTATCAAGGTTGTCGAATACAACGAGTTCGGATGTCCTTTCTGTTCTGAGTGGAACGGTTTCGACGCGTCCTCAAGGACACCGATCGACAGGATGGATATCGCAGATAATCTTGAGCGTCAGTACATCGATTCTGGTGAAGTTGAGTTGATTTCTAAGGATTATCCTGTTCCAAACCTGCATCCGAACGGCCCTGAGGCTCACAAGGCTGCGAACTGTGTCTATGAGCACGAGCAGGATAGTTACTGGGAGTTCCATGACCAATTGTTCGATAGACGGGATTCTTGGATGCAGTCCGGCGATGGAAGCATGGAAGAAACATTTAGGAACATCTCGAATGACCTGGGGCTCGACACTGAGACAGTGATGCAATGTTACGAGAACTCTGAGAATCAGGAGGCGAATGAGGACAAGAACAACGCACTTCAGAACCTTGGAAGGTTCGGGACACCGACATTCTTTGTCGGAAACGAGGAGAAAGGTTTCGTGAAGATTACAGGAGCTCAGCCACTTTCAAGGTTTGAAGAAGCTTTCAACACAGTCAGAAGTGAGTAAGCTATGAGCATCAAGATCGAGGCAAATCCAAGAAACTGGTTACGATTCAGGCCTGGAAAGTGGAGGAAAGAACTAAGCAGCGGAGTAAAAGGCTCTCTCAGGAACAGGAAGAGAGTGCTGGGAACCCTGATGACAGGATCCCTTGCCTTCCTCCTCACAGTTTTTTCCGCCAATCCTGGTTACTCGGTTCAGATGCTATCCTCAGGACTGGAGTACTGGCCTATCGCCCTAATGACTCGGTTCACAGGACTAATGATGAACTCTGGCTACACCGGAGCAGCGCTGACACTGGTCTTCTCGGGTCTCGTTGGTGTTACTATGACAAATACAGTCATCCAGCTCAAGATGAATAAGATTAGCCTCGACTCTCTCGGCGCTCTACCAGGATTCCTAGCTGGAGGATGCGCATCATGCGGTGTCGGAGTCCTATCACTTCTAGGTTTTGGAGGTGTGTTAGCTTCATTACCTTTTCAAGGTAATTTACTCCGGCTTGGAGGCGTATTATTGCTCCTGGCACTGGTGGTAAGAACAGGAAATCCTGATACATGCAGTATATAGGAGTGGAGCAATGAAGATAGGTTTTCCTGAGCTTGATAATTACTATCTCAAGAAGAGCTTGTTCTATGGAGCTCTGTTTTTCATTGCTACAGGAGTAGTTACGGGTCTGATCCCAACTCCAATGTATGTAAGAATGGTGCCCATCACATTTGTTGACTATTTTTTCCTCTTCACCACATCTTTTCTTGCGGCAGTTTTCTTCGGCAAGAAAAAGTGCAGCTTGGCAGAGAGTAGACTGGCAAAGATAGGAGGTATTACAGGATTCTTTGCATTTAGCTGCCCTATCTGTAACGTATTGCTGCTTGCATTTCTGTCAACTTCAACAATTATGACATATATTGATCCAATAAGACCTTTCTTAGGTGCCGTCTCAACAATCGTACTGGTTTATCTCCTGAAAAACTGAGTTAATCTCTATCTTCAATCAGAGTCCATTTCTTCTCCGCATCTGAATTATTGATAACTCTCAAGTTTCCATCTTCAAGTTTTAACCGACTTTTTCTCAATCCAACGTCTTTAATTTCTCCTTTGACTCCATCTACTTCTACTTTGTCTCCGTTGTTGAAATCCAGATCTTTCGCGAGGTAGATACCGGCGACTGTATCTGAAAGCACGTTTTTGAGTGCAAGTGAGACTCCTAGTGCGACGAAACCTGCTGCCGTTCCCAGTGCTGCTGCGATCTCACTGAATCCTAGGATGCTCAAAGTTATCAGAACGGCGGAAAACCAGAGAAGTCCTTTTCCAACGCTTTCTGCAAGGTTGATTATGGTTTCTTCCTCAAATTTTCGGGAGGATATTTTTCTGATTAATTTAACTGAACGGTTTATCGCAAAAGAAGCCAGCACTAGAAACAGAGCTGCTGTCAATATCTTTGTCAAAAACAATGTGATCGCGGTCTCAAACACCACCATGTAATTGTTATTACCTCGCATGATTTAGAAAAGTATTAGTTGGACCGATCCATTTAATCCAAAAAGACTTGTAATGAATTTGCATTCAGCGGGTTAAGGCTGGTGGATCACGATAACGACTCTGGACAAGGTCATAAGCATCATGAGATGATGTTCAAGAAAAAGTTCTTCGTTTCAACAGCTTTATCAATACCGGTTTTACTGTACTCTTCATTTATCCAAGGCCTACTAAATTTCTCGATGCCTGTATTTGCAGGTAGCAACTTGATTGTTCCTGTTTTCTCGGTTATAGTTTTCGCTTATGGAGGCATTCCATTCCTGAGAATGGGTAAAGGTGAGTTGGAAGATAAAAAGCCTGGTATGATGGCTTTGATTTCTCTCGCAATTTTTGTGGCCTTCACGTATTCGATTGGTTCACTAGTTATCAGTAATACTTCCAGTTTCTTCTGGGAGCTTGTTACTCTAATTGATGTGATGCTTCTCGGCCATTGGATAGAGATGAGAAGTGTTAGGAAAGCCTCAGGAGCGCTTGAAGAGCTGAAAAAGCTTATGCCAGATACAGCTGAGAAAATAAAAGAAAATGGTGAGACAGAGGAAGTCAAAGTATCAGAGCTTGAAGAAGACGATAAAGTACTTGTCAGGCCTGGAGACTCTATACCTGCGGATGGGGAAGTATTCGATGGAGAATCCAGTGTGGATGAATCCATGATTACTGGAGAATCAAGGCCTGTCGATAAATCTCAAGGTAGTGAAGTGATTGGTGGAACAGTCAACAAGGAGGGTTCTCTCAGGATCAAGATAACTGCGACAGGAGAGGAAACAGCTCTTTCAGGGATCATGAATCTCGTAGAAGAGGCACAGGAATCAGAATCTCGTAGCCAGAAACTCGCAGATAAAGCAGCAGGATACCTTTTCTATATTGCTCTCGGTTCAGGTCTTCTAACTGGTGTAGCTTGGACACTAGCGGTTGGCTTCGGCTTAACCGTGATAGAAAGAGTTGTCACTGTTCTTGTAATCGCCTGTCCTCATGCTTTAGGCCTGGCAGTACCTCTTGTAGTTGCGATCAACACTTCGATGGCAGCCCAGAACGGTATACTTGTAAGGGATAGGATAGCGATGGAACAAGCGAGAAAGCTGGATACAGTGGTTTTCGACAAGACGGGTACGTTGACAGAGGGAGAACACAGCGTGGTAGATATGGCTGCAGATGACAAAAATGATGCCTTGAAGAAGATGGCTGCCGCAGAATCAGATTCCGAACATATAATTGCACAAGCTATCAGGAAAAAAGCAGAAGAAAAAGGCCTTGAAGCACTTGAATCTTCAGGATTCAACAGTATTTCCGGTAAAGGAGTGAGAGCTGAAGTTGAAGATGAAGAGGTCTACGTCGGAGGGCCTAACATGCTTGAACATCTTGGAGTCGACCACAGATTTGAAGAGTTTACAGTTGAATCTGGTGAGAAAGGCCGTACAGTAGTTTACTTGGTTGAGGGAGATAAAGTCACTGCTGCAGTGGCTCTGGCAGATAAAATTCGTGGTGAGAGCCGTGAAGCTGTTGAAAAGCTTCAAGATCGAGGTATTGAGGTGGCGATGCTGACAGGTGACTCTGAAGATGTTGCCGAATCTGTTGCAGAAGAACTTGGTATTGATACTGTTTTTTCCGAAGTTCTACCAGGGGAAAAGGAGTCAAAGATACAGGAGCTCCAGAAAGAGGGTAAAAAAGTAGCCATGGTTGGAGATGGGATTAATGATGCACCAGCACTGACCAGAGCCAACGTAGGTATAGCCATAGGTTCAGGTACAGATGTAGCAGTTGAAAGCGCTGATATTATACTGGTTCGAAACGATCCTTTAGCTGTTGTTAAGTTGCTTAACCTATCAAATCTGAACTACAGTAAGATGATTCAAAATCTTTTCTGGGCAACAGGTTACAATGCATTGGCAATCCCTCTAGCAGCGGGAGTAGCTGCACCCGTAGGTATTATGCTTTCTCCTGCTGTTGGAGCAGGCATAATGTCCCTTTCAACAGTTATCGTGGCCTTTAATGCACAGTTAATGAAGAGGAAAAGTATAGAGGCCTAGTTTCTGTATCTGCAGGCGATTTCCTCTTTCCTCTGTTCTTCAATTTTATTTTTCTCCTTCTTATTCTCTGGAATTATTCTTTCTCCGTAATTTCCGCCTCCGCCCGGAATCATGACTATCTCATCTTCTCTGAACTTTCTGATCGACTCTGCTATTTCTTCATCGACTTCTTTGAGTTTTTCTATATCTATCTCAACAAGAATATCGATTTCAGCACCGAACTCTTCATTCAGGGCCTCGTATTTGTTTTGTACAGTTTTCGTGGTGGGTGAGGAGTGTCCTACTGTGTACTGTATGATTTTTGCCAGTGGTTGAAGATGCAGGTATTCGACACCATAATCGTCCGCTTTATCTGATAGCTCGTTTACTCGGTCTTTAACTCCTTTCTTGATAGTCCCACTACATTCCTGGCATTTCCAGTCAAATTCTTCTGCCTGTTTAAGAGAGTATTTTTGGTGGCAAGAGTTGCAGGCCG
>Ga0102939_1000426_pt1 | contig 15544 bp, 17 predicted proteins | sample SalPon2_B_H2O_MG_FD_78214 | JGI IMG/M metagenome (GOLD analysis project Ga0102939, IMG submission 78214) | Salt pond water microbial communities from South San Francisco under conditions of wetland restoration - Salt Pond MetaG R2_B_H2O_MG | ecosystem: Environmental > Aquatic > Non-marine Saline... | reverse complement strand
TGTCCTTCTCCGGCTTTGTCTCTGATCATTCTTTTGATTCTTGCGTGGGTGAACGGAAGGTCTTCTACTTCAGTATCATTTGGGACTTCTACCATGTTATCACATACAAAAAACCGGCTTAGAACCTTATAATGGTTTCCAAAACCAGATGTTTAACCAGTAAATATAAACGAAGTCAGCCACAAATGAAATTCATGGTTGATTGGCAGGCCGTAAACTTGGGTCTTGATATACTTGTTAAAACCGTGTTCCTAGTTTTATTTGCAGCTCTTTTGTACCTGATGAAGCGTCTGGATGAGTTGGTTCAGACTGCTGAGAGGTCAGCTGAGTCAATTGAGGACACTGCAGAGAATATTGGACGCATGGTTCGTTTCGCTAAAAAGCTTCCTTTTACAGGCAAGAAAGGTGATGAAAGTTGAACGAATTTGTAGAGGCAGCGAAGAATTCTTCAGAGGATGACGGAGAGGATTCCGAAGACCGTTATAACAAGGTTAAGAAGGAAGAGGCAGGCACAGAGGATACCGATCCTGCTAAGCAGCGTTATAATGAGTTGAAGGAGAAGGCTAAGAAGGAATATGAGAAGCAGGAAGAAGACCGTAAGAAAAGGAAGGAGCAAGAGGAGAAAGAAGAGGAAGAGGATGAAGGATTCGTAACCTATTAAAACAAGTTTTGTGAATTCTTCATTCAGTGAAATAACTAGTGGAGTTTGACAGAGTACCGAAGATAACCAAATATCTCTCTGTAATTATGCTTTTTGCCTGGATAGGGCGCAGCACCGTTTGGAACTTTTTACCAGTATTCTTTGAAACCAATATAAATTCTGTTTTCCTTGTAGGATTACTTACATCAGTTCCTGCACTTACAACAATTTTACTTGATATTCCGGCAGGCAACCTGGTTCAAAGAGCTGGAGAAAAAGTCGTAATATTTATTGGGTTCATAGCAGCTCTTTTTCCTCCATTACTCCTTTACACAGGTTTAGTGGCTTTATTTTTCCTAGCTAAGTTTATGGAAGGTGTTGGGAAAGCATTTATCTGGAATGGTGGTTGGAGTCTTACATTAAAGAGTTCTGACAGCGACATAGAATCCGAAACAGTTTCAGTATTCCTACTTGGAATCAATTTATCCATAGTTATTGGTCCGGTTATAGGAGGCTTCCTATTAACGAGCTATGGATTTAACCTGTTATTCGGTCTTTGGACCGCAACATGGTTGCTTTCAATCCTGATGTACTACTTCTATGTTGGAACAGAGAGAGGTAAAGAAACATTCAAAGAAGCTTTAAACGACCTGGAAAAGCGTAAAACATATGCTGATGACTGGAAACACCTAAAGAATAACTGGAGCAACTTAAGACAGGTTTTCACACTTACATTCCTTTACTCAATAATTTTCTCATTTTACTGGGTTGCCATACCTCTGATATTAGATGAGATGAATGCAGATTACAGTACGATGGGTATAGTTTTCGGTGTGGCTGCATTACCGATGGCTTTCCAGTTTGTATTCGGCGATATAGCTGACAAGATAGGAGAGATGAAGATAATCAAGATACTGGCCTTATTACTGATTCCTACACTGTTAGCGATGTCGCTGACAGACAGCCTAATTATTACTGGAGCGCTGTTCTTTATGGCGAGAGTTTTCACCTCAGGACTTTCCCCAGCTTTGCACTCAAAGTTTGATGCAGCAATTCCAGACGAAGTAGAAGGAGAAATGACAGGATTTAATGAACTAGCGAAGCATACCGGACAGGCAATAGGCCCCATGTTTGCAGGCGCTATCGCTTCAATCTGGAGTTTAAACGGTTCATTTGTAGCTGCCTCAGGAATAGCAATGTTAATATTCTTAGTCTCACTACTTGATTTTTGAGATCTCAGGGAACTCAAAAACTCCTCCCTCACGAGACAGCACAGTAGCTTTCAGATTAGATACTCCATTTTCTCTAAGAATAGGAGATAGTAATTCGCTACGAGGCATGTTATTTATTTCAGAACCATTTGATATCTTGGAGTAAGCTGGTAGAACAATTATATTTTTTCCATCATCAATTTTACCGTAAAGCACGCATGAAACTTTTTCCTTGACACCAACCTCATCAGTTAGTGCCAAAGCTGGATGCTCATGACCTATTACAACAGTTTCATATTCTAAGTCATCAAAATTTTCCATTTTCATATGGCCATGAGTGAAAAGGACTTTGTCCTCCAGATGATATTCCTCCAATTTTAGGCCATGTTTTTCTGCTGTGTTATCGAGTATTGTGTCGTGGTTGCCTTTGATTAGTATCACTTGTTCAAAAGCTTCGTGTAGAAATGCTAGGAATTCGTCGAGCTCCTGTTTTTCTGTATAACTGGTTGAGTACTGATTCTTTAGGTCGCCGTTGACGAGTATCCGACCAGCCTGTGTCTCGTCTTGAAGTGTTTGGATCTCTTCCTTGATGTCTTCCAATTGGAACTTAGGAACGTAACTTCCTTTTGATGTCATGCTGCCTTCCAGGCCTAGGTGTAGGTCAGCTAACACAAGCAAGTCAATATCAGAGTTGTATATTGCTGGTAGCTGATTTACATTTTGGAAGCCTTTGAAGTCCATATAGAAATGTTGATGGGAAGTTGTTTTCTATCTGTTGAGTCTCTTCCAGACTTGGAAGAATGATTCGAAGAAGTCTTCGTCAGTGCTTACTTGTATAAAGTCTGCGCCGTTTTCGGCCGCCTTCTCCTGTATCTCTTTTGTGTGATTCTCTAATCGTTTCTGATATTTGGATTTTACTTTCCCCGTGAGATATGTTCGGATTGTTGAACTGGACTCCGGATCTTGGAGGATTTTATCACCTTTCATTTCAGGACTTAGTTCTTCTCCCGAAAGTGTCTGAACGAGAAGTACTTCTGAGCCTTTTAGATTGGTCATTGCATCATCTATCTTATCTATGTCAACTAGGAAGTCTGATAGTATTACTATTATAGATTTGTTTTTGATTCTTGAGCTGTATTCGGTAAGGCATTTTCCTACTTGGCTTTCAGGTGTTTTGCGCAGAGAGTTCATTGTATCGACTAGTTGGCCAAGGTTTGCGTTTCTACGGGCTGCTGTTAAGTCTGTAAGTGTTTCTGAGAAGACTGAGTATCTGAAGCGGTCATTAGTCTTGTTTGCCATGTAGGCCAGTCCTAAGCCGATTTTAGCTGCGTATTCATACTTGTTGACTTCACCGTAATCCATTGAACTGCTTCTGTCGACGACGATATGTAGTGTTACGTTCTTCTCTTCCTGAAAGCGTTTTACGTAGTAATCTTTGGTTCTGGCATAGGCTTTCCAGTCCATTTTTCTTATGTCGTCCCCTGGTACGTATTCCTTGTGATCTTTGAAGATCATTCCTTGGCCAGAGTGTTCTGATTTCTGCTCTCCCTGTTTAATCTCGACTGAATTCTTCTTCAGGGCGCTGTGAAACTGGTCTAGTTGGTCTAAAAAATCTATTTCAATCATTGTTCTTCTATAATCTGATCTATTATTTTGTCTTCCGACTCACCTTTCTTCTCGGCCTGGAAGCTTAAACCAATCCTATGCCTGAGTACAGGCTTTGCAACCGAGTCAATATCCTTCTCGGAAACATGGTTCCTGCCTTCAATTAATGCTCGGGCTTTAGCAGCAAGTACTATGTTCATCGATGCTCTTGGTGATGCACCATAGTCCAACTCATCCATATCTCTGGTCGCTGAGACTATGCTTACAGCTTTTTCCCTCAAGTCGTTTGCAATAGGGACTTTTCGGGTGAATTCCTGGAGCCTGATAAGTGATGAACGGCTAATAACATTTTCAAGATCTGGTTCAAAGTCTAGTTCCGATGTGAAACGGTCTACTATCTTGTTTTCTTCTGCCATGCTCGGGTAGTCTAGCTCTACTTTCATCATAAACCTGTCTCTCTGAGCCTCTGGCAATGGATATGTTCCTTCTTGCTCTATAGGATTCTGTGTTGCCATCAAGAAGAAGGGCTCGTCTAGACTGTATGAGTTGTTTCCTACTGTCACCTGTTTCTCTTGCATAGCTTCAAGTAGTGCAGACTGTGTTTTTGGAGTTGCTCTATTGATTTCGTCTGCTAGTATCATGTTTGCGAAGATAGGGCCTTTCTGGAATACGAAGTCAGTAGTATCCGAGGATTCATCAATAATATGTGTTCCTGTGATGTCTGAAGGCATCAAGTCAGGCGTGGATTGTATTCTAGAGAACTCAAGACCCATAACTTTGGAGATAGTGGACACCATCTTAGTTTTTCCCATACCAGGATTGGATTCAAGCAGTATGTTCCCGTCACAAAGTATTGATATAAGTACTTGTTCTATTACGTCTTCTTGCCCTACCATTACTTTTCTAACTTCTTCTTTTACTTGAGCAAGTTTCTTGTTTGCTTTATCATACTTACCTGCTTCATCCACGCTCTTTACTTCCATAACAGTATAAAGGGAGGTGCTGGAATTTAAATTCTACACCAGTGAAGTATAGACAAAGATCAAATCACTCATTACCCTTTATGGCTAGAGAATATTTTTTGGCTAATTCAACATCTTCAGGCAGGCCAGGATTAGCCGCTTCAAACGTAAACTGTTCAGCATCAAGCCTATGTAACTCATCAGAACCTTCTCCAGCAGCTTCTCCAGTTACATTAATTTGGAGGTCTGTAGCAGATGCCTGAATATCCTGAGGTTCTCCATAAATCTCCGAAGCATTTTTAAGTCGTTCAGGATCCCTATTTAACACCTCTTGCGGCTCCAATTCAGAGAAAAGCTGTTGAGTTTCCTTCTGAACCTGGAAATCAACTATTCCAGAAAGAGCTGTCAGAAAACTTAAAACGCCAACTAAGACGATTTTCTTGATAATTTTTGTGCTCGGTATTATGCTTTCAGAAGTTACACTCCTTGCTCTCTGCATCAAGTCATCAAACATCGCCTGCGAGACAATATTCTGATTATCCAAGTTATCCCTGGCCGTACGAAGTATTTCCCGAAGTTGAGGATTCTTCTCCTCATATATCTCCAGTCTATACTTCCTCGTTCGGTGAACCCAATCCGATATAAGGAAAATAAAGGTTAACCCAATCAAAATTCTGTAGTGGAGCGATTCATTCACTAAAGTGATATTAAGCAGAAATAGGACTAGATTAATAGATAGGAAAAATAGTATAGAGTCTAATGCTGCCTGTATAAGGTTAACTTTGATAAATTCTCTCCTCAAACGTTTAAGCAGTTTTTCTACCCTCATGAAGTTTCCGTACCTACTACATGACCCCAACCCCGACATTCTTCCTCTGCAACAGACTTTGAGGCCCAACTCTCACCAAGCGAACAAACCAAACCGAAACTGTTATTGATATTCTGGAATTGCTGAGAGGTTTCATCAGGTTGAGACTGTAACTGATTTTGTAGTTCCTCTATTCTTTCTTCTTTGCTGGTTAAATTATCTTCCAAACGTTGGACATTGGAATATAGATTATTTATACGTGTTTTCTGTGTCTCCATCTTGACCGATTTATTCTGAATCTCTGAATCCAGTCTGGCAATCTCTTCTTTAAGCTCTGCTTTCTCATTTTCCAGATCATTAATTTTAGTTTGCTTATTACTTATCTGATCCTGTGATATTACTGCTACCCCTGCTAGTAGTGATAGAGTTGCCACAGTTGATATCAGCAGGAAAGGGTTGAGTCGTCGCTTCAGTATTGGCTGTGACATCTCTGTTATACACTGGTAGTCCGCAGGTTTTAACCGTTTACATCGTTCCGGCCAATTATTAAGTAGAACATACACCAAAAACTAAGTGATGAGTAGTGATGGAGACCTACCTGAAACCTGTCATTTTGGACACGTGTTTAGAGTATGGGAAGATGGTGGAGATGATGACGCCAAAAAAGACATCAGAAAGGGTAAGATCAGTAGCTTAGAAGAACTAAAGTCTGAAGATAAGTCCCTCTTAGGCATACTAGAACGTTGGAAGTACCTCAAGTTTCGCTCATCCGACCAGGGAACTGCTTATACCGGTATGTGGGTAGCAGTAGACGAAATAGATGACGACTACGAGGTTGCCAAAGTCTCTGAGTCAATTCATTTATCGCCTCAAAGCCAGATGCACGCACAATTCATGGAAAGAAAACAGCAGGCAGAAAATAATATTAAGCAGACGATGCAGAGCTACCAGCAACTAATGAAACAGAAACACATGCTGGAACACGACATCAGAAAACTACGGAGCAGAGTCGAAGCAATAAACGCTCGTGATGAAACACTTCTCAAAGGAGACTTCATAGAACTAGTTGACGGCGCCGGACAGAGCCCTAGACAGGGCGGAGACTCAATGAGCTTGAAAGCCTACAGAGACCAGAACATATACCCATCAATAGTTGCGGATTTCAACGAAATGGAAGGTGTAGAAGATTTAGAAGATGCAGAAAAACGTGCTAAAAGATACGATGACAAAGACGAAGATGATCTAGATGACGGAATTTTATCTGATCTTCCTGCGAATGAAAAAGCCATCTTGAAGAAGAAGTGGAAGATGTACGAACAATGGAAGGATCTTTACGGTTCAGAAGTGGAGAGAAAGCTGAACGACTTGAAAGGACAGTTAAAAAACATTCAAAGATCTATAAAAGAGACTGAGAAATGGTTGGAGCCTTACGTCAAAGATGCAGCAATGATTAACAGAATGAGCGATGACCAAGACGGAGCTAACAGTCACCTAAATATTCGTGGGAACTCTACAATGAAAAGAGATCTGAAGTTCATAGCCCACAGAGGCATGACACTGGAAGAAGGTGAAATGGTTTACGAAGACGACGACCCCACACACTACAGAGCAATGGTGATCAAATGCGTGCACGTAAACATTGCCGGATGGAGCCAGCCACAGACACCTGCAGACGGACCATCAGCAGGAATAGTAATGTGGTACCCATTCTTCTGCTGCAAACACGTATTCGAAAACATAGTCAAGCCGAAGATTGATGAATATGAGAACATGGTCAACGACATGATGGCAGACTACACCGGCAAATTTGAGACCAAAGAAGGAGAAGACCTCAAAGAAGCTCGGCAAGAAGAAGAAATGAGTGTCAGAGATCTAAGAGAAGAAATAGAGGAAGAAATAGGAGAAAAAATACCTTTAGAAGTATCATCAAACATACGTAGAGTGGAAGATGGACTCGAAAGTCCTGAAGAAGCGATAGAAGATGAATACTTGAAGAAAATAGACGAAATACTTGGAACCGAACTACACCCAGAAAACGACGATGACAACAGTTCAGATGAAGAAATGTACGGAGAATTTGAGGCAAAACTGAAAGAATTTGTAGGTAAAACCGACGACTTCAAAATACCTGAAGGATGCAGCCCCCTAGATGACTTTACAGGAGATCTGCGCTTCAACTACTACTGGGGACTCAAAATGGACTTCGGAATGTACACAATGAAATAAAATGGCAGGAAACTTCCTAATAAACCGGCTGAAAGAGAAATTCAAAGACGACGAAGACGATGAAGACGGCTTCCCAGACATGAACTACCTAATCGGAAACAGCTCCGCAATGGACGTAGGAGAAGTACCAACACCAATGGACGAAAGAATAGGCTACGCCTCCCAAGTAGGAGGAAAAGTGATGGAACTACAAATCACCAACCCTGCCACCTTCGAACTAGAAAGAGAAGCAATGATAAAAACCATAAACCAGCTAGGACTAGACATAACACTACACCCAGACATGAACGCAGGATTCTGCACAGCAGAAAAAAGCGCCAGAGGAGAAGAATACGGATACGAAACCGTAGAACAATACTTCACAAACTACCTCCAAGAACTAGCACAATTCAAAAAACACGTAGAAAAACTAGGAGACGGAAACCAACCACTCTTCAACATCGGACGAATGAACCCACACATCTCCACAAGCCCCAAGCCATCACTCGCAGAACGCATGGCAAACGATGTAGGATTAGACCCATTCGGCTTCGAAATAGCAGACGGAGACAAAGAAGCCATGAAAGCTAGAAGCTATGATGGGAAAAATATATGGGAAAATGAAGAATTTCTCCGCAGAGTTTACTACACATTCTTCGTAGAGGAAGTAGACTTCGCATTCCAATACTACGGAATGTTCAGCAGATACTCAGAAGAATTTGAAGAAATATGGAATGAAGCACAAAGAAAAGCTACAAACAAATTCTATACTCATAGAACAGAAGAAACACCAGAATCTCTTTACCAACAAGTCCAAGAAAAAATAAAGGCATTGAGAACAGCAGAAAGACAAGACAGAGGAATAGAAACAGAATGGCTCGATATATTGGATAATAAGAAAATAAAATTCCCAAAGTTTGAGATTTATGTTAATTCTGAAGTTAGCGGAGGCTCTATAGATAATATAGAAATAGACGAAGTAAAAGAGAAAGAAGAAAAATTGATTGGTTTAAATGAGCTTGGAGATCAGTTTAGAAGATTAGGAACATTATCACAAACCGTTCATAATCTTAAGAACGGTGAAGACATTATCAGTATCCTAATACAAAAGGTAATAGAAGATGTAGAGATAATTGATGAAGGAAATGATTTATCTAAAGATATGATCATACGGAATGCAGGAGAGGAAATTGAATACAAAATTCAACAGAAATTATTGAATATAAGAGAGGAAATCAATTCCAGAATTTATTCAGAGCTAATTTCTGGTTTCAATGAGTTATGGGGCGTCGAAAGAGAAGACGAAGATAAAATAACTGTTGATGCTAAGATTGCGGCACTAGATAACCATTATGATATTGAGGGTAGAAGAATCCAAGAAATTGCTTATGAGGAAGGTGTAGACGGAGATGAAACTTTGGATACTCATGCTGAGAAGGTTTTTATGGGAGATTCTGAATATTACACTAGTGAGGGTCCTGAAAAAGACTTAGAATTGGATAAGCATCATGAACTTCTGAAAAATCTAATGCAGAACTTTGAACAGGAAATGTGGAAGGAGTCTAATCTTTTCTACAAAATTATCCCTGCTTGGATGAGCGTATCAAGTGAAGTCCAAAATGACAATCATAGTGGCTGGGATGCTCCAGAGTTTATCTGGAAAGTACTTATTGAGGATAGATGGGGTGAAAGAGATGATGTCGATTTAGACTTGAAAAACCCTAGAAATGGAATATATGAGGAGGATGGAGATGAGATCTACCATTTCTTAGATTTGTTGGAGGAGTCAGATGAGTTTCAGCGTGATGTTTGTGCTGCTGTTGGTGCTTGTTATGCTTGGGGGCATTATACTCAGAGGAAGGCTCAGTTTGATTTGAAGGGTCGTGACTTTGGTTTGAGTGATGAGGAAATAGAGGAGGTTCAGAACGAGGGTTGGACCTGGATTCGCTGGATGAACAAGTTCGGATTAGGAGTAAACCTTGAGACGATGGCTGGTAGCCCTCAGATGCGTTTTAAGGTGTGGCGTCCAAAGGATATTGCTGTTACAGCACATGCGATTAATATGACGACTAGGGAGATTTTTGATGAGGAGGAACTGAATGATGAGATTGATGGTCGGCCTGCCAAGTTCACGATTGATATGGAGCACGTGGCCACGTTAGGAGCTCCTCCTTTAGATGAAATGGAACGGTTTATTGAGCAGGAGGGGGAGTTAGCTAAGAATCATCCTGAGCTTGGTTTAGACCCTGATAAACCTATTTCTAAGATTTTAAGGCAGATGCACTTGATGGATCCGGGCGTTGAAGGTCAAAGAGGAACCCACCACGGCGCATTTGAAAGAGGTAACACTTTGCTGTATGAGTGGCTTTACAAGTTCGTGGAGAATGGTTTTACACGCAATGAGAATGAAGCAGGAACAATATTATTTGAACTAGCTGAACACAAGGACGAGTCAACTTACATGATGAAGCTGTCAATGAACTTGATTGAACTTGGAGTTACTCCAGAAGAGCTTGATCCAAGTAATGTTACGCCTGGTGAAGAGCCTGAAGATGAGAAAGAGGCGATGATAGCCCGATTCTTCGGAATGGAACAAGTCAACTACAACCGAGAATGGGCAAAGATTGAGGAACACGCATTTGATCCTTTACAAGGTTTATTAGAGGCCGAACAGTTTGATTATACCTATTCTTCGGCAGCGGCTATCCAGAATGATACAAGTCCGCGCGATTGGCCTGATGAGGAGTATCAGTAGAAGTTACGTATTCAGGTTTTTTAGCTCATTAAGTTCAGCTATATTATTATTTACTGGTATTTTTATGTTAAAAGGGCCTACTGATTTCTCAATTGATGTTATTACATGGTCAGATGAGTCAGCACCTAGCACGAGATAGTCTCCTTCTGTCATTTCATTGTAGAGTGAGTCAACTCTTTCCATATGATAGTCGCTAGTGACCGCAATTGTATCCCCTTTATATTCTCGACCTACAGACATTTCGATATCTTCAGTGGTTGTTTCAGGATCAAAGCTTTTTACTGACCCTGAATGTATTTCATCAGATTCTTCTACTCTGTGAAGTTGGTCATCCGGCATGTAAATATCGACATTATTTTGGTTTGATTGAAGCAAATGAGCAACCTCTTGAAAAACCTCAAATCTTGCCTCATCTTCCTCTTCGGAAGGGCCGCCGTGATATACTAGAGCATCTGTATCGACAAATCCATCTTTTTTAAACAGATTATCTATTATTTCCAAAGACTCATCTTCCGTGAATCTGTTATATTCAGACGAATATGGCGAAACTACGTTAGCCAACATCTCCGTATCTACCACATAGTAACAAATATTCAGTAAGGTATAAAAGGGTGCGGCCTCAAAACGAAAGTGTGATAGCATGAGTTCTAAGGATAAAATGAAGGAGATGCGTGAGAAGTCTCAGGAGAGGAGGATGAATAGCGCTCAAGAGTTCTCAGACAAACTGAACGAAAAACTAGGCGATAAAGTAAAAGTTGTTGCCGTATGGGGTAGTGTAGCTAAAGGAGAGCACGGACACGACTCTGATATTGATACACTTGTTGTTTTAGATGATACTAAATTGAAGAAAGATGTGCCAGACGATGCCAAAAAGAAGATTAGGAAGAAGGTTACAGACCTTGCGAAGGAAACAGATGACAGAATTACAATCCAGTACTTCCCCTTCCTAACAGAATTCTGGGACTCACTGAGAAAAGGAGAACCACTAGCCATAGAAGCAGTAAGAAACGGCCAACCAGTATACGACACAGGAATCTTCATGCCAGCCAAACGCCTACTAGAAAGAGGCAAAATCTCAGGCACACAAGAATCAGTCAAAAAACGCTTGAAACTTGGAGCAGCAGGATACAAGAAAGCAGAAAAAACAATGAAATCCTCACTCCCACACAAACTCGAACAAGCTATGGCTAACGCAGGACAAGCACCAATCATGCTATCAGGCGCCAACCCACCACCAAAAGAAAAAGTACCTGAAAAACTGGAAGAAATGTTCGTAGGAAAAGACATGCTTGAACAGGAATATGTAGAAATGGCTCAAGAAATCTACGACTTTGGAGATAAAGGAGAAAAGAACCCGCAGGACGTAACAGGAGAAGAGCTAGACGAAATGATGGAAAAGAGCGATGACTTTACTCGGAGAATGCACAAACTTGTCTCCCAGATGGGGGCAAGAAAGAAGGTTCAAGGACTGGTTGATGACTACAAGAAGTTCCTCAAGGCCAACGTGGCAGCACTCAAAGCACAGGATGTCGAACCACCAGAAGACAAGGACGACTTGCCAGAGGTAGTAGAACAAAACCTTGATGTAGACGAAGATCACATCGAAATGTTTGACAGATGGGAAGATGTAGTCCAAAAAGTCAAAGAAAAAGAAATGGACGACGTAGAAGACAAAGAAATCTACGAACTGAAGAACGACACAAGAGAATTCGTCAAGAAAGTAGGCAAAGAGTACCAGAAGATGAAGGAAGAGAAAGCTAAAGAAGCAGAAAAAATGGCTCCAGACATGGACACAACATCAGTAGCCAAAGCAGCAGACACAGAAGAAATGGTGCCAAACCTACAACAAAAAGCAGAAAAAGAAATAGAAGATGACGAAGAAAGCGAAGAGGAGGAAAAATAAGTTACTCAGGTAACAAGTACTCATGAATATGTGAGTGCTTCAACTCCCACACCTTATCCCTTACCTCATTTTTACTGACAAACTCCGGTTCACCTTCCCAAGAACCGTCTTTCTCTCCACCCACCACTTTTGCTTCGAAGAATAGTGATGGACCTCCACTACCATTCTTTTCAACATCTAGCAGCTCTCCTATTTCAACTTCAAAACCTGTCTCTTCCATTACCTCTCTTTTTGCAGCTTCCTTCAAATCCTCATCCTTATCCATTAAACCACCAGGCAATCTGTGAGATCCACCTAAGTTCAAAGTCAATATATCATCGTTTTCACCATGAGCCAGTACTGCAACACTTGGTGGAGGCCAAAAAACCTTCGCGAATAATTTACCCACATACTTCTCAGGATAACTTTTGATGAAAGAACCTATGTTCATATTCCTTCATTCGAGTACTCCATAATATTAATTTCCCAGTTTGTACTGGGAGACAACATGTAAATTAATTTAATCTAAACGATCTAACACGATCCTGTGATTGACTTATTCAGAGATCTCACAGATTATGAACGGGAAGATCTGAACACAATAGAATTGAATGGTAGAGAATATAGAGCTGGAGAAGTAGACGGCACTGAGCTAATAATAGCTGCCGCATTCGGCGCAGACACTCATGAAGATTCCTATAACAGTAGAATAGCAGATGCAGTTGAAGACCTGCTTCAGAAAAGTCAAGAAGCAGATGTAATTGTTCAGTCGGAGGTCGCAGATATCCTAGAAGGAAGAGGTTATGAGGAAATTCATTCTGTCGGGGAAAGCTATGAAGAAGATGATAATACCTTAATGGTATCAAAATACACAACTTCAGAAATATTTGAAGAGTCTCATGAGATTGCTTTAGAAAACAATTATGACGCAGGAAATACTGCTTATATAGGCCATCCTGCCCATATGAAGAGAATCGAAAATGTTGCAGAGAATATTGGATTTGAAGGTGAGCCTGTGCTTCCAAAAGTTGAATGGCCGGAAGATTCTCAACCCTGGGTTAATTCAGAGTTGAGATGGGTGCCTAGAGAAGTTGCAGCAAGGTTATATAATAAACTAACTTGAATCTACTCTTCTTGCATCTCTTTAATCTTCTTCATACGGAAGGTTTCCTCTCTTGCCCTCTCCTCCAATACTTGTGATACTGTGTCTAGGCCATCCTGCATTTCTGGAATAATCTTATGCTCCAAAGCGTTAACCCTTCTCTTCGTCTTCTCAATCTCATTCAACAGTTTGAGTATTTTGGTTTGGGTTTCAGCTGCGTCAACTATCTTTTCCAGTAATTCCTCGTATTTGTCGGCTGTTGAATCAACTCTTGAGGAGGTGGAGCTGATACCGTACTCTCTGTCAAGCACTTCTCTCTTTATACTTCCAGATTCAATCTCAGGGACAACAACGCCCATAATGTTTTGGGCCTCTGTCTCCAGCTCAGGATCGTTCCGCTCAGCGATGGCATTAGCCTTAATGGAATCCTCACCGTCGTAAATCTTGGCCAGCATCATCTTCAAACGGGCCTGCGAATACAGATCTGCCAACTCCTGATTAGTCTCTTTGGCATCGTCAATTACTTCCATGAATTCGTGGATAAGGCCATCTCTCTTTTTCTCAAGGATTTCGTGACCGTTCTCAGCCAGTTCAATCCTTTCCTTTAAGCGAAGTTCTTCACTACGGGTTGGTTTTACATCTTGGCTCATGAAAAATCACCTGAGGAGGTTATTCCTCCTCTTCTTCTTGTGTGTTCAGATACTTCTCTCTGAGTTCTGGGTCTACTCTTGTGAGTTCTCCTTCCGGGATTATGTTGAGTAGGTCCCATGCTTTGTCTAGGCTTTCTTCTATGGTGCGGTTTTCTTTCCATCCTTGGTTGATGAATTCACTTTCGAAGTTTCTTGCAAATTCCAGGATTTTTTCATCTCTATCTGACAATGCATCTTCCCCGACGATGGATACAAGGTCTCTTAGATCGTTTCCTTCTGCATACATTGCATAGAGTTGATCGGATAGGTCTCCGTGATCTTCACGAGTGAAACCTTCACCGATACCGTTGTCTTCTAGCCTGGATAGGCTTGGAAGTACATCTACAGGAGGCTTGTAGCCTTGGTTGTCTAGGTCTCTGTCAACTACTATCTGTCCTTCCGTAATGTATCCTGTGAGATCTGGAATTGGGTGTGTGATGTCGTCTCCGACCATCGTCAGGATTGGGATTTGTGTTACGCTTCCTTCTTTTCCTTCGATGATTCCTGCTCTTTCATACAAGTTGGCTAGATCGGTGTACATGTATCCCGGGTATCCTCTTCTTCCCGGTACTTCTTCACGAGCTGCGGAAACTTCTCTTAGTGCGTTGCAGTAGTTTGTCATGTCTGTCATGACGACTAGTACTTCCATTCCTTCTTCGTATGCAAGGTATTCTGCTGTTGTCAATGCCATTCTTGGTGTGATGATTCTTTCTGGTGCTGGATCGCTAGCTTTGTTCAGGAATACTACTGAGCGCTCTAGTGCTCCTGTTTCTTCTAATTCTTCTATGAATTCCTGGCTTTCTTCTTCTGTAATTCCCATTCCTGCGAATACTACTGCGAAGTCTGTGTCTTCTCCTTTTACATCTGCCTGTCTTGCGATTTGCATCGCTAAATCGTTGTGTGGGAGACCTGAACCTGAGAAGATTGGAAGTTTTTGTCCACGAACTAAAGTGTTCATGACGTCGATGCTTGAGACTCCTGTCTGAATGAAGTCTTCTGGGAGTTCACGGCTGTAAGGATTGATCGCTTCTCCAATGATGTCTCTTTCTTCTTCTGGAATAATTTCAGGGCCTTCATCCATTGGTTCTCCTGTTCCGTCCAGTACTCTTCCGAGAAGGTCCTTAGTTACTGGCATCTTGACATTTTGATCCATGAATCTGACTCTACCGTCTCTACCTACTCCTTGAGTATCTTCATAGAGTTGGACAACTACTACATCCTTGGAGGTTTCCAGTACTTCTCCTGTCTTTACTTCGCCGTCAGGAGTTTCGACTTCTACGATGTCTCCGTACGCTACGTTTTCGGTTTTTTCCACAAATACAAGTGGATCTTTAATTTCGCTGATCGTTTGATATTCTTGTTGTGTCATAGTATTAGTTTTCCACCCTTGAAAGTTTCTCGAGGTTTCTTATTTTGCCTATAGCGGCATCTAGATCAACAGCAGCATCATTGGTTATCTCGCTTGTCATATAGTCCTGTACTTGGATTTCAAGGCCACCAATATACTTGTTTACCTCCTCTTTCAAACTTTTCTTGTATTGCCAATCATGCTGAATAGAATCATCCTGAGTAGCACGATTATAATCAATAGCCGCTGAAATAACTTCAGTAGCTGATTGATAAGATTCTGTTTCAGCTAAGATGCTCACTCTTCTACCACCTCTTCAAATTCATCCTGCATCTGT